>Ga0116226_10001298_pt1 | contig 21540 bp, 33 predicted proteins | sample S1TSphfallax_FD_89692 | JGI IMG/M metagenome (GOLD analysis project Ga0116226, IMG submission 89692) | Host-associated microbial communities from peat moss isolated from Minnesota, USA - S1T2_Fa - Sphagnum fallax MG | ecosystem: Host-associated > Plants > Peat moss > Unclassified | place: USA... | reverse complement strand
GACTTTGCCCAGCTCCATTTTATGGTGAAGCAAATGCTTCGGGGGCAGGCCACGGCCACTATCGTCAAGGTGCTCGCCGTGACCAACACCGGCGGCCTCTCCCCGGTGGGCTTTGTTGATGTCCAGCCCATGGTCCACCAAGTGGACGGCGCCGGCCAGAGCGTCCCCCACGGCCCGCTCCACAACCTGCCCTATTTCCGGCTCCAAGGAGGCGCGAATGCCATTGTGCTGGACCCGGCCGTGGGAGACGTTGGGCTGGCCGTCTTTGCCTCTCGCGACATTTCTAAGGTCAAGAACACCAAGGCGCCGGCGGTGCCCGGGTCCAAGCGCGTGCAAGACATGGCGGACGGCCTCTATATTGGCGGTTTCCTCAACGGCACGCCTTCCAACTATATCCAATTTGACACGGATGGGAATATCCACCTCAAGCCGGCCGCCACGGTCTTTGTGGACGGAGACGTGGAGGTTACTGGTCAGGTGACGGCGGGCGGTGTGCCGTTGAGCACCCACCTCCACTCCGGTGTGACCACGGGTGAGGGAGAAACAGGGGGGCCGTTGACGTGAGCGCAAGTCTGTTGCTGGACATCGTGGCGTGGGACGTGTGCTTGGATGCGCGAGGCAATTGGGCTCTCGCGGAGGACCCCTATGCCATCGTGCAAAATGTCTCGTGCTCGTGCCGGCTGGTGCAAGGCGAGGCCGTCTTTGACACCACCCGGGGCGTTCCCTACTTTAGCGATATATTCACCGGCCCTTACCCGGTGGACCTTCTCAAGAGCGACCTTGAGGACGCGGCGCTTTTGGTTAACGGAGTGGAGGCCGCCACGGTCTATATCCAATCTATCGTTAACCGGCAGGCGACCGGGCAAGTGCAAGTGACCACGCCTTACGGCCCCCTCTATGCGAGCCTTTGACCGATGAGTGACACCAACGTCCCTATCCCGACCATTTCGGACACGGGCATTGACGCACCGGCAACGGCGGACCTTTTCGCCGGGGTTATGGCGGACTTTGCGGCCGCCTTTAACTCGCCCAGCATGAGCACGGACCCGGAGACGCCCCAAGGCCAATTGGGCACCAGCTTTGCGGAGGTGCTTCAAGCGTTTATTGACTTCAATCTGGCCATTGTCTCGCGGGTGGACCCGGCCACCAGCTCCGGCCGGATGCAGGATGCTATCGGCCGTTTCTTCAATCTCCAGCGCATCGCGGCCAGCCCCACCACCGTGCTCGTCACGTGCGGCGGGGCGGCCGGTGTGGTCATCCCGGTGGGCGCGCTCGCCAAGACACAAGGCGGGGATATTTACGCGTGCGTAAGCGGGGGCACCATTCCCGCCACCGGGTCCATTGACCTTGAATTTCAGAATACGGCGGAGGGTGACGTGGCTTGCCCGGCCGGCTACCTCAATGAGATTTATCAGGCCATCCCCGGGTGGGACACGGTGCTCAACGCCAGTGACGGCACGCCGGGGACCAATCTGGAGGGCCCCCAAGCGTTTGAGGTCCGGCGCCAAGCGGAGCTCACCAAAAACGCGCGGGGCTTCAATGCGGCCATCCGCGCGGAGCTCTTGGACGTGTCCGGCGTGGTGGACGCCTACGTCTATGACAACCCGGAAACCGGCCCCCTCACCGTGCGAGGCGTGACCATCCCGGCAGGGGCCATGTATGCTTGCGTCTATGGGGGCGCGGACCTTGACGTGGCCACGGCGATTTGGACGAAAAAGGGCCAAGGCACTCCCATGTATGCCGTGACCCCCACGACCGTGGTTGTTGAGGACAGCGGAAGCGGCTACTCTATCCCATATCCGGCCTATAACATCACGTTTGACCGGCCCTTGGTGCTCCCGGTGGCCGTGAGCGTCCAGCTCTCCAGCCTCGCGACCTTGCCGGACGATTACGTCACCCAAGTCCAGAATGTAGTCCTTGCGGTCTTTGCCGGCACGGACAGCACCGGGCTGGGTGCCCCCACCATGGGCTCCCGGCTCCTCGCCTCGCGCTTCCAAGCCCCTATTGCGGCGCTGGGCTCGTGGGCGCTTGTCGTGGCCATCCAAGTGGGCTCGCCCAACAACCCGGACGCTTCGCGCTTCACGGCCACGATTGACAACGGAGCCGGCGCGGCGGGCAACGTTCTCACCGTCACGGCTGTAGCCTCCGGCACGCTGGAAACCGGACAGTATGTGGAGGGCGCGGCGCCGGGTACGGTCATCACCGGGCAATCCAGCGGCCCCCCGGGGGGTGCCGGAACCTACTCCGTGAGCATCCCGCAATTGCTCGCGATCTCGCCCCTCGTGGGGTTTGCGGCGGACCAAAACTATGTGGACCTCAACCTCAACCAACGCGCCGGCGGCAATGTCGCGGACGTTGACGTGGCGGCCGTGTAATGGCCACGAGCGCATATCCTATCGCCCAAGCGCCTATCGCGGCGCGGTTGCCCTCCGGGGCGTCCCCCGCGCCTCCTTATGAGGGTTTCGTCACGTTTGACGTGCTGGACACGCTTATTGCGCAGTATTGCAATAGTCCTATCCTCTATGCTCTCGTGCAATACGTGGGCGCGTGGCTGGACGGCCGGGTCTATGACGACTTTTTCTATTTCAATGTCTGGAATTTGGATACGGCCGTTGAATATGGCTTGGATATTCTAGGCCGGATTGTTGGAGCCTCACGCTATCTCACCGTCCCGGAGGCCAACGTCTATATTGGCTTTGCCGGGCAGGATACCGCCCAGAATTGGGGCCACGGCATTTGGAACAGGGGCGCCAACGGCACCCTCAACGTGCGACTAGCGGATGATGTTTATCGCCGCGTGATCCTTGCCAAAGCTCGCGCCAACGTTTCCGGCCTCACCATCCCGGAAACCAATGCCATCCTCATGTTGCTTTTTCCGGACTACGGCAACAGCTACGTGGTGGAGAACGAGGACGGGAGCATATCCTATTCGTTCGGGGCTACGCTTTCGGCCGTGGACTATGCTATCATTTCGCAAGAGGGGTTACTCCCCCGGCCCACCGGCCGCGCCGTCACCATCGTCCAGAGGTAAGTCATGAACCTGTCCGACCTCCCGCCCCTCGTGGCTATCCCCTTCGCCAACAGCGCTGGCGCGAGCTATATTCGCAACGTCCCGGTGCCCTCGCAAATTGGCGTGACGGCCGGCGCGGCCAGCTTCACGGACGGCTTTACCCCCGACACCTTCACGAGCTTGAGCGGCGGGGGCGCCTATGTGTCCGGGGAGGACGTGAACGGCATTCTTAACCACGTCACCAAGTGGACGCGGTGGCTCTCCGCCGGCGGCCCGGCTGTTTTTGATGCCGGCTTTGCCGCAAGTCTGGGCGGGTATCCCAAGGGCGCTATCCTCGTTTCCGCCGCATTTAGCGGTGTGGAGTGGTTCAATACCGTTGACGGAAATTTGACCGACCCGGACGGCGAGGCCCCGGTGGGATGGGTCCAAGCCGGCGCGAGTGCGGCCACGCTGGCCCAAGCTAAAGCGGCCACGGCCGGCAACGTGTTCCTGTCCCCACTCATCCTCAAAGAGCTCCTCAACGGGATTGACGCCCAAAGCCTCTATTTGCCCAATGGGCTCATAATTAAGTTGGGCGCCACTGTGCTTCCGACGCCCAACACCAACACGGTAAGCGCGCCGGTCGTGTTTACCACGCCTTTCCCAAACAGCTTTGAGGGCATCCTTGTGACCGGCAACAAAAACCCCAACCCGGATTGGGGTGGCCTCTCGCTCAAAGGTGAAAACTTTACCGCCGGCGGGGGCACCATCGCCGGGGACACCGGCAACGCGGAATATGGCTTTAACCAAGCCGTGACGGCCTACTGGATTGCGTGGGGGAAATAGGGTAACGAGGGCGGCACCACCAACGGAAGGCAAGATGATGAACGACCAACCCGGGATTGTGCTGTCTCAAGGCCAGTATGGCGCCTTGAGCGACCATTTAGGGGCTTTGACTATGGAAGCGGTTTGCAGCGTTGCGCGAGCTCGTGAGCTGGAGGCAGAGAATGCCCAGCTCCGCGCGGCCGTGACGCAAGCGCGCATGGACGCCCAGCATTGGGAAAAGGAATGCACGCGCCAGCACGAGATTGCGGGAGCCGCGCGCCAGACCATCAAAGAGCTCCAAGACGTTATCGCCGGCAAGGCGCCTCTCAAGCCCGCGCGCAATCGCAGAAAGGCTCCCGAATGAGCGCGCTCGTCCGCCTTTTCCAAGAGCTTTTCGGGAGCAATCCGGCCCCCGACGAGGAGCCCGCCACGGAGCTCGTGGCCACGCTGGACCTATCCGACCACCAAGAGGAAAATCACGTCATGCGTACCGACGACCAGAAAATCATCGCTCTCATTTTCAACGATGTCTATGCCCAGCTCGCGGCGCTCACCACGACCGTCAAAGCTCAAGCGGACACCATCGCCAGCCTCTCCAGCGCGGTGGACACGCTCAACGCGGACGCGGAGGCCCACGCGCCGGCATTCGATACAACTTTGGTCCCGGCTTACGCTCCGCCGGCTCAGACCGACACCAGCACCACTGACACGGACGCACCCGTGGTCCCGGCGGCTTCCGCCGCACCAACCACCGGCGCGGTGGCTCTCACGGACGCCCAGATTGCAGCGGCCGCCGCCGCTCAAGCGGGCACGAGCTCGTAAAGCATTCGTCACGGGGTGGCGGAGCTTTGCGGCTCCGCCATTTCGCCCTTAATAACTAAACAGTTACGGCTAGATCAACATGGCGACGGACGATACAAGAGCCTCACGAGCAGCGGCAACGCGGGCGAGCAATCTGGCAGCTCTCATTGCGCGCGTGGAGGAGAAGCTCAACGCCATGGACAACATTGGGCACGAGCGAGCCGCTACCGTCACGCTTTTGGTGCAAAAGCTGGAGAACCAGCAAGGCCAGCTAAACCAGCTCACCACGGACATGGCCGTCCTGAAAAATCAGCACGCCAATTTTTGGAAATTCGCGACCGCGCTTTTCGCAGCCCTTTCCTTAATCGGAGGCGCGGTTGGCTGGGCCGTGGCCACGCTTGTTCCACTTATCCACAAGGTTTAACGATGTTTGACGCTTCCACCACCCAAACGAACCTCAACCGCGTAGCCAACGCCGGGCTCAAGGTGGACGGCATCGCCGGGCCGGCAACTTTTGCTGCGCTCTTGGCGCGCGCCGGGCTCCGCGTGGTAGCTCCTCTGGACCATGACCTTGGCGCCTCGCTCGCGGCCAAGCTGGACAGTTACGGCATAAATACCCCGATCCGGGTGCGGCACTTCCTCGCTCAAACCGCGTGCGAAACGTGGGCCTTCACCGTGCTCAAGGAGCGCGGAGACGCGGCCTATTTCCAGCGCTACGAGGGCCGGCGGGACCTTGGCAACACGCAACCCGGGGATGGCGCGCTCTATTGCGGCCGGGGCCTCTTGGACACCACGGGCCGCTACAACTATTCGCTTTTGGCGGACCTCACCAAGTTGGATTGCGTCAACCACCCGGAGCTCCTTGAGGAGCCGGACTATGCGGTCCTTGCCGCGTGCGTCTTTTGGCAGCACCGGGACGTGAACGCGCTCGCGGACGCAAACGATATTCAAGGCGTCACGCGGGCCATCAACGGAGGCCTCAATGGGCTGGCCGACCGCATGACCTATTTCGAGCGGTTGGGGGTGCTCCAGTGAAAAAGCTCCTCAAGGATTGGTTTACCGGCATCGACGGCGAGACATACGACCTAGGGCGCGCGCTCTGGGCGGCCGCCGGGTCCACCCCGCTTTTTGTGGGGCTGGGCCAAGTCGCCGGGACCGTCACCTCTCTTTTTCACGCGGTCCCGTTGCCCCTTTGGGGGGCAAATGATTGGTTGCAATGGAGCGGCGGAATGTCCGCGCTTCTCGCGGCCGGAGCCGGCGCGCTATCTCTCAAGAAGGGCACGGAGCCCAGCACGACCACCAGCCGGACGGTTGTGGCCACGCCGGGCCAGATTGCCGGTGCGGCAACGGAGCAAAGCAATGCTTAGTCTTGCCTCCATCGGCCTCAAGCTCCTAGGGTGGGGCAAAGCGCTCCTCTCGTGGGTGCAGAGCCTCCCGTGGTACGTCATCGCGCTTGCCGTGTGCGCGGTTGTGATCCTCGTTGAGCGGCACGAGTGGACGAGCGCGGAGGCCATCGTGGCCAAACAATCGGCCCAGCTCGCGCAAGACCGCAAGGATATTGCCGGATACCAGCACGACCTCCAAACGGACGCCACCAGCATCAAAGAGCTTGAGGGCGACGTGGCGGCCCAGAATGCGGCCGTGGACAGCTACAAGGCCCAGACCACCGCCGCCCAGCAATCGGCCGCATTGGCGCGCGCACAGGCCGCACAGGCCGCACAGGGACGCGTGGCGGCCATCAATGAGCTCAAGGCCGCCCAGAGCCGGCCGGTCATCAACGATTGCCCGGCGCCGGCCGCGCACAATGACACGAAAGGCCAGCTATGAGCATTTGGGAAACGGGAGAGGCGGACGTGAGCTCGCGCACCGTCCAGCTCATTCGCTGGGCCGTGGTGCTTTTCCTCGTGGTGTTTTGGTTGGCCGTGGGCTCCGCGCTCACCGGATGCGCGAGCGACAACACCCCGCCGCCGGCCATTGAGGTCCACACCGTGGTGCAAAAGGTCCCTGTGGTGGTTCCGTGCGTCCGGCCGGAGGACATCGCGCCGGAGCCGGAACACGTGGCCGGCAAGCTCAATGGGCAAGCCGGCCACGATTTGCTTATTGTGGATCAGAGCGCGCTTGACCTCCGCACGTGGGGCGAGGCCAACACGGCCCAGCTCAAGGCTTGCGCCGGAACTCCCGGAGGAGGGCCGTCTGGACCGGCAGCCAAAAGCCTACCAACAGCACAATAGCGGCGGCAATCCTCCCGCCAGTGCCGGGCTCCAAGCCCCACACGATGGCCACGAGGAGGCAGAAATTCACGCCGGTTGCAAAGTCTTTCATTTGTAAATCCCTCTCCCGGCCGCGATGGCCGCCTTGCGAATGTCGGGGGCCCGGCGCGCGGCCAGCTCGTAGGAGCGGACGGCGCGGTACGCGGTGAGCTCGTCCATGCCCGGGTTTTCTTCCATCATGCGTTGAACCTTGAAATTCATTGCGGACCTCCGTGGTTGAGGCCTCCGGCCTACCACCAAGGTCTTAATCAATCCTTACGGTAGCGAATGCCGCGCCAGCCCCCGGACGCCCTCACCGGCCAGCCCAGAGCCCACGCCGGCATGATTGCCATGATCCTCTCCACCTCTGCCAGCGCGTCCGGGCCGGCCCACGCGGGCACCTCAACCACAATCTCGTCATAGACGTGGAGCACGGTGGGGAAGCCGGCCGCGCGGAGGTTGAGGATGGCAAAGCGCAAGAGGTCATGGGCCACGGCTTGGACCACGTTCTCCGTGAGCCGGCCGCCATAGGTGGACATGCGGACCCAACCCTTGGGCCCATAATTCGGGTTGGTGTTCCACGTTGAATAGGTAATCTCCTTTTCCCACGGCCGCGCCCACGGGCGAGACGAGGGGGCAAGGCGCGGCGCCCAATAGGTGAGCTTGCGGCCGCTCAAGAGCGTGATGCGGAGCGCGTCATCCGCGTCCATGGTAAAGGTTATGCCGGACACCGTGACCGGCAAGCCGGGGTTTTGGAGCGCCCAGATAAAGGCGCCTTCAAAGCCATATAGGTGTGGCCCGGTGCGGTCCGGGTTGGACTGGCCGCCCCACATATCCACAACTTTGGGAGAGGCCGCGCGCCATGCCAAAATCAGGCGTTTGACCTCATCGTCCGTGTAGGTGTCGCCCTTGTCGAAATTGCGCCACGCGCCAATCCACCCGCCAAAGCCCAGCGCGAGCTCCGCCACCTTGCCGATATTTTGCCGGTCCGGGTGCTTCTCTCCAGTCTCCTCCGCATAGGCCTTGTAGGCCTCCACGGTGCCCCCGGTTATCTTGGCGGCCGAATAGAGATAAATGTCCTCCTTGCGGCGGAAAGTCTCAATTCGCCATTCCTCCCCCGCCAACATAGCCGTGACCACGGCCTCAATGGCGGAATAGTCGGACGCTATGAGGTGGTGGCCCGGGCCCGCGATAAAGAGCCCACGCACCAGTCCCATGATGACCGTGACGGCATCGCCAAAATAGTGCTCAACCAGCTCCCGCTTGCGGAGGAGCATGACCTCCAACACGGGCTCAACCATGTCCGGGCGCCACGTGGGCGCGAGGCGCTCCTTGAGCTCCACCGGCCGGGGTGGGCGCGGCTGGGCGCACCACGGGCAAGCCGTGTGCGAGTGGTGGAAGGGTTTGCGGCACGCGCGGCACGTGGCCAATTGCGGTCCGGCCTTGGGCAGATTGAGCGGTTGCGGCCCTTCGCCGGTGGGGCGGCCGGTGCGCGCGCCGTGGTGGATTATGAGGTTGTGGAGGCGATTGTCCCGGCTGGCCGTGTTCTCCATCGCATAGAGCTTTTTGACGCTCGCGGAGCCTACCAGCGCTTTAATCTCCACGGCCTTGCGGACGATGGGCGGAAGGTCCTTGCGCTCCAGCAATTCCTCCACGTGCTCCGCGTCCAGACTGTCCACGGCTACGCCATTGGCAAGGAGCCACCCTTTGAAACGTTCGCCTTGGGTGTGCTCCACCCCGGTGATTTTCCTAAATTCTTGGCCACGGAGCTCTAGCACTTGCTCCAGAACGGCAATGCACGCGCGCACGCCCTCGCGGTCAATCGCAATGCCACGGCGGTTTATCTCTTGGTCCACCAACCAAAAATTGCGCTCGTCCGGGGACATGGGCGGCATGGCATCGCACGCGAGCGCCTCAACGTCCGTGTCCGTGTCGCAATAGTCGCGGAGCCGCTCAAAATCCTCCGGGTCATCCTCCGGCATAATCCAGAAACCGGGGCGCTTTTTGGTGGGCTTGTTGGGGACAGAAAACTTGTTGATAAGCCGGCGCCCCTCACCATCCTTGAGGACAGGCAGGCCCAGCACCGGGCCCAGCATCGCGAGCTTGCCGGGGTAGCCGTTGACGTGAGCCGTGGCCATGGAGCACGTGAGGAGCTCCGGCGCGAGCGGCGGAAAGCCGTGTTGGGGCACGCATATCTCATTCCAGATATACCACTCAAAGGCGAGGTTGTGCGCGCCTATCCACCCGCCGGCCGCGTGCCAGTCAAAAAGCGGCTGGAGATTGGCGAGGGGCTCACCCGGGCGCCAGCGGCCGCGCCGTCCTGTCGGGAGCTTCCATGATAGCGTGAGGATGCGCGTGGTGGGGTGCTGGGCATAGGCCACCACATTGACCACGGGGAGCCCGCGCTTGCCTTTGCCGGCTCCCGGCGGCCCCACGAGGCGGCCGGTGTCGTTATCCCAAAACACACCGGCCGCGCTCGCGGTCTCAAAGTCTATGGACGCGTGGCTGGGCACTATACGGCCGCGCGGACTTCTTGGTCCAGCTCAACCCACTTGTCCCCGACCAGCTCCAGCTTGCGGAGAATTTCAAAGGGGCTGGGCTCTTTGCCGGCATCGGGCTCAAGGGCAAATTCAAGGTCCGTGAGCGCCTTGCGCAACGCGTCAATGCGCGGAGCGTGAATTTTCATCATGTGATTGTCTCCAAATAGTGTGGGAGGGCGGGACCGTTTCCGCCAAGCGATAAACCCAAAGCCCAGCGCTTGGCGTTTCCCACCCTCCCGTCCCTAGGGCATAGCCCAGAGGGATTAGCGCGCGGCCATGAACCCTTGGGCAATCATGGCCTCGTCCGTCCAGCCTTGAGCCTTGAATTGCTCATAGGTTGCGCCGTTGGCCGCCGGGAGCATGACCGGCCCCGTGGCCATGAAGCCGCTATAGGCCGGTGCATTCGGGACAGCCGGGGCCGGTGCAGGAGCACCAACCGGGGCCCCAACGGGCGAAGGGGCCGCCGCCGGCATAGCACCCGCAACGGGGGCAGCACTCGGAAAGCCCGGAGCCGCACCAAAGGCAGGCGCCCCGGGCAAAGGGGCCGGGCTACCACCGGATGGCATCGCACCCGGGGCAGAAAAACCCGGGGACGGGGCGGCCGCATTCGGCACAGGGGCCCCACCGAACGCCGGTGCTGGAAACCCCCCGGGCGCCGGCATACCCGCCGGAGGAGCGCCCAAGCCGGTGGGCGCACGGGCAAGGTCCGCCGGAGAAAGGGCTTGCATCCCGGCCGGCATGAACGCCGGGGCAGCGGACCCGAACGTCTCCGCCGCGCTCTCCCCGGACATGATGACCTCGCCCTTGCCCATGAGCTGGATTTTCTCAAGGTTGACATAGAGGCCGGGAGTATTGGTGGACCCATTGCTGGACACGCTCGTCCCAACCCGGACATAATAGCCACGCTTGACCAGCTCAGGGTCCGTTATCTCCGCGAATTGCCCCGGGCTCGTTTCCACCACAATTTGCGGCGCAAAGCTGGAGGAGAAAGAGACAATCCAGTGGCCGGCAAAACCCGGACGGTCCCCCAAGGGCTTCCCGGCATTCTTGCCCTTTTTGACGTAGCCGTCCCCGTCCCGGATTTTCCAAGAAAAGTCCGCCGCGATGCACCCGCCATTGTTGGGGAAAAGGTTGGGCCAGCTCGTCCGCGCGATATAGTCAATCTGGGCATAGAACGCGGCAAAGTCCGGGTTGTCCACCATCTGCCCGGTTTGCGGGTGCTGGACGTGCTTGGGGATAGCCAAGCCGATATAGTATTGAGGATTAGGCTTCCCCGCGTTGGGGCCGGTCTTATAGACGCGGACGTTGCCATCCCCGTCCTTTTCTTGCGGGGTCCAAGGGTCCCCCTCCACGATACGGCCGATGGGGGAGACGAGGGGGTAACGGGTTTCACTTGCCATTTTCGGACAGTCCTTTTGCCATGGTGTCGCTCGTCACTTCAACGAGGGAGAACGTGGTGGGGGTTGTGGTGATTGCGCCAATCAAATCCTCCGTCAACCCCAGCTTGAGCGCTTGCGTGGGGGTGAGGGTGCCGGTCTTGGTAACGTCCGCGCCAAGCGCTTTGCACCAAGCAATAACGCGGTCCGCCGCCACGCTCCACGTGGTGCGGCCCCGCTTGTATTCTCCAGCCCAACCCCGCACGCGCGTCCCCGTGGCCACGAGGGCCTTGGCTTGCTCGTCCAGCGCCTCCGTGCGGGCCTTGAGGATGCGCAAAGCCCGGTGGTTGGCCTTGAGCTCCCGGCCCAGCTCGTCCGGGTCTTGGAGGTAAATTTGCGCCTTGCTGGAATAGCCCCGGGCAAAGCTCGCGGCCTCCGCCAACGTGGCGCAAGCATGGTTGGCCGTGCAATAGCGGCACCAAGTCCCCACCGTGCAAGTGAGGTTTTCGCCCGGGCCGGTGGCCTCCGCCGCCGCTTCAACGAACGCGCGGCGCAAGACCTCCAGCTCCGAACCTTTGGGCCGCCAATGCCGGATGGGCCCGGACGGGTGATAGTTTCGCGGCTGGTAAATGGTGGCCCCAATCCACCAACTATCATCCGGCACGCCTAGGCCCAGCGTCTCAAAGAGCGCGATGAGATAGACCGCGAGCTGGTAATTGCGGAACGCGTCCACATACCCATGGCCAAATTTGAGGTCCTTGAGGATGATTTTGCGCTCCCGCAAAAACACCGCGAAAAAGTCCGGGGTGCCCTCGCAAAGCGGGTGGATGAAACGATGGGCCACCACGTGGCGCTCTATGCCGTAGTGGTCCGGGTTGAGCTCCAGCACGGCCCGGCAATCCCCGATATAGTCCGTGAGCTCCTCCGCCATCGTGGGCGTGATGGTTTGACCATTCTGGTGGACCGTGCCCACCGGCGGGGCAATCCCGCCAAGGGACGCGGCCGCCCAATCGTGCGCGGCATTGCCCTCTAGCGCCTCCTCCCCGGATTGCTCCGGAAAGGCCGCTTGGAGGCGAGGGGACCCGGCGCAACGTCCGGGCCCCCATTGGTCCGCCCCACTAGGCGCAAGGAAAGCGTGGCCGCTCACTTACGCGCCCAGCGTGGCCATGGCGGCCATTGCGGCGGGCACGAGGTCCGGCCGGAGTGCAAGGTCACGCGGTTGGGTAAGGCCCACCGTGGCCACGGCCGCGTTGATGGCGTCCATGGAAACACCGGCCACCGTGAGGTCCACCACGCGGCCCATGGCATCCGCAAAGGTGCAAGTGGCATAGGCGGAAGCCGGCGGAGCACCAGCGGGCGCCGGGGCGGGCCCATTGTCCACTTGGATGGCGAGCGGCGCGGGTGCCGGCGCGGCGGTGCCCGGTGCGGGAGGAATGGGCACGATACCCGTGGGCGCCGGTGCGGGTGCCGGCGCGGCCGTGCCCACCGGAATGGCCGGAGCGCCAAGGGCCGCGCGGAGCTCCGCTTTGACGGCCGTGACCTTTTCGGCCGGGGTGTTGCGCGCAATTTTCCACGTGCCGTTGGCCAGCTTGCCCTTTGAACTGGAATGGATGCGAACGTCCCAAGGCAGGCCCTCCGCGTCCACCTCCACGCCATTGGGCGCCACGCGCACCGGCACGACCGGCGCGGGGGTGGGGTCGGGTGCCGGGTCCAGCTTGGCCACGCGTGCGCTCTCCGCCGCAATCAAGGCATCCGCGAGGCCGGCCGGGCTTTCGACAACGGCCACGGAGCCGGTGGCCAGAGCGGTGGTGGCCTTGTCCAGCGCGGACGCTTGCACAGAGCCGGGGTGGATGACCGCGAGGAGCGCGGTGAGCGCGGCGGCCTCCGTGGAGGTGAGCGTTGCCGTGTTGACTTCAATGAGCAATCCCATGGGGTGGGTCCTTTCTGTCGTGGTTGACTTCAATATCCCTAGCGCCTTAGTAACGAGTTCGTCAATCACGTTAAGGAATGTCCACCACGATGTCCCCCCAAGAGCGAAATAGAGAGGCGTGCGCTCGCTACCGCGCTAAAAACCTTGAGAAAAGACGAGCGGATACGGCCGAACGAATGCGCCGGGCTCGCTTGGAATGTCCCGAAAAAGTCAAAGCGGCAAATGACCGCTGGCGCAAAAACCATCCCGAAAAAGTGAACGCGGCGGAACGCGCACGATATGCCCGGGACCCCGCTAAAAAGAGGGCGAGCATTGCGCGCTATCGCGCAGCCAACCCGGGAAAAGCGGAGGAATTTATTTCCTCGTGGCAAAAGCTCAACCGGGAAAAGGTAGCTCTCTATGGCGCGCGTTACCGTTCGTCCGAACGAGGGCGAGCCAAGCATTGCGCAAAGGTTGCCCGGCGCAACGCACAAAAGCGGTTGGCCACGGTTGGTTGGGCCAATCTGGAGGCCATTGACGCGATCTATGCGGAGGCTGCGCGGCTCACGTTGGAGACAGGCATTCCCCATGAGGTTGACCACCGCGTCCCTCTTATCCACAACCTTGTGTGCGGGCTTCACGTAGAGGGAAACCTTCAAATACTCACCGCGCAAGAGAACCGACGCAAGCGCAATAGGTGGCCGGTTTAATGCCCCCTGTCCTCCATAAATTCCAGAACGACCTCAAGAGCGAGGTTTACCAAGGATGGAACCAAGGCGCTAAAAACGTCGTGATGCAACTCGCGACCGGAGGCGGCAAGACCGTCACTTTGTCGTCAATAGTGCTGGAGCATCCCGGCTTTACTTGCGTCATGGCCCATCGCCAAGAGCTCCTTTCGCAGCTATCAACCACGCTTGCGCGCTACGGCATTCGCCACCGGATTGTGGGCACGGACAGCCTCCGGCGCGAGATAAGCCGGAACCACGTGGCAGAGCTGGGCCAATCTTTCGTGGACCAAACGGCCCGGGCCATCGTGGCCAGCGTGGACAGCTTGCTCCGCGCGGACGTGTCAGAGTGGGCCCACCTCGTGACGCTTTGGGTGACGGACGAGGGCCACCACGTGGTCTTGGATAACAAGTGGCACCGGGCGCTCCAGCTCTTTACCAACACCTCCCTCATCGGGCTCTTGCCCACGGCCACGCCCATTCGCGCGGACAAGAAAGGATTGGGCCGGCCGGAGATTGGCGGGTCCGGTGTCGCGGACCTCATGGTGGAGGGGCCGCCCATGCGGTGGCTTATCAACAACAATTTCTTGTCCGATTATCGGATGGTGTGCCCTACCAGTGACCTTGAAATTCTGGGCGATGTCGGAGCCTCCGGGGATTGGTCCAACCAACAGCTCAAGGAGGCGGCCAAGCGCTCGCATATCGTGGGGGACCTCGTGAAAGGCTACCTCACTTTTGGGCTGGGCTTGCTGGGCGTCACTTTCTGCACCGACATTGAGACGGCCATGGAAACAGCCCGGGCCTATCGCGCCGTGGGCGTGCGCGCGGAGTGCCTCACCGGCAAGACGGACGACACAACCCGGCGCCACATGCTCCGGCGCTTTGCCGCGCGTGAGCTGGACCAGCTCGTGGCCGTGGACATCATAAGCGAGGGCTTTGACCTCCCGCTCATTGAGTGCCTTTCGATGGGCCGGCCCACCATGAGCTATAGCCTTTTTGCCCAGCAATTCGGACGCGCGCTCCGGGTGGCGGAGGGGAAGGGCAAAGCCCTCATCATAGACCATGTGGGCAATATCATGCGCCACGAGGGGCCCCCGGATAAGCCCCGGTTTTTCTCGCTCGCCAACCGCGACAAGCGGAGCAAGAGCAAGGACGACACGATACCCTACCGCCGGTGCGTGGAGTGCCTCACGCCTTACGAGGCGAGCTTTGGCGCGTGCCCGGCGTGCGGCCATAAGCCCCCCGTGGCCACGAGGGACGCCCCGGCGGCCGTGGATGGGGTGATGGAGGAAATGAGCCCGGAGCTCTTGGAGGCGCTCCGCACGAATGTTGCCCAAATGGACCGCACCCCCGGGGAGGTGAGGAGCGAGCACGCCCTTGCCGGCTGGAGCCAAATGATGAGCAACGTCCACATGCGGAACCACGGCAACAACCAACACGCCCAGCACCAGCTCCGCGCGGCCATGGCGCTATGGGCTGGGCCGTATCGCGCGGCCGGGTACGACAACGACCGGCTCCAACGGGCATTCTTCCACCTTTTCGGCCTCTCTGTGCTGGAGGCTCAAGCTCTCACCGCGAAGGACGCAACCGCACTCATGGAACGCATAGGGAGGCATCGCCATGCCATTGTCTGAAACCGGGGTCCAAGGCCGCGTGGTGGTGGGCTCCGCCCCGCACGGCTTCACGCTCCTCCGCAACAACGTGGGGGTCCTGAAAAACCCCAACGGCCAACCCATCCGCTTTGGCCTCGCAAACGACACGCCGGCGCTCAACAAGAAATGGAAAAGCGGGGACCTCATAGGTTTTCGCTCCATCACGATCACCCCGGACATGGTGGGGCAGCGCGTTGCGGTTTTCGTCTCCCGGGAGTGCAAACCGGAGGGCTGGCAATTCACCGGCAATGAGCACGAGCTTGCCCAAGCGCGGTGGGCCTCGCTCATCAATGACGCTGGAGGTGATGCGTGCTTTGTGTCATCCCCGGACGGGTTTATAAATCCCTCGTTTGAAAGGAGGTTGCGCGGTGCGTGATCGGGGCATTGAAATTATGGAGGCCGGCATTGCGCTCGCTCTCCGGGACGGTTTCCGAAATGTCACCCGGGACGGGGTTGCCATGGAGGCGAGGGTATCCACCGCGCTCGTCAATCGCTATTGGGGGACGATTGACGGATTGCGGGACCGGATTGTCCTTGAGGCCGTCAAGCGGGAGCTCCTCCCCATTCTCGCCCAAGCTCTCTTGGACGGCCACCCCACGGCCACCGGAGCTCCAAAGCGCGTGCAAGAACGCGCCGCGCGTCACATTCTTAACGGGTAAACGGGCCAAATGCTTTCCACCACAATGGCCCCGCTTGGGCAATTCAAACGCTGGATTAATTGGAGCCTTGAGCACGACCCGCGCCGGCCGGAAAAGCCGCGCAAGGTCCCCCGCTCACCGACCACCGGGGAAATGGTTGGCGCCACCGATTTTGCGCACTGGACGGATTATGAGACGGCGCGCGCGGCGGCCGTTACCCGTGGCTATGGGCTGGGCTACGTTTTCCACGAGGGGGACGGCCTTTTCTTTCTGGACATAGACAATTGCGTGGACCCGAACACAGGCACGTGGAGCCAAGTGGCCCAAAACCTCATGGCCATGTGGAAAGGCCATGCGGCCATAGAGGTGAGCCAATCGGGCAGGGGCCTCCATATCATTGGCCACGCCAGCGTCATCCCGCCGCACGGGTGCAAGAACGTCATGCTAGGGCTGGAGCTCTACCACACCGGCCGCTTTATGGCCTTCACCGACCACAACAGCATGGGCGCGATTGACGCGGACCTCTCAAGCACGCTGGCCGGGGTCATCGCCGCCTATTTCCCCAAGACGGCCGGGTCCAGTGATGTGGTGGATTGGTGCGATGAGGGCGACGGTGCGGAGCCGGATGACACAAAGCTCTTGGACATCATGCTCCGGTCCGGGCTCAAGACGGCCGCCGCAACATTCAAAGCCGACCACGTGCCTTTTCGCGCGCTCTGGAATGCGGAGGCGGAAACGCTCGCCAAGGCCTTTCCATGCCAGAATGGATATGACCCCTATGACCGGAGCCACGCGGATAGCGCTTTGGCCGCGCACCTCGTCTATTGGTGCGGGGGCAATCTGGAGCGCACGCTCCGCTTCATGCGGGCATCCGCGCTCGTGCGCGACAAGTGGGACGACCGACCGGAATATCTGGAAACCACCATCCTCAAGGCCGCGTCCGTGGTGCGCAACCGGGCCGGACCGCGCGAGGTGGGGGCGCCTCTATCCATCGGAGGCACGCCGGCGCCGGCGGCCGCACCAGCACCCACGACAAGCGCGGACCTCGCGCACCTCACCCAACCCGTGGCCACGATGGGGGGCATGACGGGGCGCACCGGGGCCGCTCTGTTGAGCTATGACGAGCAACGCAAATACTTTGCCGGTTGCGTCTATTTGGTGACGCCCAACCAAGTCTGGCACCCTTCCATTCCCATCCTCATGGACAAGCCGCGCTTTGATATTCTCTTTGGCGGCCGTGCCTTCGCGCTCACCGACGAAAAGAACACCAAGAGCGCGTGGGAGGCCCTCACGATGTCCCACGGCCTTGCGCCGGTCACGGCCACGGACACGTGTTTCCGGCCGTACCTGCCCGGCGGCATCATCACCAACGAGGGGTTTCTCAACACCTACCAGCCGGTGGAGACGCCCCAAATTGCCGGGGACGCGGGGCCTTTTATCAGGCACCTCCAAAAGCTCTTTCCCCACGGGGACGACTTCGCAATAATCACGAGCTACATGGCGCGGATTGTGAGGAGCCCCGGGCTCAAAGCACAATGGTGGCCGGTCATCCAAGGGTGTCAAGGCAACGGCAAGACCGCACTCAACCTCGTGATGATGTTTGGCATTGGCGCACGCTACTGTCACCAAGCCCGCGCGAGCGCTCTGGCGAAAACCGGGATGCAGTTTAACGCATGGGTCATGGGCAAGCTCTATCTGGGCATTGAGGAAATTCAGGTATCGGACAAGCGCCATTTTCTGGAGGATTTTAAGGACATCGTGACCAACACCACGGCCGCGATTGAGGCCAAGGGCAAGGACCAGCGGACCGGGGACAATTTCCTCAACGGCATGATGTTTACGAACCACCGCGATGCGGTCCCCATCACGGAGGAGGACCGGCGCTATGCGATTTTCTACACGGCCCAGCAAGGCGTCATGGACCTCGTGCGGGACGGCATGGTGGGGGACTATTTCCCGGACCTCTATGATTGGCTCAACGGCCGGGGCAAGTGGGCAGAGCACGGCGCGGACTATGGCTTTGCCGTGGCCAACCATTGGCTTCGCAACGAGTGCGCCATTGACGCGCGCTTTGACCCGGCGGGCATCGCCCAGCGCGCGCCGGCCACGAGCGCCATGCCTATGGCCTTGGTGGAGAGCCGGGGCTCTCTGGAGCAAGACCTCTTGGAAAAGGTTGCCAATGGCGAGCAAGGCTTTGCCGGCGGGTGGGTGGGCGCCAAGGAGCTGGACACATTGCTGGCCACGCACCGGCTCCGGTTGCCCCATACCAAGCGCCACCAGCTCATGGAGCGGCTGGGCTACGTCCGCCACCCGGCGCTCCCGGAGGGCCGCACGGTCCGCGTGGTGGGTGGTCAATGCCGCATGGTGCTTTATCTCCGCCGCGACCACACGGCCTTGGCTCTCCAAGACGCGGAAGCCGTCACGACCGGCTACGAACGAGCGCAAGCCTATGCGGTCAATGGGAATGCGGCGGCGGCCGCCATCGTGCGCTAGAACGAATGAGGCCCAGCACACCGGGGGGTGATATGCTGGGCCTCAAGCCTTCCACCACGAAAGGACAGAGCCACATTAACCTTTCGCGGATTTTTTCGCAAGGGTGGCTTGACTTGTCCAGAAACTGGATTTATGGGTGAGGCTCACCACGAACGAAAGGCCTTCCACCATGACCACCATCGTTTGCCCGGTTGCCTTCGAAGTTATGCGCCCCGATGAATTTGCGGAGTGCATTGATGGCGTCTTGGCAGAGGGCAACCTCTATGAGCGCCTTTGGTCTTTCGTGCCCCACTACGAGGCGCCCCGGCCGGAGGAGGGTGAGGAGCCTTGCCACGGGCTGGACAGCATCGCGCGCTTTTGGCTGGAGCTCACGGACGAGGAGCGGGCCGCTCTGGTGCGCTTGCACTCCGCCCATGAGGAGGCAGAAAAGACCATGATGCGGGATTATTACACCAGCCGGGGCGAGACTATCCCCGAATGGTATCTTTGAAGGGACACCACCACCGGAGGGCTTTTGTTATGCTTCACTTTCAACGCACTGTCCAAGAAACCGTGACCGTCCGGGTTTACGGCTCCGTCCTGTCTTGGCTCGCGGACGCCAATGGCGAGCCGGTCACGGCCACCAACGTGGCTAATGCCGCTTTCATCAAAACCGCCATGTTTATGGACGATGACGGCGATTACGACAATGGCGGGCACGCATATATTGAATTCTGCGAGCGCTATCCGGACGCTTTATTTGTGAGCTTCCAAGAGGACGGCGGGGAAAGCCTGATATGAGCACGCCACCCAACCGTGACCCGGAGGCAGAGCACCGCGCGGCCGCCCACGAGCTGGTGGATCGGCTCGTGGCGCACGTGAAGGCCACCCAAACCCCCGTGGAGGGTTCCCTCCTCCGCGTGAAGGCCGTGGGCAAGCCTGGACCTCACCAACGCGTTGTGTGGTACGCCCGGGGCGCCCCATCGTGCCGCATTCGCGCCGGCATGATCCTCGCAAAGCACCCCCACGAGCGCGCTATTTTGGCCCGCAAAATTTTTGTTGATTAATCCATAAGTCTCACCACCCACGGAAGGCTAAGACCATGACCAAGACCATCCACACCGCGACCGCCCCCAACGGCCAGACCTTCACGCGCACCAGCCACAACCGCACATATAGCCACGCGGTTGTGGGCCGGAAATGCCCCAAGGCCGCTTTCAACCGCCTCGCAGTCACCCGCGTCACTTACGTTTCCAATTTCAAATACTACCTTTCCGTGGAAGCGGCCAAAGGCGCCGTCTACATAACCAAAGGGCGCAACGAAACGGACGGCGAATATGAGGCGCGCGTCTTGGCCTACCGGCTGGACAACTTGGAGCGCATGGAAGGCTTCACCAGCGCGACCGACTACGCGGACCACAAGGCCGCGCAGGCCTACGCGGCCTTGGACGCGGCCGTGGCTCGTGGCGACTATGACCAATTCCACGTTATTGGTTGGGCCGGCCGCCCGGACCTCGCGGCAAAGCTGGCCTCCTCCTCCTCCGGCCACTACGTGGACGTGGCCATCTTGGAAGTTACCCGCACCACCAAGTGACCCTCCCGGGGGCTCCGGCCCCCACCACCCTCTCCACCACGGAAGGCTAAGACCATGAAAGCTCTTTGGTTCATTATCTGGATTGCCATTATCGCCACCGGCATGTGGCCGCTCGCCCTCGTTATCCTCTTGGTGGTTGCTATCGCCAAGGGCCTCAAGCCGGTGGAGGCGTGACCATGGCCTCTCTGGACATCAAGCGCGCCAATGACCTTTTCCGGACCACCATGGGGCGCCACCCGCTTTTGGCCAAGTGTCCGCCCATCATCCACGTCACGCCGGCCGTGGACAGTCTGGAGCCTTTTTCCAAAGTCCAGCTCGTCCAGCTCGTGCGATCCTTCACGGACTTTGATGAGGATTGCCCGGAGCATGATTTTGGCGCCGTCACGTTCAAGGGCGAGCGCTACTTTTTCAAGATTGATTACTATGCCCCGGGCCTCCAGCACGGCGCGGAGGACCCCACGGACTTGGACAACACGGTCCGGGTCATGACCATCATGCACGCGAGCGAGTATTGAGCCATGAGAATAGGCAACACCCCCCTCCAAGAGCTTTTGGCGTCCAGTGAGATCCTCTTGCGCGATTTGGACGATGAGCTGGCCGGGAGCTACGATTTGACCGGGCACGAGCGCCAACGGCTCCGGCGGAGGCGCAACGCGGTCAATGCCGCTTGCAACGCTCTTTTTCGCGCGGTGCGCGCATGAGCAACCACCTTTCCAAATATACCCGGACCCACCCGGACGTGGCGTGCGGTTTTGACCACGAGGACGGCCGCCGGGCTATCCGGCTCCAGACCAACGGGGCGGACACGTTTTGGATTGCGTGGCACGACCCGCGCACCCTCGTGACCAACCCGGACGGCTCGCCCACCCTTTTTCCCAGCGCGTCACGAGCCGCGCGCTACCTTGAGGACCACCACAATGGATGACTTTGCAGAGCTTTACACGGGGCGCCCGGCGCCCACGCGCGGCGCCGTGCCCATCACGCCGGCTACGGCCCGCCAAGCGCGGGACAAGCTCAATCTGGACGCGGCAACCATGGGGCGCCTTATGGGCGTCTCACGGGCCTCCATATTCGATTGGGAGCGCAAGGGCGTCCTGTCCGGGCCCGCGTGCGTCGTCTATGACCTCGTGCTCCGTGGGGACTTGCCAGAGCGGTTTATCCCCACGGAGGACACGAAAGGCCGCGTCATTCCGGTGGCCGATTAAGCAACGCCGGCGCGAATGCACCCCGGCCGGCATAGATCGGGGTGGGGGCAGCGCGCAAACATGCACGCGGGGCTAGAATAGTCCTGCACGTCCGGCTCCGGGGTTTCCTCCGGGGCCGGTTGCATTTGGGGCGTAAAGGCCTCCAGCGCCGTGGCAATGCGGTCCAGATTGTTCGCCATGGCCACCGTGGCCATGAGATTGAGGCAGCGCTCGCGCTGGAGCGCGCCGGGGGTAGGGTTGCCGCTCGCCAGCTCCTCAACCACCACGTCCACCAGCTCTTGGTCAATTCTCATCGCTTGGGGCCTTCCCGCTCAAGAAAGCCGCGACCTCGTGCCAGCGCGCGCCGGCGGCCTTGAGCTCCTCGCGGTTTTTCGCTTCCCGGGCCATGGACGTGTCCCACACGTCTTGGTCCACCTCCGCGCGGACCGCAACATCAATGAGCGCGTCAATGACCTCCGGGCTCATCGCGTCCAGCTCCCAAGAGCTGTTGGTGTTGAAGCGCGCCACATAGCCCGCGTGCCGGCTGTCCGTTTCCTTGGCGGGGTTGGGCGGCGGGTTATAGCGG
>Ga0116226_10001296_pt1 | contig 21578 bp, 20 predicted proteins | sample S1TSphfallax_FD_89692 | JGI IMG/M metagenome (GOLD analysis project Ga0116226, IMG submission 89692) | Host-associated microbial communities from peat moss isolated from Minnesota, USA - S1T2_Fa - Sphagnum fallax MG | ecosystem: Host-associated > Plants > Peat moss > Unclassified | place: USA... | reverse complement strand
TGACTATGTTGTATCGCTCGACGGACCACCTCTGTCGTGTGGCGCTCCGGTGAAGAACTTGTCCCATAATGCCTCCTTCTCGCGCTCACAAAAGTATGCACCATCAAATGCCGGGACTAAACAATTAGGACGGCGCTGGGGTAGCCGTGTGATGAGGATCATCTGCGGTCTGACTTCCAATCCTCACAATCCTCAGGGCACTCGGGACCGCTCGCGGCGCGTCTTCGATCGATGGGGCTTGCGATTGCTTCTGAGTGCAACGTTCATTCCTGTTATGGACGGAGTCTCGCCTTCCTTTGCTGGCGCTCAAGGCGCAACTATCCAGAGCTTTCTGCTTTAAGACACGATAGGTTCGCTGTTATGGTGCGCAACCTACTATTGCGCTCGGCTTCTTGTTTTCCAGTCAATTTCATCGCTTGATCGGTCTGATCAGCTACTTCGGGCAAGGAGTGATCCTTCTCGTAGGTCTTCCGATGTTGGCGTGGGCCGCTTGGAGACCTTTGCGAATCATGACGATGATCCGTCGTTTTGCGGCTACGCACGATCAGCCCAGCATTATCGAAGCAAAAGATGACGACGGCGAAAGAGTCGGTGTGATGGACCTGCTGCGTTATGAGGACTTCGAGCACGAGTTTGCTGGCATTCCGTGTGCTGTACGAACCGACCATACAGTCAAGGAGCGGCGAGCGTATCATCGTGCCGGACGGGGTCAGTATCGTGCTTTATTGCTCATCGAAGAATGAGTTCACGAGTGCTCGCGTCGCGCAGGCAATGAGGAACGTGGGAGTGACGAACATTTGGATTCTAGGAGGCGGACTGGGTGCATGGATCGCAGAGGGTCGGCCTAGACGACCGTATTCAGCACAAAGGAGGAAGTAGCACTTAAGCCCGGGGTCGTGTTGTTCCAAGCCCCATTGCGGCGGCGTCACGGGAACGAACTGTAGCCCTAAGTCTGCTGCATTGCTTCGGCCAGGATGCCAGCGCCAGGCACATCTGACATAATAATTGCTCACTGCATGCCCGATCTAGGTCTGGGTCGGAGCGATCAAATTACTTTCATGGACCGATGCGCATTCCGCCAATCGCTTGGCGGCACGCCTTCCCAGTTCCGAAACGCTCGCCCGAAGGAATTGGGATCTTCAAACCCTAATAAGTAAGCTGCTTCGTTCAACTCGAGCGCTGAGTTGCCGAGGTAGTAGCGGGCCATTTGATGACGTGCTTCATCCAACACGCGCTGAAAGCTGGATCCCGAATCCTGCAGCCGACGCTGCAAGGTCCGTGGTCCCATATGAAGAGCTTGTGAGATAGCCTCGACCGAGGGGCGATGTCCGGCGAGCTTGTCTTGAATCGTTCGGCGGACCAGTTCCAGGAAACTATCCTCTTCTTTGTACTGGCGCAACTGCTCCTCGAATTGAGGTGCGAGAAGGTCGAGCAGTTCCGCATTGCGTGTAACGAAAGGCCGCATAGCGTCTGAGGCGCGAAAAACAACAATATTGCGCGGTGCACCAATGAGGACTTCACAGCCCAGGCTACGCTCGATCTGACGAACGTTCGAGCGCTGCTGCACATACTCGACTCTGAGCGGATTCAATGCTGATCCGGCCCCATGCCGAGCTAAGGAACGCATCCAGGAAAAGCAGTAATCGGTAAGAGCGTACGGCTCATCATCAACGGCGAGGAGCCAGCGGAAGCCGACAGTGAACTGCTTTTCATCCAAGTCCAAAAGTATCTCTTCGGGCGCGGTGAGCTTCTTGTATCTAGCCATGTGCTGTGAAGCTGCGACAAGATTCTCGGTAGACAGGGCGGCGATCGCCATTGGATGAAAGCGCTCGGTCTTCGTCTCAACACCGAGTTTCACTCCGATCAGTGGGTCGGAACTCACCTGATCGATCGCACGCCAGAGCGCAAAAAGTTCCCCTGTGGAAACGAGTACGCGCGTCTGCTCAAAGAGGTCACGCGGGAGACCGGCCCTGCGAAGCACCGCAGGAACGGAAACTCCCAGTTCTTCGAGCCTTACGGCGAGACGTCCCGGAACCCGGAAGTGTTTGAGCATCACTGACTCCTGCCCTAAACATACCGGAATTGTCTAAGCAATGCCATGCAGGAGGCGTCAAAGAACCTGCAGGAGACGTCAAAGGCGCCGCATCAAAGTTTGGCGTGCTTGGCCGTCACATTGTCGTGATCGGCAGGGCCGGACCGTCGCGTCGGCGCTAATTTTAAGAAGTAGCCATGAACGATCGAGCCATAGCGAGGGAGAGCGATGAAAACCTTAATGTTCAGTCTATTTCTTTCGGCCCTAATCGCGCAGTCCACCTGCGCACAGCAGTCGCCAGCCCCGCCAACGGAGACGGTTAAAACTGCCGCAAGTCATACACCCGAACAGCACAAGGTCATCAACCTCTCAAACACAAAATGGGATTGGATGGCGGAGAAGAAGGTCGATTCCTTGGAGACGCTGTTTGATGACAAAGCCATGTTCACCCACATGGGCGGGACCGGGGGGAAGGCTCAGGAACTGGCTACCATCAAGAGCGGTGGCATCTGGTACAAGAAAGCCTTCGTTTATGCCGTTGACGCTCGCATATTTGGCGACACGGCTATCCTGCTGGAAGATATGGATTTGCAAGCAGTAGTCGGTGCGCACGAAGTCAGTAATCCGTTTATGGTGACCGAGGTTTATGACAAAGACGGCGGCAAGTGGAAGCTCGTTCAACTCACATTCTCGCATCTGCTCAGGCCTGTCAAAGTGGATAGCCAGTGAGTGGGCCACTGATCGGCATCGCCAGGCAAGACGTTTCAGGATTGCAGTAAGAAGGGGAACATCATGGAGAAAAGAAAACTAGGAAACAAGGGCCTTGAAGTCTCAGCATTGGGACTCGGCTGCATGAGCATGACCTCGGTTTACGGCCCTGCCGCCGACAAGAGCGAAATGATCAAACTGATTCGCTCCGCACACGATCAAGGAGTGACCTTCTTCGACTCCGCCGAGGTCTACGGACCTTTCGTGAATGAGGCATTGGTAGGCGAGGCACTGGAGCCGATCCGCGAGCAGGTTGTGATTGCAACGAAGTTCGGCTTCGACATCGATCTCGAGACGGGCAAGCGCGGTCCCGGCACGAATAGCCGTCCCGAGCACATCAAGGCTGTGGCTGAGGCTTGCCTGAAGCGGCTCCGCACCGACCACATCGACCTCTTCTACCAGCATCGCGTCGATCCCAATGTGCCAATCGAGGAAGTCGCCGGTGCGGTAAAGGATCTGATTGCCGAGGGCAAGGTGAGGCACTTCGGCCTGTCGGAAGCTGGAGTTGGAACGATCCGCAAAGCGCACGCCGTGCAGCCGGTGACCGCTCTGCAGAGTGAATATTCGCTCTTCTGGCGCGGACCGGAAGACGATGTGTTGCCGGTGCTCGAAGAACTCGAAATCGGCTTCGTTCCGTTCAGCCCTCTCGGTGCCGGCTTTCTGACTGGGCAGATCGACGAAAACACAAGGTTCGACCCAAGCGACTTCCGCAATCACGTGCCCCGGTTCTCGCCTGAGGCTCGCAAAGCGAACATGGTGCTTGTCCATGCCGTGCAGTCCGCGGCACAACGTAAGGGTGCCACGCCAGCGCAGATCGCTTTGGCGTGGTTGTTGGCGCAGAAGCCGTGGATCGTTCCCATTCCTGGCACCACGAAGTTGTCTCGCATGGAAGAGAACCTTGGAGCGGTCGATGTCAAGTTGACCGACGATGACCTCCAGCAGATTGAAGAAGCCACTTCGAAGCTGACGCTCGAAGGTACACGCCTGCCTGAGGCCATGCTCAAGATGACCGGCATCTGAGCAGGCTTACACCGCACAGAAGTAGAATGGCTGGCCAGGCATCAAACGAACTAGAAATGATAGGAGAAATCATGCAAAAGCGCACATTAGGAAAGAGCGGCCTCGAAGTCTCGGCACTCGGCCTGGGATGCATGGGTTTGAGCTTCGGTCTTGGGCCCGCCACAGAGAAGGGCGAAGCGATCAAGCTTATTCGCGCCGCTGTCGAGCGCGGTGTCACTTTCTTTGACACTGCCGAAGTGTACGGCCCGTTCATCAATGAAGAAGTCGTAGGCGAAGCTCTCGCGCCCTTCCGCAAAGATGTCGTGATTGCTACCAAGTTCGGGTTCGAGCCCGACTCAGGCAACGATGGCAAATGGACAGCAACGAACAGCCGTCCCGATCACATCAAGCAGGTCGTCGAGGGCTCGTTGAAGCGCCTGCGAACAGACACCATTGACTTGCTCTACCAACATCGCGTCGATCCCCACACGCCGATTGAGGAGACGGCTGGCGCCGTTAAGGATTTGATCCAGGCAGGCAAGGTAAAGCACTTTGGCCTTTCCGAAGCAGGCGCAAAGACCATTCGCCGCGCTCATGCGGTACAGCCCGTCACAGCCCTGCAAAGCGAATACTCTCTCTTCTGGCGTGAACCCGAAGACTCTGTCATGCCAACGCTGGAGGAACTGGGCATCGGCTTCGTTCCGTTCAGCCCTCTCGGCAAAGGCTTCCTCACCGGAAAGATCGATTCGTCTACGAAATTCGACAGCACTGACTTTCGCGCCATTGTTCCTCGATTCAGCGAAGACAATCGGAAAGCAAATCAGGCACTCGTCGATGTCATCACCAACTTCGCAGAACAAAAGCAGGCTACTCCCGCTCAGATCGCCCTCGCATGGCTCCTCGCCAAGGCGCCGTGGATCGTTCCGATCCCAGGCACTACTAAGCTTGCTCGGCTAGAGGAGAATCTTGGCGGCGCCGCCATTGAGTTGACCGCCGACGACCTGCTCTCGCTGGAAGAGGCGTCTTCTGCAATCACGGTGGAAGGTGAGCGATATCCCGCGACACACGCAAAGCTCATCGACCGCTAGAGTCGTCGATTTTCGTCCATCTATCTCTGGCAATCAGGCCTGCCATGGGTTTGACCTGGACTGTGATCTGCGTGCGGATTGGACCTCAGAAGTCGTCTTCTTGGATCTAATCCGTATGCATCATTCCGGTTCTCGGAGAGAACCTGCGGATCGCTCCGCCCAATGACTGCCCAGGCATGGTGCGCGTAAGCCGCAGGATCTGTCATCTCGTCCAGATAGCTGCGAGCCTCATTCTCGATATCGGACTCACTCACGCTGCCACTTCCTTCCGCCTCCTAATGCCTACATTCTTAATGTCGCGCTGCGCGGCAAGGATTGCTCCCGCGATCCATCACTCATCGCTGCAATGAACCGCGCAATGTGTGTTCTCGAGCCAGCCCGCAACACGTGAATTTGCGCCAGCGATTGCAACGGCTGTGGGCAGGCATTTCAATAAGCCGCCACAGATTTTGCGATACCCTGCTTTCATGATATGTCTTCGGCCTGCCCGGTATCTTGCCCTGCTTATGTTTCTTCTCACCCCGCTGCTCCAGGCCCAGGAGGGTGCGCAGCGCATCGCCGAACTTGGACGCTGCCCTTTGATCTCAGGCCAGGTCATCCTCGACTGCCGCGTGGGCTATCGTGTTTTCGGCGTATTGAACGCGAACAAGGACAATGCGGTGATCATGCCTACCTGGCTGAACGGCCGCAGCGAGGACCTCATCGTCCTGTTTGGCGCGATGCCCGGCCCGCAAAGGCTCGTCGACACATCGAAGTTCTTCGGCATAGCCTTTGACGCCTTCGGCGACGGCGTCTCCTCTTCGCCATCGAACAGCCGCAGCCAGCCCGGGACCACTTTCCCTGTGTTCGCCATGGAAGATATGGTCAACGCGCAGTATCGCGTGCTGACAGAGATTCTGGGCATCAAGCATCTTCATGCCGCTGTCGGCCTTTCGATGGGCGGCGAGCAGGTGTTTGCCTGGCTGGTGCTCCATCCGGAGTTTCTGGATCGCGCGGCGTCGATCGTCGGCACGCCGCAGGTCACGAGCTTCGACCTGCTCTCGAAGCAAATCATCATTGAAGCGATCGAATCGGACCCCGGCTACCACGGCGGCCACTATACCTCTGAGCCCGCATTGAAACTGGCCAATGCCATCGGCGCCCAGATCGTCTCCGCGCCCGAGTATCGCAACCAGCAATGGCCGCGCGCCGAATTCAATGACTGGCTGAAGACCGTGGAAGCGCCGCAGCGCCAGGACGCGAACGATCGTGTGTGGCAGGCGAAGGCGGTCATGCGCCACGATCTGCTGCACGGCCGGCCCCTCGCAGAGGTTGCGCAAGCCTCTGGCAAAGTCAAGCAGTTGATAATTGTGTCTGCCGAGGATCGTATGGTGACGCCGCAGCCAGCGCTCGCCTGGGCCCGCGCCGTCTCCGCCGGGACGTATATCTCCCCGGGCGCCTGTGCCCACCTCATCATGAACTGCGATGCACAACAAGTGTCGGCGCGGGTTGAGCAATTTCTCGACTCGCCTGCCCCATGACGGCTGCTGCCTGGCGGATACGATGAGCTATCTTGCAAAGTTTCGTGGCCCCGTGAAACTCACACCCGGCAAGTCTGTGTCGCAGGCCGGCTCTATACGTTTGAAGATGGTCTAAGTTCTCAAGCCCCGGCCTTGCGTCTCTGGCAGCATCAACCGATCGCCCAGCCCCCTTGCACCGTGCCAACGGCCTTGCCGCGAAACCTGGAGCGAATACTCTCGCCCATCAGCACCGAGCCTACCGCCCATTCTCCGCCAAATCCGAGATCCTGCAATCCTCGTATCGCGAGTAACTCTCCGAAGCTATTTGTAAAGCCGCTCAGAAACGTGAAACATGCGAACCATAGAATGGCGACTTTCAAGACTTTAACGCGGCCGAAGCGATCTGCGGCGATTCCCGCTACCCATCCAACTACGGAAGATATCAGCAGCGCGCAGTGTGGCGCCCATCTCTTCTGCAATCGAATGCACGCCGCTCTGAAAGACAGCTAACTCGATCGGATCAATCGTCACCTTTGCACCTCAATGATGAGATTGTCGAGCGCGTCGACGTGCAGCAGATCGCCCGGCGGAAGGATGGTGGCGGAGCTGTACTCAGAGATAATTGCGGGGCCTGTCAGCGTATCGCCGGGACAGAGTTTCTCCCTGCTGTAGATCGGGGTCTGGTATGTTTGTCCGGCAAAGAAGACCGGCCGTGTAGTGATGAATGCCTGCTCACCATTGCCCTGCTTCAGTGCGCACAAGCAGGGAGTGAACGGTTCTGCTTTGGCGACGATACGCACGCGCACATTTACGATCTCGACTGCGCGCTGGTCATCGGCAGAACCATAGCGCTGGCGGTGCAGCTGGTGAAATGTACGCAGCATATCATCCTGATACATCCCCAAGCACGGTAGCTGGCTCAATCAAGCCGAAATCGAAATCGGCATCTTTCGCACGACAATGCCTCGGCAAGCGGAGAATCCCCGATATCGAGCAACTCAGCCAACAAGCCAAAGCCTGTGACCAGAGAATCAACCGCGACAAAACTACCATCCAATGGACGTTCATACTGAACAAAGCGCGCCTAACTCTAAAGTACAAAAGCGAGCGGTCGTGACTTTAGAGGCGTGTTAATACTATGTGACTTATAATAACCGTGATGGAGATCACGGACACAAATCCAACCCAAGCTATCCCTAGGAATACGACCGCGAACTGTATAAGAAGCGCAATGAAGTAGAGCGGCTTTGTCGCAGACCTACAGGCTTTCGCCGCATCTTCCCCAAACTCGAGAAACTCGACGCCGTCTTGCTCGCATTTATCAACTTCGTCCTGATCGTCGGTGCTCTTGCATAGTGCTAACGAGCCCTAAAGGAGTTAGCAACGCTCGAGAAGGCTTACGCAGCAGTGATCGTGGCCTATCGAGAAGCATACCCGGCTTATTCGCTGTCTGACCGCCAGCAGCGAGTCTCTCTCGCTCCCGACGAGGACATGCGGTGCGGAGATCGTGGTCTCTTCCGGCATCAGAGCCTTCAGATTGCCACCAATCATGTTCACCAGTTCGCCCATTGCATCGATTACGTCGGGGTTGAGCGCCGTCGGTTGCTCGACGGACATAAGGCGCGCCGTAAAGCTGAAGGCAAGATTTGGGCTGCATTCAATCAGCATCTCGCCTTCACAGGGCTCACTGTATTCAAGAAGGGAAGCAATTGCGTTGATCTCGGCTCCGGGCGAGTGTGCCTCGCAGGGCGCAAGTTCCATGTCAACCATCGTTTCAAATACCTGCTGGGTGATGATTCTCTGATCAGCGAGCGACTCCGGTGTGGCGAGTGATGGCTGCATCTGCGACTCCTTCAAGCCGATGAATTGAAAAGCCGGGTACAGGTATGTTCAGAGCGAGTAGAAGGTGGACTGGCCGATCGCATTGCGGCGAAAACCATCATGAATGTTGATGACTGTTTCCGCGCATCCCAGCACCAGAACCGCGCCTTCAGACAGCAACGCACGGAGAGAGTCGACGATTTTTCGCTTCGTCTCCGTGTCGAAGTAGATTAATACGTTACGGCAGAGTACCAGGTCAAAGTTGCCGAGAAATCGGAAATCACGGCGCAAGTCAAGTTGTTCAAATCGGACCAGATTGCGAATCTCCTCTTTGATTTGCCATTCCAGACCGCTGCGGCTGAAGTATTTCATCAAATACGGGGCAGGTAGTCCGCGATTGACTTCAAACTGGACATATTTCCCGATGCGCGCGCGGTCTAGAACTTGACTCGAAAGATCGGTGCCCACGATCTCAAATTCTCCTTTATTACGGCCCATCTCAAGAAGTGTCATTGCGATGCTGTAAGCTTCCTGCCCCGTAGAAGCGGCGGCAGACCAGATCCTGAGCTTACGTTTGCCTTTAATCCGTTCAAATAATTCGGGAAGCACATGTTTTCGCAACGCGTCAAACATGACCGGATCACGCAAAAACAGTGTCTCGTTCGTAGTCATTGCTTCAATAACTTGCCTGCTGAGAGCGGGTGAAGATCTGGAGGCAAGCTTTACACTGAGTGCATCGAGCGATTCAATCTGATTGCTCCTGAGCAGAGGCAACAGACGAGACTCCAATAGATATTGCTTATCTGCTTCAATGACGATCCCCGACTCGGCGTGGATGTACTTCTGCAGGAAAGCATAGTTGCCGGCAGAGAGCGCAGTGGAATTTCCTGCTGCGCCGGGGCGCGTTTGAGGGGGCTGAGACTGGGTGGCTTGTACGGAGGATGCATCCGCTGTCATATAAGCCTCAAGACTTCTGGAATGATGTCCCTGAGCGGAAGCACCGCGTCGGCTAATTTTGCGCCTGCGACCGCTCCCGGCATCCCCCATACAACGCTGGTCGCGCTGTCCTGCACCAGAACCGTGGCGCCCAATCCTTTCAGTGCGCGGACTCCGAGCAGGCCATCCTGTCCCATGCCCGTCAGAATCACAGCGATCGCCGCTCCACCATACACTTCGGCTACAGATCGAAACAGTACGTCGACGGCTGGACGGCAGGAGTTTTCCTGTTCCTGCTGATTGAGGGCGACCTCCACGATGCCATTCTTCTTGGCCAGGCGCATGTGGAAGTCTCCAGGCGCGATGATTGCCATTCCAGCCTTGGCCTCCATGCCCTGAGTCGCCTCGAGGACGGGAATCTCGCTCAGCCTGCTGAGCCTCTCCGCCAGAAGGCGGGTAAAGAAGGGCGGCATATGCTGCACAATCGCTATTGGTAAAGAAAAGCTAGAGGGAATAAGCGGAAGGATCTCAGCCAATGCCGATGGTCCTCCGGTCGAGACTCCGATGGCAAGTACCTGGGGCTTAAGCCGCTTCTGGGACACAATAGACGTAGCTGCGACCGAACCCACGAGTCTGCTGGGCGCCGTGGCGGGGCCTGCGAAGGCGGTGCCCGAAAAAGTCAGTCCCGGCTGAGGCTGGGGCGCCGGAAGCTGATTCAAGGGCTTATTGAACATCGTTCGAATCTTGGCCACCAGTTCAACACGAAGCGTCTCGTAGGCACCCTCGGAGAGTTCGGAACTATGTTGTTTGGTTACATAGTCGCCCGCGCCAGCCATTAACGCATCGATGGTCATCGTGGCGCCGCGCTCGGTCAGACTGCTGCACATGATCACCCGGACCTTTGGGTACCGTGCTTGTATAAGCCGAAGGGCATCTAGCCCATTCATCTCCGGCATCTCGACATCGAGAGTCACAAGGTCCGGTTGAAGGGCTTCAACCTTTGCCAGGGCATCAACGCCGTCTCGAGCCGACCCGACGACCTCGATTGCAGGATCGGAGCTAAGCATGCGAGTGATCAGCCGCCGGATCACAACAGAATCATCGACCACAAGCGTCCGTATCTGCTTTTCCGCCTGTGAGAGTGCACCAAGCGCGGGCTTCGGGGATGGCTGCAGACCAGGGGCGGGAGGTATGGAATATTTTGTCATTCGCTTTTCTCGGAGGTTACCCGGCCAGAACGCCAAGCATGCGAAGTTTGTCTTCGATCATATCGGCGGTGAATGGTTTCATGACATACTCGTTCGCGCCGGCGGCAAAGGCCGCCTGCATGGAGGCCATATGAGTCTCGGTGGTGATCATTAATACCGGGACGGAGGCGAACTGCGGCATCGCGCGCATATTCTGCAAAAGCTCGATGCCATTCATCTCTGGCATGTTGTAGTCCGCACAAAGAAGGGAGATGTCCGACGCGTTCGATGCGAGTGCCTGCAGCGCCTCGACTCCGTTTCCTGCCTGACAGACCTCAAAGCCATTCCTCGATAAAATCTTGCCGAGGATACTGCGAATGGCGCGGGAATCGTCTACGATCAATACTTTGCTCATCCATCTCCCCTCGTGCGGCTTGCTGCCGCTTGTCATCTGGACGTATCCCCCAAATCCGTCGAATCTCCGGCAGTTTGGTCTCTTGAAGCCGCGAGGACACGATCGATGCAAATGATGAACTCGCAAGGTCTGGTCCGGGGGACTCAACAGTTCGTCCAGTCTCTGCATTCCCCTCCGGGCCGCCTTTATATCTTGAAGCGATTGACCAGCATCTGCAGTTGCGAAGCCATTTCGTTCAGGGCGCGTGATGCGGTTTGCGTATTCCGCGCCCCCACCGTGGTCTGCTCTGTTGCGTTGGCGACAAGGCCGATGTTTTGGGCGATCTCACTTGTTCCTCGTGCAGCGTCGCTTACATTGCGGCCGATCTCATTTGTCGTCGCGGTCTGCTCCTCAACAGCCGAGGCTATCGTGCTCGAGATATCGTTCACTTGGTTGATGATCTCACTCACTTCGCCTATCGCCTTCACCGCTGCTGCGGTATCGCTCTGGATCGCGTCGATCTTCTGACCTATCTCTTCGGTGGCTCGCGCGGTCTCCTTGGCTAGTTCCTTGACTTCGTTTGCAACTACCGCAAACCCCTTGCCAGCCTCCCCCGCTCGAGCTGCTTCAATTGTTGCGTTCAAGGCCAACAGGTTTGTCTGCTGGGCGATCGAGGTGATTACCTTGATGACCTTGCCGATCTCCTGGCTCGAAATGCCAAGTTTGCTGATGGTGTGATTGGTCGCGTCGGCCATACTTACTGCCGTCTTTGCAACCCGCGCCGCTTCTGTGGCGCTCTTAGAGATCTCGCGAATCGATGCGAGCATCTCCTCCGAACTGGCGGCCACGATGCTCACATTGGCCGAAACCTGTTCGCTGCTGCTAGAAACCCCATTCGCCTGCTCGGATGCGTCCTGTGAGTTCTTGGTCAGATGCTGTGCAATCGCCGAGAGTTCCTCAGACGAGGCCGACATGCCCATAGCAGTCTGGCCTATACTCGCAATACTTGACCGGAGATCATTAAACAACCGGCTAAGTCCTGCGGCAACCTGCCCGGCCAGGTCATTGCCGGTCACGGTGATTACTTGTGACAAGTCGCCCTTAGCGGCAGCAGCCACGATCTCAAGCAAAGTAGTCACCTTGGCCTGCAACTCGGCAGCCGACTGCTTCTCGCGCTCTTCTGCCGCTTGAGCCTGCTTGCGAAGATTGACTTGCCGGGTGGCGTCGGTAGCCAGCTTGATGACCTTGTATGGCCGTCCCTTGGAATCGCAGACTGGATTGTAGGTCGCCTGGATCCATACCTCGCGGCCGCCCTTGCCGATGCGCAAGTATTCGTCAAAGTGAAATTCCCCGCGATTCAGCTTTGCCCAGAATTCGCGGTATTGCTGGCTCTCGCGGTATTGCGGATCAACAAACATACTATGGTTGCGGCCCTTGATCTCACCCAGTGAATAGCCAAGAGAATCGAGGAAGTTCTGGTTGGCGGACAGAATTGTCCCGTCCATTGCAAACTCGATGATCGCTTGAGAGTTCGAGATCGCCGAGAGCTTTGCCTCTTGATCCAACTCAAGCAGCTTTTGCGCGGTTATCTCAGAGGCCAGGACGACCACCTTAGATAACTTGCCGGCAGCATCGAAAACTGGATTATAAGTGGCGTCGACCCATATCTCGCGTCCATCGTTGTCGACTCTTCTATACTCCCCGCAGACAAACTCGCCCCGCCTGAGGGTAGACCAGACCTTCCGGTCTTCGATCGTGTCACGATCCTCGGGTGAGAGGAGGAGACTGTGTTGCCTTCCCTTGATCTCCTCGAGCGTGTACCCGAACATCGTAAGGCAGTTGTCGTTCGCATTGAGGATCGTGCCGTCAGGGGTCACCTCAAGTACCGCGCGAGAACGAAGCACAGCATTGAGCACGGCCACACGCTCATCGAACTGCGGCTTGGCGGGTTTTCGGGGCGCCGGAATGGCCGGCGCAGTATCCTCAAGAGCCGGTATCTCAGTGGAAGTAGCTGGAATGGAGCGCATGAATCAGAATCCTCTTTTACGATGTGTGAATCTGGTTCCGATCTTCTAGTGGCACGCGTTCTCGAGAACGCGCGCCGTGTCAAGCACAAGCATCAGTCCTGTTGGCAGGTCGTAAACACAGTTGATAAGTTCCCTCTGCTGCTGCGGCATGTTATCCGGAACGGGTGCGTATGCTTCGGCTGGTACGTCGATTACGTCCCCGATTTCATCGACCAGGAGGCTCACCAATCCATCTCCTGATTGAATGACTATATTCATGGGCAAAGCGTCACCCTCCGCGCGGGTCAGCCCCAGACTGCGTCGAGTATCGATGGCAATCACAATCTGTCCTCGAAGGTTGATCAGGCCTTCAACCACCGCTGGGGCCAGTGGAACGACGGTCATAGGCTGGTAGCGGATAACCTCCTGCACGCGGGTTACCTCGATGCCAAGCATGAGATCCTGGATCCGGAAGGTAGCGTACTGCAGCGTTGCCGAAGATGTAGGGTTCACTGGACCACCGGCTGTGAAGAAAGTGCAATTGGGTTGGCTGGTATGACGGCAGGTAGAGTCGTGCCGGAGAGGGGCTCGAGCCAGTTTTCTCCTGTGGACGCGACAAGTGCCTGCAGGTCTATCAGATCGGTGATGCGGCCGCCGATCACTGCCGAACCCAAGAGCCCGGCCGCAGTGGTGGCGCGTTGTGCGGTGATAGGTTCGTGCACGATGTCGAGGATCTGATCGACCATCAGACCAAGGCGGTGAGCGCCACTGGCGAAGACGATGACCTGTGCTAGGCCTCCTGTGATCGACAGGTTTGCAGCGGAGGAGTCGAGCACGGTTCCCACGGTAACCAGAGGTAAAATATCCCCACGGTAGTAAAGGACAGCGCGGCCGGCAGCCCGCTCCACGAGCGCCGTGTTGATCTCCTCGAGTCGATCGACCGAAGCCAATGGCACGGCTAGCCGCTCATAGGGACCAGCGCGAAATAGCAACATCATTTGCGGTCTTGCCGAGGAACGAACCGTGAGCGCCTCCTCGGGCGGCGCCGCTTGGCGAGTCTGCCCGCCGAGACCTGCGAGGCGGGCGAGTCCAGCTACATCAAGGATCAGCGCAGGCCGTCCGTCTCCCATAATCGTTGCGCCGACATAGCTCACGAGACCCTTCAGTTGTCTTCCGAGCGGCTTGACTACGATCTCCTGCGTATCACAAATGCGGTCCACAACCAGACCCATCTGGCGGTTTTCGGCTTGCACAACGATTATGTTGACCGCCTCACTCATCCGTGAAGATTCGTTGAATCCTCTTCCCCTGCCAAGCACGCGGCTCAGGTACACGAGTGGCAAGAGCTTGCTGCGATGGTGAAATACTGGAGTGCCGTGCACATTTTCAATGCGCTTCAGCTGGTCGGTACCTTCTAAGCGCACGAGCTCAAGCAGGTTCGCTTGGGGAATGATGAAACGCTCTTCGTAGCTTTCGTACCCATTTGATCCGTCAGGACCACGGCGCCTCTGACAGCCAGTCTGTTCTCCCTCCCCCTCCTCCTGCATCTTGGAGTTCGCCTCGCCTTGAAGAGTCACAACAAGGCCTGGGATGATGGCCAGCGTGAGAGGAATCTTGATACGAATGATCGTACCGCCGGTCGTGCGGTTCTGCACCTCGACACTGCCACCGATCTTTTCGATGTTGGTCTTGACCACATCCATTCCAACCCCGCGGCCGGAGATGCTGGTAATCGCCGCGGCGGTTGAGAATCCGGGCAGGAAGATGATGTGGAGTGCATCACGCTCGCTGAGTTGGGCGGCCTGTTCAGCACGCAGCAGCCCCTTCTCGATCGCTTTCGCCTTCACCTTCTCGGGGTTGATGCCAGCGCCGTCATCCGATATCTCGATATTAACGACTCCCCCTTCGTGATAGGCCCTCAAGAGCAATAAGCCTTCGGGTTTCTTGTGTTTGGCTACTCGATCCTCCGGCATTTCAATGCCGTGGTCGCATGAGTTTCGCACAATATGGGTGAGCGGATCCTTGATGGCCTCGATAATTGTCTTGTCGAGTTCGGTATTTGCGCCCTCCATCTCGATGTGGATGCGCTTGCCGACTTGAGAAGCCAGATCACGCACGATTCTGGGCAGCTTGTTCCAGATCACCCCGATTGGCTGCATGCGGGTTTTCATCACCCCTTCTTGCAGTTCGCTGGTGATCAGGTTCAGGCGCTGAGAGGTCTGCTGAAGGGCGGGGCTATGGCTAGATGTGTCTTGAAGCAACTGATTGCGTGCGAGTACTAACTCACCAACAAGATTCATGAGGCGATTCAGGAGTGCCACATCGACTCGAATCGCCGAGTCGGCGAGTTGGGTGTCGCGGTTCGCATCCGGAGTTGCGGCTCTCGCTGTATCCTGAGCCGGGACCGAAACGGCCGCCTTGGCTATCGATGGAACGGCTGCAACGCTGATCTCAGATTGAGGCGATGGAGGCGGGGTGACCGGTCGATCGGTACCATCGGCATGCATGTTGACTGGAGGTTCTGGCCGCTGTTGCGATACAGCTGCTGCCGCTCGAGAGGATGCGGGCGCGTCAGGGACAGCAGGCAGTTCCGCTGCTGTGGGTGCTTCAGAGGATGCCGCAAGCGTGGAAATCGAAGCAGGTTCACCTGACATCGCGCTCTGCGCGCTCGGTGCCGGAACGGACGCGGTTGGCGGGTGCAACACTGCTTCAGGCCCGGGCTCGTGACTGTTGGCCGCAGTAGGCTGGGGCCCGCTTGCTGGACTCGGTTGCTGCTCTGCATTCTGCCTGGCGCCCTCACGGTGTGCTGCTTCAAGTCGCGCCCTGAGTGGGCCGGTGGCGTCCTCTCCCTCGGCCCCCGTGGCTTCGATGGTCGCGAGCAACGCCTTGACGGCGTCGACTGCCTCAAGCACCAACGAGATGAGCTCCGGAGTCAGATCCCTTTGTCCTTCACGTACTTGGCTCAGGATATTTTCCGTGATGTGAGTGACCGAGCCAAGTATGTTGTAGCCGAAGAACCCACATGTACCCTTGATCGTATGAATGGTCCGAAAGGCGCTCGAGATGAGCTGCATGTCTTTCGGATTCTGCTCAAGATGAACAATCTCGCGATCGAGATTCGCCAGGTTTTCGTCGCTTTCAATCAAGAATTCCCGGATTTCGTCATCGAATTCCATGCACACGCTCACGCCACGGAAATTACCGCGGTTTTCACTTCGAGGAGTTGCCTTCGCAACTCTTGGTTTAGCCGTCGCTGGGCGAGCAGAGAGCAGGTCGCATGCTGTCGCAAGCACAGGCGGCATTGAGAAATAACGCAGTCATATCCGCCTCATCGAGGCCGGTGGCAAAGCAGAAAGAGTCTGAAAGAACAACCACGGTCCTCTACTTGGTTCCACAGCGATATCGGCACAGCCCGTCGATACATCTAGGTGCCGAAGGTAACACCTCAAAACTCAATGAGAGGGGCCTGTGGCGGATGGAAGCGTATGCGCCCCTTTAGAGGGGGCGAATAGCCATCGTACAAAGACGGTCGACGTTACCATTACGCGGTCGTTCCAAAAGATTGCAAGCAATGCCTAGAATTCCGGCATCAGCTTGCCGATATGAGGCCCAAGGAGCGCAGATCAAGCCAGCGGCAGGTATGCGCGTTTAGGTATCGTGGAAGAGGAAGCAGGGGCATGGATATTCTCTTGGTAGACGACAGCAAGACGATGCGGTCACTGGTGCAGCGAGCCATTCGGCAGGCAGGATATCGCGGCCTCTCGTTTGGCGAAGCTGAAAACGGAGTCCAGGCACTTCAAAAACTAAGCGAGGAACAGCCGCGGCTGGTCCTTTCTGACTGGAATATGCCTGAAATGTCAGGGATTGAGTTCTTACAGCAGGTGAGAGCGCAGCAGAATAAGGTACCCTTCGGCTTCATTACCTCAGAGGCCTCGGTTGAGATAAGAGACCTGGCCCTCAATTCGGGCGCAAGTTTCATCATCACCAAGCCCTTCACGGCCGATGATGTACAAGATGCCCTTACGCCGATCCTGGGAGCGTGCTAAATCATGGCAGAACCTACAGCATTTGCAATGTCGAAGATGTTCAGCCAGTTGACCGGTCGCAAGGTCAGCTTCAACCTGGTAACCAAGCCGCCTGTCGCGAAAGCAAAGCCGCTCTATGGCGTTTACACCATCGTCCCCGGAGACGCGGGACTGGTAGTGCGTACAGAGATGGGTTTGATCGGTTCTTTGGGTGGGGCGTTGCTGGGCCTTCCGAAGGAGTCAGTCTTGGATCTCATCAAGAAGACTCCCCTCGAGGAGGTTCTTCGTGACGCGATGCATGAGATCTTGAATGTTGCGGCCACACTCGTTTGCGTCGATCGCAGGGCCGTTTTCAAGAGTATGTATAACGATCCAGTGTTTTTCGGAGATGCAGCTCAGGAAGTGATGCGGAAGCCGTTGCATACCACGCAGTTCGACGTGACGGTTGATGGTTACCTGGGTGGCGGATTCGCCATCATCAGTTAATTGGTACGCATCGCAAGAGGTGCCTTGCGCTGAGACTGCGAACCCCAGAACGGACTGTTCTTCGAGGATAGCGACCTCCGGTGGCCGTCTTGGCGCTGTGAGTGCGTAAATCGCCTGAGCGGTTTTCAAGGGAGGGGTTCTCTCAGCCCAGCACTTCCAATATTCGCGTTTACCAGGATTTGCGTGGCAAATACGGCTCGGAGGGAGCCTACCTGATAACGCCGCCGCCGCTCGGTTCCGGTTACAACAATGCGGACGGCCCGGCGTCGTCACCTCCGAGACGGCTCCGCTGACCGCGCCGGTCAATCTTGCCGGCGAGCCATCGCGCACCTGGTCGCCGAGCGTGCCGGGGAGGGTTCCGCTCGCGTCGAGCCGCGCGTGCTGGTCGTTCGGGTACACTTCGATCAGCTTCACGACCCAGTCCGAGTCCGTCCCGCTTGCTGCCTGCGTCATAAATAGCTTGCATATTTGTCGACGGCATACTACTTTCAGGGGTGGAACCAAGTGGAGGGCACCGGTAGAAGCATGAACGGGGTGCAGTAGCTGCGAAGCTAGGCACGGCCGGCTTTCCGGTCGGTCTGATTGGGAATCGTCTCCTTGCCGGGGTTGTGGCCGGAATTGGGAATCAACCGCATATTATGGCAGTTCGTGATTGAGATGATCTCGTGATGTGCACCCTCTGCCGCGGGAAAAGGTGCAAGTCTTGCAGTACCCGGGTTGCGCCCGCGGTGAAAATTCGCTAAGTTTCGTATTTTCAGCAACCTTACCCGGGGCTTCGGTATCTCAGTGGTCGAGAGGTCTCGCAAGCGCCTTACACAAGGGAGTGCCAGGTATGGATACGTTCAAGTTCTGGGCTGCGTTTTCCGTAGGTGTAGCCGCCGGCGCGGTGGTCGCACTGATCTGCGCGCCTCAATCGGGGGACAAGACCCGCAAACAGCTCCGCCGTAAGCTGGAAGATGCCGGTGATTATGTGAAGGACACGGCCTCTGACCTCGGAGAGAAGGCGACGAAGGCCTACAAGAAGGGCAAGGACGTAGTTGCCGACTACTCCGAGGACGTGGTCGAGGGACTGCAATCTGCGGTCAAGAGCGCCCAGGCAAAGTTCTGAAGCATGCCTGCACGGTGAATATCGATCTGAATACGGCAATCGAGGCGATCATGTAGCGCTAGCAAGCGCCGATGCCACGGCGAAAGGCGGCAAGGGAGCCAGTCTCGGAGCGCTCCGCAAAATTTATCGCACTGGTCGAGTTCATCTATGACGGTTATCGTGATCTGGCATAATGCGCTCGCTGTCAACATCCTCCTATCGCAACAAGCTTCGTCTCCAGGTACTCCTCGAGTCCCTCGCTTCCGGCCTCCCGCCCGATGCCACTCGATTTCATCCCCGCGAAGGGTACCTCCGTCGCTTGCGGGGTCCACTCGTTTACACCGATCATGCCGTAATCAAGCGCCTCGTAGGTGCGAATCGCCGTCTTGAGATCGTTCGTCCAGACGTACGCGGCGAGGCCGAACTCGCCCGCATTCACATAAGCGATCGCCTGGCCGGCATCGTCAAAGGTGGCCACCGGCAACACCGGACCGAATATCTCCTGGTTATAGAGCGCAGATGTTTCAGCCGACACGTCAATAATCAGAGTTGGCTCGTAGAAGTAGCCCGCTCGCTCCGGTTGATGCCCGCCAATCACTACGCTGCCGGGCTCGTCTTTGACAAGCGATGCAAGCCGTTCCCGTTGCACCGCATTGATCATCGGACCAACGTTCGTGCCTGGGTCGAGGCCATTGCCCAGTGTGAGCGTGCCGATGGCTCGTGCCGCGCGCTCGACGAACTCTTCGGCGATGCTCGCATGCACCAGAAATCGTTGCGGCGCGATACAAACCTGGCCGCAGTTACGAAACTTCGCCGTCACCGCAGACGCGGCCACAGCGGCGACATCGACATCGGGAAAGATAATTACAGGCGCGTTGCCGCCTAACTCGAGCGAGAGCCGTGTGACTGTCTTCGAGGCGCCGTCCATCAATACTTTGCCTACCCGCTGGCTCCCTGTGAAATGTATCTTGCGGCATTTGGGGTGATCGAGCATCGCTTGACCCATGCTCACCGGGTCGCCGCTGACAAGGTTGACCACCCCGGCGGGCGCGCCTGCTTCGACCAGTAGATTCGCAATCAACATGGCGGAGAGTGGCGTGTACTCCGATGGCCGGATGACGACGGCGCAACCTGCGGCGAGAGCGGCCGCGCCGGCACGCGCAACGTTGTAGACAGGAAAATTCCAGGCGGTAATGATCCCAACTACACCCACCGACTGCTTGAGAACCAGCGCTCGCTTGGCGGGGTTACGCGAGGGAATTACGCGGCCGTAGGCGCGTTTACCTTCCTCGGCAAACCACTCGAATAGATCGGCAGCCACTGTCCACTCGCCCACTCCCTGCGCGAGCGGCTTGCCGCTTTCAAGCGTCGTGTACCCGCCGAGTTCGGGCGCGCGTGCCCGCATCAGATCCGCAGCGGATTTAAGAATGGCAGCGCGCTCATAGGCTGTCTTTTTTGCCCACGCAGGCTGCGCCTGATCAGCGGCATCAATTGCGCGGTGGCAGTCCTCGCCCGCACCAAAGGGCACCGTGCAAACACACTCTTCTGTCGCGGGATTGAGGACGTTCCAGCTGCCGCCTGACCGCGCCTCGCACCACTGCCCAGCAATCAGCTGGCGAAATTCGTAACTCACACTGTTACCTCTCGTACACGATACTGCCATCGAGCACGGTCATGTCGACCTGTACATTTCGTAATTGCTCAGCAGGCATAGTGAAAGGGTCGGCGGAAAGCACGGCGATATCGGCTCGCATGCCGGGAGAAAGGCTGCCCTGCAACCGATCGTCGCCAGTGCAGATGGCGCCCGCCATGGTGTAGGCGTAGAGCGCCTCTGCAGCGGTGATCGCCTGCCCGGCGAGGATCGGTTCGCCGTGCGCATCCTTGCGGGTGATCGCTGCCTCCATGCCGCTCAGAGGATTATCGTCCGCCACCACCGGCGCGTCCGACGAGAGTGCGACCGTAATTCCGGCATCGAGCATTGCGCGAATCGGATAAATCTGTTGCGACAGAGCGTCGGGCACAAAGGCGCGAAAGTTTGCTCCAAGCTCGCGCAGAAAGATGGCCTGTGGCGCGGCCACTACGCCGAGGGCGGCCGCACGGCGAAGTTGTTGCGTGGAAGGCAGGCCGAGATGCTCGATGCGCAGCCCGAAGCGAGGGCGTCGCGGTAATTGGCTCAGCCGCTCATACACGCTCAAGACGCTCTCAATCGTTACATCGCCGATCGCGTGCGTCGCGATACGCCAGCCCTGCTCATAGGGTTCACGAGATAATTCGAACAACTCCTCGTGCTCGATGCGCAGTACGCCACGGCTATTCGCGTGCCGATACGGAACGCTCAAGGCAGCGGTCGCGCCACTCAGTCCACCATCGGCGAGAAACTTGACCGTGTCGACATGCAGGCGGTCGCTTGTGAATTTCTCCGGCAGCGGGGCTCGCGTGCGCAGCGGCATCACATTGATGCGCGAAGGCAATACGCCCTCGGCATCCATCCTGCGATAGACATTGAGTAACTCCGGCCCGACACCGCAGTCGGACGTTGACGTGATGCCGAGGCGCAGCTGATGCCTGGCCGCAGCGGTGATCATCGCGCGATATTCTGCTTCGCTCGGCGGCGGCTGCACGCGCGTGATTAATTCCATCGCCGACTCATAAAGCAGGCCGGTTGGTTTGCCGGCCTCGTCGCGGCCGATCACGCCGCCCGAGGGCGCATCTGTGTCCGCACCAATGCCGGCACGCTCGAGCGCAAGCGAATTTACTGCATAAATATGGCCGCAGGTGCGCGTGAGCACGACTGGCCGGTGTGGTACAGCGAGGTCAAGATCGTCACGAGTCGGCAACCGGCGCTCGGCTAACTGTGTCTCATTCAGCCCGCGTCCCAGCAGCCACGCTCCTTCGGGTAAATCCCGATCTCGCTTTTGCAACTCGATATGCAACGCCGCAAAGCTTGTTAGCCCGCGCAGGTCGAGCATCGTCGTGAGCAGATGGCCCATCTTCCAGATATGCGCGTGGGCATCGTTAAATCCAGGGATGACGGTTCGCCCGGCAAGATCGATTTTGCGTGTCGAGGCTGTCGTCGCACGCAGTAATGTCTCCGAGTCGCCGGTCGCAAGAATCTTATTCCCACGAATCGCAAGCGCGCTCGCTTGGCCATGCGTGATCGTGCGGACCGTGGCGTTATATAAGAGCAGGTCCACTTACACGGCCTGGGGGATGGCCTGGTGACTTTCAACATAGGCCGCGATCGCACGCT
>Ga0116226_10001295_pt1 | contig 21584 bp, 25 predicted proteins | sample S1TSphfallax_FD_89692 | JGI IMG/M metagenome (GOLD analysis project Ga0116226, IMG submission 89692) | Host-associated microbial communities from peat moss isolated from Minnesota, USA - S1T2_Fa - Sphagnum fallax MG | ecosystem: Host-associated > Plants > Peat moss > Unclassified | place: USA... | reverse complement strand
TTCTTCGAGCGTCGTGCGCACGCAATCGAGGAACGCGGGGTCGCGGAACTGATGCGCCGAGATGTTGATGCAGATGCGGAGGTCCGGATGGTCGTCGAGCCAGAGTCGCGCTTGCGCGCACGCACGTTGGAGTACGAATGTTCCGAGTCGTACGATGAGGCCCGTCGATTCGGCGAGCGGTACGAAGCGGGAAGGCTCGATGATCTCGCCGTTCTCGGTCCAGCGCACGAGCGCTTCGAACGAAACGATCTTGCCGGACTTCGCATCGACGATCGGTTGGTAGGCGACGTCGACCGCGCCGCGATCGAGCGCGCCGCGTAACGCGCGTTCGAGTTCGATCTGCTCGAGCGTCACGCGTCGCAGCTGCGGCGCGTACGATTCGAGCGCGTTGCCGCCGCGCGCCTTTGCGGCGTACATCGCGGTATCGGCGCTGCTGAGCAGCTCGTCGGGCGTCGATCCGTCGCGCGGATAGAGCGCGAGGCCGATGCTGGCGCTCACCTCGATGCGATGCTCGCCGTAGTGGAACGGTCGTGCGACCGTTTCGAGAAGATCGTGCCCCACGCGCAAGGCCTCGTCTTCGTGGTCGATCTTATCGATGACGACGATGAACTCGTCGCCGCCGGGTCGGCCGACGACGCCGTGTGGGCCCACGGAGTCGCGCAGTCGCAACGCGAGTTCGCGCAAGAGGCGATCCCCCGCGGTGTGCGCCATCGAATCGTTGACGGCTTTGAAGCGATCCACGTCGATGAAGAAGACGCCGACCTGATGCGTCGCTCGCGACGCGCGTTCGATCGCCGCGACGAGTCGCGTGCTGGAAAGCGTGCGATTCGGCAGCTGCGTCAATGCGTCGTGCTCGGCGAGGTGCCGCAACCGCTCCTCGGCGATCTTACGATCCGTGATATCGAGCATGACGCCGATCACGCGCCGAGGCCGCGCCGTGCCTTCTTCGAAATGAAAGCGCCCCGACTCGAAGACGTGACGGATTCGTCCGTCGCGCGTGACGACGCGGTGTTCGAGAGCGTAGGGTTGGCGCTCCGCACGCGCGCGCGCGAGTTCCGCGCGCACCGCCGCCGCATCGTCCGGATGATCGAATTCGCTCAGAAGCGTCGGGCGTTCGCTCCCGGAATCGACACCGAGGAGGCGATAGAGCTCCGATGACCAGCGCAGTTCGCCCGTCCAAAAGTCGGTATCGAAACTGCCGAGGTGCGCGAGCTCCTGCGCTTCCGTCAGCGCCGCGCGGCTCTCCGTGAGCGCGCGCGAAACCGCGATGCGCGCGGTCGCATCGATCGCGAGCACGAGCAACGCGGGGCGCCCGTTGAAGTCGATCACGCTCGCGAACACGTCCGCGTAGAACACGCTTCCATCGGCGCGACGATGACGCCACAGATCGGACGTTCCGGTCTTCGGTTCCTCGGCCATGAAGTTGCGGACCGCGATGCGGTAACTCGCCACGTCCGCGACGGGACGCAGCTCCTCCGTGGAGAGACGAAGCATCGCGCTGCGCGGATATCCGTACGCCACGCACGCGGCGTCGTTGACGTCGAGGATCGCAAGCGTCACGGGATCGAAGATCCACATGGGTTGCGGTTGGCGCAGAAAGAGTTCGCGGTACACGTCGGTGCGTCTCCCCGTCAGCACGTCATGCCGCCTTCCGGCCGCGCACGAGGCGCGTCCCAGAAACGCGGTCGTGCGGGTGAACCCGCACGAAAAAACCTACGAACGCGATGAAGAACGTGAGCGCGCTTGCGAAGGCCGCGATATATCGCCAGATCGATTGGATGATGGTCGGCCGCGAGTAGCGCGTCGTGACGACCCGCAGTTCCATCACCATCATTCCAAGCGTTTGGCCGCTGAGCCCGACGAGCACCGCACTATAGACGAAGAAGACCATCAACGTGAAAATCGTATGCTCGCCGAGTTGCAGCGTCGAGGCGTGCTCGAGAAGCGTCTTCAACCAATGCGGGATGTCGGGATCGTTCAGGTCCTTCGTCGATGACGAGATCTTCGCGCCGAGAGGCGTCTTCAGCATTGCCGAGATCGTGATCAAATCGATCAAGGCGGCCGCGATGCGCCGAGGTAGCGGCGCACAATCGCGGCGTTTCACCGCGCCGCCGGGCTCGGCCGCTTCGATCGCTGCCGTGGGAAGCGGCGTCGCAAGCCGGTCGCGCCAATAGTGCGCGAGGGGACTCTGGTCGAACTGCCCGAGTGCGTCCAGACGGTTCGTCGCATACGGCATGCTCGCGGTCCACTCGCCCATGCGCAGCGATGCGTCGGCGACGAGTTCGCGGCGTTGCTCCGCGATCGCCCGCATATCGACCCGGCGGCCGATCGAGTGATAGGTCGAAATCGAAATTCCACCGAGCGCATCTTCGATACCGTTACAGCACAGCAACCCGATGCGATCCGCCGTGAATTCCGTCTGGCGTAACCAGGCGCCGAAGACGAACGTCACGAGCGGATTCTCGCGTCCGGATGCGCTCAGCAACGACATGATGCGCGTGTGACCGGCGGCGATGTGGCCGAGTTCGCGCGCGATCAAGAACGCGAGTTCGCCGCGTTGAAGATGTTCGTAGTACTGACTCGAGATGATCAACGCGTACGGTTCGCCGACGCCCGCAGACGCGATCGGCACGAACGGATCGTCGCGCACGAATACTTGCGGGACGGGCATTCCGAGACGTTTCGCCGCATCGCACGCGATCGCGTGGAGCTCGGGAAACTGTCGCTCGTTGATACGTATGCTCGAGCCGATCAGTCGACCGCGCGTGATCGAAACGAACGCCAAGCTCGCGACGATCAAGAGTACGAACTCTTGAATCGAAAGGCTTGGGAAGATCGAGCTTACGACGAGAATCGTGAGCGGAGCCGCGATAATGCAAAGCCATAGCGCGGTGCGCTCGCCGCGCACGCGCAGTGAATATGGTGCCGCGAACAGGTCGGCCGTCACGCGAGTCTCACCAACCCCACGTTCCGGGCGCGCCTTTGAAGGGCCCCACGATATCGTGCGTGACCCAGCCGCCGTAAAAATCGCCGGCTTGCGCGACGACGCGTTCGTCGTCGACGTAACACGCATCGACGCGCGATGCGTAGAACGCGACGTGATTCGCGATCGGTTCGAACGCGCGCGACGGCACGGGATACGCCCACGCCGCGCGCTCGGCACGCTCGTCGCCGCCGACGACATCAAAATACGTCGCCCGACCTTTGAATTCGCAGAAGCTCGAACCGGCCGCGGGTTCGAGCGCGGCGGCCTCGATATCGGCGCGCGGAATATAGTACACGGGCGGATGGCTCGTCTCGAGGACCCGCCAGCCGGCGGTCGTGTCGGCGATCGTTCGCCCCCCGAAGACGACGCGCAAACGCTTTGCGACGCGCTCGAGCCGGGGCGGCCGGGGATAGTCCCAGACCGATTCCTGGCCGGGTTGGGGCGGCACGCGTGCCGGGTGTCTCATGAATGCGGTGTTACCTACCCTCGATAGCGCCTCCCACAGTTTTCGGACGACCGCTTGACAATCTTCGTCGCTGTGGTATTGTACTAGTACGTTAGTACAACAGTACGTTAGGAGATTGATATGGAAACGACGAATCGCAACGGTAGCAAAGCCAAGTCCGACTTCGAGACGGGCGAGCGCGACGTGCGCCCGACCGTGATCCCCGCCCCCCGCCGCGACGGGATGTTCTCCGGATGGGGCGTCCGGTTCTAAGACCCGAGGAGTTCGCAGAGGCCAACGTGTCCGCACGTTTTTCCGTCGACCCGCGTAATGGGGTGCCCCTTTACCTTCAGTTGATCGAACAGATCAAGCGGGCCGTCGCGCTCGGAACTCTCGCGTCGGGCGAACAACTGCCGACGGTGAAGGCACTTGCCGTCGACCTCACCATCAATCCCAACACGGTTGCCCGGGCCTATCGCGAGCTCGAGCGCGACCGCGTCATCGAAACGAGCCCCGGCCGCGGGTCGTTCGTTCGCGCCGGCGGCGCGGCGGCGGAAGCGCAACAGGCGGGCGTCGATGTGGCGGCCGGCGTTCTCTCCGAAGCCGTGCGCGAATCGCGCGCACTCGGAATCGATGCCGCTGGCCAACGCGCGCTTTTCGAACGAGCGCTCGCGCGCTGGTTTCCATCTGAAGAAAGGGACTCCACGTGAACGCGATCGCGATCGACCACCTCACGAAAATTTATGGTAGCCAGCGCTCCGTGGACGATCTCTCGCTCACGGTCGCCGAAGGTTCCGTCTGCGGATTGCTCGGCCCGAACGGCGCCGGAAAATCCACGACGTTCAAATGTCTGCTCTCACTCGCGCGCCCCACGAGCGGCACGATCGAGGTTGCGGGCGCACCGGTGACTCCGGCGACGTTCGAGTATCTCGGTTACGTGCCTGAGATGAGCGCGCTGTACGAGAAGTTCACGGTCGCCGACCATTTGGAGGCCACGCGCCGTGCGTATACGACGTTCGATGCGCCGCGCGCCTCCGAACTCGCGGCCACGTTCAAACTCGATTCGAAGAAGCGCGTCGGAAAGCTCTCGAAGGGCCAACGCACGGCGCTCGCGATCGTCCTCGCGTTCTCGATTCGTCCGCGCATCTTCGTGCTCGACGAGCCGGCGAGCGGACTCGATCCGATGTTCCAACGCGCCGTGCTCGATCTGATCATCGATGCGGCGGCCGGCGGAGCTTCGATCCTCTTCTCGTCGCATCAGATCGGACAGGTCGAACGCGCCGCGGATTCGATCGCCGTCCTCAAGGGTGGCAAGCTCGTCCTGCGCGGCGATATCGATACGCTCAAGGGCGATGAAAAAGTCGTCGAAGCGATCTTCCCCGGCGACGCGCCGTCGCCGAACGGACTCGCAAACGACCCTCGCGTGCGCCGCGTCGAACGCAACGGCCGGATCTTACGCGTGCACGTGACGGGGGACGCGGATGGCGTCGTTCGCACGATCGACGCGCTCTCGCCGCGTACGATCGACGTGCTCGATCTCTCGCTCGAAGATATCTTCCTCGGCGCCGTAAACGATGGAGTCGCCTGATGTACTATTTCGACTACTTACGCGTTCGAAGCGCGCTCCGCGTCTTCGCAATCATCCTCGCGTGCGTCACGTTGCTGCTCTGCGTAAGCCTCGCGTTCTCGCACGCGCACGACGGCAATTCGAACGTCACGATCGGCACCGATACCGTATCGGCCGACTCGTACTCGGGGCTCGCCCTGATGCACCATCTCGGCGAAACGACGTGGTTCCCGTTCGGGCTACTCTGCGGCATCGCTGCGGTCATCACCATCTTCTTCAGCAACGCGCTCGCGACGAGCATCGCGCGTTATAACGGGAACCTCCACTTCGGATTCACGAAACCGATCGCTCGCGAACAAAGCGCGCTGCGGACGTTTGCGATCGATCTCGCGGCTCTTGCCGTCGGTTTCCTCATCGCGCTGTTCTTCGTGCTCGTGCCGTTCGCCGTGGTCGGACTGCTCGATCGCATCACGTTCGGGCCGACGTCGCTCGCACCGTTCGCGCTCGGGATCGGCATCGCGTTCATGTGGTACGGGATGGTCCAAGCCGTGACCGCGACGATGCGCGGCGGCGCCGGGCTCGTGCTCGGGTTGAGCTGGGGCGTGTTCGCCGTGATGCAAGCCTTGCAAAATCTCTCGAGCGATCTGATTCCGGAAGTGGTCGTGCGTCTGATTCACTTCCTGAACATCTTCAACCCGTTCTTATATCTGTCCGACGTCTTCGCCACACCGGACGGACGTCTGACGCGCGACGACGTTCTGGCCCCGCACTATTTCCAAAGCCTCGCGATCGTGTGGATCGTCGCGCTCGTCGCTCTCGCGCTCGCCATCGTGCAGCGCAAACGGATGGAGGTCTAACCCGTGCGTTACTTCGCTTCCGCCTTCTCGCTCGTGCTCGGTGCCTGGCGCCTACGCATCAGTATCGACCTCGAAGACGATCCGGAGATCCGGACGCTCGCGATGCAACACGTGCTTCGTGCCCGCGCACGGAATGCGGCGCGCGAGCCCTCGTTCCACCGCTAACTATTTAACGATAAAACTACTCGGCAGCGCCGACGATAGGTACTTCCACTTCCCGTTCGCCACCGTGTAGAAATACACGTTGGCGTTCTGGGGATCGCCGTCGACCTGGAACTGCATCTCGCCGACGACCGTGTCGAACGGTGTTCCGAGAGCGAGCGCGCGTTGCACGGCGATCCGGTCGACCGCGCTCGTGCGCCGCACGACGGCGATGAGAATCTGTGCGGCCGCGTACGAGAAGGCCGAGAGCGGGGTGAAGACGCCGTACTTGTGTTCGAAATCGCTCTTGATGCGAAACGCACCGGGCGCGAGCGCTAGCGGCGGCATGGAGCTCGAAACCACGAGACCCTCGACCGCATCGCCGTACGTGGCGATCGTCGCGGGATCGAAGAAGCCTTGCGACGCGTAGTACGGGCCTTTGAACCCGAGGACCGCGAGGTTCGGAAAGATCGGACCCATATCTTTCGTGACGCCCGCGAGGAAGACGACGTCGGGATTCTTCGCCATCACCGCTTTCGAGACGGTGTCCCACGCGGGCTTATCCCAGCTGAACCCGAGCGCGGTCGACTGAATCTTCGACGCGCCCATCTGATCTTGGAAACCTTGCGCGACGTCGGCACCGTAGTCGCCGTCTTGATAGAGAACCACGACGCTCTTCGGTTTTTCTTTGGCGATCACGAAGCCGGCCGCGAGCCGACCTTCCGTGGAATCTTTCGCGGTCAGCCGGAGGATGTTGCTGTAGCCGTGCTGCGTCAGCGGATCGTAGCTCGACGCGGGGCAGATCACGGTCATCTTGTTGTTGTTGTACGTGCGCAGCGCGGCGTCGGTGATCCGCCCGCTCAAATGACCGATGACCGCGATCACTTGCGGATCGTCGCACGCGAATTCCGCATTCACGAGACCCGTCGCGAGCAAGTTCTGATCGTCGAAGGTCTTCATGAGGTACGCTTTGTCGAGCGTGCCGCGGAGCAGATTCGCATCGTCGACGGCGGCGCGCACGCCGTTGCCGATCTGTTCGCCGAGTTTGATCGCGTCGCCGGAGAACGGCGCGACGACGCCGATCGTAACGGTGCCGCCGAGTGGCGTGTCGCCCGCTTGCGCGAGCGCGGCCGAGCCGCTCGCCGCGCTCGCGGCTGCCGCGGCGCCCGTTGCCAGAAACGTTCGGCGCGCGATCGAACTCACGGGCGCCACGCGAATCCCGCGTACGTCGCGATGAGGAAGGCGATCGAAAACGTCATGTTGCTCACGAAGACGCGTTCGTTCAACACGAAAACGTTTGCCGCCCTGTCGAACTGTCGATTTTCGTACCACGCGAGCGCGAGCGTGCCCGCGACGCCGACGTAATACAGCGGCCCGACCGCCGCGAGCGTGCCCGCTAGTGCCAGAATCGCAGCCATCGCAACGTGCAAGACGATCGGTAAGCGACGACCGCTCGATTCGCCGAACGCCGCCGGAATCGAGCGAATCTTCTGCGCGAGATCCACATCGCGATCCATCAGCGCGTAGATGATGTCGAACCCGGCGACCCAGATCGTGACCGCGAGAAAGAGTAAGAGCGACGCCCACGAGATGCGGCCCGCGATCGCGATGTACGCGCCGAGCGGCGCGAACCCGTCGACGGCGCCGAGCACGAAGTGCACGCTCCAGGTGAAGCGCTTGCAGAACGGATACGCGAAGATTCCGAGCGCGGCGAGCGGTAGGAGTTTGAGACACAGCGGATTGAGGATCGCCGCGGCCACGACGAGCAGCACGATTCCGAGGATCGCCGTTCCCAGCATCACGCTCGGTGCGAGCGACCCGTTCGCGAGCGCGCGACGCGCGGTTCGCGGATTGCGTGCGTCGATATCGCGGTCGACGTACCGGTTGGTGGCCATCGCAGCGGTTCTCGCACCGAGAACGGCGAGCGTGATCCATACGAAGGCATGGAACGACGGTAACCCGCGCGCCGCGAAGATCGCACCGACGTAGGCGAACGGTAACGCGAAGAGCGTGTGCTCCACGCGAATCTCACGCAGGACGAGTTGTACGATCGCACCGGGCGACGTTGCACGACTGACGCTCACTCTGGTTCGGATCCTCCGAGGGCGGGAACTCCGTTCGCGCGGAGCGAGGTTGCGTCCACCGTACCGGGACGTAGCGGCGTCTGCGCGAGCAGGCGCGCGAGCGCCGCCTCGCCTTGACCCGAATAAGCGTTGGGCTTCGCCGCGAACCAGCGGATGCCGTACTCGTTCCAACGCTTGCTCACGAGGTCGCGCGTCGCTTCGTCCATCGCGATGTCGGGCGGCCACGCGCGCGAGTAGCCTTCGTCCGCACCCTTACGCGTCGCGTCGATGCCGAGCTTGTGCCCGACGGAAACGAGATACGATCCGCTATGATCGAGATCGTCGACGGGCCCCGGCATGATCACGAGATCGCGCGACGCATCGACGTTGTTGAGCGCGAACCATGCGACCGATCGCGGGTCGTGCACGTCGACATCGGCATCCACGACGAGCAGGCATCGCGTGAGCATCATCATATGCCCGAGGCCCCAGAGCGCGTTCATCACTTTTTTCGCCTGACCCGGATACGACTTCTTGATCGAGACGATGCAGAGATTGTGGAAGCCACCTTCGACCGGAAGATTGTAATCCACGATCTCCGGAACGACCATCTGCAAGAGCGGCAAGAAGATCCGCTCCGTCGTTTTCCCGAGCCACGCGTCTTCCATCGGCGGTTTGCCGACCACGGTCGCGCCGAAGATCGGATTGCGACGGTGCGTCACGCACGTGACGTGGAACGTCGGATAGTAATCGGCGAGGCTGTAGACGCCCGTGTGATCGCCGAACGGTCCCTCGACGCGCACGTCGTCGTTATCGACGTAGCCTTCGAGCACGAACTCCGCATCGGCCGGAACTTTGATGTCGATCGTTTTGCACTTGACCATTCGCACGGCGCGGCCGCGTAGGAATCCCGCGAGCGAGATCTCGTCGACGATCGGCGGCAGCGGTGCCGTTGCGGCATACGTCACCGCGGGATCGGATCCGACCACGACCGCGACCGGAACCTTGCGGCCCCATTTCGCGGCGTGCGCGCGGCCTTGTTTGTGCTTTTGCCAGTGCATGCCCGTCGAGTTGCGATCGTAGCGCTGCATCCGATACATGCCGACGTTTTGCGTCCCGCTCACCGGGTCTTTCGTGAAGACGAGCGGCAGCGTGAAGAACGGACCGCCGTCGAGCGGCCACGTGGTGAGCACCGGAAGCTTCGTGAGGTCGACGTCGTCGCCCATCTCGACGACTTCTTGCACGGGCGCGTCCGTGACCGTGCGCGGGATGGCGAACGCCGCCGAGCCCACGGAGAACAGCTTTGCGATGCGCGCGCCCGTGGATTCGGGAACGTTCGGGACCACGGCGTTGCGCACGCGGTTTGCGAGCTCGTCGAGCGAGCGCGCGCCGAACGCCATCGCCATGCGCTTTTCCGAGCCGAATTGGTTCGTCAGCACGGGATACGGCGAACCCTCGACGTCCGTGAAGAGCAACGCCGGGCCGCCCGCTTTGACGACGCGGTCCGTGATTTCGGAGATCTCGAGATGCGCGCTCACGCGCGTACGGATCTCGGAGAGCTCGCCCGCGCGCCGCAGCGCCGCGACGTACTCACCCAGAGAATCGAATGCCATGTCTGCCTCTTACCTACGCCATACGGGCCGCAATGGCCCGGTTCTTGGACGTCGCGGGGATTGCGAACGGCGTACGGGGCGCTCGGGAATCGCTGCGTTCCCGCGAGAAACCGCCGTGATGCAGTTTATCGCGATCACCCGCCGGCTGACAGAACGCTTCACGGACGCCGAGTTTGCCGAGTACCTGGGGCCGGAGGGCGAGCGCGCCCGCGAGCTCTATGCCGACGGCAGCTTCCGGGCACTCTACAGCCGCGGCGACGTCCCGGGCGCGGTCATCGAAATCGAGGCCGCGGATGCCGCGGAGGCGGCGCGTCTCGTCGGGACGCTCCCGTTCGCCGTGCGCGGGCTGATGGAATATCAGATCGTTCCGCTGCGGCCGTATCGGGTCTTCGCCGGAACGACGTGACGGCTACGGGCTCGCGGTCGGAAGCCCGCTGCCGGAGCGTAGGCGGAACGACAGGGCGATCAGCGCGATGCCCGCGATGATGGAGTACCCGGCGACCAAATACACGATAGCGAGCAGTGCGCCGAACGGGAAAAAGAAGAGCAGAATCCCGAGCAAGATCGACGCGACACCCGAGACGATCAGGATCCATTCGTTCGGAATGTCCTTGCGCAAACGGATCGCCGCGCCGATTTCGAAGACGCCGGTCACGACCGCCCACGCCGCGATCAAGAGTCCGAGCGTGTGCGCGGTGATGCCCGGATAGAAGAACGTCAGAAGCCCGATCGCGATGCCGGCGACGCCTTGGAGGACGAGGTACCACCAGCTTCCGCGATCGGGATGCGCGAAGCGGAGTGCCTGCACGATCGCGAGGACGCCATCGGCGAGCGCGAACGCGCCGAAGAGCAAGACGAGCGTGACCACGGCGGTAATCGGGAGCACGAAGAGCACGGCGCCGAGCACGATCGAGAGGATGCCACGCAAGAGCGGCACCCACCAATGCGAGCGAAGGTAGGCGGCGGTCGGTATCGGCGCGTCGATCATACGTTTCTTATTCTACCCGAGTCGCTCCAGCCCGTCACGAGAGAAGGGCACCACATGTGCGGTGCCCTTCATCGTTCTTCGTTCCGTGCGTCGCTCGCGACTTACTCGCGGCGGCGTCGGCCTCCGCCGCCGGCGCCGGCACGTTCGCCGCCACCGCCGCCGTTCGGATTGAAGGCGCCGTTACCGCGCGGTGGGCGCGGCGCTTCGTCGTCTGCCGATCCGCCGCCGAGGACGGCCTTACGGCTGAGGTTGATGCGACCTTGCGAGTCGATCTCCATCACCTTGACCATGATCTCGTCGCCGATCTTGACCGCGTCTTCGACCTTCTCGATGCGCGTCGGCGCGAGCTGGCTGATGTGGACGAGGCCTTCCTTGCCGGGCAACACCGCGACGAACGCGCCGAAGTTCATGAGTCGCGTGACCGTGCCCATGTACGTCTCGCCGACCACCACATCTTTGGTGAGCGCCTCGACCATCTTCTTGGCTTTCTCCGCACCGATGCCGTCGGCGCCCGCGATGAACACGCGACCGTCGTTTTCGATATCGATCTTCACGCCGGTGTCGGCGATGATCTTGTTAATGACCTTACCACCGGGCCCGATCACGCTCTTGATCTTATCGGGATCGATCTGCATCACGATCATGCGTGGGGCGTACGGCGAGAGTTCCGTGCGCGCTTCGCCGATCGTTTCCTTGAGTTTGTCGATGATGAACAGGCGCGACTTCTTCGCGGCCGTCAGCGCTTCGCGCATGATATCGATCGTGATGCCCGCGACCTTGATATCCATCTGAATCGCGGTGATGCCGTCGACGGTACCCGCGACCTTGAAGTCCATCTCGCCGAGCGCATCTTCGAGACCCTGAATGTCGCTCAGAATCGCGTGCTTCTTGCCGTGCAAGATGAGGCCCATCGCGACGCCCGCGACGTGCTTCTTGATCGGCACGCCCGCATCCATGAGCGCGAGCGTCGAACCGCATACCGACGCCATCGACGACGAGCCGTTCGATTCGAGCGTCTCGCTGATGAGGCGCAGCGTGTACGGAAACTCTTCCTCCGGCGGAAGAATCGGAATCAACGCGCGTTCCGCGAGCGCGCCGTGGCCGATCTCGCGACGGCCGGGAGCGCGCATCGGGCGCGTCTCGCCGACCGAGTACGGCGGGAAGTTGTAGTAGTGCATGTAGCGCTTGTTCGGAATCGCCATGATTCCGTCGAGGCGCTGCTCGTCGCTGATCGAACCGAGCGTCGCCGCGGTGAGCACCTGCGTTTGCCCGCGTTGGAAAACGCCGGTTCCGTGTACGCGCGGTAAGTAGCCGACCTTCGACCAGATCGGACGGATCTCGTCGGCCTTGCGACCGTCGGGACGAATCTTCTCGTCGACGACCATCACGCGCAGCTCTTCCTCTTCCATGCCCTTGATGATCTTGCCGAAATCTTTCGACTTAGCCGGATCGTTCAGGAGTTCGAGGATCGCGCCTTCGGTTTTCTTGACGCGTGCGATCGCTTCGTCTTTCGAGAGCTTCTCGAACGCGGCGTTGCGCTCGCCCTTCTCGAGGATGCGCATCGCTTTCGCGACGTCTTTCTTGAACGTCTTTTCGACCCACGCTTTGAGCGTCGGGTCGACCGTCTTGAGCGGATACGCGCGTTTCTTCTTGCCGTGTTTCTTGGCGAGTGCGTCGATCTGCTTGACGATTCGTTTGATTTCATCGTGCGCGAACGCGACGGCGCCGAGGAATTCTTCCTCGGTCATCTCGTGGCCGCCGCCTTCGACCATCATCACGGCATCGGTCGTGCCGGCGACGACGATTTCCATGCCGCCCGTTTCGTACTGCGGCAGCGTCGGATTGATGATGTACTTGCCGTTCTCATCGCGACCGACGCGAACCGCTGCCACGTTCTTATCGAACGGAATATCGGAGACGGCGAGGGCCGCACCGGCCGCACAGACGGCGAGCACGTCGGCGTCGAGTTCCGGATCGATGGAGAGGACCGTCGTGATGATCTGAACGTCGTTCTGAAACCCTTCGGGAAACAGCGGACGAATCGGACGGTCGATCTGGCGGGCGGAGAGCACGCCGTGTTCCGAAGGGCGGCCTTCGCGCTTGATGTATCCGCCCGGAATTTTACCGGCAGCGTACATCTTCTCTTCGAAGTCGCAGGTGAGTGGGAAGAAGTCGATACCTTCACGAGGCTTCTCGGAGGCGGTGACGGCGGCGAGGACGACGTTGCTGTCGCCGTAGCGAATCAGGGCGCTGCCGTTGGCTTGCTTCGCCAATTCACCGGTCTCGATAACCAGCGTTCGGCCGCCGATCTCGAGGGAGACGGTTTCTGGCACTTGTACTCCTATTTTATAAACTCTATTTATTGTTAACTCTGGGAGGTTCAACGCCGATGGATGGGTCGCCTTCGCATGCCGGATTTACCGTCCGGCGCGCCGATTCGCGCGATGCGGCGGCCCTCGGAACGATGCGCGCCGCGCAGCAGCTCGAAATCGATGGCGAGCCACCGCCGCTCGCGGACGATGCGTACGCGAGCGCGTGCGCGTCTTTTTTCGCGCGCGAATTGGATGCGACGGATCCGTGGGTCGTTGCGTGGGTCGCCGAGGCCGACGGACGCATCGCGGGGAGCGTGGTGCTCACGCTCGCGCCGACGTTGCCGCGCCGCAATATCCCGGAGAGCGGACCCGACGGCCGCATCCGAAGCGTCTACGTGTATCCCGAGCTGCGCAGCCGCGGAATCGCGCGCGCGCTCGTCGTTTCGGCGATCGCGGATGCCGCCGCGCGCGACGTCGCGCGCCTCATGCTCGGAGCGTCTGCGATGGGCCGCCCGCTCTACGAATCGCTCGGATTCGTTGCGAAGCCCGACGAAATGATGTACGACCCGTAACGCATCACGCGCCGGAGACGACGGCGCGTACCGCGCGTTCGAATTCGTCGAGCTCGACCTCAAGCGACGCGTCTCCCGCAACGAACTCCCACTTCTGCATCGCGGGATTGGGCGTCGGCGCGAGGCGCGCGAACACGAACGTTCCGCGTTCGCGCGCGTACGCGTGCGCGCGCTCTTCGAGCGTTTCTTTCTCGCCGCGTAGGAAGACGTGGAACGTGTTCGTTTGTGGTGGATTCGGCACGATGTCGACGCCGTCGATCGTGGCGATCCGTGCGGCGACCGCGATCGCTTTCTCGCGATACGCGCCCATTTTCGAGAGATTCCGGTCGAAGCCGTGTTCGGCGGAAAGCGCGAGCGGCGCGATCGTGACGAGGCGTCCACCGTGCCGATGTTGCCACACGCGCGCCTCGGCGATGAAGTCCGCATCGCCCGCGAGCACGGCACCGGCAAGCGCGTCGAGACCCTTGTAAAACGAGACGTAGACGCTATCGAAGAGCGCGGCGATCTCCGCATGCGAGCGCTCGTAATACGGCGCGGCTTCCCAGAGACGTGCGCCGTCGAGATGCACGCGCGCGCCGGTCGCGCGCGCCGCATCGCAGAGTGCCACGAGCTCGTCCCACGGCGGAAGTTGCGCGCCGATCTCACGCTGCGGCAACTCGACGAGGAACGCGCCGAGCGGATCCGCGATCGCACGCACGTCGGCCGGCGTCATCAACCGCGCGGGCGAGCCCACCAGCAGCGCGCGCAGTCCGTGCAACATCGCGTAGCCGCGCGACTCGTGAATCTCGAGATGGCACGTGGGATGATACGCGATCGTCGGATTCCCGCCACGGTCACACCAAATGCGTAGCGCGATCTGCTGCGCGAGCGTGCCCGAGGGCAAGAAGACCGCAGCCTCCTTACCGAGCTCGCGCGCGACCTTCGCCTCAAACCCCGCAAGCCACGCTCCACTCCCATACCGATCGAATGCAATCTCGCCGGGCGTAGCCTCCGCCAGTCCGACGAGCGCATCGCGCACCGATCTCGGGTGATGATGGGAAAGTTGGCGCGCACTCGTCGCGCGCAATGTGGCAAGCTCTTCGTCGGTCACGTGGTCGACGTTCGGTGCGTTACCGGCAGTCGGCTTCCTGACTACAAATAAGTAGTCTCTTGACTACAGAAATGTAGTCGCATATACTTTGCCTGTGGAACAGCTCGCCGGTATGAGCGTTCTCGGGACGGTGCGCCGAACCGAGGTGCTTCAAACGATCGCGTTACTCGAGGAGACCTATGCGCGCGAGATCGCGCGGCTGATCGACGCGCCGCTCTTAAGCGTCCAGCGTATCGTCGATGCGTTGGAGCGGGACGAGATCGTCGTGACGAGACGGATCGGCGTCGAGCGGCGCGTCGCGCTGAATCCGCGATTCTATGCGATCGCCGAACTTAAAGCGCTTCTCCTACGCCTATCCGATCGAAACGAGCGTTTGATCGCGGCGGTGTCGGCCCTTCGCCGCCGCCCACGCAAAAAAAATAAGGCGCTGTGAGAGAGATAACGGCCGACTCGAGTTTGATCGACGTCGCATTTGCTGTTGGGACGGCGCTCGATCGCAGTGGCTTCACTGCGGTTCTCACGGGTGGAAGCGCCGCTTCTTTCACTGGAACGATCGAAGCAGTTCTCGCCACCGCATGTGCGGTCGCTGTAAGCGGACCGATCGATATCGAGTTGATTCGAGCTTGGAGCGAACGCGAAGGGTCGCTAGAAAAATGTCGCGAGTTCGAGCGCGTGCTCTCCCTCGCGACAAAATCTAAGCCGGGCTAAGTTAGCGACGCAGACCGAGGTCGGCGATCAGCTTGCGGTAGCGCTCCACGTCCTTGTTCATCAAATACCCGAGGAGGCGGCGGCGCTGACCGACCTGCATCAGCAGGCCGCGGCGGCTGTGATGGTCCTTCTTGTGGACCTTCAGGTGCTCCGTAAGATGGTTGATCGACGCGGTGAGGACGGCGATCTGAACGTCGGCAGAGCCGGTGTCGTTCGTGCCGCGGCCGTACTTGGCCGAGATTTCGCTCTTCTGTTCTTTGGTTAAGGGCATGAGGGTGGGACGAACTCCTTACGACAGGATGGTCTCGCATCGTCTCCAGAGCATCGCGCGAAAAGCGCGGACCGGGACGGCGACCGACGGATTGTAGCAGAACCGCCCCGCGCGGTAAAGACGTTGCTCAGGCGTCGGCCGGGTGGGTCTCGTTTTTCGAGGCCCCTCCCGCCTCCGAAAAGCCGACGTGCAGGCGCTCGCGCAGCCCGGCGAGGGCCGGGGGAAGTGCCGTGGTGGCTTCCTCGAGCATCTCGAGCGCGGTCGAGATCGCGGCGGCTTCGCCGCGCTCGAGCGTGAGGATCACCTTGCCGGAGGTCTCCTCATCGAGGCGTTCGATCGCGCGCTTGGCCATGTTGGCCTGCCCGAACGCGTAGGCGTGGTGGCTCGCGTTTCCGAGGAGCGCGAGCTCCGATTCGAGCCAGGTCCGGTAATCGGAGAGCATGGATGCAAACTTCCCTTCGGCGAACGTCTACCGCTCGTATGTCCAAATTCGTGCCCGTTGCATCCGTTTCCGAGATCCCCGTCGGAACGTCTCGCGCTTATATCGTCGGAGATCGCGAGATCGCGGTCTTCAACGTCGACGGCACGTTTCACGCGATCGAGAACGGGTGCCCCCATCAGGGAGGTCCGCTCTCGGAGGGCTGGATCGAGGGCAAGGTGGTGACGTGCCCGTGGCACGCGTGGTGCTTCGACGTGACCGACGGCAAGATGACGCTCGGCGGCTTCACGTCCGTCGATGCGTTCGACGTTCAGGTCGAGGGTTCGACGATCAAGGTGTCGGCCGAGCCGCGCGTGTAGAGCGCCTCGGGAAGGTCGGACGGTCGCCTGCCGCCGCTCGCGAAGATCGCGATGCGTAGACCGGCCAAGATGACCTCGAGTGCGTCGCTCACCGCTTCCGCCGAGCGCGTCGCGGGCTCGAGATACGGAAGGCCGGCGCCCGCGATATTCGCTCCGAGCGCGATCGCTTTCGCCGCATCGACGCCCGTGCGGATGCCGCCGCTTGCGAAGATCGTCGCGTGTGGGAACGCTCGACGCAGGTTCGCCGTGGCCTCCGCGGTGGGATAGCCCCAGGCCGCGAACGATTCGGCGATCGCTTCGCGCTTGGGATCTTCGGAACGACGTCCCTCCACGCGCGCCCACGACGTACCCCCGGCTCCCGCCACGTCGATGGCGGAGACGCCAACATCCAATAACCGCGTCGCGGTTCGAATGGAGATCCCCGAGCCGACGCTCTTCGCGATCACGGGCACGCCGATGCGTCGGCAGACCTCGCCGATACGCGGCAGCAGCATACGGAAATTCGTGTCGCCGTTCGGCTGGATCGCTTCTTGGAGAGGATTGAGGTGGAGGTAGAGTCCGTCGGCGGCGATGTTCTCGACGGCGCGAATCGCGTCGTCGACCGTCACGCCGTAGTTGAACTGCACCGCGCCGATGTTCGCGAAGAGCACGACGCGCGGCGCGACGTCGCGCACGCGATAGGTCGCGAGGAGCGCCGGATCTTCGAGGGCCGCGCGCTGGCTGCCGAGCGCGAGCGCGACGCCGGCGCGTTCCGCGGCGATCGCGAGATTGTAGTTGATCGCGCGCGCGCGCTCGGTCCCGCCCGTCATCGACGAGATGAGGATCGGCGCGGTGAGCGTGTGCCCGAAGAGCGTCGTCGACATGTCGACGTCCTCGAGGGCGCACTCCGGTAGCGCTTCGTGGCGAAGCCGCACGGCGGAAAAACCCGCATCGAGGTGCGAAGCCACGTTGTCTTCGAGACAGATATCGAGATGCCGCGACTTTCGCGCTTCGGTCAAGCGCGCCACGGGCGTCGGGTCGGCCATCGGCGAAGCGTGTCCGCTTTGGTACCTCACAATTCCTATCCAAGGCGCATGAAAAAATGAATACTGAGGCAAGTGTGGCGTGGGACGGACGCGCGGGATCGGCCGGCGGTCGTACGTTCGGAGACGCCGTGAAGACGCTCGCGGAGGGTCGCTCGCTCGACCTCGCAGCGTTCGCGGCGGCCGCAGAGCTCGACCCGTCGGAAGCGAAAGCGATATGGGCGGGCGAGCGGCGCGTCAGCGTGTCCGAGCTCGCGCGGATCGCAGAGGCGTTGCGCCTGCGCGCGTTCGAGTTTCTGCAGCGCACGCAGATCCTCTCGCTCGACGTCTATGCGATGGGTCTCGATCCGCTCTACTTCTTACCCGAAGGTCAGATCCGCAAAGACGCGCGCATCTATATGCGAGAAATCAATCCTCGACATGCGGTACCCGAACGCGATATGTTGAAGCGAAATCCATGCCTGCAAGCGCTTCTCGCAGACGAAGTGCTCGACGCTCGCGGCAAACTCGAGATCGAACTGGCATATCTCTTGCGTGCGGCGATTCAACGCACCGGAGGAACTTTATAACTTTATGAAGATGACGATTCGCTTCGCTTCTCTCGTCGCGGCTTTCGCATTCGGCTCGGCGCTCGCCGCGTGCAGTAGTAATTCCGTGAAGCTCACGCCGCAGCCCACCGCTACGCCGCAACCCTCGCCGACGCCGACGCCGGCGGCCGTGCACTACACCGCCATCGGTGCGAGCGATGCCGTGGGTTACGGCGCGAGCGTTCCCTGCGCGAACCCGCCGACCGTCGCGGTTCCCACCTGCCCCGGCGGCACGGGCTACGTGCCCGATCTCGCCAAGCTGCTGACGAGCGCGGGCTCGGTCGTCACGCTCAACGATCTCGGCATCTCGGGCGCCGTGCTCGGCCCCGACATTCTCTCGACCGTCAACATGTACGGTGCGCTCGGCACTCCCGACGAGTGCATGCCGCGCACCGCGGGCGTCGACGCGTATCCCGCCGATTTCATTACCGCCGAACTTCCGCATCTCACGGGCACGGAAACGCTCGTCACCGTCTTCGCGGGCGGTAACGACACGAACGGCATCGCGAATGCCGCGGGCTGTATGGCCGCGGCGAATCCGCCGGCCACGACCTCGCAGATCGATGCGTTCGTGGCGACGGAGATCGGCGCGTTCGGCGCCGACTTGGAGACGTTGCTGGGAGCGGTCCACGCGAAAGCTCCGAACGCGAAGATCTACGTGGCGAACCTTCCGAACTTCGCGCTGATCCCGGTCGGTCAGGAGCAGTCCGTCGCGGGCCAGCAGCTGCTCTCGGCGATCTCGGTCGGTATCGACCTCCAGGTGATCGACCCGATCGCGGCCACCGGAACGCCTGTCATCGACCTGCTCTGCAATCCGCAGTCCTACGTGCCCGCGAACTTCTACACGGACGGATTCCACCCGAACGACGCGGGTTACGCCGCGTTCGCGGCGGCGTTCTACGCGCAAATCACGGCGACGACGCCGGCCGCGCCATCGTCGACGTGCTCGTACATCCCGACCACGAACCTGAAGGTCCGAACGCTCCCGAGCTCCGCCTTCCCCGATTTCTCGCGCGGGAAGACGTAGCGGGGTCCTCCCGACGGCCGCTCATCGTGGTTTCCGGGCGAAACGGGAATGCTCCGTGCGCCCGGGAACCTTGGCGGCATGCAATCAGGGATCGATGGAAAACGGATCGCCGCGCTGATCGGCGATGGCTTTGAAGAATCGGAGCTCGCGGAGCCCCGGCGGGTACTCGAGGAGCAGGGGGCGATCGTCACGATCGTCGGGATCGACGACAAGGCGCAGCTCCGCATCCGAAGCAAGCGTGGGCTCGACGATGGCCAGCCGCTCAAGGCCGAGGAAGTCGTGGCCGACTGCACGGCCGAGGATTTCGACGCGCTCTTGATCCCGGGAGGGTGGTCTCCGGATCGCATCCGTTCGCATCGCGAAGTCCAGCGCTTCGTCAAAGAGTTCGATGCGGCGAAAAAACCCATGTTCTCCATCGGCCACGGCGCGCAGGTTCTGATCTCGGCGCAGGTCGTGCGGGGCCGCACGATGACGGGCTCGCCGTCGATCTCCGACGACATTCGCAACGCCGGCGGTCTGTTCCGCGATCAGCCGACCGTTCAGGACGGCCACTGGATCACGACGCGCGGCCTCGGCGACATGATCCTCTTCAACCGCGCGATCCTCGAAAAGCTCAGCTCCGCCGTCGCGGTTTGAGCTAAACGGGATCGTAACGCGCGAGGGTTTCTCCGAAAGCTCGAAGCGCGAAGAAGCCCTCGACGACGGCGAGCGTTAGTGCGATCTCGAGTCCGTGTTCGGGGACGAGTGCGCTGAGCGCGATCGTCACGACCGCGCCGATCGCGATGCCGACGTAGAGCGCGGCGCGCAGACCGTCACGAAACACGGACGAGAGTGCGACGAGCACCGCGACGATGGTGGCGACGATGAGAAGCGCGATCGTTTGCGCGCCGAGCGGAACGCCGCGTACCGCGCTGCCGGTCGCGTATCCGAGTGGAATGGCGAGCGCGCCCAGCACGGGTGCGATCGCGTGCGCGCGGGCGAGCTGGCGTCCGAAGAGCGGCATCGCGAAAAACGACACGTGACGGAGCTCCGCCGCGTGCGCGCGCTCGGCGGCGTTCGTGGCCGCGAGCGCGCCGCATAAGAGCACGGGAATCAGCGTTCCGAACGTGAGCGCGAACACGTACGCGATGAAGCCGACGATGACGAACTGCATCGCGAAGTCGAGCGCGAAACGCCGACCCATGTGATGCCGAACGATCGCGATCGTCGCGCGAATTTCTTGCACGCTATAAGGCTGCCGGCGCGAGTTCGGGAATCGGGTCCGGCGTAGCGACCGCGCCGACGCGCGTGCGAACGATCGCCGGAAGCGGTGCGAACGCCCGCACGCGATCGAAGATACGGCGCGACGGCTGATCGAGGACGAGCGCGATCACGTCGGGCACGAGTGCGAGCGCGATCGCTCGCGCGTAGCGCCGGTGGCGTTCGTCGCCGTTGCCGAGCGCGGCGAACACGGCCTCCGCACGAGCGTGCGCCGCGCGCGCATCGACGCCCCAAACGTCCGCGCGAAATGCGGTCTCGTTGCGGAAGGCGTGCGCGTCGCCGTCGAATCCATCGACGTCGACGAAACCGACGAAACGCTTCGCTTGCGGCGGTTGCAAGCGCGTCTCATAGTCGCCGACGTAGACGCTGCCCGTCGTGGGCTTCACGATCCCGGCGCAGATTCGCGCGGCGATCGATGCCGCACGCGGCGTCGGCTGCGCGGAAAGCGCGACGTCGCCTTTGCGCACCACGAGATCGAACGGGGCCACTATTTCTTCACCGTCGCTCGAGAACGACGCGCCACAGGCGCGTATGGCGATCACAGGACGCGCGAGAGGCGCGGATTCGCCCGTTCCGGTCTGCCGACTTTATGGCACTCGACCCACGAGCCGTCGCGCTCGATCGCGACGATATCGGCCGTGAAGTCGTATTTTCCGGTGCCTTCGAAGAACGCGCTACCCACCGCGTACGCATCGACGGGGACGTCCTCATCTTCGAACGTGCGGATCTTGGTTGCGTCGAAGCCGCCGCTCACCACGATCTTCACGTAGTCGAAGCCGTTGGCATCGAGTGCCGCTCGCACGTTGCGCACGAGTTGCGGGACGACGCCCGTCGGCACGAACGTTCCCATCTGCGCCCAAAGCGATTTGTCGACGAGCGTCCCCGACGTATCCAAGCGCACGCCCCACAAGCGCTTGCCGAGCGCGCGCGCCACGGCGACGCTCGTCGCGGCGCAGTCGTTGTCGAAGTCGACGAGCGAAATGACGTGCACGTCGGGATCGATGTACTGCGCGAATTTTTCCGTCGCGAGGACCGTGTCGCCGCCGTATGCCGCGATCAACGCATGCGGGACGGTCCCCATGCCGCGCGATCCCCACCACTCCGCATTCGCGTCCGTCGAGACGCCAAGCGCACCGGAGATGTACGCGGCGTAACCGTCGCCCGTTTGCATTTGATGATGATCGTAACGTGCCGGAAAGAACAGGACTTCCTTACCGTTCGCGGCGCCGACGATCACGCGCGCGTTCGTCGCGATGCGCGTGCGGCGTGAGAGGACG
>Ga0116226_10001294_pt1 | contig 21589 bp, 14 predicted proteins | sample S1TSphfallax_FD_89692 | JGI IMG/M metagenome (GOLD analysis project Ga0116226, IMG submission 89692) | Host-associated microbial communities from peat moss isolated from Minnesota, USA - S1T2_Fa - Sphagnum fallax MG | ecosystem: Host-associated > Plants > Peat moss > Unclassified | place: USA... | reverse complement strand
CTTGGTCGCAGCACTCCATTTCCGCCGGCGCGTGATGATCTCCGATGCGGACACAGGGCCTCCTTTCGGAGTCCTCCGAAAGGACTCTGACCTGGAGCAGAGTCTTCATAATCTAACGCAGCGCCGCAACACGGCTGAGACCGGCCGCTTACACCATATCGCCTGTCGGGGTCCACGCAGACAGCATGCCGGCGTCGGGTTCCCGCCGCCGATCCCGCCACGTCCGCTTGCCAACAGCGGAGCCGCGCACCTGTACAATCGGATAAGGCGCGTCACGCTGTGAACCGGCATCGCATAGTGACCCTTTATATCTGCACGAAATCAGTATTTTGGGATGCCAATCGGCGTCGGGACCCCACGCCGATCTACACTCGACCGGCAAGTGGACGTCTGCGCTATTCGCATTGCTCCAACCCGTATATCGCGGCCCCTAGGAGGGCGGCGTTTATCGTGACGACGTGGACGGGCACGGCTTGCAGCAACGCAGCGAAGCGGCCCTTTGCGGTGAAGGCGCGCATGAAGGTGCCGTCCTGCAACTGGGGCACAAGCCTCGGCGGCAGGCCGCCGGCCAGATAGACGCCGCCGGTCGCCAAAACCTTCAGCGCGAGATTGCCGGCTTCCGCGCCCCACACGCCGATGACGATCTGCAGCGTGGCGACCGCAAGTGTGTTGGCGGCGGCGTCGCGCACGGCGGCGTCGACGATGGCCGGCGTTCGGTCGTGAGCCGATTTCAGGGTGGCCGCGAAGGCCACGTTCTCCGCTGCAGGATCACACGAGCGCAGATAGTCGTAGACGTTCGGGAGGCCGGAGCCAGCGCAAACCCGTTCGTAGGCTACGTGGCCGAACCGCTCGGCCAGGAAAGCCCACAACCTGGCCTGACGCTGGTCGGTCGGCGCGAAATCGGCGTGGCCGCCTTCTGAGGCGCAGGCGATGTAGTCGTGGCCGCTCCAGATCAGGAACGCTTCGCCGAGGCCGGTGCCCGGGGCCAGCACGGCGATCGGGGCGTTCGCCACGGCCTGTCCGGCATTGATCGCGGCCGTCTCGCCCAGGAGCAGATGCGGGATGGCGTAAGCGATGGCTTGCAGGTCGTTCAGCAGGGTGACGCGTGGCAGGCCGAGGCCGTGGCACAGCGCGGCTTCCTCCAGGTCCCAAGGCAGATTGGTCAGGTGCGCGCGACCGCGGACGACTGGGCCAGCCACATCGAAGCAGGCGGAGGTGGCGTGGCCGCCTGTGCTGCCTAGGAAGGCCGCCACGACCGACTGCAATCCAACGTAATCCGCGCTCCTGTATTCCTGTTCGGCGAGGAATTTTCTCGGTCCGTCCTGCGGCGACACGAGCGCCAGCCGGGTCGTCGTGCCCCCGATATCGCCGGCGAGCAGCATCAATCCGGCTCCCGCCAGAGTTGCTGGATCTGTTCCAGTGACTGCCCCTTGGTCTCCGGCACACTGGCGTAAATCCAGATCCAGGCGAGCACGCAAAACAGCGCGAACATCCAGAACGTCATGGAATTGCCGATGGCGTCGGTCAACGTCAGGAAGAACCCGCTGACCAGGAACGCCGATGCCCAGTTGACGGCGGTGGCTACGGCAACGGCGCGACCTCGAATGTGGCCAGGAAATATCTCGTTGATCACGGTCCACACAACCGGCCCCATTGAGAAGGCGAAGGAGATGATGAAGCAGACCAGCGCCAACAGCGTGACGATGCCAGCAATCGTGGGCCCCCCGCCGGTGGCCGTCGCCGCGCCAGGAGGCGCCTTGACGATGAACTCGAACGCTGCACCGACGACGATCAGGCTGATCGCCATACCGATCAAACCTGCCAGCAGCAGCTTGCGCCGCCCCAGACCGTCGATGAAGGCGATGGCGATGAAGGTCGCGAGCACATTGACGACCCCGACGGCCCACGTCGTCGCCGTCGTCTGCGATGCCGGCGAGATGAAGCCGGCGGAGGCAAAGATTTGATCGGCGTAGTAGATGATGGCGTTTATACCTGTGATCTGCTGGAATATTGCAAGCCCAACTCCGATAAGCAGTGGCCGGCGCCACTGCCTCTGGAACACTTCGCCCCAGGAGGCTCCCTTTCCCTCCTGCTGCAACGCCATATCGATTGCTTGCAGACGCGCGGTGAAATCAACGCCCGGGCGGATTTTTGTCAGCTCCTCTGCCGCCTTGTCGCGGCGGTTCATCATCATCAGCCAGCGGGGCGATTGCGGCGCGAAGAGGGCCACGGCAAACAGCAGAAGCCCTGGCACGGCAGTGACGCCAAGCATCATCCGCCAGGAATCGCTGCCTGAGAGCCAGCCATCGACCAAATAGGCCAGGAAGATGCCGACCGTGATGGCAAGCTGGTAGGCCGACACGAAGCGACCGCGATAGCTCGTCGGCGCCAGCTCGGCGGCGTAAAGCGGCGCGGCGACGGCAGCCACGCCGACACCGACGCCGATGAACAGCCTCCCTGCCACCAGCACGATTGTATCGGGAGCAAAAGCCTGAACAAGCGCGGCAACCGTGAACAGCGCGCCCGCGACCAGCACGGTGCGCTTGCGGCCGATGCGGTCCGCCATTTCGCCGGCTGCCAGTGCGCCCAGTAACGCGCCGAGCGTAACCCAGCTCGTAACGACCTCGACCAGAATCGAGCTCAGCCCGAACGTCGCCTTGATACCGTGGAGCGCGCCCGAGATCACGCCCTGGTCGTAGCCGAACAAGCCCCCGGAAAACAGCACGACGACAAGTACTACCATCAGCCAGGGCGTGAGCGTCTGGCCGGACGACGGCGGCTCGATGAAGAAGGCCGCTGCGGCACCACCCGGCGCTGCGGCTGGCGCGGGAGGTTTGGCGGTGATGGCGGAGGCCATATTCGATGTCCTTCTGTCGACCCGACGGCATGTGAAGCGTAATGCTGCGCTATTCCGGTCCGGCAGGTTCGGAAAACACGCAGACGTTGGGCCATGACATCCGCGATGTTCGCCGGGATGCCCACGCACCGTAACGCCACGGATAGGTATTTTCCGAACCTGTCTCCGTCCGGCGCGGGCCCCTATCAAAAGCTGCAGTCAGCGGTTGGGGGTGACCAGTGCGCCATTGCCACGCTCGGTTGTTCGCCGAGAGGATCACTTGTGTGATCGTGGGGATGTTTGTCGTCGGGCATCCTCCATGCGCCCGCGCCCAATCCCAACCAGCGCTACCGCCCACGCAGGCAGTCGACGCCCCACCGACCGAGCATCTGCCCGGCGACCCAGCTGGAATGAGGTCGCGTCTGGAAACCCACGGCATTAACCTGACGCTCGACGCGCTGACCGAGTTCGCCGGCGATGTCTCAGGGGGCGTCAAGCAAGGATCGAGCTTCGCCAGCCAGATCGGTCTACAGAACGACATCAACTGGGAGCGTCTCGCCGGCGTCACCGGCCTGTCCACGCATGTTATCCTGGTCAGCCGATCCGGCAGCAGCGAAAGCCACAGCTTCGGCGACAACCTGCTGCCCGTGCAGGAAATCTATGGATCCGGCGGCGATGTCGCGGTGCACTTCGTCTCCGCCTACGCTGAGGAAACGCTGTTCGACAAGCGCCTCGACATCGCCGCCGGGCGGATGAATGTGGAGAACGACTTCGCCTCTTCACCGCTTTATTGCAACTATCTCAACAACGCACTCTGCGGCGATCCCAAGGCGTTGCCCGGCGGAGATGTCGGCCACAGCGCTTATCCGGATTCGGTCTGGGCGCTGCGACTGCGGGTGAACCCGACCACCGCCACAGTCGTCACGGTCGGAGTTTATGAAGTCAACCAAGGTCTCTATACTGACAGATATTATCGGTCTGGCCTCGCTTTCAACACGTCACAGGACAGCGGCGTCTATCTACCCATCCAGTTCGGCTGGCTTCCGAAACTCGGGGCCGACGCGATGCCAGGTCACTATTATGTTGGCATCGGCTACGACACGTCCGCAGGATACCAGGACTTTGGTAACGCTCTCGTAGCCGCCTCTGTTCCCGGCTACGCATCCCGAACTCGCCACGGCAACACGCAGGTCTGGGCCCTTGCGGATCAGATGCTGCGTCGGTCCGGTCCCGGCGACACTGACGGAATCGTCATGCTTGCCGGCTTCGTCCACAACGATCCGAACAAATCCGTCTATGCTGAGCAGTATTTCGTCGGTGCCCTCGATCAGGATTTCTGGCCCGCGCGACCGCGCGACACGATCGGCCTGCTTGCTTCCTACAACACCGTCAGCGGGCACCTCGGTAATATCCAGGGAGTCGAGCAGGCACTGGGCCTGCCTTATAGTAACGGTGCGACCGGAATCCAGTCGCGCGAGGCGGTGCTTGAGGCCAACTACACGGTTTACGTCGTCCCGGGTCTTACCTTCGAACCTGATCTGCAATACGTCATCCGCCCCAACGGCCAGAGCAACATCCACAACGCGCTGGTGCTTGGCTTTCGGGCACATGTCACGCTGTGACGCACGAGAGTGCGACGTAAAATACAACTCAGATGCATTCCCGGATTAGCCTAATTTATGTTGCGTGATTGGTATTGAATGCAGTGTGCGTTATAGAGGCGGCGTATTGCACGCAACAAATGGCTTGTCTAACGTAGGAGATGACGAAGCCGGGGCGTTCCTTGGCCTACGGTTGCGCCACGGCACCCGCTTTCAGCTTCTGCAGTAGCCCGGTGGCGACGACTGACGCGTGCTTGCTTCGCTCAACAACGGCCCACTCCGCCGCAGACGACCGAGGGGCTCGCCGTGTAGAACCTGCCGAACTGGCCGGATTGCCGACCGGAAAAGGGCGAACCAGGCCCTGGCTGCGACGCGATCGGGCGATCCAACCGAAACCACACGATCCTGGGCGCCTCACCCGCCTGCGTGGCGACGCATCCTTCAGACATTTGTGTGGCCCTGGCGGCGCTGGGCGCGACGGTGAGGGTCGAAGGCCTGGGCTGTCGACGTTCGCGATGAGAGCGAGGCGCTGACCCATCCCTACCTCGCCCGTGCCTGGGCCAAGACGGGTGCGGATCTGCGTGTGCCCGCGCCGGGACAGGCAAAGAAGGTCGCGCTGCTGGGCTCGTTCGATCACGCGATCCGCGAACTCGTCGTCCACATCAGCCGGACCAAGCGCAGCAGCGATTTCATCGCCCATCTCGAGCAACTCGACCGGCTCTATGGCCCCAGGGCCCGGGCAACCCTTCACGCCCGTCGTGCTGGTCGAGGACAATGGCCCAATCCACACCAGCAAGCTCTCTCTCGCAGCGATCGCTGCCCGCGCCCACTGGCTCACCGTCGACTGGCTGCCCAAATATGCCCTGGAATTGAACGATATCGAACTCGTCTGGCGCGACCTCAAGGCGCATCATCTCGCCCACCAGACCTTCGCTGACACAGACGCACTCGACCAAGCGGTCCACCAAGCTGTCGGTGTCCTCAACGACGAGCGCATGGCCTTTCCGTTGGGGAGCTGAGAATCTCTGCCTTGCTGAGACAGTGTATAAAAAAACGGCATCGCGCACACGCCTCCTGACAGCAGAGCCACGGCTCCCGGCCCCGACAGTCGGGTCGCCGCCGACCTACGAACGTCCGCTTTTGAGAGGGCCAACGCGCGCCTGAACGACCGGGAATGGCGCGAAGCCGATGGCTCTGTCGGCTCGAGTTCGACCTTGGAGGGGCGGGACGGGGGGGTTAGCTGAACTTCCGGTGTCGGGCAGGGTCGGGCGGTAGCCGACATTCCATTCGTGGCACTGACTGGCCGGAAATCACCGGGCGCGCCGGACAGGCGCTCCACCCGGCGGCCGAGCAGGCGGGCGGGCTTGAACGGGGCGCTCTTTTCTTCCAGACGGGAGACGAGGTCGCCGGCCGCGATCGCCTGGTGCGCCGGCACGTCGTAGATCGGCCTTTCGGGATTGAACGCGGTGCACTGGCCGCCGACCTCGCCCAGCGCGTCGATCAGGACGCTGGAGAGTTTGAGCATCCCGCACTCGAAGACGGCGAACAGCCCGACCGGGCCGGAGCCGACAATGGCCACGTCGGCCGAGATTTCCTGCGACATGGCGCCGGCGTAGCGGCCTCGCCGGCCGACGCAAACAGCGGACGACGATCAGCGATGGCCGCCGCCGCTGCCGTGTCCGCCGCCGCCGCCGTGGCCGCCCTCACCGCCGTGCCAGACGGAGGCGCCATGGAAGCCGCCGCCGCCGCGCGCGCCGTAGTGGCCCCCGTCGCGATACCCGCCCCGATGGAACCGGCCGCTATAGCCGCCACCGAAGCCGACCACGCCGTAGCTGTCATACGCGGGGGCGTAGCCGTAGACGGCCGGATCGTAGGGATAGGCTTGCACGTATCCCGGCCCCGCCGTGTAGCCAGGACCATAACCGCCCGCACCGACCGGCTCAGCGACACAACCGCCGAGCAACAGCGCAAGCAGAACACCAATTTTGGCGCTTTTGACTACCATTGGAAAGCCCGTCATGAATACTGGTTGAGACCAGATCTGGGGGGTGTTCCCGATGGATCAATTGCCGGGCTTGTCAATATTAATTGACGCCCTGTTATGGGAATAGCGCGAAATGCTCCGCGATCGGGCCGAGCGCCAGCGCCGGGAAGAACGTCAGGCCGCCGACGACGACGACGGTGCCGCCGAGCAGGCCCATGAACAGCGCGCCGCTGGTCGGAAGCGTGCCCGCGCCGGCGGGAACCCGTCGTTTTTGCGCAAGCAGCCCCGCGATGCACAAAACCGGCACGATCACGACGAGCCTGCCCACCAGCATCGCCGCCGCCAGCGCCAGATTGTAGAACGGCGTATTCGCACTCAGCCCCGCAAACGCGCTGCCGTTGGTCGCGGCGGCCGACGTGCTGGCATACAGGATTTCGGAAAACCCGTGGATGCCGTCGTTGCCGAGGCCAGCGAGCCCCGCCGGCAGCACGCTCGCCACGGCGGAAAACCCCAGGATCGCGGCCGGCACCGCTAGCAGGGCGAGCATCGTCATCTTCACCTCCGCCGCTTCGATCTTCTTGCCGAGATACTCGGGCGTGCGGCCGATCATCAGGCCGGCGACGAACACGGCGACGATCGCGAACAGCAGGATGCCGAACAGGCCCGAGCCGGGGCCGCCGACAATCACTTCATCGAGCATCATGTTGGCCATCGCAACGAGACCGCCGAGCGGCATGAAGCTGTCGAACATCGCCTCCACCGCGCCGTCGGACGAGGCCGTCGTGACGGTCGCGTAGAGCGATGATTGGGCGACGCCGAAGCGGATTTCTTTTCCTTCCATGTTCCCGCCTGGCTGGGTCGCGCTGGTCGCCTGATCGACGCCGAGATGCGTGAGGGCGGGGTTGGGATGCGCCTCGGCGCCGTACATCGCGACCAGACCGATCAGGAACAGCGCTGCCATCACGCCGAACAGCGCCCAGCCCTGCCGGCGGTCGCCCACCATGCGGCCGAACGTGCCGGTGAGGGCGATGCCGATCAGGAAGATCAGCAGCATCTGGACCATGCCCGACAGCGCCGTCGGGTTTTCGAACGGGTGGGCGGAATTGGCGTTGAAGAAGCCGCCTCCGTCGCCGCTGAGCAGCTTGATCGCCTCCTGCGAGGCGACCGGGCCGATGGCGATCAGTTGCGGCGCGCCCTCCAGCGTTTTCGTGGCGATCGGGCCGGAGAAGCTCTGCGGCACGCCTTGCCAGACGAAGAACAGGGCGGCGACGATGCAGACCGGCAGCAGCAGGTAAAGCATAGCGCGCGTCAGATCGACCCAGACGTTGCCTATCGTGGCGCTGCCGTGCCGGGCGAAGCCGCGCACGAGCGCGATGGCGACCGCAACGCCGACCGCGCCCGACAGGAATGATTGCACGACGATGCCGAGCATCTGCGTCAGGTGGCTCAGTGTCTGCTCGCCGGCGTAGCCCTGCCAACTGGTGTTGGTGGCGAAGCTGACGGCGGTATTGAACGCGAGATCGGGGGCCACCTGGTCGAACCCCTGCGGATTGAGCGGCAGCCAGGGTTGCAGCCGTTGCAGCGCATACAGGGCGGCGATGCCGAGCGCGTGGAACAGCAGCAGGCCGAGCGCATAGGAGACCCAGCCTTGCTCGACCGCCTCGTCGATGCCGCCGAGGCGGTAGAGCACGCGCTCGATGGGGCGGAGCACGGGGCGGAGGAACGTCGCCTCGCCCTGCATCGCGCGGGCGATGTAGTCGCCGACCGGGCGGACGAGGGCCACGACGATCGCGGCGAAGATGGCGATCTGAACCCAGCCCTGCCAGGTCATGGCCGTTTGTCCACGCCGGTCGCGTCGCGCCGCGTGAGGGCGGCACAGCCATGGACGAAGCCCAGGAGGGCGGCGAAGGACGCCGCGAGGAGCGCCAGCATCAAAAGATCGAACATAATTCGGCGATGTCCTTCCCGGTCGGTCGCGCTCGTGGCCGGCATCAACGCCCGATCGGGGCGGCGGCGCGATACGGGACCGATACTTAAATTCGGCTGCCGCCATAGGAATGCCATACCCGTTTCGGGTGGCGGCCCGACGTCGGCCGGGGCAGAGTGAATGACGATGATACGCGACCTGCCCGATAGGTCGGCGACCGAGGCGTTCGCAGCCCGGGTCGAGCGTGCCGCGCGGGTGGGCGATGCGATCCTGCTTTCGGGGCCGCTGGGCGCCGGCAAGACGGCGTTCTGCCGCGCCTTCCTGCGCGCTGCCACCGGCGATGCGGCGCTGGTGGTGCCGAGCCCGAGCTGCACACTGGTGCAAACGTACGAGACGCCGCGCCTCCGCGCGCATCATTTCGACCTCGGCGTCTGGACGGGCCGGATGCACTGGCTGAATTGTTGTGGGAGGACGCGCTGGCAGACCTCCTGTTGGTCGAATGGCCGGAGCGGCTGGGCGATCTGCAGCCGCTGTCGCTGCCGCTCGGGAACCGCAGTTTTTTGCCGTAGTTTCGGCTGACGGCGCTTTCGCGGCGGCGCTGGGAGGGTTTGTCCAGGTAGTCCATAGGAGGGCCCCGCCCCCGGAGCAGAGCGCCCTTCGTGCGCAGCGAAGCGGAGGGGGCGGGAGGAGCCTGTGGACCCACCTGGGCAACCCCGGTGGTGGTCCGGCAATGGATTCGGGCTCGGCGAATTCAGCGCTGGTGCGCTACGACACGGCGGGCGGCGCGGTCGCCGCCACAAGTGTCGACGACGGGGGGATTGCTGTCAGTCCGGTTACGGGGAGGGAAGGGCGGTAAGCCGACATCGCGCCCGTGCCAGCGAAGGGGACAAAGTGCCTGGCTCTACTTCAGATGGCGCCACGACCGGTGTTACTGAATTTGTAATACCTGACACTCTGTGGCCGAGTCGGCAGAGCACCAGGAGCGTCAGCCGGGCCACACCTGAATCAAAACTTGCACAGCATGAGCCTTGTTCAGCACAGGAAATCCTGTGTGACCGCTGCGACACCGTTCTCATTCGATGAAATTGGATGGAGATCAGTCGTTTTTAGAGAAGACATTGTAAATCAGCGTAGGGTCCAGACGCCAATCGACATCGCAAGACGCTGATCTCGCGCAGGTGTGAGGGGTCACGATATGATGCCGGTTCACAGCGTGATCCGTGGCCACCTCAGCTACACCAGCATTTCCACCACGTTGACAGATGTGATCCTTACCACGCCGCGGGTTGCGCTTTGCCGCACCCCCGCTACGGTTGCTCGATCGGGAGATACGGACATGCCACCTGCAGGGTATGGTGTTGGAGACTTTGTCGACGAGGATCTCAGCCATGTCTGGTCGGAGACACGAAACCAGATCTCGATGTTACTAATTTCCGTGGGATTGACGGAGACCGACGGAACGCGCGCACTGCATATTCTTCGTCACCATTACCATTTACAGAGTAATGTAGAAAATATAATTGATAACATACGAATCAATATTGACGCCAATCAGAAGCACTGCTTTCTTGAAGGAACCGTGCAAGATTCAGTGCGGGGGCCCGAAAAAGAAGTTGCCGTATTTCCTGTTAAAAACGGCGTGTCATTAAAGACTAAATCAGATATTGCTCGTGCCCTGTATGTGGAGACCCATTCAGTTCTGGTCGCTTGGTGGGCGGTAACGGCGTGGAGAAGCCTACAGTTGGCACGTGCAACGTGGCTGCACGGAGATACAATGCAAATTATCCCGGCGGCTGCCTGCGCCCGGGCCCTGATTGAGACAGCGGCAGCGTTTTGGGTAGAGGCAGGGGAAATCCGAGAGCGGTGGGCCACCATCAAGCAAGAGACGGTCAAGGCCGGTATAAGCGCGGAGCACTCCCGACAACTCACAATTCTATGTACGAAGGGGATGTGGGGAGCAAAATTTGATAAGAAAGTATCTCGTCTAAGCGACACGTATGGCGGTATTGCCCGGACTAACATTCTCACGCAACTCGAAAAATTGCCTCGAGTGACCGAATATGCGCTCCCCGAAGATTATCAATTGCTGTGCAATACGGTTCATCCTAGCTTAGGAAGCGTTCTGACATTCTCAGGCCCTTTCGAAGTGCATAAAACCGAGACCTACGCTTTCCAGCCATTGTCACCGCTCCCAATCCGCACGACTACAACGATAAATCCAGATAAAATAGAAACGGTATCGGTTGTCGAGGACGCCTTGGTTCGGGCAGCCGTATTTGCTAGCCGCGTAATTCTAAAAACCCTTGATCATGGGCTGCATGTAATTGATGATGTTGCGCTGACCACTGGTGCTCCTGATATAGCGAACTTCACATATTGGAGGAATATCCGTCAGAAGGGACGAAATTCTATTTGCCCGTGCCGATCAGGACGATTGGTAAAGCATTGCAGTCATGGCTGGGGCGCAGCCGTCTTTCCATTCCTTTCCGAATTCGAATCCCCATTCCAAAAGGCCACGTACTAACAATCATCACAAGTGTCAGATAGCTAGTTAGAGGATTCGATTACTGGCTTGTCCTTGCGACAGCCTTGGGCCCCTATTCCTGAGAGGTTGGCGCGGGATCGTATCGCACGATCGTCAGCCCCTGTTGTTGAATGCGTTACCGGAGGCGTCCTGTCCCACGGAGTTGCACCTTGATCTACAATATCAACGAGTTGGCGATCTTGCCCTATCGATTCGAATCAGACACCGAGGGAGGCGAATGTTCGGCCAGAAATTAGCTGGAAACCGATGCCTATTTAAGCTAGCTTAAGCTGGTCGATGGACGGAGAGCGGTATGCAGATCGGTGCGTTCGAAGCGAAAAACAAGCTCGGTCACCTGCTCGACTTGGTCGAGGCGGGTGAGGAGGTCACTATCACGCGGCATGGTAAGGAGGTCGCGCGCCTGGTGCCCGCGCGGGCTGGAAATACCCGGGACGAGGCTCGGGCGGCGATTGAGCGTATCCGAAACCGGGCGACACGCTTGAAGCTCGGGCAATTCGATTGGGCCGAATGGAAGTCCTACCGGGACGAGGGCCGACCGTGAGTCTGGTGCTCGACAGTTCGGTCACGTTGGCCTGGGTCTTTGGCGACGAAACTACTCCCGCGATCCGGGATGTCTTCGAAGGTATGGTCGAGCGCGGCGCTGTCGTGCCTGGCCTGTGGTGGCTGGAGGTCGCCAACAGCTTGACTGTTGCGGTACGGAGGAAGCGAATTGACGAAACATTCCGCAGTGCCGCCCTCAGCGATTTGGCCGTCCTTGACATCACAACCGACCAGCAGACGGCAACCCAGGCGTGGTCCGACACGCTTGTCCTCGCTGACCAGTACCGGCTCACAGTGTACGATGCCGCCTACCTCGAACTGGCGTCACGAAGGGGCTTGCCATTGGCAACTCTTGATCGGGAGCTTCATTCTGCGGCGGAAAAGGCGAAGATTACGCTCGCTCTGCGCGCAAAATAATCTGCTCATTCGCTCACGACATACCTTTTGAGGCGTCGTCCGAGGATACGGCCAAACGGGAGAGTTAGCGTGAAAGCCTTCGAACTCGATCGCAGCGTCGTCGAAAGTTATGCTGATTTTTCTCGCTCTTTCAGCAAGGTTCGTGCTGCCGACCTGAAGGCGTCAATCGATCAGCAGTACGAAGACGGCCACTTTTGGCCAGATCCCCTGCTATCATTCAATCCCCAATTCGAAGCCGGCCCGGCCGTTCAGGAGTTGGCCGCGACAGACGTTCTAGACCCGTTGACGGCGAATGTGTTCCGCATCAATGGCGAGTTTCTCAGGCTCCATTCTCATCAGGGCCAAGCTATTGCAAAGGCGCACGCTCGCCAGAGCTTCGTCGTAACCACAGGAACAGGTTCAGGTAAATCTCTGTGCTTTTTTATTCCGATCATCGACGCTGTTATTCGCGCCAAGAACGCCGGCGAGCCGAACCGGACCCGCGCCATCATCGTTTACCCCATGAATGCACTCGCCAACAGCCAACTGAAGGAAATCGAGACATTTATAGCACAAGCGGATTTGCCCAAGCACCTTAAACCAAAAGTGAAGCGCTACACAGGGCAAGAAAAGGATCCTGAACGGCAAGCGATTGCCGCTGATCCGCCCGACATCCTTCTGTCCAACTACATGATGCTCGAACTTCTGCTCACAAGGCAGGACCCGCTTGATACGAAAGTGATCAGCAACGCCGAAGGTCTGGAATTTATCGTGCTGGATGAACTCCATACTTACCGTGGTCGCCAGGGTGCTGACGTTTCAATTCTCGTGAGGCGGCTTAGGGACCGATGCGCAGGATCGAGCCAGCCCATCTGCATCGGTGCCTCAGCAACCATGGTCAGCGAGGGCTCGGACGCGTCGCGTGCCGGAGCAGTAGCTGATGTGGCGACCAGGTTGTTTGGGACCACAATCGGCCCAGACGCAGTCATTGACGAAAGCTTGCGCCGCTCGACGGATGACCGCCTGTCGTTGGCAGACGTGAAGCCGCTGCTACACCATGTGGTCGTCACACCGCTTTCTGATCAGCTCCTTGATGCTGACCTATTCGGCCACCCACTTGCTGTTTGGTCGGAGCTGACGCTCGGCCTCGATGATGGCCAGGTCCTTCGCCGCAGGAAACCAATTCCCTTCGGTAATGCCGCCACCAGGTTGGCCGATGACACCGGCTTGCCAGTGGAACGGTGTGATGCTGCACTTGAAGCATTTCTCACTCGGGTCAGCCTGCCAGAAGTTGACCGCGGGGGTTCCGGTGATCGCGCGTTTCTTGCGTTCAAGCTCCACCGCTTCATCGCCGGATCCGGCGAAATCTACACCACGTTGCGTCCGAAACCTCGACGCGTCTCATTAGAAGGACAGCTCAACGATCCGTTCGATCCGGAAGCGCGCCTTTACCCCACACGCTTTTGTCGAACCTGCGGACATGAGCATCACGTCGTTACCCTGACGCAGGCCGAAAACGAGCAGGTTGTTCTGCCTCGAAGCATCGATGATACCCCGCTCGCCGCCCAAGAAGACGATGAGATTGCCGGCTATCTTACGCCTGTTGGTGATGGAGATGAGGAATACCGCTTTACCGGTGATATCGACAGCTATCCCGAGGATTGGATCGACGAACAAAAGGGCGCGCTGCGTCTTCGGCCGAACCGCGTCAAGCAAGCTCCCGTCCGGCTCAACGTCGCGGTTGATGGAAGCATTCAGGCGGACGGTCGGTCGTTCTGGTTCATGCCTGGCCGGCTTGGCTTCTGCCCTTGTTGCCTCGAACTTCCCGCCTCGAAGTCCAGCGAGCGGACCAAGCTGGCGGGGCTATCGGCTGAAGGTCGCAGTTCCGCAACGACCCTTATCGTGTCGAGTACTCTCGAATGGCTCAACCGCCCCGAGAGCAAAATCGCAAGCGATAAGCGCAAGCTGCTTGGCTTCACCGACAATCGACAGGATGCAGCCCTCCAAGCGGGACACTTCAACGATTTCCTATTTGTAAGCCTGCTGCGCGGAGGGCTTCTCAAAGCTGTATTGAAAGCTGGCGATGACGGCCTTTTCGAAGACGAATTTGGCCTTCGCGTCAGCCGAGCGCTGGGGTTTACCGCTGACAACGAAAAGACTCGCGTTCATTGGATGGCGGACGCCAAGGCGAGCGGGGTGCAGCGCAAGGATGCGGAGAGGGTCCTCACGAAAGTCCTCAGCCACCGTGTTTGGACGGATTTGAGGCGTGGGTGGCGCTTCACGAACCCCAGCTTGGGCGTGCTGAAGCTGATTCGAGTGGACTATGTAGGGCTTGCCGAACTGGTCGCGAACGGCGAACGGGCCGACGCAGCCAATCCATTTTTCAGCCGCCTTACACCTTCGAAGCGGGAGACGGTCCTGCGTACCGTGCTCGATACCATGCTGGAGGGGCTGGCGATCGATACGGAAGCCCTTGATCTAACAATTCTCGATGGAGTTGCCCAAAACTCGCGATCCCTTCTGCGAGACCCATGGTCGGTGGATCGGAATGAGACGATGCGCGGGCATACCGCATTCATGCTGTACGCGCCACCACGCCGGGAAACTGGATTGCGGGACGAGCAAACGTTCCTACGCGGCGGCCCCCGTTCACGCTTGGCACGCCAGATCAACCGCGTGTCTGTGATCGGGACAAGGCTGAAAGGCGATGACTACCTCGTCTTCATGGAAAGCATTCTTGGGCTGTTGGCGGACGAAGGTCTGATCCGCCCGGTTGGAACATGGCAGGACCGTCCCGGTTGGCGCCTTGTACCGTCTGCTGCCCGGTTGGTTGCAGGCGAAGCAGCCACCAGTGGCGACGCGCTTGGAAATCCGTACTTCCACAATCTTTACATGAAAATTGCGGACGGTCTTGGCAAAGGATTGAGCCCCTATTTCGGCTTGGAAGGTCGAGAACACACCGCACAGGTGCGCCAGGACCAGCGCGAGTGGCGTGAGTGGCGATTCCGCTACGAGGCCGATGATAAGCAGAACATTGAACAACACGAAGCCGAGTTGCGAGCGGCCTCGGAGCCTATACAATTTCTTCCGGCGCTATTCTGCTCGCCGACAATGGAACTCGGCGTGGATATCTCGGCGCTGAATGCTGTGTTTCTACGCAACGTCCCACCAACGCCTGCCAACTATGCCCAACGGGCGGGACGTGCTGGCCGATCGGGGCAAGCCGCCCTCGTGGTCACCTACTGTTCCGCTCAAAGCCCCCACGACCAATATTTCTTTGCGCGCCGAGCCGATATGGTCGCGGGCGTCGTACGTCCGCCGGCTCTAGATGTCAGCAACGAGGCACTTGTCACCTCGCACCTCCATGCGGTTTGGTTGGCGGAAGCCGCTCTGGCGCTTGCGCCAGATATTCCCGATATCCTCGATCTGAAGACCGACGGCTTTCCACTCAGGCCAGAGATCACAAAGGCAATCTCCGGTCCTAACCTGGCCACCCGATCGCAGGCACCTCTGCGCCGCGTTCTCGATCAGATTCTCATGACCCTCGGTGACGACCGTCCTGTTTGGCTCGACAATCCGGACACATATGTCGCCCGCGTTGCCAGTGACGCGCCTGCCGAGCTGAACCGCGCATTCGACCGTTGGCGCGAGCTTTATGAGTCTGCCAGGCGCCAGTTAACCGAAGCGAATACGCGTTCGGAGATGGCCGGTCTCTCGGCGGTTGATAGGCGCCGAATCAAGGAAGCGCAGGCCCAGGCAAACGAACAGATCGGTATCTTGGAGCAGGGCCGCGCGACGAACGGGTCAGATTTCTACTCGTACCGCTACCTGGCCACTGAAGGCTTTCTTCCCGGGTACAACTTCCCCCGGCTGCCACTCTACGCGTATGTTCCTGCTTCCACGGGTCAAGCCCGGCAGGGGGCATACCTTCAACGCGCCCGCTTTCTCGCCATCTCCGAGTTTGGCCCTCGAAGCCTTATCTATCACGAAGGGCGCGCCTACCGCGTCGTCAAAGCCAAGCTGCCCTCCGAGGCCCGAAGCCCCGATGGAGACGGATTGGCGACAAAGGAGGTGTTTATCTGCCGGCAGTGCGGCGCGGCTCACGACGTGGAAGGCGAGCGTTGCCACGCCTGTAACGCATCCCTCGCCGGCGCTCTCACAATCCGCAAAACGCTGCGCATCGACAACGTCGAAACCGCTCCGGCTGAACGCATCACTGCCAACGACGAAGAGCGCGTGCGGCAGGGGTTCGAGATTCAAACCGTCTTCGCCTGGCCCCGTCGCCATGGCCAGACCGTCGTCACCGAGCGCGAACTGAAGTCCGACGACGACGTACTAATGACGCTACAATATGCCAATAGTGCTGAGATCAGCCGGCTCAACAAGGGTTTGAAGCGGCGCCGGGACAAGGAGATTCTCGGGTTCAACATCGACCCGCGAAGTGGTTATTGGAGCAAAGCAGAAGACGAGGACGACGAAAACATCCTCCCGGACCAGGTACGATCTGTTAGGGTGGTTCCGATCGTGCGGGATCGCAAGAATGCATTGCTTCTCCGCTTCGTGAATCCGATGGAATTCTCCATAATAGCAATCGCGACCGTGCAGCACGCGCTTATGCGTGGCATCGAGATTACCTACCAGCTGGAAGAAGGCGAAATCCTCGGCGAGCCACTGCCGGCGCGCGACAATCGCAGAGCCGTCCTCGTCTACGAAGCGTCGGAGGGAGGTGCCGGCGTCCTCAACCGCATCATTTCCGACCCAAAAGCGCTTAGCCGGGTTGCCCGCCAAGCCCTCTCCCTCATGCACTTCGACCAGATAGATGAGGCGATCGAGAAGTCGGACCACGAAGCCCTACAAGACACATCGGAAGGTAGCTGCGTTCGCGGCTGCTATCGGTGCCTCCTGTCGTATTTCAACCAACCGGACCACGAACTGATTGACCGCACCGACGCGGAGGCAAAGCGCCTGCTCATCCTGGTCGCGCGGGGTGAGGTGCTGTTGAAGCCCAACCGGCCTACCAGCGCGGACGCAAGTTGGATTGTGAGGTTTGAGCAAGCCGCGTTGCCCATGCCGGACGCAATGGGGATCACTTTTGCCGGCCGTCTCCTGACCTACGCGTGGCCAGCACATTTCGTCGCTGCGGATACCGGTCCAATCTCTTCGGAAGTCAAATCGGCGGCGGAAAGCACGGGATGGATCGTGGTCGAGCTACCGGCTGATGCCAATGGCGAGATTCCAAATAATCTCGCCGCCAATCTGAAGGGCTGAGCCCATGACGTACTCATTCACGCCAGGCGACATCGTCCGTGCCCGTGGTCGCGAATGGGTAAACCTGCCGGCACCGCGCGACGGCTGGTTGGCGCTGCGCCCTCTCTCCGGATCAGAGGCCGACCGGATTGTCCTGAAACCTGAGTTGGAGGTGTTGCCTGTCGAATCGGCCCGGTTTGACCTGCCAGGCGAGGCGCAGCCGACCTCTCAGACAAATGCGGCCCTGTTGGCCGACGCTCTGCGCATGGCGTTGCGCCGGGGGGCGGGGCCATTTCGCTCTGCAGCCCAGATCGCCTTCGAGCCGCGTATCTATCAGCTTGTCCCGCTGCTGATGGCGCTGCGTCTGAGCGTGCCGCGCCTGTTGATCGCGGATGACGTCGGCATCGGCAAGACCATCGAAGCGGGCCTGATCCTGCGTGAGCTGATTGACCGGGGCGAACTTGACGCCTTCTCCGTGCTTTGTCCACCGCAGCTCGTGGAACAGTGGACCGGAGAATTGCAATCCCGCTTCGGCATCGACGCCGTGGCAGTGACTGCCGGGACGGCCCAGCGGCTTGAGCGCGGTTTGCCCATCGCGCAGACCCTTTTCGATGCTCACCCATTCACCGTTGTGAGCCTGGACTACATCAAGGCTGACAAGCGCCGGGAGTCGTTCTCCCGAGCCTGCCCCAAGATGGTGGTGATCGACGAAGCTCATACCTGCGTCGGCACGCACAAGGGGCGCCAGCAGCGGTTTCATTTACTCTCGGAGCTCGCGCGGGACCCGGAGCGCGCGATGCTCATGCTGACGGCCACGCCGCACAGTGGCGACGAAGAAGCTTTCGCCCGCTTGCTTTCGCTTATCGATCCGGCCTTCGGCGCGCTCCAACTCGACGACCAACGCTACCGGGAGCGTCTCGCCCGGCATTACGTCCAACGCCGCCGGATCGATGTCACATTGGGAGATTGGGCCGAGGATCGGACATTTCCGACCCACAAGACCATGGAATACCCCTACCGCCTGTCGCCTGCGCACACTACGTTTCACGAAGCCGTCCTCGACTACTGCTTCGGCGTCGTGTCGCGCGCGGGCACTGGCGAGCGCGAGCGGCGCCTGGCGTTCTGGGGAACCCTCGCGCTGATGCGATGCGTAGGCTCCTCGCCGGCCGCTGCCCTCAGCACGCTCCGCAACCGCATGGCCAACGAACTTGAGCGCCTGCAGCCGCAAATCTTCGATGAGGATGGCGAAGACGAAGACGCGGTGGATATCGAGCCGGCCGCCGCCTGGACGACGGATGCTCCGCTCGCGGCGCTGATCGAGCAAGCGGGGGCGCTGGTCAAGGAAGCCGACCCGAAGATCGATGCCCTTGTCCGGCTACTCAAGCCCATCATCAAGAATGGCTCCGACCCCGTTGTCTTCTGCCGCTTCATTAGCACGGCCGAGCATGTCCGCGACGCGCTGCGTGCCGCGTTTCCCAAACTTCGGATAGAGGCGGTCACCGGCCTGCTCACGCCCGACGAGCGCCGGGAGCGTGTCGACGATATGGGTCAGGCCGAACAACGCCTGCTCGTGGCCACCGACTGTCTGTCCGAGGGCATCAACCTTCAGCAGCTCTTCAACGCCGTGATCCACTACGACCTGTCGTGGAACCCGACCCGGCACCAGCAACGCGAAGGCCGCGTGGACCGCTTCGGCCAGCCGGCGGCCGAGGTGCGCTCGGTTCTCATGTTCTCGCCCGACAGTGCCATCGACGGCGCGGTGCTCGATGTCATTCTCCGCAAGGCCGAAGCCATTCGGGACGCAACCGGTGTGACAGTGCCGCTGCCGGATGACCGTGGCCCGGTCTCAGACGCGCTGATGGCGGCGATGATGCTTCGTCGCGGCGGCCAGGCAGCGCAACTCTCGCTCGATCTCCAGCTGGCCGACAGCACACGGGCCATGGACCACCGATGGCGCGACGTGCAGGAAAACGAGCGGAAATCGCGCGCCCGCTTTGCCCAGAATGCCATGAAGCCACAGGAAGTGGTGCAGGAATGGGCCAAGGCGCGCGATCTGCTTGGCAGCCCCGAGGTGGCGTTGAGCTTCGTCGCAGCTGCCATGGCGCGTTTCGATGCGCCCCTGGAAAAGAAAAAGGCTGGCTTCGCGGCCCATGTCTATGCCCTCGACCGGCGCTTGCGGGAGGGTCTGGAGGAGCGGGGCCTCAGCGGCTCGATCAGCCTCGCCACGAAAGATCCGGTTCCGGCCGGCGCGAGCCTGCTGACTCGCACGCACGCGCTAACTTCGACCCTCGCGGATGCCCTGGTGGAAGGTGCGCTCGACTCGGCGGCGTTGCCAGGCCTGGGTCTCGGGCGGGTCGGGGCCTGGCCGACCAAGGCTGTGCGGCAGAAGACGACGCTAGTCCTGCTGCGCCTGCGGATGAAGCTGACCACCCAGACCAAGCGGGAACGCTTGCTTCTGGCTGAGGAAGCGGCGGTTATTGCCCTCGCTGACAACATGGTGATTGCGGATGGTGCTGAAGCGCGGGCAATGCTCGCTGCCACCGCCACGCACGACCTGGCCGAAATTGCCCGCGCCAGGTTTGTTCAAGCCGCCCACACCGCCCTGCCTGCTCTCCTGGACGGCCCTATCAGCGGCTATGCCCGGCAGCGTGCCGACACGCTGCTGGCCGACCACGCCCGCTTGCGTGCCGCCGCCGGGGGCGTCGCGCGCCTACGTGTCGAAGCGGCCTTGCCGCCAGACGTCATCGGCCTTTTCGTCCTGCTGCCGGCCGAGGCCTGAGCCATGGCCCGGAAACCCGTCACCGACATCACCGCCTGGCCCGCGCTGGCGCTGGAAGGGAATCTGCTGTCCCCGGCGATGATCGCCGCGATCGACCGGCGCGACGCCACCGAACAGGACGATGCGTCCTACGGCATCCGCAAGGGGCTGACCCTGCGCGAGGAAATCTCGCTCGCCTTCCGTGTCGGCCAGGCCCACGTCACGTCGTTCCGGAGGGCAACGGCGCCCTCGGCGACCGCGACTGCCACCTTCGTCCGCGACTTTCTGCGCGAGACCCTTGGGTTTGCCGATCTGGTGATGGCGCCCGCACCGCTTGCCCTGACAGCCGGCAATGAACGTATCCCCATCGTCGTGGTGCCCCCGTCCGATACGCTCGACCGGCGGAGTGCCACGTTGTCGCAAGAACGGGCACGCTCCGCCGCCCTGGCGCTTCAGGACCATCTGAACGGAAACGACAATAGCCTGTGGGGGATCGCCACCAACGGCCTGGTGATTCGCCTGATGCGAGACAACGCCTCGCTCACCCGCCCGGCCTTCATCGAGGTCAACCTCGCGCAGATATTCGACACCGAGGACATGGCGTCCTTCGCCATCCTCTGGCTGCTGTTTCACCGCTCACGTCTCGGCACGGCCGGCACCCCCGCGACCGATTGCGCGCTGGAACGCTGGCGCGATGCCGGGGCGAAGGCGGGCGAGGTCGCCCGCGACCGCCTGGCAGCCCAAGTGGAGCAGGCACTGAAGGAGCTTGGTTCGGGCTTTCTGGAAGCCAACCGCGATTTGCGCGACAAGCTCATTGCCCACGAGATTCCCCTGATCGACTGGTTCAACGAGCTTCTGCGCCTTGTCTATCAGTTGATCTTCCTAATGGTCGCCGAGGAACGCGACCTTCTGCATGCCCCCAACGCGGATAGCGACGCCCGGCGCCTGTATGCCGAGGGCTACAGTTTGGCGACACTGCGCGCGCTATCGGCCCGGCGCGCCGCCTGGGACCGGCATCACGACCGCTATGAAGGGCTCAAGATTGTTTTCCGCGCGCTGGCCGGTGGTGAGCCCCGGCTGGGCCTTCCAGCCTTGGGCGGCCTGTTCCTGCCCGGCCTTTTGGGGACGCTGGAAACGGCACGGCTCACCAACCGCGCCTTCCTGTCCGCGATTTTCCGCCTCAGCTGGCTGTCGGACGGATCGTCCATGGCGCCGGTCAATTGGCGCGCGATGGAAACCGAGGAGTTGGGCTCGGTCTACGAAAGCCTGCTGGAGCTACAGCCGCAGCTGGCCGATGATGGCCGGAAGTTGGTGTTCGCTTCCGACGCTGCGGAGCAGCGCGGCAACCAGCGCAAGACCACGGGCAGCTACTACACCCCGGACTCTCTTGTTCAGCTGCTGCTCGATACCGCGCTGGACCCGGTGCTCGACCAAGCCGAGAGTAGTGCCGAAAACGCCGTCGTAGCACTGCTGAAGCTGACCGTGGTGGACCCCGCCTGCGGGTCTGGCCACTTCCTGTTGGCCGCAGCCCGCCGCATCGCCACCCGCGTAGCGCGGCACCGCGCCCAAGGCACGCCCTCGGCTACCGATTTCCGCCATGCCCTGCGCGATGTCGCCCGCCTGTGCATCCACGGTGTGGACCGCAACCCGATGGCAGTGGAGCTGTCCAAGGTCGCGCTCTGGATCGAGACGGTGGACCCAGGCCTGCCGCTCGGCTTTTTCGACGCGCAGATTCGGTGCGGCGACTCACTGTTG
>Ga0116226_10001293_pt1 | contig 21591 bp, 24 predicted proteins | sample S1TSphfallax_FD_89692 | JGI IMG/M metagenome (GOLD analysis project Ga0116226, IMG submission 89692) | Host-associated microbial communities from peat moss isolated from Minnesota, USA - S1T2_Fa - Sphagnum fallax MG | ecosystem: Host-associated > Plants > Peat moss > Unclassified | place: USA... | reverse complement strand
TTACCGTCAGTGCTTGCGTCATGCCGCTGAGAATCTGGCGTGCAGCACCGAAATCCAGCAGCACGGCTTCGCCTGTGGTCTGGATCATGATATTGTCGGGTGAAATGTCGCGATGCAGGATCTGGATCTTGTACAACACGTCCAATGCTTCCAGCAGCGGCTTCAAAATAGGCCGCAACCATGCTTCGGTAACAATTTCCGGCGTTTTGGTGACAATATTTTTAAACGTCTGGCCTTCGTAGTACCGCATCGCCATGTAGGCGGTATTGTTTTGTTCCCAGAAGCGGTAAACCTTGATCAGGGCAGGGTGGTCGAACTGCGCCAGTAGGCGGGCTTCATTGATGAAGCTGTTCATCCCTGTTTGAAAGGTTTCCTTATGGCGTTTGGTTTGTACCAGTACCGCGTTATCCAAGCCACGCGAAGCAAGCGCGACCGGCATGTATTCCTTGATGGCGACGGTGCGTTGCAGCGAGTGATCGAACGCCAGATAGACGTTACCGAACCCACCTTCGCCAACGACGCCGGTGATTTCAAATTCTGCCACCCGAGTACCGATCTCCAGGCAATTTGCAGAGCCGGTGATCGCCCAATGTGGGGAAGTCTCTGCGTTCATTTCCTGAGTGTTCAAGTTTTGATCACCATTAGCCATGAGTTATATGCGGTCAATTTTATGCGACCTTATTTATTGTTATTCGACTTTTAATGCCTGGTCAGAGAACCATAGCGCTTGCGCTGTATAGTTGTCACGAAATTTTGGCGACTTGCCGCCATTATTTTCCACAATTTGACGCATCCGACGCAACCAATCATCGACAGTCATCGCTCTTCGCAAGGTTTGTTCCATCTCGATTTCGGTGATCCACTCCCAAAATCCGTCAGTACAGAGCAAAAAAGCGTCACCTTCCTGAAGTGAGATGACATCCCGCGTCACTTCTGGTGCAGTCTCACCATCTGTGCCGATGGCTGCATACAACACACTACGTTGTGGATGGGTGCGCAGCGCTTCTGGCGGGCAATATCCGGCATCGACGAATTGCTGAACCAGGCTGTGGTCTCGTGTAACGCGATTGATCTTCTTGTTGCGAAAAAAATAAATGCGGGTATCGCCGAGGTGTGCCCATAGTGCGCAGCGATTATCGTTATCAATCAGTATCGCTGCCATGGTCGCGCTCATGTCAGCCAAAGGGGGATTGCTTTTCTTGCTGATAGCAACCTCTGCCAGTGCCTGGCTTACGTAAAACTGCATGGCGCGAACGCCGAATGACAATTCCTGCAGGAAGCTGTTGAGGATGGCACGCACTACGAGAGCTGAGGCGACTTCGCCGCCTTTGTGACCGCCAGCGCCATCTGATATCACGAAGCAGGCGAGTCCGCCTTGGCGTGCGTTGCCCTTGGCGTCCTGATTGGACTGGCGATCGCCAATCTCCGACAATTCGGCGTGCTTTAATGCGAGCCCACGGTCGGCTGATAGCTCACTAGCCATCTTTGCCCTCGCCGCGACTACGTGCGATTTCCTTTTCGTAGGCTTTCAGGAATGCGCGTCCAAAGAGCTTGTGATAATCCTTTGTTGCTTCGCGATTGACCTCTTCATACATCGCATCGTACTGATCCCACATCCGCGCTTTTTTGTGCAGCGGAAGCAGTGTGTCCAAGACTTTTTGTGACTTGACACGTGCTTCCAGGGCTTGCGGGTCAAAGCGCTTGAGTACTTCCGTGATTGCGCCATTCATCCCTGCAACCATGCCGGTCTGGTGGGCGTGCAGGTCGGCCAGCGCGTCTTCCATGGCTTCCGATGGTCCCATGAAGCCAGGCATCTTCTTGCGCAGCATCTGTACCAACACGGTTTCACTGTCAGACAGGAATTTCAATGGATTGTTATTGCGAACCACAACCATCGTGACGTCGGCTTTGACTTCCTTCTTGATCGAGGAACGGGTCGCCAGCAACTGAAATGTACCTTTGATCGAGGTTGCCAGCAGCTTTCCCAGCATTTCCATGAATTCTGGCGTCATGCCTGAATTCAAGCTCACCTGCGGGATACCTGCACCTTTCAGGAAGGCGTGCATCAGCGCATCCAGTTCGGCGGAGCCTGTTCCATGTTCGGTTGTAGCCTCTGCGTGGGCGTTGTCCGGGGCATGCTCAGGTTCTTCCGGTTGGCGACGCAAGCCACTTTCTTCATTCTTTTTTTGATGCAGTTCGGCCAGATTCGGGATGATGCGCGTCGGAGCAGGGCGCGGTTGTGTATCCGGGAAGTCTGCAGCAGTCTTGGTTGGCACGGCGCGAATCTCGACAGGTTGGGATGCCGCGGCCGGTTTTTCCGCAGCAGGGGCAGTACTTGTATCGACTGCAACCAGATGCGGTTCTGCCTTCAATATATAGAGGCCAACTTGAATCTCATCGCCTGCATTGAGCGGATATTCGCGGTTGAACTCGATTTCCTTGCCATTGAGCAGGATGGGGTTGGCTTGGCTGAGATTGGTGATGGTATGACGCGAACCATCGCTTTTCACTGATGCCTGAATGCGCGAAACCAGGTTTTTAGGGTCTGGCAATACAAAGAAATTGTCGTCACTACGGCCCAAGGTGCCGCCATCCCGTCCAAAAACAGCAGACAAGGGGGCTAAGGATGCTTGGTTGTTATAGGAAACCGCGGTGATTTTTATCATTCATTGCACTCCAGAAATCGCTGGAATTGAAACCAGGTTAGGAAAATGGATGGTTATCGACACTTATAATCACATACCAGTCCGATTGTATTGTAGCCAATCTTCGATCCTGTATCGACGATGTTGCACAAAAGAAGTTTTTTATTTTCCACTCTCAGCTCCGATGTCCAAGCTGGTCCAGGTTGTTCTGATGAAACTTTACTTTCAGCAATAAGCAGATACTGTGCCAGCTCGTCGAAATTTGTCTGTAAATGATCATGTGACTGATCATGCTGCACCAAAAGTTGAATTTTTTACAGAATTTGCGATCAACAAACTATCTGCCTTGAATCAGTTGGTGTCTGTGTTTGCCTTTGTGCCGAGTATTTTCACCTCGATTTGCAGACACCACACTTGCAAGATATGAAGCGAAGACTAAAAAAAATATCCGTCCTGGGGGCTGCCGGGATTCTTATTCCCATTGCAGCCTGCGGACTCTTTCTCTATTACTTTGACTGGAACCTTGCCAAGCCGAGGATCAACGCCGCCGTCAGCGATGCGCTGCAACGTCCCTTTGCAATTCGCGGCGACTTGTCTTTGCACTGGTCGCGCGATTACGGCGGGGATGACTGGAAGCGCTGGGTGCCTTGGCCGCATCTGGTGGCCCGACAAGTGGAGATCGCAAATCCCAAGGGTATTGACGATCAAGATAACTTTTTGACGCTTACCAGCGTCGGTTTTTCTGTTGATCCGCTGCGTCTGCTGGATCACCAGATCTATGTGCCGATGCTGGCGGTGGAACAGCCAAAACTCCATCTTGTCCGTACTGCTGCCGGGGACAACAATTGGACTTTTATTCCGCGTAGCGGTGCTTCCGACTGGAATATGAAGCTGGCGCGCATAGCGATTCAGAACGGTACTTTGGCGCTTGACGATGCCCAGCAGCACAGTCAATTGACTGGGGCATTCAGCACTTTGCCGGATTCGGCGCAGAGCCCGTACGGCATCACATGGGCTGTTGCGGGGAATTATAAAGGTGGTCATTTGGACGCCAAAGGCGAAGCAGGTGCTTTGCTCGACCTGCGTAATGCAGCTGCACCGTACCCGGTACTCGCCGATATTCACTATGACAAGACCCACATCGATGCCAAGGGACGTTTGACGAAACCGGCGGAATTGGCATCGCTCGATCTCCAATTGAATATCACCGGGAGCAGCATGGCCGACTTGTATCCTCTAACCGGCGTTGTTCTGCCGCACACGCCGCCGTATAGAACGGAGGGACATCTGATCGGCACCATGGGGTCACGTGGTAACGAATTTCTTTATGAAAAGTTTCAGGGTCACGTTGGTTCCAGCGACTTGGAAGGCACGCTTGACTACAAGTCTGCCCAGATGTCTGGTCGCAAGCATCCCCTCTTGACCGGGCGCGTGCAATCCAACCTGTTGCGTTTCAGCGACCTTGGCCCGGTTGTCGGTGCCGGAGGTGGCAAGGACACGCAGGCGCAGCCAGATGCAACCAGCAATAGAGCAACAGGTGGCGTATTGCCGAGAGAAGAGTTCAGCTTTCAGCGCTGGCGTACCATTGACGCCGACGTGCAATTCACAGGCAAGAAAATCATTCGCGATGAGCGCTTGCCTTTTGACGATCTGGTTGCGCATTTCCAATTGCGAGATGGTGTCTTGTCCCTGTTGCCATTGGAATTCGGTGTGGCTGGCGGCAAGGTGGTGTCGGACATCAAGATGGACGGGAACGGCAATGCCATCAAGGCAGACTTGAGTGCTTCGATTCGCCAGCTCAAGCTCAATCAACTGGCACCCAGTTTCAAGCCGATGCAAACCAGTCTTGGCGAAATCAATGGCAACATGCGGCTGTCGTCAACCGGTAATTCAGTGGCGAAGTTATTGGGGGCATCCAATGGTGAAATGAAGATAATGATGGGGCAGGGCTCCATCAGCAAGCTGGTACTCGATGAAGTCGGCTTGAATGTGTTGAACATCCTGATGACCAAGTTGTTTGGTGACAAGCAGATCGATCTGAACTGCGTTGCAGGTGACTTCGTCATCAAGGATGGCATGATGGATACGCATGATTTCCTGATTGATACTGATGAATCTACAATCAATATGACGGGGCAAATCGACCTGGCAAATGAAAAACTGGATTTGACCATCAAGCCGCAAAACAAGAAATTCCGGCTGGTGTCCTTGCGTGCACCGATCTATCTGACTGGTACCTTCCGCAATCCTGATGCCAGCATCGATAAGAAGGCAGTTGCCTTGCGTACCGGCGGCGCAATTGCATTGGGTGTATTGTCACCGCTGGCCGTGATGTTTCCACTGGTTGACATCGCGGGCAACAACAATAGTGGCGCTGAGTGCGCGCGTCTGATTCAGGACTATAAAATCAAGCCGCAAGCACCGCCTCCAGGAAAATCGCCGTTGGTAAAAGTGCAAGCTCAAGCCTCACATTGAGGCAATGTTGCTAACTCATCTTGCTTGCAATAAACCGAGCAAGCCGAGCAAATTAATGTCAATATTTGCGTTACGCCGATAAACGGTTAGGCAATGTTTGACACATGTTTGACAAATTTCTCCGAAAGTTGGTCAAGCGCGATTCGCACATGGCGGAGCAGGATGCCATGTCTGACGACGCAAATGGCGACCCGGAGACTGAGGTGTTGGATGACAACGCTCCGCTGAATGATGCAGAATTATTGCCCGAAGTCACGCCACTCAGTTTCACCTACATTTGCCGTGAAACCGTTGTCGATAAAACCCAAAAAGTCGTTGGCTACGAATATCTCTTGCGTAGCAGTGCCTTACAGCGTACGCAATTCAATGATCCGATCCAGCAACATATGGATGAACAGGCGCTACTCATGCGTTTGGCGGCGATGGATCTCACGCGGTTGCTGGAATATCGCTACACCTTCATCACACTATCAGCACAGGTGGTGTTGCGGCCGGTCATAGAGCGTCTGCCCGCCGAGATGTGCGTGCTCATCTTGCGTGCAGATACCTTTGGCGATGTGATTGATCCTAATCTTGCTGCACGCATCGCGCATCTTCGCCGTTCTGGCTTTGGTTTCGGCTTGCTCGTTGATGAGCGCACCATTCACTTCGTCGATCAGTTGCATCACCTGGTTCACTACGTTGTGATCGATCTCGGTGCGCCGAAGCCTGGCGCTTTGCTGAAAGCTGCTTTGCGCGGCATGCGTTATTGGCCGGAGACGCAACTGCTGATTCGCGATATCGCTGACGTCGCCGCGTTTTCGCTATGCGCTAAAGCGTTGGACGAGCACATCGGCATCCACCTGTTTCAAGGCTCGTTCCTGACGCAACAATTGCCCTGGCGCTCGGATCACGTTGATACCGGTAAGGCCAGAATCGTGACGCTGATGAATGCCATCAAACAGGAGCAGGATACGCCAGTGCTGGTCGAAGCAATGCGACATGATCCTTTGCTGCTGTCGCGTTTGCTGCGTTATGCGAATTCGGCGGCACATAATCCGCTCTCCAAGGTCAATAGTGCTGAACGTGCACTGGTTGTGATGGGCCGGGAAAATCTATATCGCATGTTGACCGTGCTGCTATTTTGCAGCGGGAATATTTCCGATCGCGATATGGCGATCATGGATGCAGCGCTGATACGTGCGCGTTTTTCAGAGCTGCTGGCCATCGATACTGTACATGCAGCAGATAGTGACAACCTTTTCCTGGTCGGGATGTTCTCTTTGCTGGACGTGTTGCTGCGTGTGCCTGCGGAAGAGGCGTTACCACCTCTGGAGTTGGAGCCGGAAGTGTTGGAGGCATTGCTGTCCCGAAGTGGTAACCTTGCGCCTTATCTGGATCTCGTCATCGCCTGCGAAAAAGGCGATCAGGAGCGCATTGCCTTACTCGCAGCAGCTTGCGATGCGAGCGAAGGCAAAGTCAACGGATGTCATATGGAAGCGATACTGTGGGCGCAGGAGCTGGCGCGTGTTTGAAGCACCTCAACGGCTCAACCGCCGGGCGCCTTCAGATTGCTCTTTTCCAGAATGGCTTTGACAGTGCCATCCTTCAGCATCTTGTCGAGTGCATCGTCAAAGCGTTTGAATAGCTGTGCGTCGATACTCTTTTTGCCAAATGCGATGCAGTAGAAAATCTTGCGTGCGTCGGCCACCTTCCGCAAATTCTTGATGCTGGCTGCCTTGATCGCCAAGTCGGTTACATCCCGATTGGACAGGATCAAACCCTCATCGCCATAACCGCCGGAGGATAGTACGCGCAAAGCGGTAGAGGTATCCACTTCCATCGTAATCTTCGCACCGGATGCTGATTTTGCCATTTCCTCAAGCGTGATCGATGTACCGGATGGGCCGTAGACACCTATTGTATGACCAGCCAGATCGCTGTCGGTGTGGTAAGCGAATTTGCTGCTGTCGAGGGCGTAGAGCGAATACGCTGTTTCTACAATCGGTTCGCTGAAATAGAAAACCTTGGCGCGCTCAGGGGTGTTGATGATCGCAAAAATGCCGTTTGCTTTCCCCTGTTCGGCCAGCAGCATCGCCCGGCGCCAGGGCAGGATTTCAAACGTGCATTCAATCTTGATATGCGCACAAACGTCCCGCACGATTTTTACCGTCGGGCCAGCAGCTTCGCCGTTTTCAATATAGTTGAACGGCGGGAAGGGCTCAGCGACGAAATGCAGCGATTCGGCTGCGTGGAGTGGCCAAGCCGACATCGCCAGCAGGATCATGGCGAGGCGGCAAACAAACGGTTTTATGAGTTTTTGGAAGCCGTCCATTGGCCCAGTGTAGCACTGCTTGCCAATGCTTCAGGACGTTTTTTCTTGCTCTGTAGTTTGGAAAATACGTTGCAGAAATAATCCGCCGCCATATCAGTCAGCGGCAACACGAAGTGCGAACCCCAGCAGCACCAAGGAAAAAGTCCAGCGCTGGGCAGTTTGCGTACGTGGATGACGTTGTAGCCACGTCGAAAGCCGGGCGGCACCAATGGCAATCGAGACATCGAAGAGCAGGCCGATAGCAACCAGGGTGACACCGAGTATCAACATTTGCACCCAGATCGGCCCGGCATCTGCTGCAACAAATTGCGGCAACAGGATGGAGCAAAACAACAAAGCCTTGGGATTGAGCAGACTGCTCATGATGCCTTTGGCAAACGCAGCCCGATAAGCAGGCTTGCTATTGGATGTGCCAGTCGTGTTACCCAAGCCGAAGTTCGGCGCACGGAATATTTGTAGTGCAATATAAGCAAGATAAACCGCGCCAACGATGCGCACCGTCTCGTACAGCCATGGCGCGCGATGAAACAGGGCGGCGACGCCGCACGCGGAAAGTGTTACATGCGCGCTACGCGCACAGGCCAGACCAGCTGCATTTGCCAGCCCGGGCCGCGCGCCGTAACGGGTGCTGGTTTGTAGCACTAGCGCCATATCTGGCCCAGGCAAGGCATAGACAACCACCAAAGCGCCCACGTACAACATAAACAGATGCCAAGTAATCACGAAAATCTCCTGCATTGGAATGGCAGTAGTTTCTCTTTAAAAGGAGAGTGAATAATGGCAATTTCTGTTTATTAATAATATAGAATTAGTGGAAGGCACTAATTTTTGGCGTGAATGTGGAGGATTTTTTTTCATGGATTTGGACAAGGTGGATCGCGAGATGCTGCAAATTGTGCAGCAGTATGGCCGTATTTCGAATTTGAAGTTGGCGGAGCGCGTGAATCTGAGCGAGACGCCTTGCGCACGTCGCCTGAAGCGGCTGGAGGGTGACGGCTACATCGAATCCTATCGTGCTGTGCTGTCGCGCAAAGCCTTGCAACTTGGTGTTGTGGCCTTTGTACAGGTACGCTTTGCGGTGCATGACCGTAGTTTATCCGAGCGTTTCGAGCGGGAGATACAGGCGATTCCTCGTATCGTCTCTTGTCATAACGTGTCCGGCAGTTCTGACTATCTGCTGGAAATCGTCGCACGCGACCTTGACGACTATGGCATCTTCATGCGCGATGTATTACGGGCGCTGCCGGGCGTTACAGCTGTTGAATCGACCTTGTCGCTACGTGAAGTCAAGCGCCATACCGGTTTGCCGCTACTATAGACGGTACAAAGTAGCGCAAATTGCTACTTGCGGTCATGCCAAAAGCCACTCCTTGGTTCTTCGTTGATGTGGGGCTGCTGGTTCGTTACTATGCACTCACGTTTTGAACAAACAACCCAACAACCTGAATCAAAAGGAAGAATCATGAACACAGTAGCGCATAAACCATCGTCCGCATTTGTCGGTATGTCCTGGCTGTCCTTGCTGGTCGGCGCAAGTGCTTACGTGGCTGGACTGTGGAATGCGACAATGCAGTTGAACGAAAAGGGTTATTACGCGACTGTTCTGATGTTCGGCCTCTTTGCCGCGATCTCTTTACAAAAGTCTGTACGTGACCGTCTTGAAGGCATCCCTGTTACCGCGTTATATTTCGGCTTGTGCTGGTTGTCGGCGATTTCCGCGATCTGCCTGCTGACAGTCGGCCTGTGGAATGCGAACCTGGCTTTGAGCGAAAAAGGCTTTTACGCGATGTCTTTCGTATTGAGCTTGTTCTCCGCCGTTGCCGTACAGAAGAATACCCGTGACTTGGCCCATGCAGAAACGATGGAACGCACCGGCCACGTTGCATAAGATAAGTTAGATAAATGGGACGAATTTGAAGAAGATTATTACGAGCCGTCTGTTGAAGCTGCATACATTCTTTGGTGGCAGCGTGTGGATATCGACCGGTATGTGCATCCTGATCGGTCTGGCGTTGGCAACGGCTGCGCTCTTATTCTTCTACACCGGTACTCCCACGACGATGACGATAGCCGGTGGCCCCCAAGGCAGTTCGTTTCGTCGTTATGCCGAGCAGTATCAAAAGATTTTGAAGCGTGAAGGCATCACACTGAAAATCGTCGCATCCGAAGGTTCGCTGGACAATCTGCATAAACTGGAAGACGCGAAGAGCGGTGTCGATGTCGGCTTTGTTCTTGGCGGCGATGCCGACGGTAGTAACATCGATAACCTGCAATCGCTTGGCAGCATTTCGTATCAACCGCTGATGGTGTTCTACGGCGGGGCGACTGTGCAGGTGCTCGGCGACTTCAAAGGCAAGCGACTGGCATTGGGAGAGGCGGGCAGCGGCGAACATCGCTTGGCGATGACGCTGTTGAAGGCTAACGGCATTGCTGCTGGCGATGGTACCAGTTTGCTCGATATGCCGGTCGCTGATGCAGTCAAGGCGTTACTTGAAGGACGTATCGACGGTATGTTTTTCATGAGCGAGTCTGGCTCGACCGATGCTATCCGCGAATTGACGCACAAGCCGGATATCCACTTATTGAATTTCACGCAGGCCGATGCCTATGTGCGACGCATCAACTATCTGAATAAATTATCTCTGCCACGCGGGGCATTCGACTTCGGTCAGGATTTGCCGCCGCAGGATGTGACGCTACTGGGGCCGACTGTCGAATTGATTGCGCGTGATGACCTGCATCCGGCCTTATCCGATTTTCTGATCGATGCAGCCAAACAGGTACATGGCAATGCCGGATTTTTCAAAAAACGCGGCGAATTTCCTGCATTGGTTGAGCATGAATTCAAGATCAGCTCCGATGCAACGCGCTACTACGCATCGGGGAAAAGCTATCTGTATCGCACCTTCCCATTCTGGTTGGCACGCCTGATCAATCGTGTAGTGGTGGCGATTGTGCCGGTGATTCTGGTGCTTATTCCTGGCCTCAAAATTATCCCTGGTGTCTATCGTTGGCGCATGCAGGGGCGTATCTATCGATGGTATCGCGAACTGCTGGAACTGGAACGCGACGCGTTTGACAGTAATCTCGATACCGAAACGCGTGATGCCTTGCTCGGCAAGTTGCACGACATTGAAGAGTCGGTGAAGAACATTCGTGTGCCTGCGACATTTGCTGATCTGTTCTATAGCTTGCGTGAGCATATCGTCTTCGTGCGCGAACGCCTGATTGCCGAACATGGCTGAGGACAAAGTTCTGCACGCGGTCATCGTCGCGAAGGGCTGGGAATTTGATGTATCGACTGACGAAACAATCCTGACGTCAGCGGCAAAGGCCAACATCCGGTTGGCAAGCTCGTGCCGCAATGGCACTTGCCGTACATGTCTGTGCCGCCTCAGCGCGGGATCGGTACGCTATGGGATAGAGTGGCCAGGTTTGAGTACCGAAGAAAAGCACGAGGGCTATATCCTGCCTTGCGTCGCATATCCAGAATCGGATTTGCTGATTGAAGAGGTCGTTGCTACACGTATCGCCCCAGCATCATCTGACGTTCAATAAAAAACCAGCCGCTTCGTTGCCGAAAGGGCTGGTTCACTACTTCGCAACAACCGCCAGTTGTAGAACTTATTGCGGTGGAGGAGGTGGCGGTGGTGTATTCGGTGGCGGTGGTGCGTAGGTCGCTTGCGTATTGTAGTGATGCATTTGACCTTGTACCGGCACGCTATTGCCCTTGGTGTACATGCATTGCTCGTAAGCGATGTCATATCTGCGTTGGACACTGTAGTTGCCGTATTGCGATTGGTTTGCACCTGCGGCACTACCGACGATCAAACCAGCGCCAGCACCCACGCCTGCAGCATTGTGACCGCCAAATGCAGCACCAGCCGCTGCACCGATCAAGGTACCAACGACACCGCTTTCAACAGCTTTATTGTTGGCGTCATTTGCAGCGCCGGAAGTCTGGTTGCCAGCATATTGGCGACAAACGAGGTCGTCAGCATTGAACTGGTCGAAGCTCTTGCCTGTGCCTGGCATCACAGCAACACTTGGGCCGGTTGGCGTTGTCGTGCAGGCCGCCAGCGCAAGCGCTGCAGCCAGCGTTGAGTATTTAAAAGTACGTAACATATTCCACCTTATTAGAATTGCGTTCAGTTTTGCGGTTGCGAAGGGACGCGTTGCCATCCGTTCGGGCAGGAACGAACGTATGGATAGTAGCCAGCCGGATTGCGGCAATAGTACCAATCGCTATTCGCTTGCTGTGGCGCTGGTGCAGCGCTACCTTGCTGGATATAAGTCTGCGGTGCTGGCTGTGTCACGACAACTTGGGTGGGGTAGGCTGGGTAATAACCGTATGGATAATAGCCATACGGATAGTAATACGGCGATGACGCCGCTAGTCCCAATCCAACACCAACGTCCACACCTACTGCGAAGCGTGGCCCCCAGCCCCAGCCGCCATGTCCCCAGCCACCACGCCACGGGCCTGCTTCTGCACTTACAGCTGTTAATGATCCAAACGCTACTAATGCGAGGATTGCGATTGCTTTCGTCGTTTTCATGATAAATCCATTAATCGATGAAATTTTCCAGTTTTGCCAATGTTAGCTTCGTTGCTCTACGCCATGAAATCAAGTATATGGCGGAAATTTCTATACGGAAGTGCCATTACACCCTGTTACAACATTGCCATTTTTTGTTGCAATCCGCCGTAGGTATCGACGCTGGCGTTATAGCTTCCATGTGTTGGACACGACTATGAAATAGTGGTTCCCGCTGGAAAATCAATGGGAAGTTATTCTGTCTTGGAGGTGGGTGAATATAGACCACTCGAAGTTAACCCTGACCTTTCTCATCGTTAAGTCCCGCCATGCCACTGCAAAAATCCTGATGACTGGTATTAGGATATTTCGGCACATTTACTAGGGTATTGTGCAAAAAATGCAACGAAGTGGTATCTATATTTTACGATGCATTAAAAACCAGTTGAATATTCAATAAGGTGGGCTAAGATGCTTCACATGATTTGGTATTAGAGTGGTATTTTTTAGAACGCATGGCAGGTTGGGGGAAGGTAATGAGCGAAAACGGTCACACAGTTACACAGCCCAGTAAGGAACAAGTCAGGGCATATCTGGAAAATAGAAGGGCGGAGAAAAAGATGCCGCCATCACTCGAGGAAATCCGTCGGCAGCTTGGTTGGGATTTATGTGAAATATCTCGTCAAGGACTGGCCGAATACATGGCAAAATAGCGCAGTCCTTCCCGGCATCATTTTATCGTCGGGAATGTAAACCAAGCAGCTGTTTTTGTAAGCAAATGCAAGAATAGCCGCTCTATGTAAATCGTTTGCAATATATGAAGATGTGGCCTTAGAATGCCACACATTCAAATGGAATGTGGTGCTGATAAAATGGTTTCATGCACACAATATCCGAATTTAGGAGATCACTAGTGCGCAAAATCATTGGGGCGGCGGTAGCGACTTTGTTTGCAACATCAGCTTATGCAGCCGGTTTTGGCGATTTGTTAGGTTCTTTCGCCGGACGCTATGAAACCTATGGTGCAGGGCGCGAAGCGCAGGCAAAACAGTTGGACGATGTATTGCTGAAGGTCAGTGAATACATGAACAAGCGTATGCCTGAGCAAATCGATTCAGAAACCCGTCTTGATCGCGTCAGTGCAGAACCCGGCGCACATTTCTCTTACCACTACACCTTGCTCGATAGCGCCAGTACCACGGTCGATAAAACCGCTTTTTCCAGCAATATAAAGGAAAAGGTCAAACCCAGTGTTTGCTCCAGCGCGCAAATCCGCAATTTCTTCAATCACGGTGTAACCGTTGGCTATCTCTACCAAGGTAAGGATGGCTTGCCAGTTGGTGGGGCAGACTTTGCACCGACCTTCTGTGACGACGTCAAAGATCAGCCGTCCAAGCCATAATTCGGCTACTGGTGTTGAGAAAGCAGTGCTTGCAGGGCAGTGGCGCGTACCGTGCCATGCAAGTCATCTCGAATTAGATTCGCTGCTTCTGCTTCGATGATTTGACGGGTTTGCTCCTGCTGCAATTGCGGATATATCGTACGTAATGCGCTGATCAATTGCGGTGTCAAGCGGTCAAGAGTCGGGCGTACATCGCGCGTCAGATCAGGAGCATCAGCAAACTTTCCCTGATGAGCGGCTTGCCATTGGCGATGCAAGTCACGCTGAATCATTTTCCCCGCATCGAATTGCTGCTGGAAAAAGTCGCGGGCGAATGTTTTATCCAAGCCAGCATCTTCAGCCTGCTTGCTTACCGTGTCGAGTATGGTGCTTTCACGTGTGGGGTCGTCTATCGCGCCACCGGAATTCCATTTCGCGCGTGCCACCAACGGCGCGACGGCAAGCCGCTGATCGATCAAGCTCAATAACTGTTTGACGGCTTCACGATCAACTGGCGCGGACTGCGCCATGCTGCTTGTAGTCAGTGCAAGCAGCAAACTGGCGATAGCGAGTTTGAACCACGCGAGGGCAAACTCGCGCTGCAATACATTCATGGATTATTCCGACGTAAGAGTGTGCAGATCAGTTCTTGCTGACGGCACGCGACTCATCCAGGCAGGTTTGTAACTTGGCGATTAATGCTTCAACTTCTTCAGTGGATAAGTCCAGCGGATCATTATGCGCACCAATCGCGATCAGGCAAATGGCGCTACCGTCGAACCAGGCGTCGAGTCGGTCTTCTTTTGTCGTCATGTGCGGCATAGCAAGTCTTCCATCTGGCGTAAATCAGCTTCTGAGTGGGCGAGCTGATTGTACAGTTGTTCATTGTAGCGAAATTGCGTCGGCATGACATTGATCGACGCTGGATTTTTCAGCTTAATAGTTCATATGGCCCGCCTTTTTCCAATGCACGTTGATAAGCTGGACGCGCATGGATGCGCTGCAAGTAGTCATGCAGCTTGGGACGTGACGCGTTCAATCCACCGCGCATGGCTGCTGCTTCCAGCGGAAAGCTCATCTGGATGTCGGCCGCACTGAATTCCTCGCCTGCGAACCACGTGCTCTTTTGCAATTCGCCTTCCATGTAATCTAGATGCAACTTGATTTGCGGTTCAATGAACGATTGCTTGACCTTGCTGGCGATGCCCTTTGCAATCGGGCGCACAAAAAATGGTGCTGGGGCGCGAGCTACGAACGAAAATACCAGATTCAACAATAGCGGCGGCATCGCTGAACCTTCTGCATAGTGCAGCCAGTAGGTGAAGCGCAAGCGCTCTGGCGTGCCAGGAGCGGGGCGCAAGCGGCCATTTCCGTATTGGTCGAGTAGATATTCGACAATCGCGCCGGATTCAGCAACGGTCGCATTGCCATCTGTAATCACAGGCGATTTGCCCAACGGGTGAATCTTGCGCAGCGATTCCGGTGCAAGGTTGGTGGCGGCATCACGCTGATAGTGCTGAACCTGATACGGCAAGCCCAACTCTTCCAGTAGCCATAAAACGCGCTGTGAGCGGGAATTATTCAGATGATGGACGGTAATCATGATGGGTTAGGGCGAGGAGCGGCATGGAAAGCGTCGATAGTACCTGCTTTCTTGCCATTGCGTCACATGCAAGGGCATCGCGCTGCCTGGATGTGCAGTTTTCGGTATCATTGCACACTTTTTACGTCAGTCTTTCGATGTTGATCGTCCTTTCCCCTGCCAAGTCGCTCGATTATGAAACCCCAGCGATTACCGACACCTATACACAGCCAGAATTTCTCGCACATTCCAGCGAGTTGATCGACGTCTTGCGTAAATACTCGCCAGCACAAGTCGGTAGCTTGATGGAGATATCGGACAACCTCGCGCAATTGAATGTCGCACGCTACGCATCGTGGTCGCGTCATTTCACGACAGATAATGCGAAGCAGGCAGTACTGACATTCAACGGCGATGTTTATGATGGCCTGGCTGCGACGACGCTGACTGCCAAGCAACTGGATTACGTGCAATCGAAAGTGCGTATCCTGTCAGGTCTGTATGGCGTGTTGCGTCCGCTTGATCTCATGCAGCCGTATCGGCTGGAAATGGGCACGCGACTCACCAATGCGCGTGGCAAGGATTTATACGCATTCTGGGGGCGCATCGTTACAGATGAATTGAACAAGCTATTTGATGGCGTTAAGCATAAGGTGCTGATCAATCTGGCTTCGGAAGAATACTTCAAGGTGGTGAAACCCGTGCATTTGAGCGGGCAGGTCATCACGCCGGTATTTGAAGACTGGAAGAATGGCAAATACAAAATCATTTCCTTCTTTGCCAAACGTGCGCGCGGTTTGATGGCCCGTTACGCTGCTGTGAAAGGCATTACGCAACCGGAAAAGCTGAAAGCTTTTGATAGCGATGGCTATGCGTTTTGCGAAGAGCAATCGACACCGACAACCTGGGTATTTCGTCGCCGTATCGAGGCGTAAAAAGCCCCGCATTTGCGGGGCTCATTGAGATGCATGCTGCAGTCGGGATTACCAGAACTGCCACCAGGCTTTCGGCTTGACGCGGCCGCCAGTTAGCAGCGGGCTGTTCGGGTAATTCTTCAGGAAGATGCGTTCGGTATCGTCGTGCAGATCCTTTTCGCCCATCTTGTCATAGCACAGCACCATCATGTAGAGCGCATCTTCGGTGGCTGGTGTACCCTCGAATTGCTTGATCACGGTTTGTGCACGGTTGACGGCTGCAACGTAAGCGCCGCGGCGATAGTAGTAGCTCGAAACGTGCACTTCGTACTTGGCCATCGTGTTGACCAGATACTTCATGCGTTCGATAGCGTCCGGCGTGTATTTGCTGTTAGGGAATTTATCGACCAACAGTCTGAACGAGTCAAATGCTTCGCGTGCCGCTTTCGGGTCACGTTCGGTCGGGTCTTGGTTCGAGATGAAATCGAACAGACCGAGCTTGTCGTTGAAGTTGATCAAGCCGCGCAGATAGTACAGATAATCGACGTTCGGATGATTTGGGTGCAGCTTGATGAAACGTTCCACCGCCGCCAGCGCCTCAGGCTGTTCGTCAGCGCGGTAGTGCGCGTAAGCGATTTCCATCTGCGCCTGTTGCGCATAAACACCGAATGGATAACGGGCTTCCAGCTTTTCAAACAGCGAAATCGACTTTTCGTAGCCACCGTTTTTCAATTCATCCATGGCCTCCGAGTATAATTTCTCGGCAGTCCAGTTTTTGGTTTCATCTTTTGTCTCAGACAAACTGCCGCATGCAGTTAGCAATAAAGCAAGAGCAATACTGGTTGCAAGTGTGGTCGTTTTAAATAATTTTATTTGCATAACTTTTTGCGAGTGTGCGCCTGAACAATCAATGATTATAGCCGATGGGACTTGCTGTGATACCAACTGATACATCGATTTTGACTAAAACTGCCATCGAAGCCGACATTGAAGATGTCGAGGATAGCGATGAGGGTTTAGCCGAGTTATCTCCTATACACCTGAAACTGACCGACGATCTATGTGGCGAGCGGTTGGATAAAGTGTTGTCAAAATTGGTTCCACAATATTCGCGTAGCCGCATCCAGCAATGGATCGAAGCGGGTTTCGTGACCGTAGACGGCCAGCCCGCACGCGGCAAAGCAAGCGTGTTGGGCGATGAGGATATCACTATATTGCCGCAAGCGGCGCCGGAAGAGCGTGCATTTCAACCGGAAGCGATGGATTTGGCGATTGCCTTCGAGGATGATGCCATCCTGGTAATCAACAAACCGGACGGTCTGGTCGTCCATCCAGCAGCCGGTAATTGGTCTGGCACCTTGCTGAATGGCTTGCTGCATCACGTTCCTGCGATACGCGGCGTGCCGCGTGCGGGGATTGTGCATCGTTTGGACAAGGACACAACCGGCCTGATGGTGGTGGCAAAAACGCTGATTGCACAAACTGACTTGGTGCGCCAATTGCAGGCGCGGACCGTCACGCGGGAATACCTGGCCCTGGTTTGGGGTACACCAAAGAGCCTGGGCAAGGTCGATGCGGCGATGGCGCGCCATCCGCGTGATCGCATCAAGATGGCGGTGTCGGAGAGCATAACCGCCAAGCCTGCAGTCACGCATTTTGAACGCTTGGCGACAGGCGTATTGGACGGCAAACCGGTCAGCCTGGTGCGTTGTAAGCTGGAAACGGGACGTACGCACCAGATTCGTGTGCACATGCTGTCGCTCGGCTTCCCGCTGGTTGGCGATGCCTTGTATGGCAAGTCGCATCTGGCATCGATCTTCCCGCGTCAAGCATTGCATGCTTTCCGTTTGGCACTGATTCACCCTGAATCCGGGCAGGAAATCGGCTGGGAAGCGCGTCTGCCCGAAGATTTTGCTACCTTGCTCAAACGCGCCGAGATTGATTTGTCGGCTTACGGCCTTTGAACCCGTTGCAATTTCTCCGTCCTGAGTGGAGTGCGCCGCCAAATGTCGGCGCACTTGTCACGACGCGCTTCGGCGGTTGCAGCCTGCCGCCATATGACGATGGTGCCGGTGGTTGCGGCTTGAATCTCGGCACGCATGTTGATGACGATGCGCGCCGCGTCGCTATTAATCGCCATTTCCTGCGTGGATATCTGCCGAATGAACCTATCTGGCTGGCGCAGGTGCATGGCAACACGGTAGTCGATGCTGCAGAGGCAAAATCCGGCACTGAAGCTGACGCGATCATTTCAACCAGAAAAGGTCTGGTCTGTTGCATCCAGACTGCAGATTGTCTGCCCGTGCTGTTTTGTTCGACCGATAGCAAGGTGGTGGGTGCTGCCCATGCTGGCTGGCGTGGGCTGGCATCCGGCGTGCTGGAAAATACGGTTGCACGCATGCGTACATCAGGCGCAAAGGATATCGTCGCATGGATGGGACCAGCCATTGGCCCACAGCGTTTTGATGTTGGCGAGGATGTGCGTGCGGCATTTGCTGATAAGGATGCCCGCGCTGCTGCCGCGTTCCAGCCTTATCCCGGACGTGCCGGGAAATACCTTGCCGATATCTACGCGCTGGCACGCTTACGTTTGCAAGACGCTGGTGTGCAGCACATCCAGGGCGGTGGTTTATGCACCGTATCCGACCCGCGTTTCTACTCCTACCGACGCGATCACGTCACGGGTCGCATGGCCAGCCTGGTCTGGATTAACTAGGATCGGCATCTGCATACGGGGAGTGGTCTTGCGAACCACTTTCCGGGCTTTGTTCTTTTTCTATTTCTTTACGCCTACGTCTGCGTCCGGGCGTGTTCATTAAGTATAAAATGACGACCAGTGGCAGGATGCCGTACAGTAAGAATGTCATCACGCCCGCAGTGACTGAAGTCTCGGTAATCGACATCATCAATACGACGTAGATCCATCCAATGGCGACAATATACATACGGAAATTGGCAGTTTGCTTGAGTCAGACAGACCCGCAACAATACGCTAAAAACGGAGTACGAGCATGAAAGCGCTGGATTTTGAATCGATGACGCCAGCGTGGCTTACCCAACTGGCAGACCCTGCAATCTGGCAGGAATGGATGAAGCAGCAGCAAACGCAGGCTGCGCCGATGGCGGCAATGGCTGAATTGGGCAAGCTGATCGACCCCGGCGTTGCAGCACGCCTGCAAGCTGACTACATGGGCGAATTCGCCACGCTGTGGCAAGACCTGATGACTGCCAAAGCGCCGACGATCACGGACAAGCGCTTTGCAGGGGAGGTCTGGCAAGCCAATCCCTTAAATGCATTCAATGTGGCTGCATATCTGCTCAACGCACGCTTTTTGCTGGCAATGGCGGATAACGTGCAAGCATCGGCGCGCGTCAAACAGAAAATACGATTCGCGGTGCAGCAGATGGTGGATGCCACCTCGCCAGCCAACTTCCTGGTCACGAACCCGGAAGCGCAGCAAAAGATGATGGAAACCAAGGGCGAAAGCCTGACCAATGGCATCATCAACATGCTGGAAGACATGAAGAAGGGCAAGATTTCGCAAAGCGATGAAACTGCCTTTATCGTCGGCAAGAACGTCGCCACTACTGAAGGCGAGGTGGTGTTTGAAAATGCGTTGTTCCAGCTGATCCAATACAAGCCGCTGACAGATACCGTCTTCGAGCGGCCTTTGCTGCTGGTGCCGCCTTGCATCAACAAGTACTACATCCTTGATCTGCAACCGGAAAATTCACTGGTGCGCTACGCCATCGAGCAAGGGCATACGGTATTTCTGGTCTCGTGGTGCAATCCTGATGCGTCGCTGGGTACTTTGACCTGGGACGATTACATCGAAGAAGCGGCAATCAAGGCGATCGACGTCGTCCAGGAAATCTCGGGGCAGGACAAGATCAACACATTGGGTTTCTGCGTCGGCGGCACGATCCTCTCTACTGCGCTGGCAGTCCTGGCTGCGCGCAAGGAGTCCCCTGCAGCAAGTTTGACCCTGCTGACGTCTTTGCTCGACTTCTCTGATACCGGCATTCTCGACGTTTTCATTGACGAAGCGCAGGTATCGATGCGTGAACAGGCAATCGGCCACGGCGGCTTGATGCCGGGACGCGATTTTGCTTCTGCTTTCTCCAGCCTGCGGCCGAACGATCTGGTTTGGAATTATGTGAAAGCCAATTATCTGAAGGGCGAATTCCCGCCAGCTTTCGATTTGCTGTACTGGAACGCCGATAGCACTAATCTGCCAGGGCCGATGTTCTGCTGGTATCTGCGTAATCTGTATCTGGAAGATAGCCTGAAAGTACCGGGCAAGCTGACTGTCGCAGGGCAAAAGGTCGATCTGGCGAAGATCGATGCGCCAACCTTTATCTACGCATCGCGCGAAGATCACATCGTGCCGTGGACAGCCGCTTATGCCTCCACCTATCTGATCAACCCTAAAAAGCCACAGCAAAATCGCTTCGTTCTCGGCGCCTCAGGTCATATTGCTGGCGTGATCAACCCTCCCGCGAAGAAAAAGCGCAGCTATTGGGTCAATGCCGAATTGCCTAGCCAATCGGGAGACTGGCTGCAAGGAGCAACCGAGCAACCGGGTAGTTGGTGGACGGAGTGGTCGGCATTTCTGGCCAAAAATGGCGGCAAGAAGATCAAGCCGCCAAAATCTGCTGGTAACAAGAAATATCCGGTTATCGAAGCTGCCCCAGGCCGTTATGTTGCAGTGAAAGCGGAATGAAGACGGCTTGAATGCGCGTTTTATGTCCCATTGGCAAGCTTGGGGATTGCTTAATTTACAGTTTTCTCGCACTATAATGAAAATAAGGGGAAATGAACGTGCGTTCATTTCCAACAATATATTGAGACACGCGGCGCGTAGCGACGCTTACATTGGAATGGTCAATGAATAGTACAAAAAAGACGGCTGAGCGTTTGATCAAAAAGTATCCGAATCGTCGTCTCTACGATACCCAAACGAGTTCCTACATCACGCTTTCCGACGTCAAGCAATTGGTGTTGGATAACGAGGAATTCACCGTGGTCGATGCCAAGACCGAGGAAGATTTGACGCGCAGCATTTTGCTGCAAATCATTCTGGAAGAAGAGGCAAACGGCTCGCCGATGTTCTCCAGCGGTGCCTTGTCGCAAATCATCCGCTATTACGGTCATGCCATGCAGGGCATGATGGGTTCTTACCTGGAAAAGAACATTCAGGCGTTCATCGACATTCAGAACAAGCTGACTGAAAATTCCAAGGGCCTGTACGAAGGCAAGCCATTCAGCCCGGAGATGTGGGCGCAATTCATGAATGTGCAAGGGCCGATGATGCAGGGCATGATGGGCAATTACATCGAGCAAAGCAAGAACCTGTTTATGCAAATGCAAGAGCAGATGCAAAACCAGACCAAAACCATGTTCGGCGCGACTTTCCCGTTTGCGCCACCAGCGGACAAGAATAAAAAGTAGTCAAAAAATAATCATTTGATGATCTGAGCCAGCTTTCATACTGGCTCAATCGTTATATTGGCTGGCTTTGCGTTGGCTGTCATGATGGTGACAGGGTACAATATCGAATTAGTCTAGTTCGCCCGTCGCCATGTCAAACGTCGTTCAAAATAATTCCCCCAAGATCGGTTTCGTGAGTCTGGGTTGTCCCAAGGCTCTCGTTGACTCTGAGCAAATCCTGACGCAATTGCGCGCAGAAGGATATGAAACTGCTAAGAATTACGATGGCGCCGACCTGGTGATCGTCAATA
>Ga0116226_10001292_pt1 | contig 21594 bp, 15 predicted proteins | sample S1TSphfallax_FD_89692 | JGI IMG/M metagenome (GOLD analysis project Ga0116226, IMG submission 89692) | Host-associated microbial communities from peat moss isolated from Minnesota, USA - S1T2_Fa - Sphagnum fallax MG | ecosystem: Host-associated > Plants > Peat moss > Unclassified | place: USA... | reverse complement strand
TTCAACCTGAACATCCCACAGAAACACCAGATTTGACTGGTGTTGCCGCGCGCGCCATTGAGGAAAAATGTGACGTCGTCGTCTTGCAAAAGGTAGTCGGGCCAAGCGCCATATCCTTCGTAAAAACAATGCGCGAGCATGGCATCTATACGATTTTTGCGGTATGTGATCGTATCGATGTTGAAATGGCAGAACTGGCTGATATCACAATTGTCATTTCGGATTTCCTCAAGTCGCTCTACCCTGCGGCTCTACAGTCCCGTATTCATGTGGTGCATGATGGCATTGAGAATCCAGATGCGTGCAAGACCGATTGGGGAACACATCGCTCGGGTATTGAAGCTGTACTGGTGACGTCGCATGATCTGACGCATCTACCAGTAATCGATATGCCACCATCCTGGCTGAAAATCCGCATCGTCGGGCGTTATCGACATGGGCTGGCCAGATTCAATGACATACGCTGGAAATGGGCTGAGAAGGATTGGGTGCATCGCAAAGACTATTTGAAGTTTCTGGCGAATCGGCAAATCGATTGTGTTCCCTGGGGGGCGAATAGCGTCTATGCCGATATGAAGCGTGCCGACATCGGTCTTATTCCGATTAACACGCCATCAGCCGCAAACAATGCATCCCTCCCCCCGGAGTGGATGCGCAAGTCTGAAAATCGCCTGACGTTAAAGATGTCGATGGGCTTGCCGGTGATTGCAACACCAATCCCGTCCTACGAGGCATTGATTGAAAATGGCATCAATGGATTTCTTGCGCGTAGCAAGCAGGATTGGGCTAGCTATCTGGAACTGTTACGTGATCCAGATCGACGCAGGGAAATCGGCACGGCTGCTCGCAATGCGGTGGCGACACGTTATTCGATGCAAAGCCAGGCAGGGAAATTCATCAAGCTGCTACGCGCCCCACAGGAGCGCGCCGCTGCAATAGAGGCTAGTTGCCGAGCAGATTAATCCGAAAACCAAATTTCTGCAGCATACGTTCGGCTTGAGAGAGACAGAATTTTTCTGCGCCATCTGGCTTGTGTGCCAAGCGCCATAGCACATAAAGCGATCCGGTATAAACAACGGCGCCAAACGCAACCGTGATCAACAAAGCCATCACGTATTGCGCGGAGTCATGCGACAGTGAGAAATTCTGTTTGAACAGGTAAATTGCAGCAGTCATGATTGCTGCAGCAACGAAAGGTCGCCACAAGCGTGCACTGTATTCCTTGACGCTCAACTGCAATTGACGTGCAATCAAAACCTGGTTCACAGGCACCATCAAGATCGCTGTTGCCAGAAACGCCCACGATGCCCCCGTCGCGCCCCAGTTCCAACAAGCTGGCATCAAGATAGCGAGCAGGACGACAAACTGTATCGCTGCAATCGTACTAACGATACGCGGACGCCCTACTGCCAGATACACGTAGCCAATATTGGTTTGCAGTGCGACCAATGCTCCATACACAGCCAGCACCTGAATCAAGGGGATGGCATTCAGCCATTTCCAACCCAATACGGCTGGCACCATTAGGTCGGCAATAGAGACAATGCCCAATGCGCTAGGCAATGCGAATAACGCAACCATCGATATCACGCCGAGAAAGCTGCCGCGTAATTTGTCGATGTCATGCGCCAAACGGGAATAGCCGGGGAATGCAGCACGATTGATGGGCGCGACCAGCTCAGTCGTAGGGAGTGTCGAGATTTCAGAAGAAATCGTATAGACACCCAAGCCGGAAACGCCAGCAAATTTGCCGATGACGAATTCTGCAGCGCGACCATTCAAAAAGCCGAGCATATTATTGACCATCATCCATTTCGATGAATGAAATAACTCGTCTTTCGCCTTCATCGAAAAACGTGGGCGGTAACTGCTGACATAGAACGAAAGCCACAGTGCTGCAAAAGTACCAGTCAATTGCCCCAGCACGAGCGCCCAATAATTACCAACGACCAGCGCGACCGGGATCGTAGTCAGTACTGGTGCCAAACGCTTGCCGAGCATGAAGCGAAATTCACGATCAAAGCGCATCTCGCGACGGAAGATAACCGGGCCGATATTGGAAAAGCCGCCGACAAAATAACCAAACGCCAGCGAATAGACCACAACCTGCAAGCGCGGCTCGTGATAAAACAACGATACCGGATAAGCGAGCAAAGCCAATACAACCGCGCAACCTGCCGCGAAAATGACATTGAACGTCCAGGCCGTATCGTATTGATCCCGACCGGAATTCGGATTTTGAATCAGGTGTACGTCGAAGCTGAAGGACACCAGCAATTGCAAGGCGCTGATCATCATCATCGCAATCGCCACCAGGCCGAAGTCGGCTGGAGACAGCAAACGAGCCAGCACAATGGTGCTGGCCAAGCCGATTCCACGGTCGATGAATTTGAAGGACACCATCCACATGGCACCCTTGGCAATCTCTTTGTTAATTTCGTTCAAGGAATTCTAGGCCCGGAGTTTAACAATCTATTGTTCGATGTTTGCGTCAGCCTTTGCAGGGCGAAACATTGTAACAGTAAGGTTAATTGTCAGATAGCATTGAGCTTGTGTATTTTATAAAGCAGCCTTGGAAAATTACTTCGCCCCCACTCAGGATATTTCACGAATATGACAAAGACATGATGTCTAAAATTTAGACCATTTGTATGCATTTTCCCGCATCCAATTTGTGGTCTACGGGTTATACTGCATGATGATCAAAATATAACGAGCTTTCCCTGGCATTGCAGGGTAGCCTCAGTATAAAAACAAAAATAGATTCAGAGAAACGTTTCTTCGACCTACTACTTCCTGCGCATAATTCATCCATGAGTGCCATAGATGTCGATGACAATTTGTTAGGCAGTCCTGCCATGTCCAATTCTGCACCGAAAGGCGTAGCGGAAAATATACATCAATTGACTGACGTCGAAATCAATATCGCGCAATTTCCTCCAGCGAAAGTGCCTACTGCTCCCGTGTTGTCGATGGCCTCGTTCCGCAGTGAAGGTGGCAAACGTGTGCCGTCGATACTGGATGCAGCAGAAGTCAAATTCGTCACCAGTGGCCGCGTGGCGATTGGGCTTGCGTTAAAGGAGATGGGCGTTGGTCCAAATGATTCGGTGCTGGTTCCTTCCTACCACTGTGCTTCGATGATAGAGCCTGTTATCTGGGCGGGGGCAAAACCGATCTTTTATCGTATTCGCCGTGATACCTCGGTCGATCTGGATGACCTCGCCACGAAGCTTGATGGCAGCACCAAGGTGCTGATGGCAACCAATTATTTCGGCTTTCCTCAGGATTTGCCTGCCTTGCGTGCCTTCTGTGATACACACGGCTTGAAACTGCTGGAGGATTGTGCTCACTCCTTCCTCGGTGAATGCAAAGGCAAGCCAATTGGCTCGTACGGCGACTACGCAATTGCCAGCAGCATGAAATTCTTCCCGATTTATGAGGGCGGTTGCCTTGCATCGGCAAGACATTCGCTTGTGTCTGTTAATCTGCATTCAGCTGGAATGGGCTTTGAAGCCAAGGTTGTATTTAACACTTTCGAGGACGGATTTGAATACCAGCGTTTGACTGGCATCAAAGTCCTGTTGTGGTTGCCGATGGCTGTGAAGAATTTCCTGTGGGGACAAATCAAGGCACGCAAGGCCAGCGGAGTGAAGTCGCTATCTCCGGGATCGTCGGATGGTGGTTTTGGCTTCGACCCGAATTGGTTGGCTATACGCTCATCCTATTTCGCCCGTACGGTCTTGAAATTGACGTCACGTCGCCGAATGGCAGAGCTGCGTCGCGCGAATTATCTCAAGCTGTTCAATGCGGTACGTGAGCTGCCGGGCTGCCGCCCGTTATTCCCGTCGCTGCCGGAAGGTGTATATCCCTGGGTCTTCCCTTTGGTTGTGGATGATACCAAGCGCGTATTCAAGACCTTGAAGTGCGATGGCGTGCCCATCATTCGTTTTGGCGAATATCTGTGGCAAGGTGTTGATGCGTCGGTTTGCGCCGCGAGCGTCGAACTGTCTCAAGGCGTTCTGCAATTCCCCTGCCATCAAGAGCTGCGTCCCAAGGAAATAGACTGGATCATCGCGAAAATCAAGGACGCACTGCAAACGCAGCGTGTACAGCAAGCATGAAGTGGGCGCTCTACCCTGCCGCGCGTTTTGACGAGTTTGCCGATAAGTGGTCGCAACTCAATGCAGAGACCTTGAATACGCCACTGTTGGCTACAGACTTTGTCGCGCCACTGATTATAGAGTTTGGTTCAGGCAGCGAACTGCTCGCCATTTGCGAGCAGGATGGCAAAACGTTGGCCATGGCGATTATTGCACCACGTGGGCGCGGTGTATGGGATACCTTTCAACCATCGCAAGCACCAATCGGGCCGTGGTTGCATCGGCGTGATCTTGATTTGGAAAAGCTTAGCGCTACATTGTTAAAACGCTTGCCCGGTTTGCCTTTGTCGCTGGGATTGACGCAGCTTGACCCGGATTTGCTATCACGACCGGTCGATAGCCGTCATCTTCGCACCTTGAATTATATCGAGACCGCCAAAATTACCATCACCGGCAGCTTCGACGATTACTGGAATGCGCGTGGCAAGAACTTGCGTGCGAATATGAAGAAGCAGCGCTCCAAGCTGCAAAAGGATGGCGTGCAGACGCGCATGCAAGTCAATCGTGCGCCAGAGGATATCGCTGCAGCGATTGTGGACTATGGACGTCTGGAGAGCGCTGGCTGGAAAGCCGCCGGTGGCACAGCGATCCATCCTGATAACGCGCAGGGCCGTTATTACCAGCGCATGCTTGAGTCCTTTTGCCGTCGTGGTGCTGCGCGTATCTATCGCTACTGGTTCGATACGCAACTGGTTGCAATGGATTTGTGCATCGAGGGACCAGATTGCATCATCATCCTGAAGACGACATACGACGAAAGCGTGTCGAACAACCTGTCACCGACCTTATTGATGCGCGAAGAAGCATGCCGCCAGTTGTTCGATGAGGCGCGCTTCAAGAAAATCGAATTCTACGGTAAAGTCATGGAATGGCATCGTCGCTGGAGCGACGAGATACGTACGATGTATCATGCCACCGAATATCGCTGGCCTATCTTGCTGGAAGTGCGCAATATGCTGAGCGCATCCAAAGGGGCCGCGAAACAATTACGCACGCAAGTGCCATCCACACAAAGTAGTGAACCATCCACGGAGTAAACATACATGTATCTTGATGAAGTAAAGGACATTCTGGCCGACGTGCTGAGCCTTGGCGAATCAAAAAACACGCTGAAGGCGGATTCTGCGCTGTTGGGCAGCATTCCTGAACTCGATTCGATGGCAGTCGTCCATCTGATCACGGCCCTGGAAGAGCATTTCGGCTTTACCGTGGAAGACGATGAAATCAGCGCCAGCACTTTCGCAACGCTGGGTAGCCTCGCGGCGTTTGTCGAGAGCAAAATGGCAGCATGAGCAATGTTGTGGCACGCGTCAGTGCCAAGCCCTTCTTCCTGAAAACCAATAGCGGGCAACGTTTTTGCCTGCTCTATCCTCCTGTTGGCGACACCTGCAAGGGAGCGTTTCTTTACGTTCATCCTTTTGGCGAGGAAATGAACAAGTCGCGCAGAATGGCGGCATTGCAGGCGCGTGAATTTGCGGCGCATGGCTATGCCGTTCTGCAGATTGACCTGCTTGGGTGTGGGGATAGCAGTGGCGAATTCGGTGATGCCCGTTGGATTGCCTGGAAAGACGACCTTGCCCTGGCGCAGCAGTGGCTAACGCGGGAGTATGCTGTTCCCTTTTATTTATGGGGACTGCGCGTGGGCGGATTGCTTGCGCTGGATTATGCACAAAATGCGCAGGTTGATCGTCTGTTACTGTGGCAACCTGTACTAAGCGGTAACACCTTCTTGACACAACTGTTGCGTTTGCGTGTCGCTAATGAAATGCTGGGGGAAAGCAAGGATAAAAGCGGTGGCGGAACACAAGCGTTGCGTGATGCATTGAAAGCTGGCGAAACCTTGGAAATCGCCGGGTACGATATTACACAGCAACTGGCCGAGACCATCGATACACTCGATGCATCGAAATTGATACCGCCCTGCCCGGTGAGCTGGTTTGAGGTGGTTTCCGCCGAAGGGCGTCCCATGACACCAGCATCAACGCGTGTAGCCAGTGCCTGGCAACAACATGGTGTCGAATTCACGACGCAGACGGTCGCTTGTTTGCAATTCTGGGCGACACAGGAAATCTCCGAATGCCCGGAATTGTTGATGCAGACGACTGCGATACTGCCAACATTCCTCTCGCAAGCACAGGCAGTCAGCCATGCAATTTGAAGACCGCGCGATCAGCTTTGAATGCAATGACACATCGCTGATCGGCATTGTGTCACTGCCGGAAAAGCCATTGCAGCGTGGTGTGCTGATCGTTGTAGGTGGGCCGCAGTATCGGGTTGGCAGTCATCGACAATTCATTCTGCTGGCGCGCAGTCTGGCGGATCAAGGCATACCGGTGATGCGCTTCGATTACCGTGGCATGGGTGATAGCGCAGGTGAAATTCGGGATTTTGAACAGGTCAACGATGATTTGCGTGCAGCCATCGATCAGTTTCATCGTGAAGCACCTAGCATCAGAGATGTGGTGATCTGGGGATTATGTGATGCAGCATCTGCAGCCTTGTTTTATGCACATAACGATGCGCGTGTATCCGGTCTGGTTTTGTTGAATCCCTGGGTGCGCACCGTTGGCGGCGAAGCGAAAGCGACCTTGAAACACTATTACCTCGACCGGCTATTGCAACCAGATTTGTGGCGCAAGATTTTTAGCGGAAAGTTTCAATATCGGGCTGCAGCAAGCTCCTTCTTCAAGTTGCTTGGCCGAGCCTTCGGGTCGTCGCAATCTTCGCCAACGGAAAACAAAACCGCACCACAACAATCAAAACCTCTCCCTGACCGCATGTGCGACGGTTTGCAACGCTTTGGCGGAAAGGTGTTATTCATCATCAGCGGCATGGATCTGACAGCACAGGAATTTACCGATACAGTCGCTGGCTCGCGCGATTGGAAGCACTTGATGGCTGCGCCACGAGTCAGCATGCAAAAACTGGCAGAAGCTGACCATACATTTTCACGCCGTGTATGGCGCGACCAGGTCAGTAATTGGACTAGCGATTGGGTGCGCTCATGGTAAAACGCGTGCTGATGATTGCTTACCACTACCCTCCTATGCGTGGCAGCAGCGGGATACAGCGTACGCTCAAGTTTTCCCAGTACCTGCCGGAATGTGGCTGGGAGCCGATTGTATTGAGTGCCCACCCCCGTGCCTACGTCAATGTCGGTAATGATCAACTTGGTGATATTCCATCAGAAGTTGTTGTGCGCCGTGCCTGGGCACTGGATACATCGCGCCATCTTGCGATCAAGGGGCGTTATCTGCAATCGATGGCACTGCCAGATCGATGGGCATCGTGGTGGTTAGGAGCAGTACCAGAAGGCTTGCGACTGATACGCAAATACAAGCCAGATGTGATCTGGTCAACTTATCCAATCGCTACTGCGCACAAGATCGGTTTGACACTGCACAAGCTAACAGGCTTGCCTTGGGTTGCAGACTTCCGTGACCCGATGACTGATGTCGATTACCCGCCAGACGCGACTATGCGACGGCAGTATCTATCGATAGAGCGCCAGACAGTCGAACATTGCGCACGTGCAGTCGTGACGACGCCGGGGGCGATCCATACCTACCAGACGCGTTTTCCTGAGATTCCCGCATCACGCTTCTGCTTGATCGAGAATGGCTTTGATGAAGAAAACTTCACCGACGCCGAAGCACAAGCGAAAAACAAACCCAATAGCAGCGCGTTATTCACTTTGATACATAGCGGCATCATCTATCCGTCGGAACGCGATCCTGTACCGCTCTTTGAAGCGTTAGCGACGCTTTTGCAGCAAGGTGTGCTTGTCGCCGGGAAGTTCAAGGTGATCCTGCGTGCGACTGCACATGATGAATACGTCAATGGTTTGATCAAGAAATACGGTATCGACTCCATCGTCAGCACGGCGCCGCACGTTTCCTATCGCGAAGCACTGGCCGAAATGGTGACGGCCGGGGGATTGCTGGTGTTGCAGGCATCGAATTGCAACCATCAGATACCTGCCAAACTTTACGAATATTTACGGGCGGGACGACCGATCCTGGCGTTGACCGACCCTATCGGCGATACTGCGAAGACGCTACGTGCAGCCGGTGTTGACACCATTGCGCCCTTGAACTCAAAGGACGCCATTATGCAGGCGTTGACGCGATTCTTGATCTTAATTGACAGCGATAGCGCGCCGATTGCTTCTGAGCAAGTCGTGCAAGCCAATTCGCGCAAGTCCCGCACTGGCGAACTGGCCAAGTTGCTTGATCAAGTCTGCCTCGAAACACGTGGCGTGCAAAGGAAGGTTGACGAGCGCGGTATCGAGGTTAAATAATTCAGCCAATACAAAACAGGTAATTGAAGCGATGAAAGCTGAAAGAATACTGATCACGCTTGCGATGCTGCTATCGTCCTCGCTGGCGCTGGCTGACAATTTCTGTGGTGATTTGAAGAATGCATTTGGCCCATTCGACTATCGTAAGGGGCATACCGAGTTTGCGGCGAACTTGCACCTGGTTGAGAGCGCGCACTTTACTTCCGATGTGGAAAAAGGCATCAAGGGGAGTTCCAGTTATCTCGGCGGAGACTTGGATTACACCCTGCGTGCATTCCCCAACCATCATCGGGCGCTGGTGACGATGGCCCAAGTCGGTTTGCGCGACAAGACTTTGCAGGTCAATCAAGCCAAATATCCGGTTGAGTGCTATTTCAACCGTGCAATACGCTTTGCGCCAGACGACGGAATCGTACACGGCGCCTATGCAAATTATCTTTTTGCATTGGGCAAAACCGATCAGGCACTGGATGAATTCAAGCAAGCCGTTGCGTTGGAGCCGGAAAATGCCACAATCAACTATAACCTTGGCTTGGCCCTGCTTAAGGTGAAAGACTACGACAACGCGCTGATCTATGCGAAGAAAGCCTACGCACTAGGCTTTCCCTTGCCGGGTCTGAAGAACAAACTGGTTGAAGCTGGCAAGTGGGACGATAAGCCGCAATGATCCGTGCGGTACTGACGAAGGTAGTTGCCATCGCCCTGCTGGGGCTGCTGATCGTCGCTGTCAATGTTTATCCCGCAAATAAATTCGCCGTCATTCCGCTATTGAGTGTTTATGCGGTCGTACTGTGGATGCGCCCTTCACTGTGGTTGTTTGCCGTTCCCGCCCTGCTTCCAGTACTTGACCTTGCACCACGCACCGGTTGGTTCTTTCTCGAAGAATACGATCTGTTCCTGTTGGCTACGGCTGCTGTTGTCTATTGGCGTAGTGGTGCGCAGAGACCAGAAGCGTCTCCATCAATATTCCTCAAATTTCTGTTTGGCGTCATCCTGATTTCCGCGACCATCGCGATGGTTATTGGCTTGCTGCCTTTGCAGAATGTCGATGCCAATGCGTTCTCCAGTTACTTCAGTCATTACAACAGCCTGCGTGTAGCGAAAGGCTATCTCTGGTCACTCCTGTTTTTGCCCTTGCTTTGTTCGACTGCGGGCAAGCAGATGCACAATATCCAACGCTTCTTTGTGCCGGGTATTCTGGTTGGCTTTGTTGCCGAAGGATTGGTGTTCATCGTCGAGCGTTATCTGTTTCCGGGATTGACGAATTTCTCCAGCGACTACCGCCCTACTGCCTCGTTCTCCGCCATGCATACCGGCGGTGCCGCACTGGATGCCTACTTGGCGCTGACCTTTCCGTTAGTGTCGTTATGGTTGATTGATGCGAAATCACACGTGCTGCATGCATTTGGTCTGGCGATCTTGTTGCTAGGCTTCTACGTCGGCTTTACGACGTTTTCGCGCGACGTCTATCTGGCCTATGCGGCATCGGCCGTCATCATTGGTGGCTTAACCATTATCCCGAAACTGCGTCATGGGCACCTGCAATGGCGGCAATTACTGGTTGGTGCCGCTGTTATCGCCATACTTGCAATACTGTTGACTCACGTATTTACAAGCAGCGGATACCGCGGCCTGGCTGCCGCCTTGTGCGTATTGGTCATGGCTTTTGCCGTTGGTGCAAGTGAATTACGAGTGCGCGAATCAGCGATCACGACCATCGGAGCGTTAGGACTAATCGCTGCCAATCTGGTAGCGTTTTATCTGTTGCGCGATGCGCCGTTGCCCGGATTGATGAAAGCGCCTTATGGCAGCTTTGCCGTAACTGCAGGGATCGCCATTGTGGGGAGCATCATGTTGTTGCAAGGCGCTTCGGTAATGCGGGATCGTGGTTTGATCCTGTTGCTTTGTGCGTTTCCGGCGCTATGTGTCGGTGCAGGCCTGATCGCCTATCACTGGGGCGGAAATGAGGCGATACCAGCTATCGCGCTATTGATTGGTGTCGCAATTGTCATAGCAATTGCGCTGCGTCTCGTGCCAAGATCTGCGATACGCTTGGAACGTAACACCGCCGGATTCGCGGCATTTTGCGCAATCGTGTTTGCGACCGTGATACCGGTATCTAGCAGCTATTATCTTGGCAGCCGTTTTTCGACCGTTTCGGATGACTTGTCGGTGCGTCTTTCGCATTGGCATGAAGCTATCGACATGATGACACCACAGGCATCGACCACGATGTTCGGCATGGGTTTGGGGCGCTACCCAGACACTTATTTCTGGAGCAATACGCACGACGAAACGCCTGGCACCTACAGCTACGGCGAAGAAGGAAATCGGGCCTATCTGCGTTTGCGAGCGCCGCAGTATGCGATCGGCTATGGCGAAGTGATACGCATGTTGCAGCACGTCGATTTGACGCCAAATTCTGCTTACAAGCTCGCCTTCGATATACGGCGCACGGATGGGAATACCGAATTTGGGCTCAGCGTCTGCGAGCGCTGGACGCTTTATCCGCAAAACTGTATCAACGCCCCCGTTCATCTGATGCCAGCAGATGGTAATTGGCATCACTATGAGTTGACCTGGAATTCGGGGGCACTGGGGCGGCGTGTTGGCTTGTTGCCGATGCCGACACAATTGGAAATATCCTGCTACGGTGCAAACTCCTACCTTGATGTCAGCAATTTAAGCTTGACCGATGCAGCTTCTGGAACAGAACTGATACGCAATGGCTCTTTTGCACATGGCAACGATTACTGGTTCTTCAGCAGTGATCGCAACCACTTCCCGTGGCATATCAAGAACTTCTTCATCAACGAATATTTCGAGACTGGTGCCATCGGCTTGATCACCATGACGATTTTGATCTGCTACGTGGCGATACATCTACTGATGCGCGGACTGCGAGGGGACTTGCCAGCAGCAGCTTATCTTGCATCCCTGGCTGGTTGCATGATCGTTGGCTTGTTCGATAGTATCTTCGATGTACCGCGATTAACCTTGCTGTTTTTCCTGCTGATCTTCACGGCATGCCTGCAGTCGGTCGCGACGCTTGCCGACAAGCCGTTGCGTACTTCATTCAAGCGCCCGGAAGCTTGATCGCGTGACGGCTCATCAGATCATAGAAGGTTGGGCGGCTGATACCAAGCAGCTCGGATGCTTTGACGATGTTACCATCAACACGCGCCAGTGCCTTGATTACTGCTTTGTATTCCGCTTCTTCACGCACTTGCCGCAGGTTGATCGGTTCTTCCTGCAAATCAGGTGTCGATAAGCCTAAATCATCTACCGTGATTTGCGGGCCATCCGCCATGATGACGACGCGCTTGATGCAGTTTTCCATTTCACGCACATTGCCCGGCCAGTTGTAATTTTCAATGACCGACAGCGCCTCTGGGCTGAAATGCAATGTTGGACGCGATTCCTGTGCACAGAATTTATTCTTGAAGTGATGAGCGAGCAAAGCTGCATCACCCGTACGGCCACGCAATGGTGGAATGTTGACGACAATTTCGCTCAGGCGATAGTACAAGTCTTCGCGGAAGCGGCCAGCGGTCGCCAACTCCTTCAGGTTCTGGTGCGTTGCACAGACGATGCGCACATCGACAGGAATTTCCTCATGACCGCCGATGCGTTCGATGACACGTTCCTGCAAAAAGCGCAGCAACTTTGCTTGCAGCGCCATCGGCAGATCACCGACTTCGTCGAGGAAGAACGTACCGCCATGCGCTAGTTCGACCTTGCCTTTGGTCTGTTTCACTGCACCTGTAAAAGCGCCCTTCTCGTAACCAAACAGTTCGCTCTCGAGCAGGTTTTCCGGGATCGCCGCACAGTTGATAGCAACGAATCGATTATTCTGACGTGAGCTAAGTTGATGCAGTGCGCGGGCCAGCACTTCTTTACCGGTACCGCTTTCACCGAGCAGCATTACCGATGCCGACGTTGGCGCGACCTTTTCGATACTGCGGCATAGTTTCATCATGCCAGCATCGCGGCTGATGATGCCTGCCATCGGTGAATCTGCCTGTGACTGCATCATCTTGCGGTTCTCTTGCTGCAGCGAATGCAGATAGAACGCACGTTGAATAACCAGACTCAAAATCTCTGGCGAAAATGGCTTTTGATGGAAGTCATAGGCTCCCATTCCAATCGCCTTTACCGCATTGTTGTGATCCTGATTGCCAGTCAATACAATGACCTTGGTGTCAGGTGCCAGTGCAAGGATCTGTTGTAGTGTCGCCAGACCTTCTGTCGATCCATCAGGATCAGGCGGCAAGCCGAGATCCATCGTCGCTACCGCAGGTTCGTGACGACGGACTTGCGCCAGTGCGCTCTCGCGGTCGCCTGCCACAATCACTTCATAACTATCAAAGCTCCAGCGCAACTGCTTTTGCAGCCCTGGATCGTCTTCAATAATCAGTAGTTTCGGTTTTGATTGTGTCACAGCAAGAACCCTTTGAATCTGTTTGCATCTGCGCGGCTATACGTTTATCACGCCGCCTCTTCAACAGCACGCGCTTCAATTTGGTAGCGCGGCAGTAGGATGTTGAATGTGGTGCCACTACCGGAACGGCTCATTACTTCCAAGTTGCCACCGATCTCGCGGATGTATTCGCGGCTTTCAAACACACCTATTCCCATACCGGCAGACTTGGTCGTTTCAAACGGCTTGAACAAACGTTCGCGAATGAACTCTTCCGTCATCCCTGTACCAGTATCGGAAACTTCTACGATTGCCTTATCTTCCTTGCAGTACATACGTATTGCCACCGTACCGTCTTTCGGTGTCGCCTCAATTGCATTTTGGATGATATGACCCAGCACGCGCTCCAAGCGCCCTGGGTCGGCAATCACCATCAACCCTTGTTCTTCAATTTTCAAAACGGGCTTCGGCTCGAATGCCGATTTTAACATGATCGCCTGCTGTAAAACTTGATCTATTTTCAATGGAATTGGTTTTTCCGGTGCGGCATTACGACTCAACTTTTGCAGCAGCAACTTCATGCGCTGCACTGAGTACGTGACCGTCTCCACCATGTCGCGCTGGAACTCAGGATTATCCTTGTGCTTTTCGGCATTTAGGCTCAACAGGGACAGCTGCGATACCAGATTCTTCAGGTCATGCACCACGAAGGTGGACATGCGATTGAAAGACTCAAACTGTCGCGCAATCATTAGTGCATTACCTGACTCCTCTTGCGCCAACACGCTTGCAGCCTGACTACCTGCAATCTTTAACAGGTCAATCACTTCCCAGTTCAGATTGATGGCGCTACGCGGCGAAGCCAACACAACAAAGCCAAACAATTTGCCCTGCAGAATCAACGGCACGACGATCCAGGCACGTGATAGATTTTGCAGCCATTCCGGTATCGCAACTTCGCCATATTTTGCTGGATTCGACTTGACCTCCTCCAGATCAATGACCCATTGGCGCTCTTCGAGAAATTGGCAAAAGGATGATGTCAATGGCTCGAAGTTCTGCGACGGTGGGATAAGCCAATGCGCGACTGGTTCGCAATTACCAGATTCACGTTTGATCCACAGCGCACCCCCAGGACTTTCGACCAGCTCAGCCACTGCTTGAATAGCACGCTCACCGAGTCGAGGTCCAGTCTCTGACAAAGTGCGAGTGAAGCGCATCCACTCTTCACGATAATCGTAGTTGTAGCTGAAAAAATGCTTGCTGATGAATACCTTTAGCCAGGAACGGAAGGTGCCGGAAAACAGGATGATGATCAACAATACCAATGCACCGAACAGGAAGGTCACCTGCATGACCGATCCCCATTGACCACCGATAAAACGCAGGTAATAACCAGCAGATGCCATGATCAGCAGATAGCCTGCGGACCCAAATAGCGTTGCCGAATGGAATAGTACGCGTCGTGAAACGGAAATATCGGAAGACCAGGACGCACTACGCGCCGCTGATATCGCTATCAATGGCACAGTCAAAGCATTGATCACACCACGTGCTGCCCAAATTTCTGGATTCACTTTGCGGAACAGCATGGCGTCTGTGAACAGGTAGAAATCGTAGGCAAACATGCCACCGATTCCCAAGCAAGCAAACTTGATCGCCCAGCGTTCCTGCGCCGAGTTATTGCGATATAGCTGCTCCACCAGCAACATGCCGAGAACAGCAATTGCGACACGCCCCATCACCAGAGGGACGTAGCTCAACTTGCTCAGCAAGGCAAAATTCGCTTCCCCGACGATGGATGCCAGCAGAATAACTACATAAAAGATGGCGATGCCCGTAACGTAGGGCTTAAGGCGAAACGGCGCGCCATTGCGATCCCGACGGAAATGACCCAGCAATGCGAGCAGGAAGAAAGACCATGCACCGTCACGCAGAACTTCGAGGACATCGGTGAGAATCGGCCATGGCAGGCCCAAGGACGCCTGAAAGGCAACGACTGTCGCCCACAATACGGTGAACATGCATGCCAGAGCCAAGGTTGACTCACGCACACGGGTGCGCCATTTGGTGAGCAGCATGCCAAACAGCAGCAGGAAGGATAAAGCTGCAAGCGAATAACTAAATGTCGCGACTCCGTTCAACATTCAGGATTCCACATCCCCACCCCACGAGGTGTCACCACAAACGCTATAGACAAATCACTGGCCTCCGCCGAAGAGTACGACCTTCATGGTGTCGATCAGGATCAAGATGTCGAGGAATAAGCTGTTGTTCTTGACGTAGTATAAATCGTATTGCAGTTTCTGCATCGCGTCTTCTACTGTGGAGCCATAGCGATAACGGACTTGCGCCCAGCCAGTGATACCTGGTTTGACGCTGTGCCGAATGTTGTAATACGGAATCTGTTCGCACAGTTGATTGACGAAGTATGGACGTTCCGGGCGTGGGCCGACAAAGCTCATCTCGCTCTTGAACACATTCAGGATTTGCGGCAACTCGTCGATACGTAGTTTGCGAATGATATAGCCGACACGCGTGATACGCGGATCATTGCGTGATGCCCATTGAGGCTTGCCGCTCTTCTCTGCATCGTTGCGCATGCTACGGAATTTCAGCACCATGAAACTGCGACCGCCTTTGCCAACGCGTTCCTGTTGGTAAAAGACCGGACCCCCATCTTCCATGAAGATGCACAGTGCAGTGAGCAGCATGATGGGTAGCGTGGCAACCAGCAGGATACTACTGGCGATCAGATCGAATGCGCGTTTGACGAATACGCGCACGAAGCTTTGATCAAAGCCGTTACCAAATACCAGCCAGCTTGGCTGCAGGGAGTCCACACGAATCTGGCAGGTTTCGCGCTCAAAGAAGGTTGCTGCGTCAATGACTTTGATGCCATTGAGCTTGCATTCCAGCAGTTCGTTGATCGGGAAATTGCCGTTGCGGCGATTGCGTACCGACACCACGATTTCAACGACATGGCAACGCGAAGCCAGTGAAGCCAGCGATTCCTTGATCTGGATCAGCGACGAACTCGGCACGCAGCTATCTTCCGACGATACTGGTACGAAGCCGACGACATCGTATTTACGATGACTTTGATCATGCGTAGCCAGGTCGCTGCACTCACGTGCCAAGTCACCGCCACCAAGGAAAATGATGCGGGATTTCAGCAATTTGAAATCGGAAGTTTTGTAGAAAACTGCGCGCACCACCAAAATGCTGGTGGCACCGACTACGAATACCAGGCCAAGAATACCGCGACCGAAGTACAAATCCGGCGCAACGTAGAACACGAGGGTCAGGATGCAAAAGCCGATTGCAAACGACGGCATGATGCGCAACAGCGTATTGCGCAAGCCTTCACGGAAATTCAATTGATACATGCCTAGCGCACTCATGCTGAATACGATCACGGTCGCAAATGCGCAAGCAGACATGAAGAAATGTTCGAGCTGAGGAGAGAATGGATACGCATTATCCAGAAAACGCAAAGAGGCTCCGACATAAGCGGAGCCAATCAAGATGAGCACTTCGGTGACCAATAGTGTGAATACTATCTTGGACACGTAATGATTGAATATTCTTAGCATTTTCCACCCCTGAAATGCGTTGGTCCCTTCCGGTCAGAACGGAGCATGCATTTGCGCGAAGATTAGCATTGGTGAAGCGACGAGTTCACAAAGACGGACCAAAGCCATTGCGCGGGAATTTGAGAGTGAAAGCGTCTTAGTGCGCCTTCCATTCTTTCCGTGGAGGAAAGGTTCCCCTATTGTAATGTCGTAGTCTTCTCGGCTCTTATATCACTTCTTCTTTTTTTGCTAGGATCGTTTCCAGACGGTACTCACAATATCACAACTGCGCCAAGCTTCAAGACGCTTTTGAAGCATTCAGAAAAAAAAATAAAATTCGGTATTTTTTCTCCCATATTTATGGGAATTTTTTACGCAAATTTTGTCTCTGTTCCCCTCTGTGCGTCAGCGAAAAACAACGCGCGATTTTTTCCATTTTTTGGGACGCAGAAAGTTCACAAAATTTTGCAATTCAAACGTCGTTTAAACGACGTTTGCATGCGTCAAATTCATGACCATTCAGTGAACAATTGGAGAATTCGCACACCCGTGCTAACGCATTTCAATGTGTGAATTGTCACAGGAAAAGTACAAGCCACGACACACTCGTCACTTGAATATCATGTGACGAGTTCATCATTTTAACAATCAGGCTTTAGGCGCGAGGTTACAAACGTACCAGTCCATCGCTTGCTTGAGTCCTTCACCGATGCGATGTGTCGGTTCATACCCCAGCAAGGTTTTGGCTTTGGAAATATCTGCTTGAGAATGACGAATATCGCCAGCACGGAACCCGACATATTCTGGTTTGTGCTCTTTCAGGTGTGGGAATTTATCAGAGAGCAGTTCGCACATCATCGCGTGCAATTGATTTAGCGACGTACGTTCATTCAGTGCGACGTTATAGACCTCATTGACGACTTCAGGGATGTCAACCAATGCCGCCAGCAAATTTGCCTGAATCACGTTTTCGACAAAACAGAAGTCACGGCTGGTTTCACCGTCCCCATTGATATACAAGCTCTTGTTCTTGATCAGTGCTGCGATCCATTGCGGGATTACTGCTGCATAGGCACCGTTTGGGTCCTGGCGCGGGCCAAACACGTTAAAGTAGCGTAAGCCAATCGATTGTGTGCCATAACTACGTGCAAACACATCTGCATAAAGCTCATTAACATATTTGGTTACCGCATATGGTGACAGCGGTTTGCCGATGAGCGATTCGACCTTTGGCAAGCCAGGATGATCCCCATAGGTGGAACTGGATGCTGCATAGACGAAGCGTTTAACCTTGGCATCACGTGCTGCCACCAGCATGTTCAAAAAACCGGTGACATTGTTGGCATTGGTAAGGATTGGATCTTCCAGCGAGCGCGACACGGACCCCAACGCTGCATGATGCAACACATAATCAACGCCCTTCGCAGCACTTGCACAATCTGCCAGATTGCAGATATCACCTTGAATGAAGTTGAAATTGCGCCAAGCCTGTTCACCGACCAGTTCACGCACTTGATCCAGATTGTGCTGATGACCGGTCGAGAAATTATCAAGACCTGTCACTTTTTGATCCAACTTCAGCAAGGCTTCCAATAAGTTGGAGCCGATAAAGCCAGCCACACCGGTAATCAACCAATGGTATTGCTGCGCTTGCAGTGTTTGCCGAACTTCCTCAATCCTTGCCATACTTGCTTCCCCTTGTGCAGCCAATCACAATCTCCAAACACTGAATCCTGCTTCACGCAATGCGGCATGGTCGAAACGTGATTTCACGTCGATGAAGCAGCCTCCGTCTTTGAGCTTGGAGGTCAGGTCGGACAATGGGCGTGCGACCAATTCCTTATGCGACACGGCAGCCACAATAGCATCGGCACGTGGCAGGTCGGACCAGCCTTCCAGTGCGAGGCCATATTCGTGCATCGCTTCTTCTGGCGATGCGACCGGATCATGCACGTGTACGTCCACGCCATAAGACTTCAGTTCTGTGACGATGTCAGCGACCTTGGAATTACGCAGGTCCGGGCAGTTTTCCTTGAAGGTCAAACCAATCACGTTGACCTTGGCGCCTTTGATATGGCAGCCTGCGGCGATCATCGCCTTGACGGTTTTTTCGGCCACAAACTTGGCCATGCCGTCATTGATGCGACGGCCGGCCAGGATCACTTCCGGGTGATAGCCGAGCATCACAGCCTTGTGTGTCAGATAGTATGGGTCAACGCCGATGCAGTGACCACCAACCAGCCCGGGACGGAAGGGCAGGAAATTCCACTTGGTGCCCGCCGCTTCCAGAACTTCCAGAGTATCGATGCCAATCTTGTCGAAAATGATCGCCAACTCATTCATCAAAGCAATGTTCAAATCACGTTGCGTGTTTTCAATCACTTTCGCTGCTTCCGCCACCTTGATGCTGGAAGCACGATGCACACCCGCCTTGATGATGGACTCGTAGAGCTTGGCAATGCGATCGGAGGATTCCGCATCGTCACCAGAAACCACTTTCAGAATCGTCGTCAGTGTATGTTCTTTATCCGCCGGATTGATACGCTCTGGTGAATAACCGACATGAAAGTCCTGCTTCCATTTCAAGCCAGAAAATTTTTCAAGGATAGGAATGCAAACCTCTTCCGTAGCTCCCGGATACACGGTGGATTCATACACGACGATCGCGCCGCGCTTCATGTGACGGCCTACGGTCTCGCTGGCGCCAAACAGAGGCGTGAAATCTGGCGTATGGGCAACATCAACCGGAGTCGGCACGGCAACAACGATGTAGTCGGCCTGCGCCAATGCTGAAGGATCGCTGGTGACGGTTAATTGGTTGGATGCCTTAAATTCCTCTTCAGAAACTTCCCCAGTAGGGTCAACGCCACGTTGATATGCATCAATTTTTGCTTTTGACAGGTCGAACCCAATTGTTCGACGCTTCTTTCCGAATTCGATTGCCAAAGGCAACCCAACATATCCCAGCCCCACCACTGCAACGACTTCAGACACTTCCATCTTGGGCTCCCTGAAAAATGAATGTTATTTTGCTGTTATAACAACTTTTCAATATACCAGATAAGACTCCCCGCTTCAATCACCGCAAAATGACTATGAATACAACATTCAGTTCTCTAACCATATTTAACAAATTTGCTTTTTATTGAACTTATGTACATCATGCGCGATCAGACGATAAATTTTTACTAAGAATTTCCGATGACGACTTTAGGTACGAGTTCTAAAAGAGATTTCTTAGAAATTTATCTTGAGCTGGACCAACATAGTTCGTCATGCATGCGTCAGCAAGTTGGAACGTCCACGGGGGGAAGTACGTCTGTTGCTCGTAGAACAGATGATCTTGAAAGAATATTTCATCTGAGAAAATGACGAGGAGAATACAATGGGCTTGAGACAGTCGTATTCCGCACCACTCAAAACGCACAACGCAGAGCTTGACTTGTTGGATTTACATTCGTCAATCACTGTCATTCCCACCCCCTTTGACGACTTCCATATCAAATTTGCCGTAACACAGTCTCAGCATGAGGCAGCGAATAGATTGGTGGAAAGAATGTACCAATCGCGTGGCTACCAGATAGAACATATTCGGGACAATCCCTACCTCAGCAAGACACTGGTGGTAGAAACCGCTGGCGAAGTGGTGGGAACGATGGCGATTTGCCTCGATAGCGAACGTGGTTTGCCTGCCGACGAGAACTACCGCGACAAGATCGACGAATTGCGTGCATTGGGCCGAAAGATTTGCGAACCATCCCGACTGGCAATTCGCCGTAATTTGCCACATCGGATATTTGCTTCGATGATGCATGTATCTTATCTTTTCTCACACAAGATAAACGGATGCACCGATTATCTGATTGAGGTCAATCCCAGGCACGCCAATTTCTATAAGAAGATGCTCGGCTTCCAGGAATTTGGTGGCTTGCGGACGTGTACTCGGGTACACGCGCCGGCAGTGCTTTTGCAGTTGGAATGCATCACAATCGACCGGCCGTTCAATCAGCCGGCTTACCCAGATCACCCTGCGAATGCCGAAATGGTATAGCTGCTCAACTACTGGAGCTCAGGGGCTACATATTTAAGAATTGCGTAGCCTCTTCGAGATCCTGCTTGGTGCTGCCCTTGGATATCGCGCCAATGAACTTGCGCCAGATAACGTCTGGCTTGTCGATATGAAAAGCGTACAAGCCTTTCCCAAGATCGCGCATGACGCATGACGGGGAGCGTGATAGTTCGTTCTTGCCGAGCTGAATTTCGACATCGCCCCATTGGTCCAGCGTCAGTTTGGATGAAACTTGCGCGACAAAACCGGTACGAGATACTTCCACAACATGCAGATTTACACTGGATTTCTTGCCCTTTGCCGGAGTAAAGTTGAATAAGCCAGGGCATTTAAAGGAAAAGCGCGAATGATGCCGCAAGCGTGATTCCGTTGAGCGCGCCGAGAAGTCCGGGAGGATGGGATGGTAATCGGGCAGATCATAAATCATGTGCAAGCGTGCCCTATCCCTGTCATCCAGGCGGTGAAAGCAATCCGTGCGGATATTGAAAAAATAGTCCAGTAAGGCTGGCGTCATTACCGGATCATTGGTTGTATAGAAACGGCGCGCAGGTAGCTGGATATTCGGCAACTCCAACTGCATGAAGTAATGATAGAGATTCTTTTCTGGCGGACGGTCGCCATAAGTGCGTTGATATATCCCATTCTTGCTGAAGGCTTCATGCAGGTCGAGCAACAAGCCAACCTCTGGCGCACCGTTGACGTAGTCGTAGCTATCAACCGGTTTGGCTTGCAGTCGTTCAAAGAACAACACCGACTCATACATGTAGGTATGACGCGGGTTGACTGCGATAACCAAGTGGCGCACGTCAAAAAAAGTCGCGCAATATTCCCGCATGAATTTCATCAACGGAAACAGAATGATGCCGCTCTGTTTTCGATAGGCAGAATGGATCGCCAAAGCAGAAGCTTCGGCTATCACACCACCCTTGTCGGCGACATGGCGCAGGTCAAAAATCCTTTGCATCGGAAAGCCAAATGGGCCATCACGTATCAAGGACAGCGTACCGACAACCTTGTCATCGATTTTTGCGCATAGCGTCGTCGTCGTCGGCAAGGCATGGTAGATCGTG
>Ga0116226_10001291_pt1 | contig 21608 bp, 20 predicted proteins | sample S1TSphfallax_FD_89692 | JGI IMG/M metagenome (GOLD analysis project Ga0116226, IMG submission 89692) | Host-associated microbial communities from peat moss isolated from Minnesota, USA - S1T2_Fa - Sphagnum fallax MG | ecosystem: Host-associated > Plants > Peat moss > Unclassified | place: USA... | reverse complement strand
TCGAGATAGATGTCGGTGCGGGCCGTGAAGCCGCGCAGATTGATGTTATTGCCGATCTGTCCGCCTTCGGCGCCGCCTATGGTGACACCCGGTACGTTACGTAGGGCATCCTGAAATGAAGTCACGCCCTCGGATGCCATCACCGCTTGATTCACGACCGTGACCGACTGTGCGATATCGCGCATAGCAGTGGGTTTTTTAGCCCCCACCGACGAACGATCCGGCTGGAAATCATCGTGCGTGGCGGTGCCCGAGACGGCGACTTCGGGCAGGGTGGGCGCGCTCGCGGCCGACGCGCCGACGGCTGTTGCCGCAGTGGCACTCGCCGGCGCAGCCGGGGAAACAGATTGCGCCATCACGGCAGGCGCGTGAGCGGCGAACAACAAAGTCAAGGCAGTGGCGACAGGCGTTTTATTGAACATGGGGTGAGCTGGGTTGAGTAAGCCGCGCATGAGCCACCCCGTTCCTGACCAGCTCGACAAGCGAGTGACAGGAACCGGTGCCTCATTGCATCGGATAGTTATTTATTGAATGAGAATTATTACTATTTAAGGTCGCTTCGACCGATGTTAAACCGATGGCTTGATACGGTGTGTAGCGCCTCCTTGGGCCTTGGATTGAGGGGCGATGCGGTAAAGGAAAAAGAACGGCAGCTGTGCAGGAACCCGTGTCGCTTTACGGTCCGGCGGGCGGCGTCGTGACGAAGCCGATGCGATTCAAGCCGCCCGCCTGAGCGGCAGCCATCACCTCGGCCACAGATTCATATTGCACATGCCGGTCAGCCGATAGGCGCAGCAGCGGCGGGTTGGCTTGGGCTGCTGCCGCGCTGATGCGTTCGGCCAGAGCGGAGCGGGGGATGGCCACACCATCCCATTGCAAGGCGCCGTTTGCGGCAATGGCCAGATCGATCTGGGCCGGCTTATCGGTGAGCGGGCGGCTGCTGGCTTGCGGCAGGTCGATCTGGACTGCGTGATGGATCACCGGCAGCGTGACCAGGAAGATCACCAGCAGTACCAGCATCACATCAACCAGCGGCGTCATATTGATTTCGCTGAGCAGGGTGTCCGTGTCATCGTCGAACTCGGTGGCGGCGTTCAGGCTCATGCTGGTATCAGCCTCCCACCGCCGGCACCGCGAGACTCAGGCGGCCATGCTCCGGATACGCCGGATGGGCGCCGGTGACGAAATAGGCATGCAGCCCATGCGCGAAACGTTTCAAGCGCGTCACGGTGGCCTTGTTGTCGCGCGTCAAGGCATTGAAGCCGAGCACGGCAGGGATCGCCACGAACAAACCGAAAGCCGTCATGACCAGCGCCTCGCCGACCGGACCCGCAACTTGATCGATGGAGGTCTGGCCACTGGCGCCGATTTGCAGCAGGGCGTGATAGATGCCCCACACCGTGCCGAACAGGCCGACAAACGGCGCCGTGCTACCTATCGATGCCAACACCGACAGACCGGCTTGCATATCGGCGGTGCATTGATCCATGGTGTCGCGCAGGCAGCGGGTGAGCCAGTCGCTGATGCTCAACTGATCGTGCAGATGGGGTTGGGTCTGGTGATGGTGGGCGGCCGCTTCCTGTCCCGCCAGCGCCAGCGTCAGAAACGGGTTGGGGCGGCGCGTGCCGAGTTTGGCCAGGCCATCGGCAAAGTGATCGGAATGCCAGAATTCGTGGTCCGCGCGTGCCCGTAGACCACGCAAGCGCAGAATCTGTAAGGTCTTGACCGCGATCACGGTCCAGGACGCAATCGACATCAGCAACAACGCCAGGGCGATGGCACGCGTGATGAAGTCGCCCTGTAACCAGAGGTGAAGTGGACCATATGTATGCATGAGAGGACTTTGAATAAGGACGCGGCGCGCCGGTAATGCACGGTAAATGTTGTAAACGATAATTATTATTATTCGCGTTTACATATTTTGCAAGCATCACCTGCTTTTAGTAGGGATGAATCTTTCCAGTCGGTGGTGCTTAGAGCTTGCTGTTGGCGAAGCCTGCAATCGGATCGGTAGCGGGTGCCATCGAGGTGGGGGCGCTCGGCATTGGGGCCGGCGTGGAGGGTAGCGTTGAAGACAATGACGGGGCTCGCGTCGGCACCGCGGCGGTGCCCGCGCCGGACAGATTGGCGATCTGAGCGATAGGGTCAGGACTGTTAGCCGCATCGTCTGGGGCGGCGGCGGGATGAGCCGTGCCCGCGCCGTTATCGGTGGGCGTTGTGACAGCGTGTGTGGTGCTGGAGAGCGGGATGGTGAGTGTGGTGCCGCTCGGGTTGTCATGCGTGTCGGCGTCGTCGTCGGCCGTATCGCGGGTGTCGGTCCGTGTGGACGGCTCATCGCTGACGGGGGCACTGAGCGGGGCGCGCATCGGGTCGCTGACGCTCTCGCTGCGATTGGGGCGCTGCACCGGGCTCGCGTTGGCAGTGCGCACGGTGGCGGGTCCGGCCGGTTCGGCGGCTTCCAGTGGCGCGCTCTGGAACGGCGCGGCGTGGCCGAGCGCAACCCGTCGAATGCCGTCGAAGTGACGGGCCCAATAGGGGTTGGTCACGTAGTCGATGCGCACGGTGCCGCCGGTCGACGGGGCATTGACGAAACGGTAATGACCGACGTAGATGCCGACATGCGAATAGGGCCGGCCGTCGGTATCGAAGAAAATCAGATCGCCGGGCGCAATTTGATCCGGCGTGATGGCGCTGCCGGCATATTCCATTTGCGAGGTGGTGCGCGGCAGATTCACCGAGGCCGCCCGCTGCACCACGTATTTGACCAGTCCGCTGCAATCGAAACCGCTATCGGGGGTATTACCGCCCCAGCGATACGGGATGCCGACCAGGCTCATGGCTTCGATCGAAATCTCTTCTTCGCCGACGCTGTGATCGACAAACTCAGGCAAACCCTCGGGGCGCGAGGCCGGCGCGGGTTCGGTGCGGAAGTAGGGCTGGTTACTGCTGACGCCGCTGGAGTGCATCGGCGCGGTCGAACAGGCGGCGAGGGCGGCCAGTGCACCCAGCCCCAGCAGAGTACGCAGACTGCGCCAATGGCGTGCCAGCCAGCGCGCACCGAACTCGAGCGGCCGCGGCGCGCGCCATGGGCTGCGGGCGGATGCACGATGCGCGGACGTCGAGGTGACCCAGCTGGTCATGGCGCCGAACCTTATAGGGGGCTTGCGGTAAGCATTATGCGGATAATAGCGGCGAGCCGCCGTCGGAATCAAGAAAATGTATGAGGAATCGCACGTAAATACTTGTAAAGGTTGCGATTTTAAGACGCGATAAAGAAAAAGCCCGAGCGGAACAGGGTTCCGATCGGGCTGTCAGCCGTTCAAGCAGGGCCGCATCCCGGTATCGCGCAGGCGATACCGGGATGCGGCGTGGTCGTTACAGGATCTCCGAGGCGTAGTCAGCCAGACGCGAGCGCTCGCCGCGTGCCAGCGTGATATGCCCGCTATGACGCCAGCCCTTGAAGCGATCGACGACGTAGGTCAGGCCTGAGCTGCCTTCGGTCAGGTAGGGCGTATCGATCTGCGCGATATTGCCGAGACAGATGATCTTGGTGCCCGGACCTGCCCGTGTCACCAGCGTTTTCATCTGCTTGGGCGTCAGGTTCTGCGCTTCGTCGATGATCAGGTATTTATCGACAAAGGTGCGGCCACGCATAAAGCTCATGCTCTTGATCTTCAGGCGCGACTTGATCAGTTCCTGGGTCGCGGCGCGTCCCCATTCACCGCTCGAGTCATCGGTTTTTTGTAGCACTTCGAGGTTGTCGTCGAAGGCGCCCATCCACGGTTGCATCTTTTCTTCTTCCGTACCGGGCAGAAAGCCGATGTCCTCGCCCACCGGCACCGTGGCGCGGGTCACGATGATCTCGTTGTAGCGTTTATCGTCGAGCACCTGTGCCAGCCCGGCCGCCAGCGCCATCAGCGTTTTGCCGGTACCGGCCTGACCCAGCAGCGTGACGAAATCGATCTCGGGATTCATCAACAGATTCAGCGCGAAATTCTGCTCGCGATTGCGCGCCGTGATGCCCCACACATTGTTCTTGTGGTGGCCGTAGTCGCGCAGGGTTTGCAGCAGCGCGGTCTTGCCGTTGATTTCGCGCACCTGCGCGTGAAACGGCGGCTCGCCGTTGCGCGGTTCGAGGAAGACGAACTGGTTGACCAGCATGGCGCCGCACAGGGGCCCCGTCACGCGGTAGTAGGTGCCGCCCGTCTTGGTGTCCTGCCAGCTCTCCATGCCCTTGCCGTGCTTGCTCCAGAAATCCTGGGGCAATTCGAGTACGCCGGGATAGAGCAGGTCCTTGTCTTCCAGTACCTGATCGTTGAAGTAGTCCTCGGCCGGCAAGCCCAGTGCATGGGCTTTGACGCGCATGTTGATGTCTTTCGACACCAGCACCACCTGGCGCTTGTCGAACTGCTTTTGCAGGGCCCGCACGACCCCGAGGATCTGGTTGTCAGCCTTGCCCTGCGGCAGACCTTCCACCGCTTCGATTTCGGCCAGTTGGGTCTGGAAGAACAGGCGTCCGGCCGCTTCCCGGTTGCCCAGGCGCGAGAGCGGGATACCCGCTGTCATCTGATCGCCCAGATTGGCCACCAGCGCGTCCAGCGTGCGGCTGACCTGACGCGCATTACGCGCCACTTCGGACATGCCTTTCTTGTGGTTATCGAGTTCTTCGAGCGTCATCATGGGCAGATAGACGTCGTGTTCCTCGAAACGGAACAGGCTGGACGGATCGTGCATCAGCACGTTGGTATCCAGCACAAAGAGTTTGCTGATAGCGGGCACCGCATTTTTGCCGGCGCCTTTGCCCGTGCTTTTGACCGTCTCGTTGCCGCGCGCGGCGGCACCGCGGTTTTGCGATCGCGTGGCGGCCTCGCTTGCGGTGGGGCCGGGCGCGGGTGCTCGCGCGCTCACGCCAGGGACATCGGCCGGCGTCGGCAGCAGGGCGCTGGTGTCCTGGCCATTATGGGCGAGTGCCGGCTGCAGCAACGCGGCGGTGGCGGCCTGCTTGCGCGGGCGTTTGGCCGGGCCGCTTTCGAGCACGGCGGTGGGCGGCGTAGCGGCTGGCACGGTGATGCTGCCGGCGCTACCAAAAGGTTCAAGTTCTGGCGTGTCGCCGTCTAAGGGGTTTTTCTTTGCGCTTTTGCCGGGGCGGGCGGCGCGGGCCTTGTATTCATCCGGGGAGAGGAGGTTACCGAGTTTGGAGGGCGGAGTAGGCAAAGGCATAGTGTTCCTCTATGGATACCGAAGCGGCAAAGCCTGGACTGACGACACCCGGGGGGTGCTGCTGTCGTCAGAAAGTAAAAAAGCCGCGCCCTGTGGTGCAGGGTTGGCGGCTTTATGGCTCAGAGCCGGCTTGCGTGCGTCGACTACGCAAGCTGGACTGAACAATCTGGACATTTCGTTAAGGCATGCGCTCATTGCGATTGACTATAACTCGCCTCAAAGCGCTTGTACAGCCTCCAGCACTTCGTCGACATGGCCCGGCACTTTGACCCCGCGCCAGACCTGGCGCAGCACGCCCTTGCTATCGATCAGGAAGGTCGAGCGCTCGATGCCTCGCACCGTTTTGCCGTACATTTTTTTCATTTTGATGACATCGTAGGCGGTGCAGATCTGCTCGTCGGCATCTGATACCAACACGAATGGCAGTTCCAGCTTGGCTTTGAAGTTGTCATGCGATTTGACACTATCGCGCGAGATGCCAACGATCACCGCGCCAGCCGCTTCGAATTTTGGGGACAAATCACGAAAGGCCAGGCTTTCGGTTGTGCAGCCCGGGGTATTGTCCTTGGGATAGAAATACAGCACCACGTGCTTGCCGCGCTGTGCTGCAAGCGAAAAACTGCCGCCGGTGGCGGCAGCCGTGAAGTCGGGGACAGGGAGGTCGACTGCGATGCTCACGTATGATTCTCCAGAGGTTGCGGGCACGCGTGCACCGATCTGCATCGGGCCCGTGCTCCGTTTTTCGCTGTGCGGTCGGACGGGCGGTCCGTGCACAGTGAGCGGGAAGCGAGGGGGCGAACGCTAGGACGCCGACCCGTCCGCCGGTCCAATCGTGCAGAAGGACAAGGTCAGGGGCAGAGTCAGGCCGGCTGGACGATCAAGGCACCCGAGCGGCCATGGATTTCGCCCCATGTGACAGGGTACGACGGCAAGCTATCGAGGTCCAGTGATGCATAGTAATCGCCCATAGTGACGAGCGTATGGCCTTGGGCTTGCCACCCCGCCAGCAATGCCTCGAAGATGGGGGCAAGTCGCTGGCCTTCAAGCTCGGCGTGCAGGGTAAATACATGATCGCCGCTATCGCGTGCGGTTTTTTTCAGCAGGTGGGCGGCGGCATTGCCCTCATCGATGCCGTCAATGCCGAGGATTTCGTCCAGCGTAGGCAGGGTGGTCGGCATCTGCACATGGCTCAGTGCCCGTCCGTTGACGGTGGGCCGGTATGGACCGTGTCCGCGCCCGTCGGAAGCATAGGCCATGCCCCAGGCATCGATTTGCTCGAACGCGTAGTCGTTCATCTGCCAGCCGGCCGCTCCATGGGTAGACGGCTCAGTGCCGAAGATTTCGCGGTAGCGCTCGAAGCTGGCTTGCATCTGTCGCACGGTCCAGTCGCGCGGCTGGCGCCGCACGTTGTCCTGCCAGTAGACGTGATCCCAGGTGTGAATGCCGGTCTCGAAGCCGGCATCGCGCACCGCGCGCATTTCGGCCGCAGCGCGGCGGCCGATGTCGGGACCCGGCAACAAGGTGCCATACAGCAATTGCTTGATGCCGTAGTGCTCCACCACCGATGTGCGTGATACCTTCTTCAGAAAGCCCGGTCGGAACACCCGGCGCAGCGCCCAACCGGTATGGTCGGGCCCCAGGCTGAACAGAAAGGTCGCGCGGGCACCGCGGCGCTCCAGCATGCGCGCGAGATTCGGCGTGCCTTCGCGGGTGCCGCGCAGGGTGTCGACGTCGATCTTCAGGACGATACGGGCCACCGTCGCCTTCCTTGCTCTGGGTTGTCGTGGCGGGCGGGTCAGTCGACCAGCGCGCGGGCTTCCGCGACTTGGCCGCGATAGGCTTCGAAGATCTTGCGCAGAGCTTGATCCATGGTGGCCGCAGGGGCCCAGCCAAGCTCGTCGCGCGTGTTGTCGATCTTGGGCACGCGATTTTGCACGTCCTGGTAGCCGGCGCCGTAATAGCTGCCGGACGAAGTTTCGACCAGTTGCACCTGCTTGGCGGTCGCCGCATATTCCGGGAATTCAGCCGCCAGCTTCAACATCATGTGCGCCAGTTCGCGTACCGAGTAGTTATTGGACGGATTGCCGATGTTGTAGATCTTGCCCGTGGCCACGCCGTCTTTATTCGCGATGATATGCATCAGCGCGCTGATACCGTCGTCGATATCCGTGAAGGCGCGCTTCTGGGCGCCGCCATCGACCAAGCTGATGTTCTCGCCGCGCACGATATGACCCAGGAACTGCGTGACCACGCGCGAACTGCCTTCCTTCGGGGTGTGGATCGAGTCCAGACCCGGGCCGATCCAGTTGAACGGGCGGAACAGGGTGAAATTCAGGCCTTCCATGCCGTAGCCCCAAATCACGCGATCCATCAACTGCTTGGAGCAGGCGTAGATCCAGCGCGGTTTGTTGATCGGGCCGTACACCAGCGGCGAGGCTTCCGGATCGAATTCTTCGTCGCCGCACATGCCGTAGACTTCCGAGGTCGACGGAAACACCAGATGCTTGCCGTACTTGACTGCCGAACGCACGATGGGCAGATTGGCTTCAAAGTCCAGCTCGAACACCCGCAGCGGCTGCTTGACGTAGGTCGCGGGCGTGGCGATGGCCACCAGCGGCAGGATCACATCGCACTTGCGCACGTGATACTCGACCCATTCCTTGTTGATCGTGATGTCGCCTTCAAAGAAGTGCATGCGCGGATGATGGGCCAGATCGCCCAGGCGATCCGTTTGCATATCCATGCCGTAGACTTCCCAATCGGTGGTCTCGAGAATGCGCTTGGACAGGTGGTGGCCGATGAAGCCGTTGACACCGAGAATCAGGACTTTTTTCATGTGGGAAGCTGTGAGTACGACTTATGGGTGAACCAGAGCGGCGAATTCGGCGGCGCTGATTTCGCGTGGGCCTTGGCTCGGGCTGCTAGTTATGTCGCTGTGCAACAGGCTGTGGATGACCACTGCCCGCCCGTCGCCGCAAACGCCGAATATCGTATTATCGCTTACCTGCAAACCGGTCGGCAAATCGGCGGGTAGCACCCCTGGCGCGGCCAGTCGCGCGCGCGCGACGATAAAGCGGTGACCAGGGTGTGCGGCAAGCTCGGTAAAGGCCCCCGGATAGGGCGGCGCGACCGCTCTGATCAGGTTATAAACCTGCTGCGCGGGTTGTGTCCAGTCGATCCGTCCATCTTCGGGCTTGCGCCCGCCGAAGTAGCTGCCCTGGGCCAGCGGGTTGGGCCGTCGTTCGACGCTACCGTCGAGCAAGGCGGGCAACACGCGCCAAAGCGTCTGCTCCGCCGCCACGGTGACCTTCTCGAACACTTCGCCGGCAGTGTCGTCGGGCAGGATAGGCACCGAGGTCTGGCCCAGAATGGCGCCGGCATCGGGTTTGGCTGCCATTTCGTGCAGCGTGGCGCCGGTTTCGCGGGCGCCGTGCAGGACCGCCCAATTGACCGGTACCCGGCCCCGATACAGCGGCAGCAGCGAGCCATGCATATTGTAAGCGCCCAGCGGTGCGAGCTCGAGCAGGGCAAGCGGCAGCATATGCCGGTAGTAGAACGAGAAAATAAAGTCGGGGCGGGCGGCGGCCACCGCGGCCCGCAGTTCCGGACTGTTGGGGTCGTCCGGGGTGAGCGTCGGGATGCCGTGTTCGGCCGCTACCGAAGCCACACTGCCAAACCAGATCTGCTCCTGGGGATTGTCCTCGTGGGTCACTACCAGCGCAATTTCCAGACCCAGTTCGGCGCCGCGCGCGAGCAATACGCGCAGGCAGCGCACGCCCACGTTATGGTAGGCGAACACCACCGCGCGACGTGGCTGTGCCGGCGCTGCTACTGAGCTGCCGCTGGCCGCGACGGCGGCATGGGATGCGCTCATTCGCCGGACCGCCCGGTACCATCGCGGCGCGGCGCCAGCGCGACGTAGCCGCCGGTAATGGCGCCCACCGGTTGGCGCTCGTCCAGCACCAATTGCACCAGGTAGCGCGGCCGTGCCCTGACTTGCTGGTAAATGCGACCGATATATTCGCCCAGCAAACCGAGGGCGAACAGGATGGTGCCCAGCAGGAAGAAGGTGATGGCGAACAGGGTGAACACACCCTGGACTTCCGCGCCCAGCAGGAAGCGTCGTACCAGCAGCAGCACGAATAGCGCCGCTGAGCCGAGCGATAGCACGATACCGACGAAGGACATCCATTGCAGCGGCACCACCGAGAAGCCTGTCACCAGATCGAAGTTCAGGCGGATCAGACTATATAGCGAATATTTGGATTCGCCGGCAAACCGTTCCTCGTGCGCGACTTCGATTTCCACCGGATTCTGGGCAAAGGTGTATGCCAGTGCCGGGATGAAGGTGTTGACTTCGTTGCAACGATTGATGGTGTCGATGATGCGGCGATCGTAGGCGCGCAGCATGCAGCCCTGGTCGGTCATCTTGATGTGGGTGATGCGCTCGCGCAGCCGATTCATGGCGCGCGAGGCCTTGCGCCGGAACAGGGTGTCCTGGCGTTGTTGGCGGACGGTACCGACATAGTCGTAACCTTCGCGCATTTTCGTGACCAGCTTGCCGATTTCCTCGGGCGGATTCTGCAAATCGGCATCGAGCGTGACGACAATAGCGCCGCTTGAATATTCGAAACCGGCCAGGATCGCCATGTGCTGCCCGTAGTTGCCGTTCAGCAGCACGACTCGCGTCACATCGGGGCGAATTTCAAACTGCGCCGACAGCATGGCAGCTGAGCGGTCACGGCTGCCGTCGTTGACGAGTATCAGCTCGTACGAGGTGCCGAGCGCATCGAGCGCCGGGTACAGGCGCGCAAACAATGCGGCGAGACCTGCTTCCTCGTTGTAAATCGGCACGACGACCGAGAGTTCCGGCTGGCTCATAGGGGAATGTTCGCTTCGCAAAGTCAGTTCTTGTAGTGTTCGCAAATTTCGTCGACCGCACGGCAGACCCGCTCCACATCGGTATCCCGCATGGTCGAAAAGAGCGGCAGTGTAACGCTCGCGCGTCCAAATTGCTCGGCGTTCAAAAACATGCCCGGGCCGAAACCGCGTTCGCGATAAAGCTTGAACAGGTGGATGGCCGGGTAATGAACGCCGCTACCGATACCGCGTTCGTGCAGCTGCGCCATGAATTGTGCGCGATCTATGCGCAATTTATCCAGCGGCAGCATGATCTGAAACATATGCCAGTTGCTGTTCTCGAAATCGCGCGGCGGCAGTTGGGTACCGAGTTTTACTGCCGCACCGCCTTCCAGCAACGCGAAGTAGCGTCGCGCGAGCGCCAGTCGCTGTGCGTTGAAGCGTTCCAGATGGACCAATTGGCCGAGCCCGACGCGCGCGGCCACGTCGGTCAGATTGTACTTGCCGCCCAGCACATCGCATTCCATGCCGTCCAGACCGGTACGCGTGATGCCTTGCAGGCGGTATTTGGTCGCCAGACGCGCTTCGTCTTCGTTATTCAGGACCAGCGCGCCGCCCTCGATCGAGGTCAGGTTTTTGTTCGGATGGAAACTGAACGACACCAGATCGCCGATCGCGCCGATACGGCGTCCGTTCCAGCTCGACCCCAGGCCTTGCGCCGCATCCTCGATGACGCGCAACTGGTGGGCCTGGGCAATCGCATACAGGCGATCCATATCGACCGGCAAACCGGCCAGGTAGACCGGCAGTATCGCGCGGGTACGCGGGGTGATGGCGCGTTCGACCAGATCGAGATCGAGGTTGCGGGTGATGGGATCGATGTCGACAAAAACGGGCGTCGCGCCGACCTGCAGGATCACGTTGGCGGTGGCGACCCAGGACATCGGCGTCGTGATGACTTCGTCGCCGGGGCCGATGCCGGCGATGCGCAGCGCCACTTCCATGGTCGCGGTGCCGGAATTGAAGGTGCGCACCGGGCGCCCGCCGAAATAGGCTGACAGCTCAGCTTCGAAGCGCTGGTTCTGCGGTCCGGTGGTAATCCAGCCGGAGCGCAGCACCTCGGCGACACCGGCAATCGTTTCCTCATCGATTTCGGGGCGGACGAAAGGCAGGTAGTCGGTAGTGCTTTGGCTCATGTACTGTTGACCTTTAAAAGCCGCGGTTGGCGGCGTAAATGCCTCTGCTGCGCTGCGTCACCCGTCGGGCTGACGGCGCCGGCCGATAAGCCGCTTAGCTGCGGGCCATAATGTAGACGCCAAGCAGGATGATACCGATCCCGGCGGCGCGCTGAAGCGAAATGATTTCGCCGAAAAAATACCAGGCGGCGAGCGCGTTGACCACGTAACCGAGGGACAGCATCGGATAAGCCAGTGATACGTCAACCCGCGACAGCGCCAGAATCCACACCACGACACTGATCACATAGCAGCTCAGGCCGCCGATGATGGGCCATTGGGTGGCAAGCTTGATTCCGATCGGCACCAGATTGGCTCCGCTGAAGTCGAAGCGCCCGATGGCATTGACCCCCGCTTTCAGCAGCAGCTGGGCACAGGCGTTCAGCATCACGCCGGTAACAATTAATAAGAAAGAGATAGGATTCATAAGCGACGTTCAAGGGTGCCGGCGTTGGCGCCGGTCAAAAGTGTTGCCATTGTGCCTATCCGTGCGCCACAGTCAATCACCTGTGGCGGCGAGCCCGCTGGCGGGGTGCATCGCACCCCGGGTCTGTGTCGGTTTCAGGGCTGAGGTTTGACGACGATCACGCGGCGTTCGTCGCGGGCTATCACCTGCATCGGAAAGTGTCGCGCTTGCAGCTTTTCGTAGAGTTCGGGCGGCATCAGTGCGATGGCATGGGGTTCCTGCAACCAGCGCTGTTTCCATTCGGTGAGGGTGGGGATCCATTTTTGCGGTTCCTGATGCACGCCAAAATCCAGCTCGTCCGGGTTCTGGACGGCGATCATCGTGTGCCGCAGATAGAACGGCATCGTATGGTCCAGCACATCGACCATGTAGAACGGGGTATCGGCCGGCAACTGTTTCAGTTCGGCCTGGACCGCCGGCACCAACAGGGCGCCTGAGCTATGCAGGCCGAATGCTTCATGGCCGTTGCCGGCGATGGTGGTGGCCAGCATCCAACTGATCCCAAACGCTGTCAGGGCGTGCCCGGCGGCGTGCGGTTTGGCCTGGCGGTTGAGCCACAGCGACAGAAGGGTGCCGATCAGCAGCAGCGCCAGCGCGGATAAGGCAAATACACCAAACGCCGCGTAATACGAATAGGGCGTATGGTCATCGCCGGGCTGCAGCCCATAGATCAGATAGGCCGTGGCGGCGGCAGCCAGCGGCAGCAGCGCCGCGTAGGCCAGCAAGTGCCGTTGGACCTGCGCTGCGCTGAGTCGGGGCAGGTAGGCGCCGATCAACAAGGCCAGTGCCGGGGCGATCGGCAGGATGTAGGAGATCAGCTTGGATTCAGAAATGCTGAAGAAGAAGAAAATAAACGCGGCCCATATCAGCAACAGGATGCCGGGCGCAAAGCGATGGGCAGGTCGGGTTTGCTGCAGCGCAGTACGGACGCTGCCCCAGGCCATCGTCAGCCAGGGCAGGAAACCGACGAGCAGCACCGGCACAAAGTAAAACAGCGGACCGGTGCGGTGGTGGCTGGGCGTCAGAAAGCGCCGGAAATGCTCGTTGATAAAGAAGAAGTCGAAGAATTCAGGGTTGCGGCGATCGACCAGCACAAACCAGGGCGCGGCAATCAGCAGGAACAGCAGCAGGCCACTGATCAGATGCAGGCGTTTCCACAAAGCCCAGTCCCGTGCGATCAAGGTGTAAAGGACCAGCACGGCACCGGGCAGCACAATGCCGATCAGTCCTTTGGACAGCACCGCCAGCGCCATGGCGGCCCAGCATACCCACATCCAGTTGCGCTCGGTGCTTCGGTCGAGATGGGGGCGTTGTGCCAGCAGCAGCGCGCACAGGGACAGTTCCATCATGAAAGACAGACCCATGTCCAAGGTGTTGAAGTGGCCCAGCAGGCTCCAGTAGGGGGTTGCGGCCAAGGCCACGGCTGCGAACAGGCCGGCTTGTCCGCCGAACACGCGGCGACCGGTGTAGCCCACCAGCAGGATGCCGAAAAAGCCGGTCAAGGCGGTATAGAGGCGTGCCTGCCAGTCGCCCAGGCCGAAGCAGGCAAAGGTGATGGCATTGAACCAGGTTTGCAGTGGCGGCTTTTCGAAGTACTTGTAGCCGTTATAGCGCGGGGTGATCCAATCGCCGGTGTGCAGCATTTCGCGCGCCATTTCGGCGTAGCGGCCCTCATCCGATGGCACCAGGTGGCGCAGGTCGAGCTGGGCAAACCATAAGAGGGCCAGCAGCAGGACCAGCAGCCACAACGTGGTGCGGGAAAACAGGGCTTGGTCGTGTGTATCTGACATCTGGGGACAGGCCTTAGAGCATAAATCCGGCGGCGCGCGCAGGGTGCGCAGCGCAGCGGGCTACATCACCGTTCGCCGGGAGCGAGCGGGGCAGTATGGGGTAGAAACGGTCGAGCGTGTGCGCCAAGAGCTTCAGGCGGATTCGATCAGCAGGGCGGCAGCGACTTTGCGGCCCTCTGCCATCAACACGTTATAGGTACGGCAGGCGGCTTGCAGGTCCATGGTTTCGATGCCGATGCGGCGCGCGGCGAGCGTCGCAGTCAGGCGCGGGTGCGGAAAACGCAATTTGCTGCCGCTGCCGAATATCACCAACTCGGGCGTATCTTCGACCAGCATGTCGAAGTGGCTGGCATCGAGCTGGCCGAAGGCCGCCACCGGCCAAGCCCGTACCGGCAATTCCGGCATCACGATAATGCTGCTTTGATGACGCTGCAGGTTGATATCGACATAGCCGTCGCCGTAGGCGGTCACCGTATTCAGCGGCGGTAGTTGATCTGGGTGTAATTTCAAGGCGGTGGTCCGGGTTCGGGTCCTGCTTGGGCCGTGGCGCGGCGGTGGGATATGCCGAAAGTCGGCACATAAGGGCCAACGCGACTCACTTTACACTGCGTTTCTTACGCTGCGCTTATCCCGCGCCAACCGTGCGATAATCGGCTAAATTATAACTTTTTGTCGGGCCTTTGCGCATACCGCGTGCGAAGGTGCCGCGACCGCCGGTGTCGCCGTCTTGCCGATAGCGACCCTTGGTGTGTGCAGCGGCGGCTCATCCTACGCCGCCAGGCCGTCGGCGTTACCCGTGCCGGTATCAGTGCACGACACTCATCTCGGCTGCCGTCCGTTCAAGACGGCAGCGCAGCCGAACTCCGTTCCTTTCCACTTGTGATGCGTTTTGCCGTGAAATCCTTTCAGAAATCGAACAAGCTGTTGAACGTCTGTTATGACATCCGGGGTCCGGTGCTCGAGGAAGCCAAGCGACTCGAAGAAGAAGGTCACCGCATCATCAAGCTCAATATCGGCAATCTGGCGCCGTTCGGCTTTGACGCGCCAGACGAGATCGTGCAGGACATGATCCGCAATCTGCCGGCTTCATCCGGCTACTCGGATTCGAAGGGGGTCTTCGCCGCCCGCAAGGCGATCATGCATTACACCCAGCAAAAGGGCATTGCCGGGGTCGAACTGGACGATATCTATATCGGCAATGGCGCCTCCGAATTGATCGTGATGGCGATGCAGGCCCTCCTGAACGACGGCGACGAAGTGCTGGTGCCGGCACCCGACTATCCGTTGTGGACGGCTGCCGTGTCGCTCTCGGGCGGCACGCCGGTGCATTATCTGTGCGACGAGAACAACGGCTGGCTGCCGGACCTCGACGATATCCGCGCGAAAATCACGCCGCGTACGCGCGCCATTGTCGTTATCAACCCGAATAATCCGACCGGTGCGCTGTATCCGGACGATCTGCTGCAGGACATCGTCAAGCTGGCACGGGAACATCAGTTGATGATCTGCGCCGACGAAATCTACGACAAAATCGTCTACGATGGGCTGGAGCATACGTCGATCGGCGCCTTGTCCGAAGATGTGCTGACCGTCACCTTCAACGGTTTGTCCAAGAGCTATCGCTCCTGTGGTTTTCGCGCCGGATGGATGGTGGTGTCGGGTCTGGGCGGCGAAATGCGGCGGCGCGCGAGCGACTATATCGAAGGTTTGAACATCCTGGCTTCGATGCGTCTATGCGCCAACGTGCCGGGGCAATATGCGATTCAGACCGCGCTTGGCGGCCATCAAAGCATCAATGATCTGATCCAGCCGGGCGGGCGACTATACCGCCAGCGCGAACTCGCTTACGATCTGTTGACGTCCATCCCCGGGGTGACCTGCGTCAAACCCAAGGCGGCGCTGTACCTGTTCCCCAAGCTTGACCCCAAGCTGTATCCGATCGAGAACGATCAGCAGTTCATTCTCGATTTGCTGCTGCAAGAACGCGTCCTGCTGGTGCAGGGTTCCGGTTTCAACTGGCACACGCCGGATCATTTCCGCGTGGTATTCCTGCCCAATATGGACGATTTGCAGGACGCGATCGGACGTATCGCGCGTTTCCTCGACACTTACCGCAAACAGCACGCGGTGTAAGCCGGCGGCATGGCGCGCGACCGTTCCTTGGGGCTGGCCCGCTCGGAATCCGGTCGTGGCCCGGCTGTCGCGGTATCCCTTTTTTCTAGATAGCGTATGGAATCGATCAAAGTAGGTTTGCTGGGTTTCGGCACGGTAGGTAGCGGCACCTTCAAGGTGTTGAACCGCAATCAGGAAGAAATCCGCCGCCGCGCGGGGCGCGCGATCGAAGTCACTCGGATTGCCGTGCGCAATGTCGAGCGCGCACGTTCGATCGCGGGCGAGGGTGTGGCGATTTCCAACGACCCGTTCGCACTGGTCGACGACCCCTCGCTCGATATCGTGGTCGAAACCATAGGCGGGACCGATCTGGCACGCGAACTGGTGCTGCGCGCGCTGCGCAACGGCAAGCATGTGGTGACCGCCAACAAGGCGCTGCTGGCCGTGTACGGCACGGAAATCTTTGCGGCGGCGCGTGCCGCCGGCGTGATGGTGGCGTTCGAGGCCGCGGTGGCCGGCGGTATCCCCATCATCAAGGCCTTGCGCGAAGGGCTGACGGCGAACCGCATTGAATGGATCGCGGGCATCATCAACGGAACCACCAACTTCATTTTGTCGGAAATGCGCGAACGTGGTGTCGACTTCGCCACGGCGTTGGCTGACGCCCAGCAACTGGGTTATGCGGAAGCCGACCCCACCTTCGATATCGAGGGGATCGATGCCGCGCATAAAGTGACCATCATGAGCGCGATTGCGTTCGGGGTGCCGATGCAATTCGAGCGCGCGCATATCGAAGGCATCAGCCAGCTGCATGCGGTGGATATCAAATATGCCGAAGAGCTGGGCTACCGCATCAAGCTCTTGGGTATTGCCCGACGCGCCGAGCATGGTATCGAGTTGCGGGTCCATCCCACCCTGATCCCGGCTAAGCGTCTGCTGGCCAATGTGGAAGGCGCCATGAACGCAGTGCTGGTGCAAGGCGACGCAGTGGGCGCAACGCTTTACTACGGCAAGGGCGCGGGCGCCGAACCGACTGCTTCGGCCGTGGTGGCCGATCTGGTCGATGTGACGCGTCTGCACACCGCCGACCCCGAACACCGTGTGCCGCATCTGGCGTTCCAGCCTGACAGCCTGTCCAGCACGCCGATCCTGCCGATCGACGAGGTGCATAGCGGCTACTACCTGCGCCTGCGCGTGGCTGACGTCACCGGTGTGCTGGCCGACATCACCAAGATTCTCGCGCTGGGTGGCATTTCGATCGATGCGCTGCTGCAAAAGGAATCGCACACGGTCAATCATCAGGGTGGCCGGCCGCATCAGCATGCAGCCGAAACCGACATCATCCTGATCACGCATGTGACGTTGGAAAAGCGCATCAATGCGGCGATCAAGCAGATCGAAGCGCTCTCGACCGTGGTGTCCAAGGTCGTCAAATTGCGCATGGAAGCGCTGAGCTAAGCTCGGTGCTGTATCCGACCCCAGGGTCGACCGTTTAGATTGCATCACGCACGCACCATGAACTACATTTCCACGCGCGGCGTCGCCGCTGGCGAGCACCGTTCCTTTTCCGATATTTTGCTGGCCGGTTTGGCCGAGGATGGCGGATTGTATTTGCCGCAGCACTACCCCAAGGTCAGTGCCGCCGAGCTTGAGCAATGGCGCAACCTGTCCTATGCCGATCTCGCTTATGAAGTGCTGGCAAAGTTTGCCGATGACATCCCGGCCGCGGATCTGCGCGAACTGACACGACGCACCTACCGCGCCGACGTCTATTGCAATGGGCGCGATCCGGCCCAAGCGGCCGACATTGCGCCGCTGAAAGTGCTGGGGGTCGAGCAAGGCGCGCCCCTGGCCTTGCTCGAACTGTCGAACGGCCCGACCCTGGCCTTCAAGGACATGGCGATGCAACTGCTCGGCAATCTGTTCGAGTATGCGTTGGCGCGCCGGGGCCTGAACCTGAATATTCTCGGCGCAACCTCGGGCGACACCGGCAGCGCTGCCGAATACGCGATGCGCGGCAAGGCCGGCCTGCGGGTGTTCATGTTGTCGCCGCACCAGAAAATGAGCGCCTTCCAAGCCGCACAGATGTACGGTCTGCAGGATCCCAACATCTTCAATCTGGCGGTGGTCGGCGTGTTCGACGATTGTCAGGATATCGTCAAGGCGGTGTCCAACGATCACGCCTATAAAGCCAAGCATCAGATCGGCACGGTCAATTCCATCAACTGGGCCCGCGTTGTCGCCCAGGTGGTGTATTACTTCAAGGGCTATTTTGCCGCCACGCCCAAGGGCGGGAGTGCCTTGCCCAAGGTCTCGTTCACCGTGCCGTCAGGCAATTTCGGCAACGTTTGCGCGGGCCATATTGCGCGCATGATGGGACTGCCGATCGACAAGCTGGTGGTCGCCACCAACGAAAACGACGTGCTCGACGAGTTTTTCCATAGCGGCACGTATCGCGTCCGCGCCGCGGCCGAGACGCTGCATACGAGCAGCCCAAGCATGGATATCTCCAAGGCCTCGAATTTCGAACGCTTTGTGTTCGATTTGTTCGAGCGCGATGGCGCCCGCGTGGCGCAACTGTTTCGCGACGTCGAGCGCAGTGGCGGCTTTGATCTGGCCGGCGACCCGGCCTTTGCGCGCGTGCGCGAGTTCGGCTTTGTCTCCGGCCGCAGTAGTCATCAGGACCGCGTCAACGCAATCCGCGATGTCTACCAGCGTTATAGCACCATGATCGACACCCACACCGCCGACGGCATCAAGGTGGCGCGGGAATACCTCGAACCCGGGGTGCCCATGGTGGTGCTGGAAACCGCCCAGCCGGCCAAGTTCGGTGAGACCATCCGCGAGGCCCTCGGGCGCGATGCGGTCCGGCCGCCGGCCTTCGACGGGATCGAGGCGCTGCCGCAACGCTACGAGGTGGTATCTGCCGACGCCGAGCGCGTTAAGGCGTATATTGCGCAGCATACGGCCGATTGACCGCCCACTGACCCGCATCTACCGCCGCAGGCGTAGTGCCTGCGGCGGCAACCATGCCATACTGCGCACCTGTCTAAACGAGATTAGAGGTTCGATGGTTTCCGATTCTGCGACCGACGCTGCGTCCACTTCGGCGTCCCATATTTCCGCGGCGCCAAACCCCGCGCCGGCTGCGACCCGGGCCCCGATGCTGAGTACGGCGCAGGCACTTGAACACCTTTTGACGGCGGCGCGCGCGGTGGACGGCAGCGAGCAGGTCGCTACCCTGGAGGCGCAGCGCCGGGTTTTGGCGCAGCCGCTCTATTCGACCCTGGACGTGCCGCCCATGGCCATCAGCGCCATGGACGGATATGCCGTGCGTCGTGAGGATCTGGCGGGATTGGCGTCGGCCGGCCCGGACGCCCGGCTTAGCCTGCCGGTATCGCAGCGCATTCCGGCGGGGGCGGTGGCATTGCCGCTGGCAGCCGGCACTGCGGCGCGTATCTTTACCGGCGCGACCATCCCACCGGGTGCCGATGCGGTGGTGATGCAGGAAATGGCGCTTGCCGATGGCGCTGGCGGTGTGACGTTTGGCGCGCAACCCGAGGCTGGCGCCTGGATCACGGCGCAGGGCGCCGATATCGCCCGCGGCAACGAAATTCTGCCGGCGGGGCGGCGCTTGGACCCGCAAGCGCTGGGCCTGGCGGCGTCGGTCGGCTGTGCCAGCTTGACGGTGCGGCGCCGCGTCAGGGTGGCGGTGATGTTCACCGGCGATGAGCTGACCATGCCGGGCGAGCCGCTCAAGCCCGGTGCCATCTACAACTCCAATCGCTTTACCCTGCGCGGTCTGCTCGAACAGCTGGGCTGCGAAGTCAGCGATTTCGGTATCGTGCCGGATCGCTTCGAAACCACCCGCAACACCCTGGCGGAGGCTGCGCGAGAGCACGATCTGGTGCTGACGTCGGGCGGCGTATCGGTGGGCGAAGAAGATCACGTCAAGCCCGCCGTGACGGCGCTGGGGCGTTTGAATCTATGGCAGATCGCACTGAAGCCCGGCAAGCCGCTGGCCTTCGGCGAAATCGATCGACCCCATGGGCCGCCTGCCTATTTCATCGGTTTGCCCGGCAATCCGGTGTCGAGCTTTGTCACTTTCCTGCTTATGGTGCGACCGTTTCTGTTGCGCTTGCAGGGGGTCACGGACGTCAGCCCGCGGGTGTATCCGATGCGGGCCGATTTCAGCCAGTCCAAAGCCGACAAGCGCAACGAATTTCTGCGCGCGCGCATCAACGCACAGGGCGGCCTCGATGTGTTTCCGAACCAGTCCTCCGCCGTGCTGACCTCGACGGTGTGGGGCGACGGCTTGATCGACAATCCACCCGGACACGCGATCATGGCAGGCGAGATGGTGCGTTTTATGCCATTCTCTGACTTATTGAATTAACCTGGATTGAAGCGCGGCGCAGCAGTGGCGGGATAAGCTCGGGCTGCGTTCAGATGCTGGAACACCATGCAGATACAGTTGAAATTTTTTGCCAGTGTGCGTGAAGCCCTGGGCGTTGCCGACGAGACCGTGCGGGTGCCCGACAGCGTGGTGACGGTGGGCGACGTGCGCAGCTGGCTATGCCGCCGCGGCGGTCCCTGGGCTGAGACGCTGGCCGAGGGACGCGCTTTGCGCATGGCGTGCGATCACGTGATGACCGCCCCCGCCACACGCCTGACCGAGGGCTGCGAGGTGGCGTTTTTTCCGCCGGTGACCGGCGGCTAGGAAGTGATATGACGGTCAAGGTGCAAGCAGAAGATTTTGACCTTGGTCGCGAGGTCGATGCCTTGCGCCATGCCCATCCGGAGGCGGGTGCGATTGCCTGCTTTGTTGGCGTGGTGCGCGATCTGAACCAGGTCGCGACGGGGGCGCATACGGTCTCCGCGCTCGAGCTCGAACACTATCCCGGCATGACCGAGAAGGCCTTGCAGACCATCGTCGAGGCCGCGCAGGGCCGGTGGGCGCTGGCCGACGTGCTGGTGATCCATCGCTACGGCAAGTTGGCCCCGACCGATCAGATCGTGCTGGTGGCGGTTGCCACGGCCCATCGCGGCGATGCCTTCGCCGCGTGCGAATTCATTATGGATTATCTGAAGACGGCGGCGCCTTTCTGGAAAAAGGAATCGACACCGGACGGCACGCGTTGGGTGGAAGCCCGTGACACCGACGACGTTGCCCTAGCCAAGTGGCAGTAGCCGTCGCACCGAGTGTCAAGCCTGCTCGGCTGTGCCTGGGCCCGGCCCGCGCATGGCATCCAGCAGCGCGCGTTGCTCGGGCGGCAGCTTGAAGTCCCAGCCAAAACGGCTCAGTTGCAGGCTGTGCGCAATGCGCAGCGCGGGCTCGGCAAAGCGCAGCGCCGCCGGCGCCGTGAACAATTGATCCACTGTAGCGATAAAAAGACCCAGCCAGCGCTGAAAATGCTCGGGGCTGAGATCCGGCAGGGGCTGATGCACGGCCTTCACATTGCCCTGGTAGCCTTTTTCTCCCAATACCAGACTGCTCCAGAAATCCACCATTTTGGGTAAATGCGTGTCCCAGCGTCCGTCGAGCGCGGCGCCGAATACCGGACCCAGCATGGGGTCCTGCCGTATGCGTCCATAGAAGGTCTCGACCAGGCGGGCAATTTCCGCGCGGGTGGGTTCGGCGCAGCGCAGGGGGGCGTCGATGGCGGGTTTCGAGCCTGGGTCGGCGGCGGCTGCCGCGAGCGGGTTTGGATCAGGGTTCATGGCGCTATTTTATGCGATACCCGGCGGCGGCACGCAGCGACGACTTGATACAGGTCATGAATCAGCCCGACCGGCTGGGCTAGATTGAAACCAGTGCGGGGCAGGTCCCTGCGTGGACGTTGGATAAAGCGCCAGGGTCGCAAAGCAAACGGATCGATCACGCTTGAAATCGGGCCAGTGGCCCCCATCTTTTTCGCATCATGA
>Ga0116226_10001290_pt1 | contig 21611 bp, 17 predicted proteins | sample S1TSphfallax_FD_89692 | JGI IMG/M metagenome (GOLD analysis project Ga0116226, IMG submission 89692) | Host-associated microbial communities from peat moss isolated from Minnesota, USA - S1T2_Fa - Sphagnum fallax MG | ecosystem: Host-associated > Plants > Peat moss > Unclassified | place: USA... | reverse complement strand
TGAGACTGGAAGACTTGGCGAAATGCAGTGTTAATTTTACTTTGATATTCAGGACTATAAGCCTGAGCAACAATTACACCATCACACAGCGCTCTACAGACTGAGAAAATATGAGATGTATTAAATCCATTACCACCAATAATTAAGCCATGATAACCAAGTTCCCGTAGTTGTTTAACTAAGTTTCCTCCATCTACAGCTAAACCAGAGGCGATCGCTAGATCTGGTTTTAGATTAATCGCACTGCTAGCTTGAGCCTGAAAATCGGTATCAGTAGTTTCAAACTTTTGCACCGTCACCAAATCCAGATTTAAATCTTTAACAGTTTTCTGAAAAATTTCCGTTTCCGACTTACTAAAAGCATCATTATCAGCATAGAAAACAGCCACTCTTTTGATATGAGGATTTTGTTTAAGTGCTGCTTTCACCGCATAGGGAGCAACCACAGCAACGGAAGCAGAAACACGAGAAACGTAATCGCCAATTTCAGGAATACCCTTAGCGGTATTTGATGCGCCGATTACTGGGACTTGATTGCGATCGGCTATAGGGTCAGAGCTAAAAGCTTGTTGTGAGAGAGTCGGTCCGATAATACCTACAACTTTATCTTGATTAATTAAAGTTTGAAAAGCGTTAATCGCTCCAACTTCATCACCACCAGTATCTTGAAATATTAATTTAATTGGTTTACCATTAATACCGCCATTGTCATTAAAATACTTTTGAGCAACTTTTACTCCGTCAGTTCCTTCTTGACCCAGTAAAGCTACATTGCTAGTTTGAGCAAAAGCGATACCAATAGGAATAGTATTATCTACATCTTTTTTACCTACGGGATTATTTGCAGAATCTGCGCCAATATTGCCATTTTTCCCGCAAGCTGTCAGCAGAAGAGCGCAGATGAATAATAATAAAGATGTATAATTGATGATTTTTTGTGTATGTTTAAGGTCGATCGCATTGTTCATTTATCTAGTGGAATGATAGGTTAAGTCAAAGATCCTAAAACTGTTTGGCATCAATACGGAAGATACTAGCATCATCACCAATCGTAAAGCAAGATTCGCCCGTTTGTTCCCAAACGCGCTGTACCACTTCTTCTGCACTTAGTTCGTGTTGGTCAGTCTCCAGAATCATATATTGCGAACCGTCACCATTGCCAGATCGCCACGTCGCACCATACAAATGACAGAACACGGATTCAAGCTTATCAGGTGTGAGTTTACCGTTGATGATCCATTCATCAGGAAGTCGATACCAGTTTGTAAAGGACTTCCCAATATCTGGATTAAAGAGGTAGGTCTCTAGATAGTTGTCCCAGAAGCTCATTGTATCGGTGATCGTTAACCTCAGATATTTCATAGCAAATACTCCAGTTTTTGAGATAGAGGTTGAAACTCACATTCTACATTTGGCTACAATTCAGATTTGGTAAGGCTTCAACCCTTAACACTACTTCTGTACCACCACCCAATAATCTTAGTAAAGATAGTACTTGTGATGTACTTCAGGTGATTAACTTGATTGTAGGCTGGATTTGGGGGGCGATCGCTTGACCTATTAAATTTAATACATATTTTGGATAAAAAATCTACAAAACCTAAAGCTGTAGAAAGTTGTATCAATTTCTTTCTTAGATATGTGGACTCTATGGTAAGATAGGTCAGAAAAATAAATCTTTGTAGTTCGTAGTTGCGCTTCAGCGCAATTAATGCTTAATACATTACTGATAAACGGGCATACGCCCTGTTTACTATAGGGCTTTTAAAGTATGAAACTTATAAATATTTTTTATAGGTTTCTTCATCTGTAGATGTTAGAAAATGAAATGTCAAGAGAAGTTGTATTTATGGACGAGTTTTCATTAGAGAAAAAATCAGAACAAATATATAACGGAAACACCAAAAAATATTTTAAGGAAGTTTTATCTTCTTATTATAATGGAAATTATCGTTCAGCAGTTGTAATGTTATGGTCTGTGGTCATTTGCGATCTTGTTTATAAGTTAGAAAGTCTTATTGATATATACAATGATCCAACTGCGAGGGTTATCCTTAATGAAGTAACCACATCTCAACAAAGAAATCCAAAATCACCTGAATGGGAAATGGAACTTGTTACTAAAGTTCATCAAGGAACAGAATTGCTAGAAGTAAGTGATCATACTAATTTGCAATTTTTACAACAACAGCGACATTTAGCAGCACATCCTATTCTATCATCTAAAGATAAAGAACTTCACATTCCTAATCAAGATACTGTTCGTTCTTTAATTAGAAATACTCTAGAAGGTATTTTACTTAAACCTCCTTTATATGGGCGTAAAATTTTCGACAGATTCGTTTCTGATTTAGAAATGGATAAATTATTACTTACGACTGATGAAAAATTAAAGAATTACTTGAATAGTAGATATTTCTCCCACTTTTCAATCGAGATAGAGCTTGATATTTTTCGTAGTCTCTGGAAATTAATTTTTTTGCTTGAAAATGAAGTTTGTTCTAGAAATAGAGAAATAAATTATAGAGTTATTAAAATTATTACTGTCAGAAATAAAGATAAAATTATTGAGAAAATCTCAAATAATTCTGACCAGGATTACTATAGTAATATAGCTTCTAATGGCGAACCACTCTCCTACTTAATTTCTTATTTATGTAAATTTGATTACTTGTATACATACTTTGCAGACCATGCAAAGCTTAAAATACAACAGCACATTCATATTAACCCAGGGTCGAAGCTATTAGGATGGTTTATCAAGAACAACTTTGAAACTCACATTGCTGATATTGTTAATTGGATTAAAAAGGAGAATCATACTATATCTGAAAAAAACTGGCAAAATTTGGAGAAGTTATTTAAATTTCATGATATTCCAGAATGGGAATCCCAATTTACAAAGATATTAGCTATATACTATGGTAAGAGTATTAACTATCCAATGGCCGATGAGAGATTTACTGTAGCTATTGAACCTTATTTAGAACTATTTACTAAAGATAGTTTGTCAATTCTTATACAGGAGATAAAAGAGAATGACCAAATTCGGGGTCGTAGGCGTTCTACTCATGATCATAGTAAAGTTAGAAAGAGAGTATATGAAGTTTTTGGTAATGATTCTTCTGAGGCTCTCCTGATTGACTTATGATAAGTTTTTCTAATAATGTCGCTCAAAGCTTTGTATAGTCTAAACTGTAGAGTTATGAGTCTATAAAGCTAGTAAAGGTCTCTTTCTGGTCTAAGAGTCCTGTAAATACAGAAATCCAACTCTTTGATAAGTTTAGCTTATAATAAGCTACTCCGGAGACCAGATTCTGATTTGATAGAATTTCCTTATATTTAGAAACCCAAGTTGCTCTGAGTTTTCCTGTTAAATCTGTAAAGCGATCTTTAACGCTTGCTAATTGAAGAAGTTTATAAACGAATAACGCAGAACAAATAGACCCAAATTCTCTCCCGCCAGAGCCGCACGGCCCGGACGGGAGAGAACACACATCAGACTCCCTTCTCTCTTTGATGTTTTTGCATAAAGAGAAAACTTTGCCTGAATTTCCTTAATAGTAATCAACATCCCAGCAACATCTCCTCTATCTATAGATAGATATTAGGCATGATTGACAAAATGAAAAATAAAGGCTACTGTCCGAACGTGGGGCTTGGATACTCCTTGGAACACAAAATAAGATAAGCCCAAACAGTCTTTAAAGGGTTGTCATGATTTAAAGTTCCCGATTCCAAGTCATGTTTCCAGTATTTCTTAAGTAAGCTCTGTGTATTAACATAGGGCTTGCTTAATTGTTGTTTTGATCGTAGTATAATTATACTAATGCAACGCACCACATCAATCTATTATTGCTATAATTGGTCATAACTTGCTTGTGTCCTTGGCGTGATATCCTGATGTGACTAAGCAGCAAAAAGAAAATACAATTTCTACTTTGGTTTTTTGAGGAAGTGTTTATATGAGCATTCCACTTTTAGACCGTTTGACAGAAGAAAAACTGGTAACTCTCCAAGATGTTTCTTGGGAGCAATTCAAGGGAATTGAAGCCCAGCTATGGGACAACCGCAATATCCGATTATCGTATTTGTCAGGAATATTAGAAATTATGTCTCCCATTGGCGAACAACACGAATCCGTGAAAACAACTCTGGGTTATTTGTTAGAAGCTTACATGAGAGAGTTGGGTATCCGGTTTTACGGTCGTGGTGGATACACTTTGGAAGAACCGGGTTATGCTTCAGGTACACCGGATGAGTCTTATAGCATTGGTACGAAAGGAGAATTTCCTGACATTGTTATTGAAGTTATTATCACCAGTGGAACTATTAACAGGAAGGAATTATATAGACCCAAAAAAGTACCTGAAGTCTGGTTTTGGAAATCAAGTTCTCTAGAAATATTCCGTCTTAATCAGATGGGCGAGTATGAAGAAGTAGAGCGAAGTGGCTTCTTTCCCGATCTAGACCCCGCTTTGTTGCTGCGTTATATTGCTATGACTGATCAGTACGATGCGGTACTTGAATTTATTCAAGCGATCGCTAAGAAATAGATAAACCAGAACTTCTGAAAGGGAATTTAGCTAAATTTTAGTCTAGGCGAATTGATGACAGGAATCGTTTAGTTTATGCTACTGGTAAGTTTTAGGTCTTAAATAGAGAAGGATTTTAGCTCTACCCTTACCCTATCACTACCCAATTTTCCATCAGAATCAGTAAATTTGCATGACTATTCCGCAATTTGTTCTAGCTTCAGCTTCTCCTGCTCGTCGTCGTTTATTACAAACAGTAGGTATTCAGCCCATTGTTGCTCCTAGCGGTTTTGATGAATCTCAGGTTCAAGATACCGATCCAGCCCGTTTAGTTCAAACTCTCGCTTGGTGTAAAGCTGAAACTGTTGCTCCTAATTTCTCTTCAGCTTTAGTTATGGGCTGTGATTCAGTTTTGGCGATGAATGGCGCAATTTATGGTAAACCAGCTAATCCTCAAGATGCGATCGCTCGTTGGCAAATTATGCAAAACCATTATGGCGACTTGTACACTGGATACGCTCTTATCGATACTACCAAAAATTGCAAATTAGTCAAGTGTCAATCCACCAGAGTTTATTTTGCTCAGATGAGCGATCGCACGATTACAGCTTACGTCAATACAGGAGAACCGCTTAACTGTGCTGGAGCATTCGCCATTGAAGGATTTGGTAGTTTATTTGTCGAGAAAATCGAGGGTTGTCATACTAATGTCATTGGTTTGAGTTTACCGATGTTAAGAAATATGTTGGCTGAATTAGGGTATGAAGTAACTGATTTTTGGTCATAGGAGAAAAGGTTGGGTTGAGCAACCAAACCCAACCTAGGATAATTTTTCGGCTAGTTGAGTAATTTCATCACGCATTGTCAGTTTTTCAAGCCAATGACTTGGTATATCGGATTCTCCATAATAAGCTCCTGCGAGTTGACCACAGATTGCAGCCGTTGTATCTGCATCATCGCCTAAATTAGTGGCTTTAAGTACTGCTTCAGGATAATTTTCTGTTGTCCAAAAACACCAAAGTGCAGCTTCAAAGCTTTCTACTACATATCCTGTACCATTAATTTGATCAATTGTCTTATGGCGATACTCTCCAGCAGCGATCGCTTGGATGGATGGCGATGTGAGTATTTCTGGATAACTCCCAAACAGGATTTCTGTTTTACTGGCTCCTGAAAACACCCGAAATAAGATATCGCCAAATAAATGACTTGCATCAATGCACTCTAATGCTCCATGAGTTGTGCGAGCGCTTTCTCCAGAAAAATGCCAAATGCGATCGCGATCAGGAAAATAGAACATTGGTATAGGCGCTAGTCGCATTAAACAACCATTACCAGCAGATTTGGGATTGGGAGAACCACTAAAGGGATTACCAGATTTTTTGTATTCAGATAGAGCTTGTCTGATCGTGCTACCAATATCAAAGCAAGTTCCTGTACTGCTCAAATAACCATTTTCATACCAATTACAATAACGGTTCATTTGATCGACAGGATCAAAACCACCAACTTCCACCAAGCTAGTAGCTAAACACAAAGCCATAGAAGTATCATCAGTCCATTGACCTGGTTTCAGATTAAATGGACCTCCACCAACCATATCTGTCACAGGTGGAAATGAATTACGCAACCGAAACTCCACTGTTGTTCCAATAGCGTCACCTATCGCCAGTCCTAACAAACATCCTCGAAATTGTTCTATTAAATTCATAAAGGCGGTAAAGTGTTAAATTTTAATATTGTTAATTCCAAGATACTATATAGGTGTTGCGCTTAATTCCGAAACTAATTGGCTTAGTTCATCCACAAGTGGTGAATTGAAACTATCTGACTGATAAATTTGGAGAAAAGTGCTATAAAACCAAAGTGTTCCAGATTTTCCTCCGGTAAATTTTTCCCAAACCATCTCTCCTTTGACTCTTCTTTCAATTAATATAGAACGAGCATTGTGGACTTTATCGGCTAGAGCTACGCGACGGACAGAGGTAGAAGCCTGACTGATTTTGGCTAAATACTCTAACTTGCGATCGCGCCAAGGTGGTTTTGGGACAACATCAGTTTCTGTACAACCATCCACGATCGCTGTAACTCGTTCCCCAAATAATTCCAGGATAGCAAATCTTGTTTTTATTCCTCCTTGATCTTCAACTGCATCGTGCAAAAGCGCAGCAATAGCTTCATCCTCATCTCCACCATCTTCTAAGGTTAAAGCCGCTACGCTTAATAAATGGCTTACATAAGGAATATTAGTTGCTTTACGGTATTGTAAAGAGTGTAGCTGAGTAGCATAAGCAAGTGCTTTTTCAAAGCGCTGGGTTAATTGTGTTGGCATTTTTATTTAAGGATAGGGAACAGGGGATAGGGAACAGGGAACAGAGGATAGTGGATAGGGAAGAAAGCAATAAATTTTTTGCTCAGAATAGGCTTAACCAGAATTACCTGTATAGCAGCAGCTAAAAGACTTTTACCCTGTTCCCCGTTCCCCCAACCCTGTTCCCTGCTGTAATGCTTAAAGATAATATTTTCCCAGGAAGAACTTCTGATTTTTCCCATTTCTCTGTCGGTCGCTCTAATATATCAACAACATCAGAGACTACTAACTCCAAGTCACTTTGTAATGACAAATCAGCCGGTTTTCCATGAGATTCATAACAGCGTAAAATCCACTTTTGCGGGTCAGACTCAGATTGCTTAAACGCTGTGAGGACAAGATTCTTGGCTGATAAATCTAAGAATTTACCCACTGGATTTAAAGTATTTGTCTTTATCGGGTGAGAATCTGGGAAAAACACTACCCTAAGAGGGATGTTTAACTCATATCCATATCTTACAGTATGAGCAGATTGCCAATTATTTGCGTGAGGATAGATAGCATAAGTAAATTTTTGCTGACCTCGATCTGCTTCTGGAGCAGGCCAGTTAGGACTGCGGAGCAAAGTTAGGCGCAAGCGATTTGATTGGCTATCATAACCGTATTTGCAATCATTGAGCAAACTTACACCATACTCATCTGTACTCAAATCAGCCCATCTCAATCCAGGAACTTCCCATTTAGCTTTTTCTCTTGGTGTTTCTGGCTGGTTAGAACGGCGAATTGCTCCACAGGGAATTTCATAAGTGGTATACTCCGATGATATATTGCAGCGAAAAGCAGCTTTGACTAATACATGACTTTCTTGCCAATCTACAGTAGTCTCAATTTTGAGTAGCGGTAGACCAAGAGAAAGAATATAATCTTGGGAAAATTCTGATTTTCCTATTTGTCGCACTACTCGCAATCGCTGTTGCACAACCCCTTGCTCTATCCACTGAATCGATTTAAGATCACTTGGAGGTAATGGGTGTTGGGCGTAATTAGGGTCAATATTCCAAGCATCCCAATATTGTCCACTGTCTTGAAATGCTTGTAACTGATTAAATTCGACTCCCTCGGTAACTTCTCTGCGATTTACTTTGTCAAAAACCCTGGATAATTCGCCATTTTTAGGATTTACCACGATTTGGAGAAATTCGTTTTCTAAAATCCAGTCTTTTCCGTTAGTTGGGATTTGGGGAGTTTCGAGTTTTTCTCCGGGTGACTGACATAGCCAAAATACCCGATAACCAACTGATGGAATGTCAGTTGCGAGAAATAATAATTCTATTTTGGCGGGTTCTTTGGTTGAAATTTGGGATGGTAGTAAATTTCCGGCTAAATCGCGAATTTCCCAGTTTGGATATTGAGATAAATTGGCTAAATCTACAGATACGACTTCTTGACGTAACCAGTTCATCTGGTTGAACACGACAATCGGTAAAGCATTGGGTTGTGGTGCTGGTGGTAGAGCTATAGCGTTGGCGATCGCCTGTAAAGCATCTGCTAAAATTTCCGTACCAACTTGCTCCACTTCTCGCCAAGCTTGATTTGCGTCTACATAAACTGGAGGAATCGCTGTTCCGGGGAGAATATCATGGAATTGGTTAAACAGAACTTTTTTCCAAGCATCTGCTAATGGAACTTGGGGATAAGTTACTCCTGTAATGATAGTCGCCAAAGCAGCAAATAATTCAGCTTGATATAACAACTTCTCAGAATATCGGTTTGATAACTTTTGTTGAGCATGGGTTGTATAACAACCGCGATGGAATTCCAGATATAATTCATCATTCCATACAGGAAGCTCTGTTTGGCTAACTTGCTGTAAATAAGGTTGCACTTGGGAAAATTCCAATGTGGGGAAAAAGGGAGATTGTTTCCATCTCCTGGCGACGTTCAGCATATCTTTAGTTGGACCACCACCATGATCACCACAGCCAAATAACCAAAGACTGTCTGAGAGATGCGTCTGTTTTTCCCAACCAATAGCATAATCAGCGATTTCTTGAGGATTTATATCTTGACCAATGGGATTCGACATGAAGCTCAATATTTCTGTACCATCTGGAGATGACCACAAGAAAGTCCCGTAAGGAAAAGTTGTGGTATCGTTCCACTTCAGCTTCTGAGTCACGAAATACTCTATTCCACCTTGTTTGAGTATTTGGGGAAGAGTAGCACAAAACCCAAAGGTATCTGGTAACCAAACAATTTTGCTTAATTGACCAAATTTCTCTTGGACGTAAAGTTGACCATAAAGTATTTGTCTGATAATGGATTCCCCATCAATCAGATTCAAATCTGGTTCTACCCACATTCCGGCGATTACTTCCCACGACCCTTGAGCAAATTTTTCTTGAATTGCTGTAAACAAGTCTGGTCGATGTTGTTCAATCCAAGCATATAAAGCTGGACTGGAATGACAAAAAATTAATTCGGGAAATTCTGCTTGGAGGTTGAGGACTGATGTAAACGTCCGTTGAGCCACATCCCAAGTTTCGCTGATCGGCCATAACCACGCCATGTCTATATGAGTGTTACCTAACAGCAATACACGACGATGTTGGAATAAAGATTGCTGATCAATAACCGTAGCTAGATTTTGACGGAGATTCAGGAGCGATCGCTCGAAAATTGGAGTATCTGGTAACGCTGTCCAATTGATTTGTGCTACCTGTTCCTCCACATCTGTTAATTTTTCTGGCGCAAATGCTGTGAGGTAACTTTGCAAAACAGCTAACTCATCCGCGACAAAACCAGGGTCGATTTGGCGATCGCTCCCAGCTTCATAGATACAGAGCGATCGCATTAAAGCTCCTGCGTCATGACCCGGACTGACCAGTCTCAAAGCCAAGATTATTTCCTCTCCCGGTTTCACGGAATGGCTTAATTCAACCCTAGCTTTGGAAATAAATAAATCTCCCTCCTGAATCAAAACCCCATTCCTAAAAATCTTCACATCAAAAGCCCACCAAGTTAAAGCTAGAAGTAACGTCAAACCTTCCAGAGCATATCCTTGTAAATCCTGTGGAACTAATATTTTCTGAGCCAGCCATAGTACTTGATTACGATCAGGGATAGGAATATTTCCTTTATGATCAAGTCTAACTAAAGGCCAATTAGATATATCTGGAGGAATGGATAAACTATCAGCCAGTAAATTATCATAATATTGCCAATTTTCCAGAATATCAACCTGACTCATCTGGTGTAACTTGGCTGTAGTTTGAGAAATTAGATTTACATCCATATATATAATGAAGCTGAGTAAAATCGGCGAATTTTAATTAAAGTGGTGTTTTTGCGGGTAAACCAAAAGCGCGGGGAAATTTCATTGGCGTATCTTTCACCTTCTTCAAATAAACACAATGGCGGATACTCTGGGTAAGAGGAGTGGTAAACTGTGTAACTGCTTGTACTAATCCGCCCAATTGCTTAACTGCATTTTCTAAATTAACTGCTTCTGCTTGTGTCCAAGTCCCACGGTAAATCACGGCTAAACCTCCCTGTTTCAGTAGCGGTAAAGAATACTCAGCACATGTAGAAACCGTACCCACAGCACGAATTACAGCTAAATCATAACATTGACGATGCTGTTTTTGCTGTCCAATTTCCTCTGCTCTTCCTAAAAGGGTTTTCACATGAGTCAGAGCCATTTGCTCTATTATATGATCAATAAAATTGATTTTTTTCTGAGTGGAATCGAGCAGGGTCACGGTGGATGATGGCGCGACGATGGCGATCGGTATTCCAGGAAAACCTGCTCCAGTACCAATATCGATCACGGAACCCCCTGTAAGCAATGGGGGTATGAGTCCCTGTTCTGAGATTATTGGGTGTAAAGAATCCCAAAGATGCTTTTCCGCAAATTCTTCAGATCCAGTAATTCGAGTTAAATTGAGTGATTCGTTACCTTGTAAAATTAACTCATAAAGTTGTTGGAACTGAGTTTGTTGTTGAGTACTTAGCTGTAAATTCAGGCTTTGTTGTATTTCTTCTAACATTAATTGTGGAATATATATCTAGAGCGTAAAATGTATCGTATTTCTCCATCTAGTTACGGTATTCATTGGTACGCAATTGATGAAGATTTGACAACTCAAGGACTAATCAAACTAGCAGAAATCTTCAAGACAGCTTAATCAGGAATTTTTAAATCTCTAGTAATCTCATTTACATCCTGAAAAAGAGCTTTAACCTGAGGATTATCACTAGGACAGCTAAGATCGGGTGATTGTTCTCCACCTAAGCGAATAAAGGTAGAACTACCAAATGAAACTGATTTCATACAAGGTTGAGTTGGTAGTTTGGATAATGGTTGGGCTTTTTTTATATCTCTAAAAAATCTATGAGTCAATTTTTGCTTTAATGAATCTTTTCCATTTCTATTACTACCCACAACATAATCTACCTTTCCAGTCGGTGAAATATAAATGCGATAACAGGGTGTATTAGTTGAGCCTGTATTTAAAATTATTGGAATATTACTTTTTACCAATCTATTTTGAGGTGGACATTGGTTTTTATTAACTTGCTGGGGTAATTGAGCATTAGTAATAAAAAAGATAGCTTCATTTGTCAGCGAAGTTAGACAGACAAAGGTAGCTAATGACAGAAATTTAAATACATTCATAAAAGCTATTACCCTCTAAAGTTCAGGATGAATCTCACCAAAATTTACCTACAATAATATACGCTGACCAGTAATAAGGATGATGGTATGGTCTTTGATCTGGTGAAATTTGGCTAGATTGTTCCATTTGTGTAGTTAAATATTGTTTGATCTTTTCTGCTTCTGGATGCAAATGGCTGAGTAAATTTTCATACCATTGTGTCAGTTCCCTAGCAGTTATATCTCTTAACCATGCTGTTGTTTCGGCTAAAACCATAGCTGGAGATTCACCAGCATGATGCATTTTTAGCCTACAATAGAATTCTATCATAAATACAGCGTTAACATTATCTGGTACATGCCAAAGTGGCATAATTATATGGGGAATTCCTGCAATTAGCCAAGCTGCATCTAAACCTATATATTCACTAGTACTGTTTTGATGGATATTCCTCACAATTTCACAATCGGCGAGAGTAACTAAGTTATAAGCTGACACAGCTTGTTGACAAATCTCCGCTAGTGTTAGTTGCTCTGTCTCTGATAATCGCAATCCGCTTTTAAGGGGTTCATTAAAGTTATTGATTGCTTGGGCAGCAAAATGTAAAATTTGACAATCTTTAGCTAAATAATTACTTACCTGTGCTTTAGTCTCTTGTCTTCCCTTGATCTGGTAAGCATTGTCAAAAATATCTTTAATCACTGCGGTGGAAAATTCTCTAGGACTCAATTCTTCCTCGCTATTAGGGGAATTTTCCACAATGACTATTTTCTGGTTTTGCCAATTTGAGCTTAACTCTGTTGTTTGGGAAATTGCTATTTGAATTGTGGGTAGATAGGTAATTGTATAATTTAACTGGGAATATAATTCTTGATCTACCGATGGATGGGGTAGATGGAAGAGCCCATGGAGTGGTAATCTAGATAAATCCCGATGGGGGACTAAAATTAGGCGACTAATTCCTTCAAGTTCGGGGATAATTGTGGGAATGTTCAGAATTTCTTGCAATTGCAAAAGATTCTGTTCCATATATATTCGCCAGGGATGATTTCTTGCGGCTGTTGAGTCTGGAGTTTGGTGACAAAAATCTTGGTATTGGTTTTGCCAGTTTTCTAACCAGTTTTCTAATTCTATTAGGTTGCGTACTGCTTCCGGGATGACTTCTACATCTTGTATCGGTGTAAAGATTAAAATAGGCGATGGAGCTCGATCCTTGATGATAAATGTTTGGATCGCAGCTGGACTAATTTGCCAGTAAACTATGGCTGTGGAGGGATCTATTAGTTGTTGAACTGATGTATAGCTGGTTTTACTAGTATCATGGTTGAAGTAGTTGTTGGCGCGATCGCTCCCATTAGCTAGTAACCAGTGTAAATAGGCATTTCTACTTTGTTCGGCAATTTCCCAAGCTTCCACTAAATCTCCCACACTTACAGCTAGATCTACTGCTAATTGGTTCAATCCAGCGAATTTGAGCAATAACTGTTTTTGGCTTTCTTCGGGGCGATTCGGTTGATCTAGCAGTTTTTGCAGGAGTTCACTGGAAATTTGCTGTACCTCTTTGGCTGCTGTTATTTCTCTCAACCCGACAAGTACTTTCATAAACGATTGGAGAACTTCTAAATGCAATTCGGGAAATTCTTCTGCTGTTAGCGCTATTAAAGATTGTTGATACTCATATACGGCTTTGTACCAAAAATCATGCTGTCTAGATTCTTTTTTGCCTTGTTCATAAAGAGTGTTGGCGATCGCTAGATGTAATCTTCCCCAACCTTCCGGGTGTGTGTCTAACCGTAAATGCTTCAGTCCTTCCTCATAACTAGCTAGCTTACCCACATAACCAGGACGATGGAGGTCAGAGTTAGATGTATCCTTAGTGGTGATCAAGCCAAATGCATTATTATAGTAATCTACCAAACTTCCCGCAGATACACCTCTACCTAGCCAAGCTTCCCAGTAATCTGGTTTCATTTTTAAAGCACTATCGTAGCAAGTAATCGATTCTGCAAACCTTTGCAGATGAAATAGCGCTACTGCTTGATTATACCAAGCTAGATGGAAATCAGATTTAATGGCGATCGCTTGTTGATAGGAAAAAATAGCTTCTTCGCGCCGGTTTAAGTTATCTAAAGCCACACCTCGATTATACCAAGCTAGATATAATTCTGGTTGACTAGACAAAGCGCGATCCCATGATTCAATAGCTTCTGACCATCGCTTCAAGTTGAATAAGACAACACCCCGATCTATCCAAACCTCATAATAGTCTGGTTGAATCGCTAAAGCTTGGTCATAAGCAGCGATCGCCTCTGGATATTGTTCTGTAATTCCCAGAGCTACCCCACGATAATACCAAGTTTCTGGGTCTTCAGGCGATAAATGGAGAGCATTGTCATAACTAGCAATTGCTTCCGCAATCAAACCTAATTTTAATAAGGCGAGACCCTTAGCTGACCAAGCCTCAGCATAATCTGGCTTAATCCCTATTGCTGTATCAAAAGAAGCAATAGCCGCCTCACAATCACCTAACTCTCCTAGTACACCACCTCGATTATACCAAGCTTTAAAGAAATCAGGTTTGATGTTGATCGCTTGGTTATAAGCAGCGAGTGCTTCTTCAAAATTTTGTAAATAACAAAAAGTCAAAGCTTTATTAAACCAATACTGATGTGCCTGTGGTTGTAATTTAATAGCGCGATCATAAAACTCCAGCGCTCCTGCTAAATCCCCAGCTCTCGCTAATTGTAAACCATGATAGAAATAGGTCTGGGACTGATGTGCCAAAGTTAGTTGAGACCAGAGTTCAGGTGGAGATAGTTGACTGAGCGCCAGTTGCTCATGGGGAACTCCAACAGATTCGCGCTGACTGACTATTTGAGATTCACGACTAGCTAACTCCGTAGCTAGCTTCTCCACAAGATGAGTACTTTGCTCTAATCTAACAACTAACTCATTCAGAGAATAAGGTAAAGTGGGTGTCACATCTTGAGGTAATTCATCCCTAGCAGATTCCATCGAATTAGATGCAAGATCCTCTTCTACTATTTCTACTACTTTTTCTGGTTTTACTCCAGCTACTTCCTGAATATCTAGATTGTCTACCTCTGTGGGTTCATAGTGTTCATAGTTAATTTCACTATGTTCTACCCACTGATACGCGTAATTTCCAGAGGACGATTTATCTTGAAGTGTAGGAGCCGGAATAATTTCTTCCCCTTGTTCCCATAATTCTTCTCCCCATTGGCGCAACAATATTTGTCCAGGAGTATCTAATAAGGGATCAATTACATCTATCGTTTCTTCGGGGACTTCCTCCTGGTCATTTGGATATTCTGAGTCAAAATTCCGCTCTAAAAGCTTAATTCCAATGTCGTAAGCCAGTTCGCCCACTTTGCCAATACCAAGTTCACCTAGTTGGACCATCCTAGTAGCTAATTGATGATTTGGGGCGGGTGAAGCAAGTAACCTTTCACCGAATATTAGTAACCAATCTAACCAACGCTCAACAGTAATCCGATTCTCCATTCGCTGTAAGTACTTCAGCGCCCACTGTTGTCCACGCGCTTGATGGACACCTTCCAATAATTGGGTAAATAAAACTTCTAAATCAGCATTGGTTAATTCAGGTAGTAATTCCACCACATGGCTTTCCTTACTAGTCTCAGGATTATGTATCCATTGACTACCAAGGGTGTGTTGGAACAACCTGTTAAGCATGTGAAGCAAATGTAATAGCCACCTGAGCATCTGCTATATTTTGAGATTTTCTTTCTCCTAGATTGTAACTATCGTTGTGTCAAAAAAATCATTAATTAAATTACTTGACACATTTTATCACTAGTTATGTCTATCAAAACGCCTATATATTTAAATACTAGTTAATGATATTACATAAGACCAGAGATTTGTCATCAGAGTTTACTCGCTCATTCATTCCGCAAGACCCTCACCTCAATTTTCTGGGAGAGGAGATGCTTCATTTACCTGCAATTGTTTCATTAGTGCTGCTACTATGACTTGCGGATCATCGGTTTCGATATCCAGTTGTTGGATAATTTGTTGACGGAGGTTTTCATCTTGCTGCAACATGACCAGTAACTCATCTAAGGTGACGGTCTCGTATTCAGCCTCTGGGGAACTCTCCTGGGAAATATCATCTGTTTCTGCAGGAATGTTTTCTATCAGAATATCTGGTCCATCATATTCCCAAATTGCTTCGCTTTGATGGCGTGTTAACAGTTCCATCCCAATATTGTAAGCAAGCTCTCCTATCCCACCAACTTCTAATTCGCCTAAAGCTACTAATCTTGATGCTAACTCATTATTAGGCGTTTTTAATGCTAACAATCTTTCGCCAAAACGTTGTAACCATTCTAGCCAGCGTTCTGAACTAATCCGATGTTCAACATTGCTTAACCATTTTTGTACCCAATCCCTACCTCTCACCTGATGAACTCCTTCTAAAAGTTCCGTAAACAGAAATTCTAAATCTGTATCCGTAAGGGGAGGTGCTGGCTGCTTTGGTACTGTATCCTCGTTTGTCAAAGCAGATGCTTGACCAAACAAACGTTGAAGTAAATTTTTGAGCCATTGAATAAACCGCCTGAGCATTTCCCGCACCATTGAAGTCTTCATTCTTAGAATTTTAGCCCAAACCAGCGGCTTCTTTAGACAAAGGAATCAGCACCGGGGAGAGATAGCAAGTTAACTATGTCTAATGGCACAATGGAAGTTGTCATGAGTGTTAAAATGTTGAAATTATTGGAAGTCCGTGTCTTACGAACCCATACACCATAAGTATCGCCCCCAAAGTTTTGCCCAATTAGTAGGACAAGAAGCGATCGCTACTACTCTGACTAACGCCATTCTGGGTGGAAAGATTGCTCATGCTTACTTATTCACGGGACCTAGAGGAACAGGGAAAACTTCCAGTGCTAGGATTTTAGCCAAGTCGATTAACTGTCTACAAAGTGATCAGCCAACTCCTGAACCTTGTGGTTTTTGTCATAGTTGTTTGGGTATAACTAAGGGCTACACGGTGGACGTGATTGAAATTGATGCTGCTAGCAATACAGGGGTTGATCATATCCGTGAATTGATTGAAAAGGCGCAATTTGCTCCTGTACAGTCTCGTTACAAGGTATATGTGATTGATGAATGTCATATGCTCAGTACTGCGGCTTTTAATGCGTTACTGAAAACTTTGGAAGAACCACCAAAGCATGTTGTGTTTATCTTAGCTACGACTGATCCACAGCGAGTATTACCCACGATTATCTCTCGCTGTCAAAGATTCGATTTTCGCCGAATTCAATTAGATGCTATGGTCAAGCATTTAAAGGCGATCGCCCAGCAAGAAAAAATTGAGATCACTCCCGACGCGATCGCTTTGGTGGGACAATTAGCTCAAGGAGGATTGCGCGATGCGGAAAGTTTACTAGACCAATTAGCCTTGTTTCCCACACTTGTCACACCAGAACATGTTTTGGATTTGGTTGGTTCGGTGAGCGAACAAGATTTATGCGGACTGTTAGAGGCGATCGCCCAAGACGATGCAGAATTAGTCTTAGATTTCACCCGTAAAATTCTAGACAGAGGTAGAGAACCTCTGACGATTCTGCAAAATTTGGCTGCTTTCTATCGAGATTTACTCATTGCTCAAACTGCTCCTAGTCGGAGAGATTTAGTGGCTTGTACCCAATCAACCTGGGAAAAATTAGTCAATTTTGCCCCAAGATGGCATAAAAGCCTGATTTTACAGGGACAAAAACAGCTGCGGACAGCAGAAGTACAAATTAAAAATACTACCCAACCACGCTTGTGGTTAGAAATCACATTATTAGGATTATTACCCAGCGCCACTCTTCAGACTCCCACGCCAAATATTGGCGTATCTCCGATATCTTCTCCTAGTAAACTTGCGCAAAACTCACCTATTTCTTCTACATCTGGCGTAAATGATCGATTTGGGTCTGTAATCCCATTAAAACAAGATGCGACAACTTGCAATCATGAAGCATCAGCATCAACCCTATTCCCGCAAGTAGCTTCTAGCAGCCAGACAGAAACACCACCAGAAGTTATCTCGCCAGTACAAGTTGCTCCAGAAACTGCTCCAGAAACTGCTCCAGAAATCAATTTAAGCCAAATTTGGCAAGAAGTAATTATTAACTTACCAGGTCCAGGTGGTCAATCTCTTTTCAAACAACATGGACGCTTAATCAGTCTTGATAACGGTGTTGCACAGGTAACAATGCCAGTAAAGTTAATTTCCTATACTAAAGATAAGTTAACATATGTAGAAACAGCCTTTGAAAAGGTTTTAAGACAAAGATTTCAGGTCGTTTGGATACCTATTCATAGCCAAACAACTGGGGAAAAACAAGGTAATAGAGTGGTTTCAGCAACTCCTCATATTTCTCAGCCATCAATTACATCCAAACGTGAATCTCCCAATCCGGATGCTACCTCTAGCCAAACGCCAACTGCAATTCCCACCCCGACTAATCCCCCGACTCAATTACCAAACCCGGTTAAGGAAGAGGAGCAAGTCATTAATTCCAGTATTCCTCAAGATTCATCTGCTACTGCTGTAAAAACAAACCCTAAAATTTCTAGCTTTGACCATAACGAAGTTAATCAAGCCGCTAAAAAGCTAGAAGATTTCTTTAATGGTAAAATAATTACTTTGGGCGATGATACTGTAGATTTATCTGATTTAGGAAATGTGCCAGATTTGGAAATATATGAGTATGGCGATGACTAAATCAATTGCATTACTTTATTCGTGATTGGCACCAGTATGAACTGTTTTCACCCATTTCAGGCGCTTTGGTCGAAAAGACATTCTGGCTGTAGTACTAGTCATAATTATTACCCAGTGCAACATATATAGACTACCTCTGACTGTTTGGAGTAGTAACAGAAAATAGGTAGAAAATTTTAATTTTAACCCTTGATCTTTGTGGACACGCTTGACACCAGCAAGCATACCGACAAAAGACATAGTTAGGGATAAGCTACTAACACTAGTTAAAATTGGGGGTTTGTGTCTGATTACCGCCATGATTAAATCTGGGACTGCTGTTGTCGGTAAAATATACATAATCAGCATGAAAATCATTAAATCCCAGGTTTTGCGCCTACCCATGGAGTTTTTGAGAATCAGATCCCAATAGTCTAAATAGCGTTGATAGCCTCCTTCAGCCCAACGGTTACGCTGATGCCATAGAGATATAGCCTTAGTGACTCCTTCCTCTTGCACACAGGGAGAAAATACACAATCAATATCCCATTTATTTAAATGTAAGCGGATACTTAGGTCTAAATCATCAGTGATAGTTTCCTCATTCCAGCCACCGCAATCCTTCAGGGCTAGACGACGCACAAATTGACCATTTCCCCGGAGTTCACCGATCCCACCAATGGCAATTCTTTGTTGTTGGAACCAAGTATCAAGTGCCATTTCTGCCACTTGACCTTTAGTCCAAAAATTTTCCGCTGCGTTGGCGATCGCTTTGCGAACTTGTACCGCTCCGACATGCTCTCTTTGAAATAAAGGCATGACTTGTAGGAGAATATCCGGTGCTACTTGAGCATCAGCATCGAATACAGCGACTATTTCTCCATTAGTCAGTGGTAAAACCTGATTTAATGCGCCTGACTTACCACCAGTAGCTTGGTCAGAACGGGTAAATACTTTCAGTTGTTGATATTTATCAGCTAGTTCAGCTAATATCTGTGGTGTATTGTCAGTGCTATGATCATCAATGATCCACACTTCATATAGCCCATGGGGATATTCCAGATGACAAAGATTTTGCACCAATCTACCAATAACAGCTTCTTCATTTTTGGCTGCTACTAATACAGATACAGAAGGCCATTCCCCAGTTATTTCTCTTGGGTAGGGACGAGATTTAGCCAAAATTATGCGCAAAGCATGAATACCTAGAATAGCTGTTAAGCCAAAAATAAAGGCAAAACTCCAGGAAACTAAGTGCAGGAAAATAGTTCCACTCCAGACAACAGTGAGAACTAAAGCAGCTTTACGTCTACGTCCTTGAAACCGCCTTGATGCCAAAGGCGTAGTATTTTTCTCTACCACTAACTCGTCCTCTATCGATAGGTCGGATAAGAGCGAGTTAATCGGCTCAAATTCGCTATAGGAATTGTTATCGGGCCAGGGATTTGCTGGCATAGGTTACTTGCGTGAAAAACCAGTACTTATCTACATTCCAAACCTGCTACCTTTTTTAGAGGGTTACAGGATTGAGCGATCGCTCGCAGCAAGTGACTTTAATGATTCCCTTGCTAAGTTAATATATTATTGTTGCATATTTTCGGAAATACACAAATTTTTAACCCGGAAAGGATATTAAATTATGTCCATTGACCAAATCCAACCTGTCAGCCAGCAGCAAGCTAGTGTTTACCTACCATACATTCAAGCCGCCAAGCGGAACTTTCTCCCCTATGCTATCAGCCTTTATCAAAAAGGTGTTTTGGAAGGAAACCGTAAAATAGAAGCTGGTGAAAATATTCCCTTTGTGGCTACATGGAACGTGTCTACCTTACCTTCAGATTTAACGCGCTGTCGAGTGCAGTTTGATGGTAATGCGGAATTAAGTTATGAAGTGATGATGGCTAGCTTTGAGTTTATCAATTTTATCATTGACATGATGGAAAACTATAAACGCTATCGCCTCACTGACTTTTCCCAGGCTTTTTACCGCAAATTACTGCATAAAGAAGATTAATCACAAGCGGAGTATGAGGCTTATTCCTCTCAGAAGCTACTAAATTATGCCATAAACAACTAAAATTAATGAACCGGAGGTGAACAACTCCGCCTCCGCACCTAACTGAGTTCCTCAGACTTTTGCAATTAGGAGCGCATACGTGCCAACACCCGCTAAATATTTGCTAGTTGGATCGGTTGAGACTTACAGTGGTAAATCTGCAACAGTTCTCGGTTTGTCTTATCAACTACAGCAAAAAGGACTGGATATTGCTTACGGAAAACCTCTAGGTACTTGTTTAACCGTCTCTGCTGGAAATGTATTAGAGGAGGATGTTCAGTTTATTACCCATAGTTTGCAACTGCCCGAAACTCGTATTGCACCTACTTTATTAGCTTTGAATGCAATTACTATTCAACAACGCTTATCTGGTGAAGATCAGACTAATTATCAGCATTTATTAGTCCAAAAGTACCTAGAAGTACCAAGAGGGAATTTGGTCCTTTTGGAAGGTCCTGGGGATTTGTCGGAAGGTAATTTATTTGGCTTATCTCTCTTACAAATGGCAGAGTTACTCAATGCAGGACTCATGCTAGTAGCCCGTTATCAATCGATTAATTCGGTTGAAAGCTTGCTCCATGCTCAACAACAGGTGGGCGATCGCTTGATTGGAGTAGTGATTAATGAAATTCCAGCAGAACAGTTAGATACAGTCAAAAACCTCGTTCGTCCATTTTTGGAAGAGCGAGGTATCCGTGTACTAGCGCTATTACCCAAAAACAATTTGCTCCGCAGTGTGAGTGTCGGGGAGTTGGTCAAACAATTAAAAGCTGATGTTTTATGTCGTGAAGACCGCCTGGATTTGCTGGTGGAGAGTTTAGCAATTGGGGCAATGAATGTGAATTCAGCAGTCAAGTATTTCCGCAAACGTCGTAATATGGCAGTAGTCACAGGGGGCGATCGCGTAGAAATTCAGCAAGCTGCTTTAGAAACATCCACACAATGTTTGATTTTGACTGGACAACTACCTCCGCCGCCTTTTATTCTGCTGCGTGCTGAAGAAATGGAAATTCCCATTTTGTCGGTTGATTTGGATACGCTCACCACAGTGGAAATAGTTAATCGTACTTTTGGTCAAGTGCGCTTACATGAACCTCCAAAGGTGGACTGTATTCGTCAACTCATGGCTGAACATTTTGATCTTGACCGATTACTGTCGCATTTGTAGAAAAGACAGGGGGGGTAAGAGAACCTCTCTGTCTACTGCTTTACCATCAAGAATAATGTACATTAATTACTAGTATAAATATTTTCTGGTGTTACTGAAGCTACAGAGTATAAAGAAATAGCAATCTGTAACTTTAGA
>Ga0116226_10001289_pt1 | contig 21627 bp, 18 predicted proteins | sample S1TSphfallax_FD_89692 | JGI IMG/M metagenome (GOLD analysis project Ga0116226, IMG submission 89692) | Host-associated microbial communities from peat moss isolated from Minnesota, USA - S1T2_Fa - Sphagnum fallax MG | ecosystem: Host-associated > Plants > Peat moss > Unclassified | place: USA... | reverse complement strand
TCGATGCCGAAGGGCGAAAAGAACGGGTAATGTTCCACTGCGGTCGGGTCGCCGAATTGGCCGCCATACACGTTGAGGTGTTCGAGCAGAGTCGAGTTCAGCTGGTTCGGAAACCGGTTGAACAAGTTCTGCGCACCCACGGAAAGCTTCAGATTCTCGGTGAACTGATAACCGATATCCAGGTTCGTGATCAAGGTGGTGCCTTGCTGGTCCTTGAAGTACTCCGGATTGCCTGACGGATTGTCGCCATCGTCTTGCTCGAAGTCCGAGGTCGGACCGATGATCTTCTCGACGACATCCACGGAGAGTTTATCCACCGTGTACAACGCGCCCAGGTTGAATACGAACTTCGGGCTGGCCGTGGTCAATTCCGAATAGGCTTCCTGATCGTATAGGACAGCCCCGCCCAAAGAAGCCGGCGAGGCGGGCCGCTTGGTGACCGACGTGGTGTTCATGTTCGAGCCGATCGAATATACGATGTTGCCAAAGTTGTACTCAAACGGAAAGTTGAACACCAGATCCGCGCCATCGGTGCGGGTGTCGATGCCGTTGGCGAAGATATTCACGCCGTAGCTACCCGTTGCCAGCACCGCCGGATCAATGAGATTGGAGCCGTGTCCATAGGCTTGGATCGCCGCGCTGACGCCAGGAAAGGCCCCGGTCGGCACGCCATTGACCTGACCGTAGACGTTGCCGCTTCCCACGATGCGGTTGGTGATCTGGATTTGATAAAGATCCAGGGTCGCGCTCATGTGTTCGATAGGACGCCAGACGAAGCCGACACTGAAGTCCACCGATTTCTCAGGCTGCAAACCGTTGCCCAGTCCAAGCAATTTTCCAGCAGGAGAATTGGGTGGCAATTGAATGAAGGCGGTGACCGGACCCACGTTGGTGGCCGAGTAATATTCTTCGGCCAGCGTCGGCGCGCGGAAGCCATTGTTGGCCGAGCCGCGTATCGCAAATTCGGGCGAGAAGTCATAGCGCGCGCTCAACTTACCGATGGTCGCGTTACCGAAGTCGCTGTAATGCTCGAAGCGCACCGCCGCATCGACTTGCAGCTTGTCGATGGGCTTCGCGGCGAAATCGAGGTAGCCCGCGTTGTTGGTGCGCGCATGAGAACTCGCGTCCAACGGGGTGAAGCCAGGATACGACTGTAAACCGCCGTCCTCGTAGGTGATGGGCAGTCCGGGGGTGATGGAGTAGGTATCGCGGCGATGCGCGACACCGAACGCGAAGGTCAGGGGACCGGCTAAGCCGACGTCGAACTCATGGCGAACGTCCAACGTGGAGTTCCATTGAGTGGCCTGCAAGTTGCCGTCGTGGTAATTGGCTAGATTTCCGTCCAGACCGGTGGCGCCGTAGTAGCCGGCATTGACTGTTTGCAACGTGTTGAGATTGTCGTGATCGCCGCCGAAACCGGTGGAGAGGTCCCAATCCCAACCGACGATGCTCCCCTTGACGCCGCCCGTGAACTGATAGTCGTCTTCGAAATCCGCCTCCTGCGGGCTGAAGCCGTCGGGAAGCGGATAGGTGGTGACACCCGCCGGGTCCGTGTAGCTCACCTTCCCCGGCACTCGGTAGTTCTCGTAAGACACCGCGTCTTTATGCCCATAGGTGGCGACCAGGTACAACTCGGTGCCCCCCGGGAGGTCCCAACCGGCATTGATCGCCGCGAGCTTCTGGATCGTGGCGGCATCGCCGAAGATGCGGTTCAGGTTCGGATACCCCGAATCGTTCGCTGCGTTCAAGTTAATCGCAGGCTGGCCTGAAGCTGCCTGGCCCAGGTTCTGCGGAAACAGACGCGGATCCTCCGCGCCCACGTCGCTGTGGCCGTGATTGCGGTAGTTGGCCGTGAGGTTGAAATAGCCGCCCTCGGTGGGCTCTAAACCCGCGTTGCCGCTGATGTCTTCGGTCTTGCCGCCACCGCTGCCGTATTGACCATAGAGCCCATCGAGCGAGCCGCCCGACGAGTTCTTCTTCAGGATGATGTTGACCACACCCGCAATCGCGTCGCTGCCGTACTGCGCGGCGGCGCCGTCGGTGAGCACCTCGACGTGGTCGATGGCATCCAAGGGAATGAAATTGAGATCGACGCCGGCGCCGCCCTGGAACGGCGTACCGCTGTCCACGGCGAGGTTGGCGGTCGTGTGGCGGCGCTTACCGTTGATGAGCACCAGCACGTCGTTCGGGCTCACGCCGCGCAGGCGTGCCTGCAGCGTCTGGCCGGACATGTCGGCACCGAACGCCTGCATCTGCAAGGACGGCACGGTCTGGGTGAGGGCCGACATGAGGTCGCCGGCGCCCGTGGCCTTCAGCGCGTCAGACGAAATGACTTGAATCGGCGTCGCGCTATCGAGTGCGCGCACTCCGCTCTCGCGCGTACCGGTGACAATGACTTCATCAATGCCTTCGCTGGAGCTGGCATTTTCGTTCGCCGCAGCGACGACCTGTGCCCGAACGGCGGCCGACCCGCCCAATGCAATAGCTATAGCGATACCTAGAGGTATCGATCCCTTCGGAGATAACTTCATCGCGGTTCCCTTATCATGTTAGTGGTTACTCATTGCGTCGTACCACTCCCCCTCGCCGACTCATCCCTGTAGCGTCAGCTCGCCGCCGGCATCGCCTTAGCTTCATCCCGTTTTTGTGGGTTTTTTCGTACTGTCATCGCGGCGTCACATCAAACGATTTGTGAATTTGCGCTAAAACATCGCTATTAGCAAGATATTCTGCCGCATTTTATGTTGTACAAATACAACGTCATCTCGCGTAGCGGCGCTGCGACGAACTGCGGAAGGTCCAACCTGCCCGCGTCGCCGGCGAAGGCGGCCCGCGCCGGTCGTTAAGAGTTGGCGATGCGGCTCACCAGAGCGCGCGTGAACTCCGCCGTGGTGGATTTTCCGCCGAGATCGCCGGTGCGGATCTTGTCGACGTTCATCGTGGCATCGATGGCCGCACGCAGCCGGGAAGCGAGTTCAGGCAGGGCGACGTGATCGAGCATCAACGCCGATGCCAGCAATAAGGCGGTGGGATTGGCGATGCCCTTGCCCGCGATATCCGGCGCCGAGCCGTGCACCGCCTCGAAGATCGCCGCGTCCATGCCGATATTGGCGCCGGGAGTCATGCCGAGGCCGCCGACCAGACCGGCTACCAGGTCGGACAAAATGTCGCCGAACAAGTTGGTGGTCACCAGCACGTCGAATTGCCAGGGATTGAGCACGAGTTTCATCGCGCAGGCATCAATGATGACGGTGTCCAGCAAAAATTTACCCTTGTAGCGGCGCTCGTAGAGTTCCAAGCCGGTTTCCAGGAATATCCCGGTGAGCGCCTTCATGATGTTGGCCTTGTGAACGATGGTCACCTTCTTGCGTCCCAGAGCGACGGCGTGGGCGAAGGCGAATTCCAAGAGACGACGGCTCCCCTGGCGTGTGTTCACGCCCGTGGCCATGGCGACGGCATGTGGGTCGTCGTCGATCTGGATGAAATGTTCGTGCCCAATGTACAGCCCTTCGAGATTTTCGCGCACCACTACCAAGTCGATTTTCTCGAAGCGGCCACCTGGAATGATGGTGCGGGCGGGACGCAGATTCGCATACAGCTTGAATTCCTCGCGCAATCGCACGTTCGAGGATCGGTAGCCGCCGCCGGAGGGGGTTTCCAACGGCCCTTTCAATGCCAGCCGGGTGCGCCTGATGCTCTCGATGGTCTTCGCCGGCAGCGGATCACCGGCGCTCTTCACGCCCTCGAGTCCGGCGATCTGCGTATCCCAGCTGAACGGCGAGCCCAGTGCCTCCAGGGCGGCCAGCGTGGCATCGACGATTTCGGGACCGATTCCATCTCCGGGAATCAGCGTCGCGGGAATGGGCTGTGGCATCGGCTTAAATCTCTCCAGGGCTGACGATTCAATTAGGATACTCGAACCGGAGCGATCAGGCTTCCGGCTCCCGAAGGAATTCGCATCGACAATCAACGCATCGCCCAGGACACCCGACGCTGGATCGAGCGCGCGGTCATAGGGCTCGGACTATGCCCGTTCGCGCATGCCCCGTACGCGAGCGGTGGCGTGCGCCTGCGGGTGAGTGAGCAGCGGTCGGCAGCCGGCTTGCTCGAAGAATTGCGCTCTGAGTTGCGGCATTTGCAGGCCACGCCGCCCGGTGAATGCGAGACGACACTGCTGATCCATCCCTGGGTGCTCAATGACTTCATCGAGTTCAACGATTTTTTGCAGATCTGCGATGCGACTGTGGCGGAACTCGACCTCGAGGGTGAGCTACAGGTGGCGAGTTTCCATCCGCAGTATCAATTCGCCGGTACCGACGCCGATGACGTCAGCAATTGCACCAATCGCTCGCCGTTCCCCACCCTCCACCTCTTGCGCGAGGCGAGCGTCGAGCGTGCGCTTGCCGGCATCGCCGATCCCGCCTCGATCTACGAGGAAAACATCCGGCGGCTGCACGCCTTGGGCCTCGCCGGGTGGCAGGCCCTGTGGGCATAGGGGATCAGAGCGCCTTGCGCATGGGCAAGAATTCGATGTGTTCGCCGGCGCCGACGTCGTAGAGCACCTGTTCGGTGCCCCGATAGCCGCGAGCCGAATAGAGTTTCACCCCGGGTAAGGTCGCCATGAGTTCGACCTCGGAGAATCCTGCGGCGCTCGCCTGCCGCTCGCAATGATCGAGCAGCAGCGTGCCGATGCCGCGCCGGGCGTGGGCGGGGTCGACGAAGAACGCACGGATCTTGGCCGGCTGGCGCCGAGGATCGAGGCGTGAGGCATCTCGGCCGCCGCGCGCGTCGCCACCGAACAGGGTCGAGCGGAAGCTCCAGCCGCCGGCACCGACGATGTGTCCATGCTCCTCGACCACGAAATACGTCTCGTCCTCGAGCAATTGCGAGTCCACGCCGAAGGCGCCGCGCAGCGCACCTTCGATCTGCTCGGGACGATAGTCCTCGCTGCTCAAGACCCGCGCCGATCGGGCGATCAGCGCCTCGAGCTCGGGGATGTCGTCAAAGGTCGCGACGCGCAGCGTGATGGCCACGAACGTCAACCCTGCGTCAGGTCGGATCGCGCCGGGTGGGCTCCGAGGCCGGTGTGGGTCGGCGCCGTCTGCGCCGGTGAGGGCTGGGCGGATGACGGCGGCGCGGGCGATGGATCTGCACGGGTCGCCGAACGCAACATCGCGGCGGCGGCATAGGCGATGACCCCGATCACCAGCCAGCGAAGCGCGACCAGGGGCAGCGATTTGACGATGAAGGCGGCGACCAACACGCCGACGATCCCGCCGATGGCGAGCCCCAGGGAAGGGCCCCAGGCGAACTTGCCGGTCTGAAAAAATTTCAGGCTGGCGACCGGTTGCAGCAAGGCGCAAGCCCCCATCATGATGGGGAAGGCGGCGAGCGGATGCATGCCCAACAGGGCGAGCGTGATCATGCAGGGCGCATACAGGCCGATGCCGACGCTCATCAGCGCGCCGAGCACGAAGTTGATGGCGACGGCGATGCCGAACTTCCATCCCGCCAAGGCCATGGCGGTACCGCCGCCGGGTAGAGCGCCGAGATTCACCGCCGCAAAGACGGTACCCGCAATCAGCAATGCGATGCCCATGGCAATTTGGATCGCCCGGCGCGGCAAATGCGCGACGATGCCGGCGCCCGCCCAGGCTCCCGCCGCCGCACTCAAAACCATGGCGACCAGCAGCGCGGGCTCGACGATGATGGTGGTGACGAAAATCGCCGTCTCGACCAGCGCCGCCGACACCAGTCCCACGTTGAGGGTGCCAGGAATCAACTCATCCGGCACGATGCGACGCAGCTTGAAGAGGGCGGTTGTCGGTGCGAAAGAACCGATTCCCAGCGTGTCGAAAAAGGTCACCAAGGCACCGATGCCGAGTTCCTCCGCCGTCGGTCCGCGCAAGCTGCGGGCGCGCCGGACGGCGCGATAGCCGCCGATCAGATAGGCGACGGCGGCGGCGGCGAGCGCCAGATAGAAGACCAGCAACGGTGTGTTCACAGTCACTCGGCGGTTACTCTCACAGGCTGGGCTTGGGCACCGGGATCGGCGTCCGTCGGCGCGAATCACGGCCGTAATAGTTGGGATAGTCCTCGCTCAATCCCTTGAAGCGACGATGCATCCAAAGATACTGTTCCGGCACCTTGAGGATCTGCGCCTGCAACAGTGCATTGAAGCGTTCGACGTCGAGGACTGCGTCGACGTCTGGAAAATCGTCGAACGCCGGTCCGATCACCATGCGGTAGCCGCCAAGACCGGGCAGCCTTTCTGGAAAATACGTGAGGACTTGGGCGCCGGAGATGCGTGCCAGTCGCGAGGTCGCGGTGGTCGTCGCTGCCGGGATCCCGAAGAAATTCACCATCGCCGCACCCTTGTTGCGGTAGCTCTGGTCGGGGGCATACCAGACTGATTCGTTTTTTCGCAAGGCGCGAATCATCGCGCGTATGTCGTCGTGGCGGATCGGCGTGCCATAACGGCAGAAGCTTTGATGCATGACGTAGGCCAGCAATTCATTCTTGGGTGCCCGGTAGACGGCATTCATAGGCACCACCGTGGAGAGGACTCGAGTGGCGATCTCGATGGTGGTGAAATGGCCGCCGATCAAAATCGCGCCGCGTCCCTTGGCCAGCGCCGCCTCGAGATGCTCGAGGCCTTCGACCTTGGCATGGCGGGCAACACGCTCGTCGCTGCTCCACCAGGTCGTCGCCGTTTCACACAGCGCCATTCCCAAGCTGTGGCAATGCCGGTCCACCAAGCGCGAGCGTTGCTCGCGGGAGAGGTGCGGCAAACATAATTCGATGTTGCGGTCGGCGATGCGAATGTAGGCCAGCGGCAGATGCCGGATCACCTTCCCCAAGGCGGTGGCCACGTGCTGCTGGGCGCTGAATGGCAGCAACGCAATGACGCGCAACACACCAAGCCCAACCCAGGTCAGCCAATATTTCGGCAGCAGGAAAGCTAATCGCATGGAAATTGCCCGCGAAGTCTCGACGCTACGCCCGGCGGCGCATAGCATTTCAAAGATGTATTCATTGACAGACCGCCTGCGGTCACTGCGCCACCGCTTCTGGTATCGAGTATCCGAGCGGGTGCGATGGTCTCGCGGTGCGTTTCAAGAATCGCCGGCCCTCGCGCTGCCGGCTTTGCCGGATCGACAGAGTGAGAGAATAGCCGCGTTGCGGACCCGTTACCAGGTGAACTTCGAGCAGCGTTTCTCGGCGCCGACGTCACTCAACAACTATGAATACCTCGACATCCTGGATCGTGCCTGGTCCGAGCGCGGCTGGACCCGTCCCCTGGGCGGTGTGCTCTGCGACGTGGGTTCCGCCAGCTTTTGGTACGCGGCAACGCTCGAGCGGTTTTTCCAGCCCAGCGAATTGATCGGGATCGAGGTCGAAGGCCACCGCTTGTTTACTTCCGGACATACCCGCATCGATTATGCGGCCGGGTATGTTGCCCAGGTGGCGAATGCCCGCTTCATCATCGCTGATTATCTGCAATGCGATATGGCGGCCGATGTCATCACCGCTTGGTTTCCCTTCGTCACGGCGGCCGCGATCTTGGCCTGGCGTCTGCCCTTGTCGCTGCTGAAACCGCAGCAACTGTTCGTACGGGTCGCGCGAAATCTAAAGGCCGGCGGCCGCTTCGTGATGGTCAACCATGGGAAACAGGAAGCGGAGGTGGGGTATGCGGGTTGCACTGCAGCAGGGCTGGTGCACTGCGGCTCCTTTGACACCCCGGGCGTGTTGAGCGGGCACCGGTCAAGTCCCGCGATATTGTCGCTTTGGACGTCGCGGCCGCCTTGACATAACTTAAACAACATTCGTGTTCGGGGCCGATTTGCTGTATCCTGACTGTGGCTCGTGAATTTCTACTTGGTTCGTTTCTGGCCACCGCGCCGCTCCGGCGTCTCGGCCACAACCCACAAAGCAGGTTTCTTCGATCCAGGTGGCTGGCATTTCGCTTAAACACTCACGTTGTGGCTCATTTGACCGGCCGATAGCTTCTTCTGTAGTAGGTATTCTTCAATGACGAAAATGTATGTTGGCAATCTCCCGTTCTCAATGGACGAGTCCGCGGTGCGCGCGCTGTTCGAAAAGCATGGCGCTGTACAGTCGGTTGCGCTGATCAATGATCGCGACACCGGCCGGCCCCGCGGGTTCGGCTTCGTGGAAATGGCGAGCGCAGACGCGGCTCGTGCCATGCAGGCTTTGAATGGCCACGATGTCGATGGGCGAGCGCTGAAGGTAAACGAAGCCCAGGAGCGCACCGGCGGCGGTGGCGGCGGTGGTGGTGGCTCGCGCGGTCCGAAGCGCTGGTAACAGCGTCGAGGATTGAGCGTACCGGGGCCGCAGGATGCGGCCCCGGTCGTTTGTGATGTCGTGAAGCCTCGAGTCGCCGGGTCGCAAGTGACCGGTCCCGAGTGGCCATGTCTCGATTCGTCGGGGCCGGCCTTTTGCCCGTGGACGACTTGCGCGATCAGGGTTTACGGCCACCGGCTATTTGCCTATAATCGCGGCCCGCGGCGGCGAGGCTCTTGGGCTTAACCGCCCATTTGGGCTCGATAGCCCAACTCTTGTGAGTGTTGACATAGGGGGCCGATGGTCCCCTTTTTGTTTTTGGAGCGGTGCGTTAGGAAAACGTCAAGACCATGCGTGATGCCTTGTTGCGCTTGCTGGAGCCGCCAATCGAGGCGATGGGTTTCGAGTTGGTTGATATCGAGTTCGCGCGCGAGGGCCGGGGCGGGGTGCTGCGGATTTTCATCGACCGGCGGGCGGCGGGGGATGTGGGTATCTCGGTGGATGATTGCGCCACCGTGAGTCACGCGGTGAGTGAGGTGCTCGAACTCGAGGACCCGATCAAGGGTCACTACGCGTTGGAAGTCTCTTCGCCGGGCTTCGATCGAATTTTGCGCAAGCGCGAGCATTTCGAGCGCTTCGTCGGCGAGCGGATTGTCGCCGAACTGAAGCTGCCGATCGACGGTCGGCGCCGCTTCGTCGGAGTGTTGCAGTCGATCGCGACCGATTCGATCGTGGTGAATGTCGATGGGCAGGCACATAGCTTGCCGCTGGAGCGGATTCAGAAGGCCCGGTTGCGGCCGGATTGACCAGGAGTCTTAAGGGCAATGAATAAAGAAATTTTGATGGCGGTCGACGCGGTATCCAACGAGAAAGGCGTCGACAAGGAAATCATCTTCGACGCGCTGGAAGCCGCACTCGCGTCCGCGACCCGCAAGAAGCATGGCGAAGAGTTGGACGTACGGGTGGCCATCAACCGTAAGACCGGCGCCTACGACACGTTCCGCCGCTGGAAGGTGTTCGCCGACGAATCCGCCGAACTCGAGACTCCTGAGCGCGAACTGCGCATGGATGACGCCCGTGAGATCGACAAGGATGTGGAGCCCGGCGGGTACGTCGAGGAACCGATGGAGTCGGTGCCCTTCGGCCGGATCCTGGCACAGACCGCCAAGCAGGTGATCGTGCAAAAGGTTCGCGAGGCCGAACGCGCGCAGGTCGTCGATGCGTACAAGGACCGTGCCGGCACGCTGGTGAGCGGCATCGTCAAGCGCGTCGACCGTAATGGGGTGTATGTGGATCTGGGCGCCAACGCCGAGGGCTTCATCGCCCGCGAAGAAATGATTCCGCGTGAACCGGTGCGCTCGCAGGACCGCATCAAGGCATTCTTGAAGGAGGTGCGCACCGAGCCGCGCGGACCACAACTCTTTCTCTCGCGCACCGCGCCGGAATTTCTCATCGAATTGTTCAAGCTGGAAGTGCCGGAAGTGGGCCAGGGGCTCATCAACATCCTCGCGGCTGCGCGTGACCCTGGCGTGCGCGCCAAGATTGCCGTGCGCAGCAATGATCCGCGGGTCGACCCCGTCGGCGCTTGCGTCGGCATGCGCGGTTCGCGCGTTCAGGCGGTGTCGAATGAAATCGCGGGCGAGCGGGTGGACATCATCCCCTTCGATGAGAACAACGCCCAATTCGTCATCAACGCCATGGCCCCCGCCGAAGTCACCTCCATCGTCGTCGACGAGGATTCGCATGCCATGGACATCGCGGTCTCCGAGGACAAGCTCTCCCAGGCCATCGGCCGCGGCGGACAGAATATCCGGCTGGCCAGCGAGCTGACCGGCTGGGAGCTCAATGTCATGAGCGAGTCGCAGGCCGAAGCGAAGAGCGAAACCGAATCGCTGGCACTGCGCGAAACGTTCATGAAGCAGCTGGACGTCGATGCGGACGTCGCGAGCATCCTGGTGCAGGAGGGCTTCTCGACCATTGAAGAAATCGCCTACGTGCCGGCCAGTGAATTGAACGGCATCGAGGAGTTCGACGAGGAAATCGTCAAGGAGCTGCGAACCCGGGCACGCGACGTGCTGTTGACCCAGGCGATTGCGAGCGAGGAATCGATGGATGGCGCGGAGCCGGCCGCGGACCTCGTCGAAGTCGCCGGTGAAGCGCTCGGCAAGACGCTGGCACGCAAGGGCGTGAAGACCCGCGAGGATCTGGCCGACCTCGCCGTCGATGAACTCGTGGAAATGGGCAGCGTCGACGAAAAGAAGGCCGCCGAGTTGATTATGGATGCCCGCAAACACTGGTTCGCGGAAGAAGCTAAGGTTTAGGAGCAAGTATGGCAGATGTAACCGTCGCGCAATTCGCCGAGGTGCTGAAGGTGCCCGTGGACCGGCTGCTGCAGCAGCTCGACCAGGCGGGCATCCGGGTCGATGGTGCGGAGGACATGATCAGCGAGGATGCGAAGCACGAACTGCTCACGCATCTGCGCCGCAGTCATGGACGGGACGGCGTGCAGGCTGATGCGGCTCCGCGGAAGATCACGCTGCGCCGCAAGTCCCAGTCCGAACTGAAACTGGCGAGTCCGCAGGGCCGGGCCCGCACCGTCAACGTCGAAGTGCGCAGCAAACGCACCTACGTCAAGCGTGAGGTCCTCGAGGATCAGGCGCGCGTCCAGCAGGAGGAGATCGACAAGGCGCGCGAAACCGAGGAGCAGGCCAAAGCCGCCCTCGAGCGGGCCGAGTCCGAACGCCTCGAGAAGGAGCGACTCGATCGCGAGCGGATCGAAGAGGAAAGCCGCCGCCGTAGCGATGAGGAAGTGCGCAAGCGCACGGCCGAGGAGGAAGCGCGTCGTGTGGCCGAGGTTGCGGCCCGGGAACAGGCCGAACGCGAGCGCAAGAGCGCCGCCGCCGCCAAGCCCGGCAAGGCTGTGCGCGAGGTCGTCGATGACAAGGCCACTCGCTACGGCCGCCAGGAACTGCACATCGTCGGTGATGTCAGTTCGCGGCATAAGAAAAAGAAATCCCGCGACGGCCGCCGCCGCTCCGTCGGCAGCGACAGCGACACCAAGCATGGCTTCGAGACGCCGACCGCGCGGGTGGTGCGTGAAGTGGCCATCCCCGAGGCCATGACCGTGGGCGAGCTTGCGCAGAAGATGGCGGTCAAGGCCACCGAAGTCATCAAGGTCATGATGAACATGGGCGTGATGGCGACCATCAACCAGATGATCGAACAGGATACGGCCGTGCTGGTGGTCGAAGAGATGGGCCACACCGCGGTGCTGCGCAAGGAAAACATCATCGAGGACGATCTTCAGGGCGAAGCCGATTCGACTCTGGAAGTGGTGCCGCGTCCGCCGGTGGTGACCGTCATGGGTCACGTCGATCACGGCAAGACCTCGCTGCTCGATTACATCCGCCGCACCAAGGTGGCGGCGGGCGAGGCTGGCGGCATCACCCAGCACATCGGCGCGTATCACGTGGAAACGGCCAAGGGCATGGTGACCTTCCTCGATACGCCGGGCCATGCGGCATTCAGCTCGATGCGCGCGCGCGGCGCACAAGTCACCGACATCGTCATTCTGGTGGTCGGTGCGGACGATGGCGTGATGCCGCAGACGGTCGAGGCCATCCAGCATGCGCAGGCCGCGAAGGTGCCCATCGTGGTGGCGCTCAACAAGATGGACAAGCCCGAAGCGGATGCCGAGAAGGTCAAGCAGGAACTGACCAAGTACGGCGTGATTCCCGAGGAATGGGGCGGTGAGAACATCTTCGTGCCGGTGTCGGCGCGCACCGGCCAGGGCGTCGACCAACTGCTCGACAGCATCTTGCTGCAAGCCGAGGTGCTCGAATTGAAGGCGCCGACGACGGGCTTGTCGGCGGGTTACGTCATCGAGTCGAGTCTCGAGAAGGGGCGCGGCGCGGTGGCGACGGTGCTGGTGTTGCGCGGCACGTTGAAACTCGGTGATCCGCTGTTGATCGGCCAGGAGTTCGGGCGCGTGCGCGCCCTGTTCGACGAGGCCGGCAAGCCGGTGGATTCCGCCGGTCCGTCGATACCGGTGGTGGTGCTCGGGCTCTCCGGCGCGCCGAATGCCGGCGACGAATTGTTGGTGGTGGAGAGCGAGCGGAAGGCCCGCGAAGTGGCGATGCATCGTCAGGCGAAGTCGCGTGACGTGAAACTCGCGCAGAAGAGCGCGAACATGCAGGACGTGTTCTCGACCATGGGCGAGAGCAAGGCCGACCTGGTGCAACTGCTGGTCAAGGCGGACGTGCAGGGCAGTGTCGAGGCGTTGCGCGACGCCTTGAACGCGTTGTCGACCAGCGAAGTCGGGGTCAACATCGTCTCCTCGGGCGTCGGCGGTCTTACCGAGTCCGACATCACCCTGGCCGCGGCCTCGAAGGCGCGCATCATCGCCTTCAACGTGCGCGGCGATGCCGCGGCGCGGACCGCCATCAAGGATCACGGCGTCGACGTCCGTTATTACAGCATCATTTATGAAGCCATCGACGACATCAAGGCGGTGCTCACGGGCATGTTGTCGCCCGAGGTGAAGGAACAGATCGTCGGCCTCGCCGCCGTGCGCAGCGTATTCCGCTCGAGCAAGTTCGGCACCGTCGCCGGCTGCATGGTGATCGATGGCTATGTGCGGCGCAATTTTCCGATCCGGGTGTTGCGCAACAACGTGGTCATCTTCGAGGGCGCGCTCGAGTCCCTGAAACGTTTCAAGGACGACGTCAACGAGGTGCGTGCGGGCACCGAGTGCGGCATCGGCGTGAAGAACTACAACGATGTGCAGGAAAACGATCAGATCGAGTGCTACTCGAGAGTAGAAATTGCCCGCACTCTTTGAAACTGTCGGACGGGGTGGCTTCGACCCCGTAAATTCTGTGCGAAGCGCATGAACAGAGCGCGCCGCCTGGGCGAGCAGATCCAGCGCGAATTGACCGAGCTGCTGCGCCGTGACGTCAAGGACGAGCGCATCGGCAATGTCACCATCACCGCGGTGTCCGTCACCGGTGATCTGCGCACGGCGCGGGTGTACTACCTGGTGTTCGGCAAGCAGGGAGCCGATGACAATGTGCAGCGGGGCCTGACCAGTGCGGCCGGATTCTTGCGCAACGCGCTGTCGAAGTCGCTGATGATTCGCTACACGCCGACGCTGACCTTCGAACTCGATACGTCGATCGAACATGGCGTGCGCCTGACGCAGCTGATCGACTCGGTGACCAAGCCCGCCAGCGCGGCGTTGGCACCGGCCGAGTCAGGCGACGATACCGACGAAGGTCATGTGGTCGACGCCGGCGACTACGTGCCGCCGGCTCGTCGTCCTTGAGATCGTTCCGGTAGCGACGGCGATGCGCGCCGACGTTCATGGCATTTTGTTGCTGGATAAGCCCCTGGGGTTGAGTTCCGCGGGAGCCGTCGCCCGCGCCAAATGGCTGTTCGGTGCGCGCAAGGCGGGACATACGGGTTCGCTCGATCCGCTCGCCAGCGGGATGCTGCCCATCTGTTTTGGCGAGGCCACGAAGTTCGGCACCCAGCTGCTCGATGCCGACAAAACCTATCGGGTGACCGCGCGTCTGGGCGAACGTACGCCGAGCGCGGATCTCGAGTCGGCGATCATCGAGCGCCGTACGCTCGCGGATTATTCGGTGCAACAGATCGAGGAGGCTTTGGCGCGTTTTCCGCGCGATTATGCCCAGGTGCCGCCGATGCATTCGGCCCTGAAACAGGACGGCCGGCCGCTCTATGAGTATGCGCGGGCGGGCATCACCCGCGAACGGGCGGCCCGCTCCATCCGGATCCTGGAATTGCGGTTGCTCGAGTGGCGATCGCCCGATTTGCACTTTGATGTGCAGTGCACCAAGGGTGCCTATATCCGTGTGTTGGCCGAAGATATTGCGGCAACGCTCGGTACGATCGCCCATTTGACGGAATTGCGGCGGCTGGGAGTCGCGCCGTTCCGCGAGGAAAAGCTCTGGACTTTGGAAGCCTTGGAGGCGGTGGCCCCCGCCGAGCGCCCGTCCCTGCTGCTGCCCGTGGACGGCGCGCTGCGCGATTGGCGAAGAATCGACCTTCCCCCGGCGGAAATTACCGCATTTCGGCAGGGGCAGACCGTCAGTCTTGCCGCGGAACCGCCCGGCGACGTGCGGATCTATGCGCCGGGCTTGGGTTTCGTGGGTTTGGGCGCCATCGGGCCGGCTGGCCGTCTGGTGCCGCTGCGGCTGATTTCCTGCCAACAGCCGCGAATCCCTGCTTGAGGGCGGGGGTCTTGGCGCGTACAATGCGCGCCTTCTTAAAAGGTCTAAGTTATTGATTGAGGTTTGATTTCAATGCCACTTACTCGTGAAGAAAAGACCGACGTCGTCGGCAAGTTCCAGCGCAGCGCAGCTGATACCGGATCCCCCGAAGTTCAAATTGCGTTGCTGTCCGAGCGTATCAACGGCTTGAGCCAGCATTTCACCACGCACAAGGCGGATCATGCTTCCCGCCGCGGTCTGCTGAAGATGGTCAATCAGCGGCGCAAGCTGCTCGACTATCTGAAGAGCAGAACTCCCGACAAATACGCGCAAGTGGTTGAACGCCTGGGATTGCGCCGCTGACACCCTAGCGCGATGCGGCGATTCGAGGGTGTCATCCCCTCCAAGCTTCCCATTCATCATTCCGACATAAGGGGCTCCCAGTGAGCGCTACCAAGAAAAGTTTTCAGTATGGAGACCACACCGTAACCATCGAGACAGGCGAACTCGCGCGTCAGGCGGACGGTGCGGTGCTGGTGAGCATCAGTGATACCGTCGTGTTGGTCACGGCGGTTGGTTTGAAAAAGGCTACTCCGGGCCGTGACTTCTTTCCGTTGACCGTCAACTATCAGGAAAAAACCTATGCCGCGGGTCGTATCCCGGGCGGTTTTTTCAAGCGTGAAGGCCGGCCGACGGAGAAGGAGACATTAACCTCACGGCTCATCGACCGGCCGATCCGGCCGCTGTTCCCGGAAGGCTTCACCAACGACGTGCAAGTCGTCGCTTCCGTGTTGTCGGTGAATGCCGAAGTCGATCCGGACATCGCCTCGCTGATCGGCGCCTCCGCGGCGCTCGCCATTTCGGGTCTGCCGTTCTTGGGTCCGGTCGGCGCCGCGCGCGTCGGCTACGTGGATGGCAAGTACATTTTGAATCCCACGACGTCGCAATTGCTGGATTCGAAGCTCGATCTCGTGGTTGCCGGCACCGCCGAAGGCGTGCTGATGGTGGAGTCGGAAGCGGATGGGCTCGGTGAGGACGTCATGCTCGGCGCAGTCGTCTTCGGTCATGAACAGATGCAGGTGGCGATCAAGGCCATCAATGAATTGGTGGCCGAGGCGGGCAAGCCGAAGTGGACGTGGGCCGCGCCGGCCGCGAATACCGAGTTGAAGGCGGCGGTCAGCGCCATCGCCGAAAAGAATCTGACCGATGCCTATGCGATCACGGAAAAGCAACAGCGTTATGCGAAGATCGGCGAAATCAAGTCGGCCACCGTGGCGGCGTTGGCCGGCGGTGAGGCGCCGAAGTTCTCCGCCGAGCAGGTGGGCACGGAATTCTTCAACCTCGAATATCGCCTGGTGCGCGAGCGGATTCTGGACGGTCATCCGCGCATCGATGGGCGCGATACCAAGACGGTGCGACCGATTCAAATTCGTACCGGCGTACTCGCGCGAACCCATGGATCGGCGCTGTTCACTCGCGGCGAAACCCAGGCGCTGGTGGTCACCACCTTGGGGACCGGTCGTGATGCCCAGGTGATCGACGGACTGACTGGCGAGCGTAAAGAGCCGTTCATGTTGCATTACAACTTCCCGCCGTTCAGCGTCGGTGAGACCGGCATGATGGGCTCGCCGAAGCGTCGCGAGATCGGCCACGGCAATCTGGCCAAGCGGGGCGTCAAGGCCGTCATGCCCGGCATCGAAAAGTTTCCTTATGTGATCCGCGTCGTGTCGGAGATTCTCGAGTCGAACGGCTCTAGCTCGATGGCCTCAGTGTGCGGCAGCAGCCTCGCGCTCATGGATGCCGGTGTGCCGATCAAGGCGCCCGTGGCCGGTGTTGCGATGGGACTGGTGAAGGAAGGCGATCGCTTCTCGGTGCTCACCGACATCCTGGGCGACGAGGATCACCTCGGCGACATGGATTTCAAGGTGGCCGGGACGAAGGACGGCATCACCGCGCTGCAGATGGACATCAAGATCACCAGCATCACGCGTGAGATCATGAAGGTCGCGCTCGATCAGGCGAAGAGCGGCCGGCTGCACATTCTCAGTGAGATGAACAAGGTGCTCTCCAAGCCGCGCGAGAACATGTCGGAGTGGGCGCCCACCATCATCACGCTGAAAATCGATCCGGAAAAGATTCGCGACGTGATCGGCAAGGGCGGCGCCGTGATCCGTCAGATCACCGAGGAAACCGGGACGTCGATCGACATCGAGAACGATGGCACCGTGAAGATCGCCTCCGTGCAGGGCGCGGCGGGCCGCGAGGCGCAGCGCCGGATCGAACTCATCACCGCCGATATCGAAGTAGGGCGTGTCTACGAGGGTAAGGTGGCGCGATTGATGGATTTTGGCGCGTTCGTCACCATCCTGCCCGGTCGCGATGGGTTGGTGCACATTTCCCAGATTTCGGAGGAGCGGGTCGAGCGCGTCGGCGACAAGCTGAAAGAGGGCGATGTGGTGCGGGTGAAAGTATTGGAAGTCGATCGGCAGGGCCGCGTCCGTCTGTCCATGCGCAACGTCGACGCCGCATAGCAGGGCGTCACTCGATATTGCTACTCGGCCGCCACCGGCCGAGTAGCAGGTTAGCACGGCGCCCGGCGGCGCCGTTGTTACTTGGGTAGATTTGAAGCCTCGCGGTTCGGGACGAGAGGCGTCTTGAACACCTCCTCGCCCGGCCGTGTTGCCGGAAAAGGCTTCAACCGTTCACGCGCCTGGATCGGATGTTCATTGATGAACGACCGTAAAGACCTTTCCAGGTGACCGCCCACCTCGTCGTGTGAGGAACTGCCATAAGAGCGGATGACATTGACCATGAAATCCTGACTCAAGATGGGCTCGGGCAGGTGCTCCTGCTCGGCAATCACCTGGAGCAGGATGCTCCGTGTGATATCAGCATTATTTTTCTTATCGACGACGACGAAATCGATGTGATCGACCACCAATCTTCGGATATCAGACAGCGTGATGTAGCGGCTCTCTACGGTGTCGTAAAGGCGCCGATTCGGGTACTTCTTAATCACTCGCGGTTCGCTCATGGGCTCCCTCGCTCGTGTTGAGTCGACGCGCAATCGGGGAATTCCGATACGTGCCCAGATGCCAACTACCATCTTGACTCATCTTGACAGAGCATAGCGCAACGCAGCGCGAAGGCAAATTAAGGTTTGCATAACGAAGTCGGCCACCACGGTGCGCTTTCTAACTTAGAATGGCGGCTGGGGGTCGGCGCTCAGGGTCAGGCGCCGCCGTATGCGCTCGATCCGCCAGTGTTGCACCGCCCAGCGCCAGGCCTCTGACAGGGAGCCATTCTCGAGTTCGCGTGGGGGCTCGAGTTCGAGCAGGCGGAACACGTGCATCAGGGTGGGCAGTAACTCTTGGGCATTCACCGGCACGCTGCGACGCGCCTTCGCGAGCTTGTCGCCGTTCGCTTCAACCAGCACCGGCAGATGCGCATAGGCCGGTGGGCCGAAGCCGAGGAGCCGTTGTAAGAGCATCTGGCGTGGGGTGTTATCGAGGAGGTCGGCACCGCGCACGACATGGGTAATATGCTGCGCCGCGTCATCCGCGACTACCGCCAGCAAGTACGCGAACAATCCGTCCCGACGGCGTAGCAATAAATCGCCGACCGTGGCAGCCACATCCTGCCGGAAGCGGCCTTGAATCCGATCGGTGAAGACCACGACTCCGGGATCCACGCGCAGCCGTAACCCGAGCGGCCGATCGGGTTCCAGCGGTCCGTCGCGGCAATAGCCGGGGTAGCGTTCGTCTGCCGCCAATTGAGACCGACTGCAGGAGCAGGCGAAGGTTGCCTTGAGTTCACGCAAGGTCAGGATCGCGGACTCGTAGTACTCGGACCGCTCGCTTTGCCGCACCACGGGGCCGTCCCACTCGAGGCCGAAACGTTGCAGAGTGCGCAAGATGCCGTCGGCCGCCCCTGGAACGACCCGGGGCGTATCAATGTCTTCGATTCTCAGGCGCCATTCGCCGCCGTGTGCTCGCGCATCCAGAAAGCTGCCTGCGGCGGTGTAGAGCGAGCCCAAGTGCAAGTGGCCGGTCGGCGAGGGGGCAAAGCGGCCGACGTACCCCGTCGGCCTGCCGCCGGCAGCGGTTTCAGCGGTAACGGTCGTCGCGGTCGCCGTACTGCTTTTCGCGGCGTTCGCGCCGCTCCTGCGCCTCGACCGACAACGTCGCCACCGGTCGCGCCTCGAGACGTTTGATGCCGATCTCTTCGCCCGTTTCCAGGCAGTAGCCGTAGGAACCATCTTCGATGCGCTTCAATGCTTCGTCGATTTTCCGTATCAGTTTGCGCTCGCGATCGCGCGTGCGCAGTTCGAGGCTGAACTCTTCCTCCTGGGTGGCGCGATCGTTCGGATCGGGAAAGTTGGCCGCTTCGTCCTTCATGTGCAGGACGGTGCGATCGACTTCGACCATCAGGTCGCGTTTCCAGGTTTGCAGGATGCGGGCGAAATGCTCCAACTGCTCCTTGTTCATGTACTGTTCGCCGCGCCGCGCGATGTAAGGCTTTACATTGCGTGGACCGGCCAACAGGCTGGCGGCGATGGCCGGATCGACATCGCCATCGTCATCATTCTGCGTCGGCCGGGTGGGGATCACCAAGGGCCGGGTATCGAATTTCAGCGGCGCGGCTTTCTCGTTGACGACGACGGCGTCGTCGGTATTGGCTTCGCTGGTGGTGGCGGGTTTAGGACGTGATTTCGCCGCGGCGGTCTTGACCGGAGCGGCTTTGGGAACGGGCTTCTGGGGTTTCACTGTTACCTTCGATGTGGCGATGGGCGTGGGTTTGGCAGGCGGTCTTGCTGCCTTTTTTGGGGCAGCCACTTTCAACTTAACCTTCCCTGGGCTCGCCTTTCCTGGCTTTTTGGCCGCTTTATTCGGTTTTTTCGAGGGCATTACCGTCTCCGCCTCTTTATGAGAGAGCGCGCGATTATACCGGCGCCTGAAGTCGTGTACAGGCTATCCGTGCAACATATTTTATTTATCTAACTCCATGATTGAAAAGACAAACACCGGGCCGGTGCGGGGGGCGGCGGCGTGCGCGGCCGCCGCTTATGGCAAAGCCACCGGTGGGGCGGGATTCCAGCCGGGTTTGCGATGTTCGGCAACCACGGTGGTGTAGATCCCACCGCGAACATTGAATTCGGCGGTCAAGCGGAGAAATCTGGGCGCCGTGGCCGTCACCAGGTCCTGCCAGATCTCATTGGTCACCGCTTCATGAAAGGCACCCCGATCACGATAGGACCAGATGTAGAGCTTCAGGGACTTGAGCTCGACGCAGCGTTCGTCCGGTACGTATTCGAGCTTCAGGGTGGCGAAATCAGGCTGCCCCGTCTTCGGGCAGAGGCAGCTGAACTCAGGGATGGTCATGCGAATGGTGTAGTCGCGGCCGATCGCCGGGTTGGGAAATGTTTCCAGGTTGCGGTTGGGTTCGTTCATGGCTCGACGTGCACGTCAGGGGTTTACGAAAGTGACGTTTACTTTACACTACGCGCCTCTACACTACCCGGCCAGTTGGCATCACGCCGCGAGGGTTATGCCCGACGTGCGCTGGCCTGATATCAAGGTTAAAAAGACTGATGCGCCTGACCAAACTCAAGATCGCCGGTTTCAAGTCGTTCGTCGATCCAACCACCGTCACGTTCCCGAGCAGTCTTACCGGCGTGGTGGGTCCGAATGGTTGCGGCAAGTCGAACATCATCGATGCCGTGCGTTGGGTGATGGGCGAGATTTCCGCGAAACATCTGCGCGGCGACTCGATGGCCGACGTCATTTTCAACGGTTCATCCGCGCGCAAGCCATTGGGAACTGCCTCGGTCGAGCTGGTCTTCGATAATTCCGACGGCAAGATCGGCGGTGAGTACGCGAACTATAACGAAGTGGCGCTGCGTCGTGCCGTGAGCCGTGATGGGAGTTCGGATTACTTCATCAACGGCATGAAGGTGCGGCGCAAGGACATCACGCAGCTGTTCCTCGGCACCGGCTTGGGATCGCGCAGCTACGCCATCATCGAGCAGGGCATGATTTCGCGCGTCATCGAAGCGCGGCCCGACGATTTACGGGCTTTCCTCGAGGAAGCCGCCGGCATTTCGCGTTACAAGGAGCGGCGCCGCGAGACCGAGAACCGGATCGGCCAGACCCGTGAAAATCTCGATCGCCTGAATGATTTGCGCGAAGAGGTCGAGAAACAGATCAGGCATCTGCAGCGCCAGGCGGCGACCGCGCGGCGCTATCAAACATTGAAGGAGGAGGAGCGCAAGCTGCAGGCGGAATTGCTGGCGCTGCGGCTGAAGGCCCTGGACGAGGAGTCGTTGCAGCGCGATGCGGCCGTCACCGCATGCGAGACCGCGATGCAGGCCGTGCTCGCGGATCTGCGTGAGGCCGAGGCGGCGATCGAGCAGATTCGCGTCGATCAAGCAACGCGGACGGAGACGTTGGCGGCGATCCAGGCGCGCTTCTACGGCGCCGGCGCCGATGTCACCCGCATTGAACAGAACATTCAGCATGCCCGTGAATTGCGCCAGCGACGGGCCGCCGATCTCGAGCAATCCCAAGGCCAGGTGCGGGAGCTGTCGGCCGTGCTCGAGAGGGATCGCGTCGAACTCGAGTCGCTGCAGACGGAACTCGTCGCGCTCCTGCCTCGTCTCGATGCCGCGAACACCGATGAGAAGGCGGCAGCCGTGCTGCTGGACGGCTGCGAGCAGGCGCTGGCGGCATGGCAACACACCTGGGATGAGCATGCCCAGGCGGTCGGTCGATGCCAGCGCGAAACCCAGGTCGAGCGCGCGCGCATCGAACAGCTTGAGAATCAGCAACGCCGCGCCTTACAGCAGCGTGATCGACAGGAGTCGGAGCGCACGACGCTCGCCGAACAGCAACCGGTCGACTCGTTGGAGCAGCTCACCCTGCAGGCGTCGGCGGCGCGCGAGGCCGGCCAGACGGCGAGCCAGCAGTTACAGGAGCTGCTCGGGCAACTCGCCGAGACGCGGGAGCGGGAACGCGAACAGACCCAGGCGTTGAACGCGTTGCGAGCGCAGTGGCAGCAGGCACTCGGCACTCAGGTGTCCACCGAGGCCTTGCAG
>Ga0116226_10001288_pt1 | contig 21641 bp, 19 predicted proteins | sample S1TSphfallax_FD_89692 | JGI IMG/M metagenome (GOLD analysis project Ga0116226, IMG submission 89692) | Host-associated microbial communities from peat moss isolated from Minnesota, USA - S1T2_Fa - Sphagnum fallax MG | ecosystem: Host-associated > Plants > Peat moss > Unclassified | place: USA... | reverse complement strand
TTCCTCGCTTCGGTTGGCTCCGTTTCCCCGTATGTCGGCTTGTTCGGTACCGTGTGGGGGATCATGAATGCGTTCCGTGGCTTGGCTAACGTGCAGCAGGCCACACTGGCAGCCGTTGCGCCAGGTATCGCCGAAGCGCTGATCGCGACTGCAATCGGCTTGTTCGCCGCGATTCCGGCAGTAGTTGCCTACAACCGCTACACGCATGACATCGACCGCCTGGCAATCCGTTTCGAGAGCTTTATCGAAGAATTCTCGAACATCCTGCAACGTCAGGTGCGATAGGAGTTTGCGATGGCAAGAAATTCCACGATGCGCGGCGGACGCCAGCGGCAATTGAAATCGGAGATCAACGTCGTTCCGTATATCGACGTGATGCTGGTATTGCTGATCATCTTCATGGTTGCCGCGCCGTTGACCAATCCTGGCGTGATCAATCTGCCCAAGGCGGAGAAATCGGCAGTACCGCCGTCAGAATACGTGCAGATCAGCCTGAAGGCCGATAGCACAGCGACGATTGGCGTCAAGGGCCAGAAGCACGATAACAGCGAAATCCAGACCGTGTCAGGGCACGATGCGCTGATGAGCAAACTGCGTTCCCTGCATGCAGACAATGCGGATATGCCGGTCATGATTGCAGCGGACAAAGACATCAAGTATGACGACGTCATCCAGGTTCTTTCCGATGCAAAGAAAATGGGTATCAGCCGCGTAGGCTTGGCGACCAAACAATGATGAGTAGCAGCGTTCCCTATACCGTAGCGAAACAACCCGGCACCTGGCCCGCCATCTTCCTGGCGATTCTGGTGCATGCGGTGCTGTTCGCGTTTCTGTGGATAGGCATTAACTGGGTCAACAACAAGCCGGAAACTCTCGAGGCGGAAGTATGGAGCCCCAGGGAATTGGAACAGGCGCCACCGCCACCAGTCACGCCTCCGCCCCCACAACCGGAAGTGGAAAAGCCGAAACCGGAGGTGCAAGAAAAGCCTGAAGTAGAAAAGCCGGATATCGCGCTTGAGCAGGAAAAGAAGCGCAAGCAGCTGGAAAAAGAAAAGAAAGCGCGCGAGGAAGAGGAAGAAGAAAAGAGACAGGAAGCCGCGCAAAAGAAGAAGGAAGAAGAAGACAAGAAAAAGCTTGCAGAAGAAAAACGCAAGCAGGATGCAATCGACGATAAGAAACAAAAGCAGTTCCGTGACGCTGAACGTCAGCGCATTATGGGCGAAGCATCAAAATCTGACTCTGCCGGTACTGCACCACGTTCGCAAGGCAATACCAGCAATTCAGCATGGGTTTCCAAGGTAACAGCCAAGGTAAAGTCGAACATCGTCGGCGTGTCGGTTCCGCCTTCGTATGAAGGCAATGATCCTGTCGAATATGTAGTCGGCTTGTTGCCGGATGGCTCCGTGGCAGGCATACGCAAGACCAAATCGTCCGGCCTGCCGGGCTTTGATGACGCAGTCAAGCGCGCCATCGAAGCTTCACAGCCCTACCCTGCTGACAGTTCTGGTAGAGTACCGAGCAGTTTCATCAGCACCAACAGACCGAAGGACCAGTGATTATCATGATGAAAAAAGTCGTCCCTCAGATTGCCGCTGTCGCATCGCTGATGCTGGCATTGCAGGCACACGCGCAATTGCACATCGAAACCGCTGGCGTGCGCTCCAATCAGATACCAATCGCCATCGCCGGTTTCGCCGATGAAAACCTTGCCCCTGCGCAAATCAGCGCAATCATCAAGGCAGACCTGGATCGCAGCGGCTATTTCAAGATCATCGACACTGGCAACACCATGTCAGAATCGACCAACGTCAACTTCAACGACTGGAAAGCCCGTGGCGCGTTCGACCTGGTGATCGGCAGCGTGCAAAAGCTGGCCGATGGCCGTTATGACGTGCGCTATCGCCTGCTCGATATCGGCAAGCAATCGCAAGTATCAGGCTTCGCCTTGACCGACATCGCCGACCACACACGCTTGTCCGCACACAAGATCGCCGACGACATCTATGAAAAGTTGACCGGCGTTCCAGGCGATTTCTCGACCCGCTTGTCCTACGTGACAAGATCCGGCAACGAATACAAGCTGCAGGTATCGGACGCCGATGGCGACAACGTGCATGACGCGTTGCGTTCCAACGCGCCGATCATTTCGCCATCCTGGTCGCCAGACGGCACCAAGGTTGCCTATGTCTCCTTTGAAAACCGCAAACCTGTTGTCTATGTGCAAGACCTGGTGACCCGCGCCCGTACCGTGATTGCCAACTACAAGGGCAGCAATTCCGCCCCAGCATGGTCGCCGGACGGCAGCAAACTGGCAGTCGCCCTCACCTTGAGCGGCAATACGCAAATCTACTCGGTCAGCGCCAACGGTGGCAGCCTGCAACGTTTGAGCAATAGCTCCGGCATCGACACCGAGCCGCGTTACTCAGCCGATGGCCAGACCATTTATTTCACCAGCGATCGCAGCGGCGGCCCGCAAATATACAAGATGAGCGCCAACGGCGGCTCCGCACAACGCGTAACCTTCTCTGGCGACTACAACATCAGCCCACGTGTCTCGCCAGACGGCAAGATGCTGGCCTATATTTCCCGCAGAGGTGGACAGTTCCAGTTATATGTCATGGACCTGACCAATTCGCAGGAATTACGACTGTCGGACGATGCCAGCGAGGCCGAAGCGCCAAGCTTCTCGCCCAACGGACGTTATATCATGTATGCCACAAAGTCCGGTGGTCGTGGCACACTAGCGGTTGTGTCGACAGATGGCAGCGTCAAACACCAATTAAGCACGCAGTTGGGCGAGATTCGCGAGCCCACCTGGGGTCCATTTATGAAATAATGTAGTTTTACAAAATAGGAGAAGAAAAATGCGCCATATCCCATCCCTCGGACTGATTATTTCTACGGCCGCTCTGTTAGCAGCTTGCTCGTCAACAAAGCCGCCAGAGCCAACAGCACCAGTCGTGGACAAAGGTCCGACAACGACCACAACGCAGACAGATACACGCCAGGTGCAACCTGTTGACACAGGCATGAAGGACGACCTGAACACCAACCCAGCACTGGCAAAGCGCAGTGTCTACTTCGACTTCGACAAGTACGACGTACGTGACGATGCACGTCCAGTCGTTGAAGCGCACGGCAAGTACCTGTCCAACCACAAGGATCGTCATATCCTGATCCAAGGTAACACCGACGAACGTGGCGGCAGCGAATACAACCTGGCTCTTGGTCAAAAGCGCGCAGAATCCGTGCGTAAGGCATTGTCCGTATTGGGCGCATCCGATTCGCAAATGGAAGCCGTTTCCCTGGGCAAGGAAAAGCCAAAAGCAACTGGTCATGATGAATCCGCATGGCAAGAAAACCGCCGCGCTGACATCGTCTACAACTAATCAACTCAACCATCACGATGAGTGGCATGACAAAATTTGCCAAATCGACGATTGCTGCGGCCTTTATGGCCGCATTTTCGTTTGCCTCCCTGCCTGCGCACGCGGGCTTGTTTGACGACGACGAAGCCCGCAAGGCGATCACCGACCTGCGCACCAAAGTCGATGCGTTGCAGCAGGATCTCAACAACCGTCTTGGAGACAAAGCCGACAAGACCGGCACGCTGGATCTGATCAACCAGAACGAGCAACTGCGCCAGGACATCGCCAAGCTGCGCGGCGAAGTCGAAGTGCTTGCCAACGATCTGTCTGAAGCGCAAAAACGTCAAAAGGATTTCTACATCGACCTGGATACGCGCTTGCGTGCTTTAGAACCGCGCAAGACGACGGTAGATGGTCAGGAAGCCGAAGTCGATGCAGGTGAACAAAAAGCGTACGAAGCTGCGACGCAATTGTTCAAAGATGGCGACTACAAGGGCGCTGGCGCTGCATACAACGACTTCCTGCGCCGCTATCCACAATCGGCTTATGCGGCCAACGCCCAATATGCGCTGGGCAACTCCTTCTATGTGCAAAATGATTACCGTAATGCACTGAGCGCACAGCAAGCTGTCGTCAAGAATTACCCGAACAGCCCGAAAGCGCCGGAAGCGTTGTTGAACATCGCGAGCTGCTACGTCGAGTTGAAGGATAAGGCCGGTGCGCGTCGTGCGCTGGACACCTTGATCGACAATTATCCCGAATCGCCATCGGCAGCGACGGCGAAAGAGCGTTTGCGCGCACTGAAATAAGCAACACCAGCGCACGTGGAAGCCAGCGATCTCGCAGCCCTATCGAGCAAGGTACTATGGCTGGCATTTGCGCTCGGCATGATATTCGGCTTCGTCGCCCATCGTGTACGCTTTTGCACGATGGGTGCCGTTGCCGACATCATCAGCATGGGCGACTGGGATCGCATGCGGCTCTGGCTGCTGGCGATTGCCGTTGCCATCACCGGCACCAGCCTGCTCGCCTACAATGGCGTCATCGACGTCCATAAATCCATCTATACCGCCCCGCATCTGCTATGGCTGTCGCACCTTGTCGGCGGCGCATGTTTTGGCTTCGGCATGGTATTGGCGAGCGGTTGTGGCAACAAGACACTGGTACGCATCGGCGGTGGCAGCGTCAAGGCGCTGATGGTCTTCATCGTCGTCGGCCTTTCCGCCTTCATGACCTTGAAAGGCATACTCGCGATTCCGCGCACCACGCTCTTCGATGCCATCTACATCACGCTGCCCTCTGCGCAAGACCTGCCTACCCTGCTCGGCTCATCTGGCAACTCCACGACCTTACGCCTGATCATCGCCGCCATCATCGCGCTGCCATTACTCGGCTTCGCGCTCGCGGGACGCAGCTTCCGCACCGTCGAGAACATTGTCGCCGCGCTCGTCATTGGATTAGTCATCGTCGGCGCATGGTACACCTCAGGCAAGCTCGGCTATGTCGCCGAAAACCCGGACACACTGGAAGAAGCCTTCCTCACCACCAATTCCGGCAAGATGGAAGGCTTCAGTTTCGTCGCGCCGTTTGCTTACTCATTGAATCTGCTGATGATGTGGACTGACGCCAGCCAGAAAATCTCCTTTGGCATCGTCGCCTCGCTAGGCGTAATCGGCGGCGCCTTCATCAACGCCATCATATCCCGCAGCTTCCGCTGGGAGAGCTTCACCAGCGTCGTGGACACCGTCAATCACCTGATCGGTGCGGTGCTGATGGGTTTCGGTGGAATCACAGCACTTGGCTGCACGGTAGGCCAAGGCATGAGTGGCATCTCCACCTTGGCACTCGGCTCTTTCATTACCTTTTTTGCCATCATCCTCGGCGCCATCGCTGCATTAAAGACCCAAATGTTGCGCATGGGCCTCGGCAGATAATAGGCCAAACAAGACTGTTGACGTTCGGAAGCAACTCTGGTTATAATAGCGGACTTTCGGGTCGTTAGCTCAGTTGGTAGAGCAGCGGACTTTTAATCCGTTGGTCGCAGGTTCGAGTCCCGCACGGCCTACCAGAAATATCAAGCAAAAAGCCCAACCTTGCGGTTGGGCTTTTTGCTTTCTGCGTTCCTCGTAATCCTTGCCGATATGTACGCGGACGGGATCAGATCAATTACAGCCCATCAGAAGTCCACCACCATTAACAACACGGCTCTGCTGCCATCCAAGCTTAGATGATGACGGGCTGCTTGCTCGATCCTGTCCTTGCCTCGGCAAAATGCGTTGAGCAGTTCATCATCCTGCATGGATGAGGCGCCGAAATGTACGCGTAACGCTTCGCAGGAAATTTCGCACCAGAGATATTCGCCGTCCACGCGCGCCTGGAATGACACTGTTCCCAGGGCCGTGACTTTTGGCATTACGATCTTTGGAAACTCGATTTCCAATTTCAGCTCACTAGAGATTCATCGATATGGTAATTCTGATTGTATTGGTTATTCGCGAATCGATCAAAACACTTTCGATTTTCACACCTCATTAGCCGAATACACAATAAGTTCGTTGCGTGCTCACATCAACAGGGAATGCGGTTAAGGATATTGCCCGTCGCCTACACCAGCACCCCCTTACCTATTCAATCGTCAGAATAAGGAAGAAATACCTCGATATGTGTGCCATGGCCATCTGCACCGGCATGAATGGCGAATGATCCTCCCAAGAGGGTTGCACGTTCCCGCATCCCGACGATGCCATGCGACCTGGATTCCCTGAAGGCATTTTTTTTGACGCCAACACCATCGTCAGAAATGCGCAGACAGAATCCCTGCAGGCTACGGCTGAGCGAGATCCATACGCGTTTTGCTCTGGCGTACTTCACCGTGTTGGTCAACGACTCCTGTACGATGCGATACGTCGCAATGGCATGCGCGGGATCGATGTTTGCCGAATCCTCGTCTATCTTCACGTCGATATGCAATCCGGTGCGCTGTGCAAGTTCTTCGCAGTGAGCGCGTATTGCTGCTGCCAATCCAAGATTCTCCAGAGTGCTCGGACGCAGACTTTCAATGATACGCCGCTTGTTATTAAAGGTCTTTTGCAGGACTTGCAGAGTCTGCTTGAGCTGATTCGTCAAATTCGCATCTTTTTCCTTCAACTCTTCCAACACAGCCAGCAAGTCCAGGCGCATTGCTGTCAGGTTCGAGCCCAACTCATCATGCAGTTCGCGTGCAAGGCTGGCTTTTTCCTGCTCCGAGACTGCAAGCAAATGATGGGAGAGTTCCGTCAATTGCTCCACACGCAAAGCGATGTCGTTCTTCAAGTCGTCATTCTTTGATTTCAATTCATTTTTGGACGTGCTCAACTCCGCCGAGTATTGTTGGCTCATCCGGTAAAAGAGCAAGAGCAACACCATGAATACGCCACTGGCAGCCACGCAAAATACCAGAGTACGTTGATATCTCTGATAGAGTTCCCTTTCCCGCATTGTGGTCAGTGTGACCTGTTGCGTTCCGCCACTATTGTCGAAACCACGTGGAGTCAGCACGCATTCCCAGCGACGAATTTGATGCACGTCCAGCGCCCAATTGCATTCCCATCTTGAATTTGGGTCTGTAGGAATTTCAGTACTGGATATTTTTATCAGTTCCTTCCCCGTCAAGCAGAGCAGAAAAATGCCGAATATCATCCCAATATAGAAGGGTAGTTTTCGGAAAAATCTTCTTCTCATTGGAATGAAACCTCCAACCAGCCATCCAGGAAAGGTTATCTCTTGGAGATTCTGGATGACGGCAAATAACCGTATCTGTAATCGCTTGATAAAGGAAGCGCGAGCTGCAATGGGGCGAGATGTTCATCAATAACGAACGGTAGTTCGACCTCGACAACAAGAAGTATCACGCATCGTCGAAAACGTGGCGTTAGTAACATTCAATGAATCATCAAAAATCCTAGCGCCAGGTAAGACCTGGCACAATGATTCGTTTGTACCTGATCCTCAGGTTCAGCAAACTAGTGCGGTCGAGGTCATTCTATCTTGCCAACAGGAACATCAGCGCTCTACTCAAGCAAGCCGTTTTTCATGGCGTAATAAGTCAATTCGCTATTGGAATGCACGTCCATTTTTTCCAGCACGCGTGAGCGATAAGTGCTGATGGTTTTTACACTCAGGCACAATGTCTCCGCCATATCACTGACCGATTCGCCCTTGCATAGCCGCAGAAAGACCTGAAATTCGCGATCTGACAATTTGGTATGCGATGGCGTTTCGCTGAACTGACAGAAATTTTTCGCCAGCATGTCGCCGATGTCGGGGGCGAGATAACGTCGGCCTGTTGCCACGAGGCGTATCGCTTTCGCCATTTCCTCCATCTCGCAATCCTTGTCCAGATAACCGTCCGCGCCTATCCTCAAGGAATTGACCGCGTACTGTTTGCCCGGGCAACCGCTCAACATCAGTACACGGAAATCCGGCTGGCCGTGCTTGATGGTACGCAAAACATCGATCCCGTTTTGTTCCGGCATGTTGATGTCGAGCAGCATGACATCGCATTGCCTGCGGCGTGCGATTTCAAGCGCGTCGCGCCCGTTCGCAGCCTCTGCCGATACTTCGATATCATCCATGTAATCCATGATCTTCTTGAATCCCTGTCGCACGATCTCGTGATCGTCGCAAATGGCAACTCGAATCATGATGTTTCCTTGTTGTTCGTTAAGAGGGAAGAAGCAGGAACTTCAACAAAATACAAGCGATGTTTTTCCCGCGTACACAACATGGCGAAGCAATATCGCATGTGTTCTGACAATGAATATATCTATCCGACAGCATGCAACAGGGTTGAGTTCCGTTGCAACGCCTCATTACGCTCATGCCGTGATTGATTGCTGTCATGATGCAATCCGGCATGCAATGCATTGTTGACTACGAGAACATCAGCAAGCCTTAACGGCAATCAAGTTGCCATCTCTCACGCTCACTGCCTTTCAGTTTTTGAAAAACAATTTTTCTGGCACGCCTCCAGAATTCCTACAACGCCCCTGCCGCGCCTCCGATACTCGATCGCTTCCGCGTACTGCACACTGGCCAAGGTAAGAAAACCTTTTAATTTTTTCGAGAGGAGAGATCATGACTCAGAATGAAATCGTGGACACATTGAACGACCTCATCAAGGTTTGCAATGATGGTGTGGAGGGCTTTCAGGCAGGCGCTGAACATTCCACCGTCGATATGCCGAGACTCAAGATGTTTTTGATGGATAGGCGCCAAGAATGCGTCGCCGCTGCAGAAGCCTTGAGCGCCCTGGTCAGGGAGCAAGGTGCGACGCCAACAACTAGCACGACCGCAAGCGGCAGCTTGCATCGCGGTTGGTTGAATATCAAAACTACGCTTGCCGGAAACGACAACCTCGCAGTATTGGAGGAATGCGAACGCGGTGAAGATGCAGCAAAGGCTGCGTATCGGAAGGCACTCGCCAAGGACTTACCCGCACCAATCCGCGCAATCGTGGAGTTGCAATTCCAAGGCGTATTGCGCAACCACGATCTGGTGAAGGATTTGCGTGACGAAGAAAAGCGTCTGCATCACGCCTGAGTCTGAGCGATAGACACGTGTCGTAGATGAGTGTCTGGCTTGTGATGAATTATTTGCCGGAAGCGGCAGAGATTTCAAAAGGCCAGACACCTTCGCATTTTAAAAGCCCTGAGCTTTCGCACAATAGATCAAGATTCAATACCATGTACCGTCCGCAAAAATCGACTATTGATTGACTGTATATTTGCGTCCTTCCGTCAAACCAGTTTCTGCAAGCTTTGTCACCGGATAGGGCAGATAGACATAGAAAGTCGTGCCAACATCAACCTGGCTATTCACATCGATCCGACCATGGTGTTTTTCGATGATCTTCTTGACGATGTTGAGGCCCAATCCACTGCCCTCACCCGCTGGTTTGGTCGTGAAAAATGCGTCGAAGATACGTTCGCGGATTTTCTCGGGAATGCCGCAACCGGTGTCGCCGATGCTGACCAACGCATCGTTGCCGATGCGGTGAATACCGATGGTCAGCGTGCCGTTATAGCTCATTGCTTGCAGCGCGTTATGGATCAGGTTGGTCCATACCTGATTCAACTCGTCCGGCAGGCATAGCAGCGGTTCGATGTCTTCATAATTGCGCACCAGCTCCACCTGCTGCTTGATCTCCGACTGATAGATGGTCAACACGGTTTCGATGCCGTCGCGCAGATTGGACTCGATCATCGCGCCAGCACTATCTACACGAGAGAAAGAACGTAGCGCGAAGATGATTTTGGTCACGCGTGCGACCGCAATGTTGATGTTGGCTGTGTTACGGGTGATGGTGCCAAAGCTATGTGCGACTTCGATGATCATGTCGCCCTGCGGATGTCGCAACAATGGCAGGTAGGTATTCAAATCGTGATGCGCATTCAATTGCACGAGGATGCTGGCCTTGTGGCGCACATCATCAACGCCAGCAAGCTCCAGTTGCCGGATCACCTGTCGCACAATGACACGTTCTTCGCGTGTGCTCAATATCTCGACACTATCCTGCGCATGGCCGATCAATTGGATGAACAGGTTGGCACTGTCTTCATCCAACATGCGAAACAGTTTGGGCAAGCCTTCCAGCGCATGTCGTAGCGAATCGGCAATCAAGCCGCCGCTCGATTTCACGGCGCCAATGGGTGTGTTGATTTCGTGCGCGACACCGGCAATCAACTGCCCCAGTGCCGCCATTTTTTCCGACTGGATCAACTGGCTTTGCGCTTGCCTTAATTCATCCAGCGCAGCAGCAGCCTGGCGATGCGCTGCTTCGGCAGAAGCGAAAGCATTCGCATTCATCAGCGCGATGCCTGCATAGGTCGCCGTCGAATGCAGGATGTTCAACTCACGCTCACGATAGCTATCGACGATGTGGCTTTGCATGAAGACGATACCGATACGCTCAGCATTGACGATCAGATGCCGCAACACCGTCGAATGCATCACGCCGGATGAGGTGATGCCACTGATGCGTGCAACACAATTCGGTTGCGGCCCCTCGATACTGATCAGCACCTGCTCATCGGTAAAAGCACGCACCAGTTGTGACGATGTGTCGAACAGCGGGACGCTACGCGGCGGCATGATCACGCCTTCTTCGATGTAATAGATCAGATCGAGTTTATCGCGCTGCTCGTTGATCAGCGCCACACCGAAAGCATCGAGCGGCAGCAACTCACTCATATGCCGATGCAATGCACGGCAGATTGCATACTGATCCAGGCTGGCATTAAGCTCCTTGCCGATTTCACCGAGTTGGCGCAGCGTTTCGACCGAACTCACCTGCGCCGCATTGGCAGCAGCCAGCGCCTTGATGCTGGCAGCCAGATTGCGATTGGTTTCGGCCTGTGCATTGGTGCGGTCGATCAGGCTGTCACGCATGCTGCGCATGACGAAGAGAAGGCTGGAGCGGTCGTTTTCGGCGATCTCAATGGTGGGCAACAAATCACCAGTCGCTATCTTGCGCGCAATCTGCGCGGCGTATTGTGGCTCACCGCCCAATTGCCGCAGCAGCGAGCGCGTCAGCATGTAGGTGATCGCAATGCTCAGCAAAGTAGCCAGCAAAGTCAACACAAACATCAGGCTGCGTGCCGTGCGATAGGTGCTGCCGACTTCTGCGCTGGCCTGCGCCATCAAGGCATCCTGATCAAGCCGCAGTTTTTCCAGCAAATCGAAATAGGTATTCTGGTATTCATAGAGATTGACCACCAGCAGGTTGCGCGCTTCTGCAATGCGATTGGCGGCAATCAGGTGGATAAACTCTTCCTCGTTGCCGATATAAGCGGCATGCGCGACGACGATCTGCTCCAGCAACTTCCTGCCTGCGCCATCGCTGACGCGACGTTCCAGATCACTTAATGCCACTGTCATCTTGTCGCGTGCCTGATCGATGTCATTCAACTGTGCCTGGATTTGCGTTGCATTGTTCAGGATCAGCGTATTGCGCATGGCGCGCGCGATAATGCTCAGGTCGCTAGTGACTTCATTGACGAGCAGCGTCTTTGGATATTTGTCGTTCAAGACGTCGTCAGTCGTCTCGCTCAAGGCGCGTAGCTTACCGATGCCGACGAAGGTCACTGCAATCAGTAGCGCGACGATCAAGCCATAACTCAACGCCAGACGGTGCCCGAGTTTGAGATTGGCGAAGCGAAAATTTCCCATGAACGTCGGCGCGTGGATATGTCCGCGATCAGGTTATTGGATGGCCGACTTCATTCAGGGCTTCACTGATACAGGCGATCAGCTTGTCGCCATCGCAAGGCTTGGCAATGAATGCCTGCAAGCCTGCCTGTCGCCGCACGCGATCGACTGCTTGTTGATCGACCTGACCTGATAGCATGACCTTGGCCGCTTGTGGAAAACGACGATGTACCTCAATCAGCAATTGATCGCCTTTCATGCCAGGCATCAGCCAATCGGAAATGATCACCAGCAGGTAGTTGCCCTGAGAGACCAGTTCATCGAGGATTTCCAGGCCCTCCTCCGCGCTTTCCGCCACTTCGATGATGAAGCGGTTGCCATAGGCTTTGCGCAACTGGTCCTTCAAGGCCACCAGCATGATGGCTTCGTCATCGACGCAAAGCAGAATGCCTTTGTTCATTCCTTCCCCAATCAAAACACTGGTGTAAGTATGTTCGGTTATTCTCAGACTACGACTCGTATTCGATACAGTTCCTGCCATTGCTCTTGGCGCGATATAAAGCACGGTCGGCACGGCCGATCAGGTCAGCCACGCTTTCCCCGGCACGGTAGGCGGCAATACCAAAGCTCGCCGTCTTCTCGCCTATCGTCGGAAAACTATGCTCGGCCACGCGTCGCCGCAACTTCTCTGCCAGATCACACGCTCCTTCCATCGTCGTGTTGGAGGCGATCACCAGAAATTCCTCACCACCCCAACGACCGACGAAATCCAGATCGCGCGTGTAGCTGGAGAGTATGCCCGCCATTTCAATCAACACCGAATCGCCGACCTGATGGCCGTGCGTATCGTTGACCGACTTGAACTTGTCGATATCCAGCAGCACGGCAGCAAAGCTGGTGGAATAGCGCTGACTACGCGCCAGCTCCAGCGCCAGCAATTGATCGAGCTTCAATCGGTTATACAAACCGGTGAGTGGATCAGTGATCGACAAACGTTCCAACTCGCGATTCTTGATCATCAATTCACGCGTACGCGCCTGCACCTGTCTTTCCAGATCTTCGTTGACGCGGCGCAAATCCCAAGTTTGGCGCTCCAATGCGCGCTCCTGCCAATAGGCGCGTGCGGCTGTTTTCGCGGTCAACACGATGTCATCGTTGTTGAACGGTTTTTCAAGGAAGCGGTAAAGGTTCGCCCCGTTGATCGCACGCTTGATGCCCTCGATACTGCTTTGGCCAGTCAGCATGATCTTGACAGTATTAGGGCTGAGTTCATGCATACGTACCAGTAGTTCGTCACCACGCATGCCGGGCATGATGTAGTCGGAGAGAATGACAGAGAGTTCGCGGCCCTGCTTTTGCAGATCAGCCTGGATTTCCAGCGCTTCTTCGCCACTCTCGGCGATATCGACCACGTAACCGGAACCAAGATTTTTGCTCAGCAGCGTACGCAATGCACTGAGTACAGTGCCATCGTCATCCACGCATAGAATCAGTGTTTCCTCCATGCCGCCCTCGTCAGCGCGAGATGAGTTCAAGCAGTGCGAGCGATGCGTTCATTGGCGCACTCCGTACTGTACGTTGCCATCCAACGATAGAAGGATCTTTCCCGGGATCATGGAACACCTCAATGTGAGGTCAATCAATCGGTTCGATTAGCGCACTATTGCGCATCATTTGCACTGTAAATTGGGGGAAATGGTTTAAAACAACCAGCTCATGCCATTTACAGTCTTGTTGGATATCATCTTACCCTCACCGCGCCAGAACTTAAATAGCCCGATGCATAGGAAGGATAGAAATGTATCAGGAAAAAGAATATTGCCACGCCACATCTTGCAGTGGTGCATGACTCACTTCCGACACAATCAATCATCCATCAAATTGCTAGCAATTCCCTCTGAAAATGATCAAGAGAATAGCAGCATAGGAATACTGTTGACGAATTCTCGATGACCCTGATACTGCGCCAACTGACATCGTTATCAGGCTAGTAAGGTCGAACTGTTTGCGGAAGGGGAAGAACTTTGTCAGAAGGCTTATAAATGGGGTCATACCCACTCATAAGCACAGGTGATGGGGCAATTACTTACAGATTGGTCTCGGAGACGATTTTCCACTCCTTACCTTCCAGCGCCCAGTACTGACGCTTGCGGATCGATTGCTTGGTCTTGCCAACCGTCGATTCTTCGGTAAAGGTACCGACTATCATTTCTTCCGGGCCAGGGTAAATGAAGAAAGTCGTATCTTTCAGGGCGACCGTCGAACTGCTGGTCGGATGCGGTTGCTTGGCGTACCAGGTATCCAGGTCTTCCCCGGCAGCGGATTTGAAGCGGTGCGAATAATTAGCCAGCATACGCGTCGCGTTCCCGCTTTCCACGTCGTGTACCCAGTTATCGACCAACTTGGCAGCGGTCGTACGCTCGTTACTCAGTTTATCCTTGCTGACGAATTCGACGTGATCCTCGATCACCACCGGCGTCTTGCCGATTTCCACCGACGAATACAGCTTGTGCAAATCTGGGTTGGTGAGCACGACGCAGCCATCGCTCGACAATGGTGGGCGGCTGAAACTATCGGGTGGCGTACCATGCAACCAGATGCCCGAGCCGCTGCGGCCATTGATGCGGTCCCACTCATTCGGATAATTGATCGGCAAAGCACCGATGCCGTAGAAATCCGGCAAACGCGCGCCAGACAGACGCCCGGTGATGTAATACACACCCAACGGTGTCTTTTGATCGCCCGCCTTGATCTTGTTGACGCCCAGCTTGCCTTGACTGATGTAATAGTCATCGACGAACTTCAACTGACCGTCGAGGTTCTCATACACATACATGCGCGAGCGCTTGGCATCGACGATCAGCACGTGCTTCTGGTCATCGCGCAATTGGAGTACTGAACGTGGCACAAGGTTGGGATCAGGCTTTTCTCGCAGGAAATTCAAATGCGCGACGGCTTCTTCGCGCAGATTCTTCAGCTTGTCTTCCGGGGCGTTCGGCACATCGCCCAAGCTGCTGACGACGTGGGTATTCATCATCAGCAAGTCGCCATAGATCAGTTGCCCGAGGCGGAAATTGGGGTAATCCTTGACCAGCTCATCAGCCTTGGCCTGCGCCTGTTTCAAGTCTTCTGCGCCCAGGTCCTTATAGACTTCCAGCAACATGACTTCAGGATCAGGCTTCGCGCCAGCCGCGCGTGGGGCGACCTTGCCTGCATAGGCGGCACTGCTAAAGCCGACAGCTGTACATAGCGCCAGTGCGCCCAATACGGAAACCCGCCCACTGGATTTGCCTGGGCGGAATGTGAATCGATTGCGAAACATCAGCTACCTGCGCGCTCCTGCTTGATCTGCCACTTGCCGCCCTGCTTCGTCAGGACCAACACCTTGCGGCTATCTGCCTTCAAGCGATCCGACGTGTAAATCTGGCGGAACTTCACGGTCGCCGAATTGCCATTGATGCTGACCTGCGGCGACTCTACCTTGACTTCGATATGGCTCTTGCCCTCGATACGTTGCTGGCGTTCTGTTGCCCAATCCTTACGGCTTTCGCCCTTCGGAGTATCGAAGTCGTTAGCATAATAATTCAAATATGTCTTTACGTCTTGTTCGCTCCAGGCTTTGGCCCAACCATTGACGGCAGCAACGATGTCGTCATTATCGCTATTGTCAGGTTTGGCGACTGGCTTGACCTCTGGTTTAGGCTCGACCTTTGGCTCCTGCTTCGGCGGCTCGACCTTCACATCCGGCTTGACTGATGCTGCTGGCTTGACCGCTGGTTGCACCACAGGTGGCGGGGTTACAGGCGCTGGCGTTGGGGTTGCGGAAGCCACCACAGTTGGCTTGACCGGCGTCGTCGGCACAGGTGTTGGCGTCACAGGTGCAGTAACTGGTGCTGCTGGCGCTACTACGGCTGGCGTCGTCGCTGGTACTGGAGTCGGTGCCGCTGCAGGCGTGGTCGCCGCAACCGTCTGCACCTTCGCATTGTTGCTCGCCAGCGTGCGAAGCAAAGTCAATTTCGACTTGGCAGCGGCATTGCTGGAATCGAGTTGCAAAGCCTTGTCGTAAGCCTGGCTGGCTAGTTTCGCGTGTACGTCGCCCAGATTTTCGTACGCTGTCGCGTAGGATGGATTGGTGCGGATCGCGTTATCGAGCGCCAGACGCGCCTTGTCGTATTGCCCACTAGCAGCAAACAGCACGGCGAGGTTGTTATAGGGTTCTGGCAGCTCCGGGAAATCTTCGGTCAGCTTGGTGAAAACGGTGATCGCGTCGGCATTCTTGCCTTGCTCGGTCAGGATCACGCCCTTCAGGAAGCGCATTTGCGCATCGTGTGGATGCTTGGAAAGATAAGCGTCCGCCTTGCCCAAGGCGTCGGCATATTGTCCGCCCCGCACCAGTTTCGTGACATCGGCCAAGTCATCGGCAAAAGCCGGTGCCGCGATCATGGCAGCCAGCAACGCCGAAGCGAGGTATTTCTTATTCAACAGTTGCCGCATGCGATGCAAAGTGGGCGAGGTTTTCATCAATATGATTTTTCCGCAAAAAAACGTATGTTACACCGTATATTGTTGACCAAGTGCATCCCAAAGGCCAAGCGACAGTTGAGATTTACCATGTGCAAGCCGCTTTTGGTGAGACTATTTGACAACACCCGCCACGCCCAAGCCCTCGGCGGCAGGTAATCTTGCCAACTGACCAGCATATTTGCACACTGCAGCAATATTGTCGCGACACGCAGTCATTTTGCCAATAGAAATTTGTTGATTGCACGCTCGAACCTGAGTTTGTATGTGCATGCGCCTCCATCATCCCAAAAACAAAAACCCGGATGAAAAAGTGGTCTGATACCACTATCTATATTGGTACGCTCTACCGGCTTCGCTTTCACACGATTTTCCAACTGGTATGGCGACAAGATTGCGAGCTTGTCAGCACTGCGCGAAGCATGCACAATGAATTAACAATAACATTTTGAGCGCAGCAATATTGCGCCTCGCCACCAACATACGAGGGACGCGTAATGAACCAGGCAGCCGTGCAAAAGGTAGGGGTTAACGACGATTGGCGTCGCTGGATAGCGGAAAACCTGTCGCTGGACGTTGACCCGAATGGTATCTATCAAGTGCTGCTCGCAAACGGCGTGCCGCCCCAGGTGGCGACGCAGGAAATCAATCAGGCGCTGGCAAGCCCTTATATGGTTGGCGCAAAGCAAGCCACGACGCGGCTGAAAAACCGCTTGAAGAAGCATGATTGGGTGCTCGATATCCACCGCACGTTGAACCGGCAGACACCGAATGGCGATGTGATCGAACGTCGTCATCAATTGACGCGCGAAGAGTTTTATCGCCAATACTACCTGCTGAACAAGCCCGTCATCATCACAGGCATGATGGAAACTTGGCCTGCAAGGAAGAAGTGGGATTTTGCCTATTTCAAGGAAAAAGTCGGCGATCAGGAAGTCCAGGTACAACATGGCCGCAATACCGACGCCAACTACGAGATCAACACCACGCAGCATCGCAAGACGATGACGATGCGCCAATATCTGGAGTTGATCGAATCATCCGGCACCACCAATGATTTCTACATGACGGCCAACAATACGTCCTTGAACCGCAAGGCTTTGGCTGAATTATGGAAGGATATCGGCCGCATCCCCGAGTATCTGAATCCCGAGTCGCCGGACGACGGCTTTCTGTGGGTTGGCCCGGCGGGTACGCGCACACCTTTCCATCACGACCTGACCAATAATTTCATGGCACAGGTCATCGGCAGCAAACGCGTGAAGCTGATCCCGGCTTGCGAACTGCCGTACATGTACAACCATTTCCACTGCTATACAACGGTCGATGGGTACGAGATCGATTACGACAAATTCCCACTGATGCGCAATGTGCAAATCCTTGAATGCGATTTGCATGCAGGCGAAATTTTATTCCTACCCGTCGGCTGTTGGCATTACGTGGAGGGCTTGACGCCATCGGTGACGGTATCCTTCATCAACTTCCAGGTCGATAATAACTACGCCGCGATTTACACGACATATCACGACGTTTGATCAGGATAGAGGGACGGGAAAGCGCAAAGTCGCAAGACTTTGCGCAATACCAGAGGCAATCTTTATTTATTGATAGGCTTCAGCCAGCGACATCACGCGTGGCGTTACGGTGATATGGAAGCTGGCGAGTATCGATTCCAGCTGCTGCAGATTGGCGTCCTTCTCTGCAGCAGTCCAGCCCTGAAAGATGTCGGTGCCGGGCTTTTGATACTTCACGTCCAACACTTTCTTGCCGTCGCCATGGGTATAGGTCGATGATTGCGCCTCCTTGAAACCCATCCCCATCAGCGCATCAATGAAGGATTTCGGCAGATCGTCCGCATCTAGCGCCACGATCACGTCAAAAGTCTTCCCAGGGGGTTTAGCCGCAACATCCACTTGAAAAACACCGGGAGCCACAGTTGTATTGGTACTTTTCAGGAATAGCATGGACGCTCCTCGGACTTTTCATCGAGGCTATTGCGAAGTCGGATTAGCAGGCCCAAAAGCAATACGACCAGCAACCAGAAGCAACACTTGCTCCAAGGACATTTCGCAACGGCTCTTTTTCGCTCTATATAGCTTTCAGTAGCTCAGAACTCATTCCCCATCGCATCATTGCCACAAGCCATGCAATTACTGCGATTGATCCTACGATACCCCCGATTTTTCCGCTTGTAAATGCTATCTGCATTGAAATTGCCACACAGCAGCCCCATATTTAAAGCGCATCGCGGGCATTGACGTTCAAACGCCATCAGTTCTCGCTGCAATCGGATTCCGCCACACACTGGAGGCCTCTAGAAATCGTAGCGAGCGCTTCAAGGTCGCGCCGAGAAGCGCAAACGTACGAATAGTACAGTGAGCATCACAGGCGCGAGATTGAAGTGCGCAGTAGATTTCCAGAGGCCTCCCAACTGGATTTCCAAAATTCGGATATGCTTGCTCGAAATTTAATGCAGGGATAAACCCCTTGCATCATTACCAAGACAATAACGCTGTGCAATCGTGACGCCGCAAACATCGTGCGCACTGCAACAGCCGACAACGATAAAGGACGACCAATTGAGCGATTTGCTGAAACGCCGCCTTGCGCTACTTGCAGAAGAATCCAACCGCCCCTTGTTGACGCAGGGGCTGCGGGGGATCGAGCGCGAAACTTTGCGGGTTGACGCCCATGGCAATCTGGCGATGACGTCGCATCCGATCGGCCTCGGCTCGACGCTGACCAATCCGCAGATCACGACAGATTACTCTGAATCGTTGCTGGAATTCATCACGCCACCTGAGCACGACATTGCCACGGTGTTGGATGACCTCGACAAAATCCATCGCTTTGCCCATGCCAATCTCGGCAATGAAATGCTGTGGAGCCAGTCGATGCCATGCACCTTGCCGGACGACGACCAGATTCCTATCGCCTGGTACGGCACTTCGCATATCGGCATGTTGAAGCACGTCTATCGCCGTGGTTTGGCGTTGCGCTACGGCCGCACGATGCAATGTATCGCAGGGATTCACTATAACTACTCGCTGTCGGAAGACTTGTGGCGCTTGTTGAAAAAGCATGAAAACGGCGCCAACAGCACCGAAACGGATACGCATTTCCAATCCGAAAGCTACGTCGCGATGATCCGCAACTTCCATCGTTATAGCTGGTTGTTGATGTATTTGTTCGGCGCTTCGCCTGCGCTCTCGACCCATTTCCTGCGTGGCCAGGAGCACAAGTTAGAGGCGATATCGGACGACACGCTGTACCTGCCTTACGCTACCAGCCTGCGCATGAGCGATCTGGGCTATCAGAATGATGCACAAGCCGGGATCATGCCGCCGTATAACACGCTACGCGAGTACATGAAGAGCCTGACCAACGCTGTGCAACGCCCTTACCCACCATACGAGGAACTTGGCGTCAAACGCAATGGCGAATGGTGGCAGATCAACACGAATGTGCTGCAGATCGAAAACGAGTTCTACGCCAGCATCCGCCCGAAGCGGGTGATCAAGAGTGGCGAACGTGCAGTTGAGGCACTGTGCGCGCGCGGCGTGCAATACGTTGAAGTGCGCTGCCTGGACGTGAATCCGTTCGAGCCGCTCGGCATCAGCCTGCAGACATCGCGCTTCCTCGACGCTTTCCTGCTGTTCTGCGCATTGACCGACAGCCCGCAAACCAATGCAACAGAGTCGCTGCAAAATGCCGAAAACTTCTCGCGCACGGTGAAGGAAGGCCGCAAACCTGGCTTGACGCTGTGTCAAAACGGCGCGGAGATCGAACTGAAGGCATGGGGTATGGCATTGCTGGATCAGATTGACGCTGCTGCAGAGTTGCTCGATCAGATTGACGCTGCTGCAGAGTTGCTCGATCAGGCACGCGGCGACGATGTCCATGCTGAATCGATGCTGGTACAACGCCAGAAACTGGAATCACCACAGCGCACGCCATCGGCCCAGGTGCTGGCGGAAATCCGCTTCAATGGCGGCTCGTTCGAGCGCTTTGCACTCGAACAAAGCAAGCGCCATGCAGAAGAGTTCAAGGCGCGTCCATTGAGTGCCGAAGACACAGCCTTCTTCCGCAATCTCGCACAAAGCTCGCTGGACGAACAGGCGAAGATGGAACGCGAGCAATGTGGGGATTTCGATGCATTCATCACGGATTACCGCTCGCGTACGCCTAAGCAGCTATGTGACGAGTGAGCGCCAGATATACAGCGAGGCAAAACTGATAACTCAGCTTTGCCTCGGTTAGCGTAACAATCCGAAATATCAGGGCGCGGAAATTGGCGGGGCCAATGGTTGCAAAGGCATCCCTCCGCCACCTGGAGTAGCCGCAGTATTGTTATCGACCACAGCCAACAATGGCACGAGAATCTGCAAGTCATGTACCCAGGGGTTTTTGTTGCTATGGATGACCCAATCCTGCATTGGGTAGCCCCAATCATTCTGGAATTGCGTCAACATCGAGCCTTGCGCACCGTTTTCCGCATTGATGGTAAATCCAGCGCCACCCGTACTATCGACAATGTAGGCACCGTAATTCTGCAATGTCCATGCAATCATTTGGCCCGGCACGCTTAACAGGCCGAGATTCGACAAATTGACGTTTGCCGGAATCGCAAGCAGCGCACCCATTTTCATACCAGCAGGTTGAGTGCCGTCTCCGAGCGAACCGTAAGCAGTGGTTGCGTGTGAATCCGCCTTATTTGCAGGCCAACGGAAGCAATCAGTCTGAGCAGCAGGGCATGTGTGCAAGACAACTGCGCTATCCACTTCTATTTTTAGTGCGTGGAACGGAGGTTGTCCCCCTGGTCTCAATTCGCCGATGCGAATTGACCCACCGATTGCGGACAAGCCAGAGCCCCCATGGGAACCAGTGATTCCCAGACCATAAAGATTTTCGTTAGGAAAACCCAGCAAGGCCGTTGCGCCACCGCCTACTGTGCAGCGCGTGAAAGGCTGGTTTTGATAAATCGTTTGACCATCGGCACCGAGAACCGCAGCGGAATTATTCCCGCCTCCATTTGGCACGGTGAGCGTGGCAGGAATGGGAACGTTCTGCAAAGGCGTTGATGTAGTGTTATCCGGCGCGCATCGATCACCCCCTGACCATGCGGCAGAATTCTTTTGAATCGGGGTCAGGTTTGACGTAGGCTGCAAGATGATGATCTCGCCGTCGATTTGTGGCATCGTCGCCCATGCCTGCCCGCGTGGATCAGCAGGAAGATTGGCAGGGACATAGACAGCATTCGAGCCAATTGGGGTATTCCAGATGCTGGTTGATGAAAATGGTTGCTGCAATGGATCACGGGTCGATGGATGAACCACTGGGACACCGGCGACCGTTTGTGCACTTACCTCGTGGATGCCAAACAACAGAAATACACCGGTGGAAATAATCGATCTAATAGATGAAATCATAAGCCTCCCTTTTTAAATGGATTTGCATTACCACCAAGACCCTAAGGCACAATTTACAAGTCGTCAACCACAAATTGGTGATGCACTGCGTCCCTTTACATATCCTTTCGCAAAGTGATGGAGGTTAAGAGGTTTG
>Ga0116226_10001287_pt1 | contig 21646 bp, 19 predicted proteins | sample S1TSphfallax_FD_89692 | JGI IMG/M metagenome (GOLD analysis project Ga0116226, IMG submission 89692) | Host-associated microbial communities from peat moss isolated from Minnesota, USA - S1T2_Fa - Sphagnum fallax MG | ecosystem: Host-associated > Plants > Peat moss > Unclassified | place: USA... | reverse complement strand
GGCGCCTCAAAAAGCGCTCCGCAGGTGGTCCCCAACTGAAGAAATCGGGCAGTCCCGAACTCAGGAAATCAGGTGGTCTTCAACCGAGGAAACTGGGTGGTCCCCAACAGAGGAAATTCTGCATCCGCTGCCTCAATGCGAATATAGACTTCCTCGGGCGTCAATCTGACGACGGAGGCAAGAAAGGTCCACTGATCTGTGTAGACATGCAAATTGCGATCGACGAACACGCTGTTGCCGTAATCGCGCGGGCGACGCTGGAGTGGCAATGCAATCAGATTGCCAAAGCCACCTTGGGGCAAAGTATCCTGACTGGGGAACAACCGGTCATACGAGGCAAACCCTAGTTCCGGGCGACGCTCTAATGTTTCGGTCAACAGGATCGCACCCAATTTTCGGGCATCTCTCGCTGGAATCGGACGCGAGAAGAAGATCCAGACATGGCCACCCACCCCCGATCGCGATCTTTCGAGTGCCGCCGGAACGCCGCTCAGGCGGCACGTCTCCATAAAAGCCAACGCGTCAGCAGCCCAATGCTCTCCGTCGAAATCCGCCGTCACGAACCAGCAGTTGCCATCCAAAAGAACAGGATAAACACCCGCCACAAAGCCCGCTCCGCCGGATCTTTGACTGTCCTCCCCGCGTAGATGCCGGGCGATAACGCTGTCCGATACCGCAAGAAAGGCTTGATTCTGGCATTCCCCACACTTCACTTGCGGCTTATTGCAGACGCCCCGGACCCATTCATTCGCGCACGCTGGAGCGTAACCGGATTTACCGGAATTGCTGTTCTCCCAACGGAGGGGGAAAACATCTGCCCGACCGGCAAACAGGCGGCGAAACAATCCGATCTTCTCCGCTGCATTGGAGTGACCAGTGATCGGTGCGCTGACGGCCTCGCCCGTCCCTACCGGTGAAGCCTTCGACTCAAGGTTGGCCAACCGCTCCCTCAGAGAGCTGCGTTCTGCCTCCAGTTGCTCAAGCCGCGCATGTATAGACGCAATGTCAGACTCCTCTTGAGTGGACATACAGGAATTAGGTCAACACCGTGGGCCGGTGAGGATCATCCCGAGGAGCCCGCGGCAATCGACGACAAGTATGCGACGACCGCGTCGGTTTTTCCCTCGGCGACCAGGGTCTCAGCGGTGCGATGCCCGAACTCAGGAATGGGTGAATTGCGGAACCAAAAGATCGAGCGGTCACGGTCATGCGTGACCTCGAACGCGGCGGACAGCGCACGTAAGGCTTCGCGCAGAAACCTCTGCAGTCGAGCATTGCTCGGAGTCTCCGTCACGGTCGTCCGGTGGACGCCGGCAAGTTTCGCGAGGTCTTGAACGCGCAAGTGCAACGCTTCCGCAAAGCGCTCCGGCTGAATCACCGGCTGGCCGGGCGTTCGGAATTCTTCAGCAAAGCCCATGAACTGCTCGACAACAGCGGACATACCAACCTACTGTTAAAGGCCCCGGTACAATTCTGTGTTGGTTATGAGTCGTTTTCAAGTCGGTAGCTCGCAGATTTGGTCTGTGCAGATTGAAGCCGTCGGGGGCCAGAACGCCTGAATCACGGTGTCTGTCATCATCCCGCGCCACCAACCTGGTCGCACGCGAGAAGATCCTCGATTGTCTTCCCGATCACCTCTACGGCGCGAGCAAGGCCCTCTTCTTCGGTGCCTTTGGATTCCGCCGGGAGGTATGCGAGGTGCTTCGCGATGAGTTGTGTGAACATGGACGCGGTCCAGACCGCGCCCCAGCTGATTGCTGCTTATCTTTGGGAGGCATCATGATTAAAGAACGCGACTGCGTCGTGCTGACCAACGATTTGCCCCACATTCATGGCAATGTCTCCGCGTACGAGGTTGAGTTCGCCACCCTCACCGGAAAGACGATCGGCGTCGCCGCCCTACTGCCAACGCGGTGCCGGCCTATTGGCCACCGCGACATCAATCATGTTCGCGTAGGGCAGGCTATCTAGTCGACACGCCACGGGCAGGGCATCCGGTCTCACCTGCCAGCTCGACCCGCAATTCATCTGCGCGCACGCCGAGATCAATCGATCAATCGCGGCGTGAGCACCCCGGCTTGATGAGCCGTCGCTCGTTGTTCGGCAAGGCCGCGATGAAGTTGGTGACGGCGGGTGCCTCCTCGATGACAGTGCAGATCTCGTACCATGAATGCGTATGAAGAGGCCTTGACGTGTGCGGCGAAATTGGATTAAATATTTAATAAAATCAAGCACTTAACTGGTGGCCAGGGAGGGAATTGAACCCCCGACACGCGGATTTTCAGTCCGCTGCTCTACCAACTGAGCTACCTGGCCATTTAGGGAGGCGCATATTAGACAGGACGTTGGGGGTGAGTCAACGATTACCTTAAAATCAATGACTTACAATCCCCCTTTCCGCTCCAATGCAGCCGTCCGGCCGTAGTCGTACAATCGCCGGCTGACCACTCTCCATCGAGATCTCATGCCAGACATCGCCGCCGGCCTCCCCTTCCTGCCCTTTACCCGACCCACCGTTGACGAGGCGACCATCGCGGCCGTGACCGAGGTGTTGCGCTCGGGCTGGCTGACCAGCAACGGTCCCAAGGTCCAGGCGCTCGAGAAACAGCTGTCGGCGTACTTCGGCGGTCGTCCGGTGCGCACGTACAATTCAGGTACCTGCACCATGGAGATCGCGCTGCGCATTGCGGGCGTCGGTCCGGGAGATGAGGTCATCACCACGCCGAATTCCTGGGTGGCCACGGCCAACGTCATCATCGAAGTCGGCGCCACGCCGGTGTTCGCCGACATCGACCCGCGCACGCACAACCTCGACATGGCCCAGGTGGCGGCGGCCATCACGCCGCGCACGCGGGCCATCATCCCCGTGCACATGGCCGGGTTGCCCTGTGACATGGACGCGCTCTATGCGCTCGCCAAGGAACACTCGCTGCGCGTGGTGGAAGATGCGGCGCAGGCCATCGGCTCGACGTGGAAGGGCCGGCGCATCGGCAGCTTCGGCGATCTGGTGTCCTTCAGCTTCCAGGTGAACAAGAACATCATGACCGCGGAAGGCGGTTGTCTCGTGGTAAACGACGCCGACGAGGCCATTCTCGCCGAGAAGTATCGGCTGCAGGGCGTGACCCGCAGTGGTCTCGACGGCATCGATGTCGACGTCCTCGGCGGCAAGTACAACATGACCGAGATCGCCGCCGCCATCGGCTTAGGGCAGATGGCGCATCTAGCGCAGTTCAATGCCAAGCGCCTGGCGCTGGCGAAGCATTACTTCGAGTCCTTCGGTAGCGATTTCGAGGCCCGGTATGGCGCCGAGTTGCCGGTCGCCGATTTCGTCGATTGCAATTGGCATATGTTCCACATCGTCTTGCCGGAGCGCATCACGCGCGCCGCCTTCATGCAGACAATGCTCGATCAGAAAATCGCTGTGGGATTTCACTATGCCGCCATCCACTTGTTCTCGTTGTACCGTGAGCGGGGCTTCAAGGAAGGGATGTTCCCGGTGGCTGAACGGGTGTGCCGACAAATCGTCACGCTGCCGTTGTTTCCGCTGATGACCGAGGCGGACGTCGAGCGGGTGGTGAGTTCTGTCAAATCGATCCTGGGCTGAGCGTTCGGGCGAGCGCGCGGCCGCCGCTCCCTGCCCACCCGCCCGCCTCCCCGCTCCGCCCCTCGTCCCTCGCCTACAACAAGTCGCGGCCCCAAGGAGTCGCGCTCTCGACAATCTTTAGGGATATGCTCACACCGACGGATGATTCGGGCTGGCCATTAAAACTTTTGGGGGACACCGATGGATCAATGGATCACTCGACGCGAGCTGAGTCTCGCCGCAGCGGGCATAATCTCCACCGAATCCAGCGGCGGCGCCAACAGCGCGGATGCGGCGGTCACGCGCGGGGACGCGACATCGGTCGTTACCGCCGCGCCCCCAGCCGCGCCAGCATCAACGACAGCTCTTCCGGACTGATGTAGAAGTACTCGCACACCCGGCCCCAGAGCATGACGGTCGGGACGTTGCGGCCACCGCGCTCCTTCTGCGTCTCATTCAGCACATAGAGCACCACCCGCTCCTCGCGCGTTAATCCATCGCGCACGTCGGGAATCTTGTCGTAGGGACCTGGGGTATCGTCGCTTTTCATGAGTCCCGGAGGAGAGTGTGCTTAGGTCCGATGTGATTCACCGAACAGCTGCTTTTATCCTCCCTCGGTCAACCACCCGTCAATAGTGCAATCGGGCGTCTTCGCCCAGAATTGCAAACACCGAACCGCCTTGCCTACCATGGCCGGATTGTCCTTCCGGACCGCCGAACCCATGCCCCGACAATCTTTCGCCGCGATCCGGCGTCCCGACTTCCGCTGGTTCTTGGGCACCACGATGCTCTCGATGATGGCGGACAACATCGAGCACGTCATCAGCTACTGGATGATGTACCAGCAGTTTCATTCCCCCGCGCTCGGTGGTTTCGCGGTGCTCTCGCACTGGCTACCGCCGCTCTTCTTCTCGGTGCCGATGGGTGGGCTCGCGGACCGCGTCGATCCGCGGCGTCTCATCCAAGTGGGCATGGTGCTGTTCATCGGCGTCTCGCTGGGCTGGAGCTATTTCTTCCTCACCGGCACGCTGCACATGTGGGAGGCGATGCTGCTCTTGCTCGTGCACGGGTTCGCCGGCGTCTTGTGGACAACGCCGAGCCAGCTCCTCATCCATGCCCTCGTCGACCGGGACGAGCTGCAAAGCGCGGTTCGGCTCAACGCCACGGCACGCTATCTCGGCGTGCTTGTCGGTCCCGCCATCGGCGGCGCGATGCTCATCGGGCTGGGCCCGACCAAGGGCATGGTCTTGAATGCCTGCTACTACCTGCCCGCCATCCTCTGGCTCTGGCGGCTGCGCTACCAGCGCGAGGCGGCCGGTAAGACCGCCATTCGCGGCTTCGCTGACCTGCTGCAGACCTTTCGCGAAATCGCCGGCCGCCCCGCCATCGTCACCATGTGGCTGCTGGCGGCGGCTGCGTCGGCCTTGATCGGCAACAGCTATCAGGCGCAGATGCCGAACTTCGCCGTCGACGTGGGCCACGGCGATCCCGGCGTTGCCTACAGCGCTCTCCTCGCCGCCGATGCGGCCGGCGCGCTCACCGGCGGCTTTCTGCTGGAAACTTTAGGCGGCCTGACCACCGCCGGCCGGACGGCGATCTTGCTGGCGATGGGTTGGTGCTGCGCGCTCGCCGCCTTTGCGCTGACCAGGACCTATGACCTGGCGCTGATTTGCCTGTTCACGGCCGGCTTCTTCGAACTCTCTTTCAGCAGCATGGCTCAGACCGTGGTGCAGATGGAGGCCCCGGCGAACATCCGCGGTCGGGTTCTGGGCGCATTTGCCATGGCCTCGCTCGGCTGCCGCGCGTTTTCCGGGATCTCGGTGGGTGTCACCGGGGCGCTGCTCGGCGTGCATACCTCGCTCGCCATTGCCGCAGGCGTGCTGTTCCTCATCATCAGCACGCTGCTTTTAGGAAGGCACCGAGGCTAGGTCGCGGCGGGAGTTGCGCCAACCCAGCGTCACTCGCTTCGCCCAATCCATGGCAGGCTTCTCGAGGTAGACGAAGGACACGCTCGCCAGGATGACGATGACCACCGCCATGCCGGCGGCCACGAGGGTGAAGGTGAGCAGGTCGAGTTTGGCGAGAACCGCCGTTTCTCTGGCGCTGTACAGCACCCAGAAAATAACCATGCCATGGATCAGATAAATACCGTAGCTGATTTCCCCCAGCCAAATGACGGCGGGACGGCGCAATACCCCCCCCGCCGACGAACCACCCAAAACCGCCAGGAACACCATGAACGTCAGCGCGACCGCGATTGCGCTATGGGAGTTCATCCGGCACCCCAGGAGCACCAAGGCGAGCAGCGCGACCGCGCGGAAAAAGGGCGAGGCGATGACTCGCCGCAGCACGTCATCCCGATACACCAAGGCGGCAACGATGCCGGCGCTGAAGTGCAGCACATACAGCGGCGTCAAGACGATATCCCGCCGACGCAGCACGCCGATGAGGAGGATCGTAGTGAACCCACCGAGAGCGAGCCGCGCGCCCTTCGGACCCGACAATAATCGCAGCGGCCAAAAGAGCAGCGGCAGCGCGAGGTAAAAATACCATTCGTACTCGAGCGTCCAATTGACGCCCGCGATCAGTGTCCAGGTATTGGGTAATCGATTGATGTCGGGCCGACCAGGGATGACGAACAGCAACCAGGAGGCGAGTTCATGCCCTAACCGCAGCAACGGTTCATGCAGCGTGAAATCCAAGCTGAACACCGAGATCACCACCGCGCACACCACCACCGCATACAGGGGCGTGAGTCGCGCAATGCGGGACACATACAGTCCCCGCCACTCGACCGCCCGACCCGACAGGCTGGCGCCGAGCAATCGCTTGGAAAAAAGATACGCCGTAATCATGAAGAACAACGCAACGGAAGACTGGCCCAGTTGATTGAACAGCGGACTCGAAGTCCACGCCCATTCCCTGCCAGAGAAATAAACATAAGCGGCGAACGAATGATATGTGAACACCGACAGAGCCAGCGGGCCGCGCAACCCGTCGAGGCACCCGTCGCGATTCGCTTGCGGGGTCAGCTCACCTCGGACCGTGCGGGATAGGCCGATGACCGCAGCCGACGTGGCGACGGCGGTCGAGAGGAGGATGGCCACGTAGGCCAGCGCGAGAACGATGGACGATTCGAGATCCGATACTGCGAGGGAATGAAGCACGCAACCCTTCCCAATGCTTCGGAATGAAATTGGTCGGGGCGACAAGATTCGAACTTGCGACCCCTTGCACCCCATGCAAGTGCGCTACCAGGCTGCGCCACGCCCCGACCGGACGTGAATGATAGCCGAAATGGCGGGGCTAGCGGCGCAGGATCTTGATGAGTTCTTCCAGCTCCAAGCGCATCTGATGAATCAGCTGCTGACTCTGGTTCAAGTCCACCTGCGCATCATCGCCCGTGAGCCGGTTGCGCGCGCCACCGATGGTGAAGCCCTGCTCGTATAACAGGCTGCGGATCTGACGAATCACCAGCACGTCCTGGCGTTGGTAGTAGCGGCGGTTGCCGCGACGCTTAACCGGCTTCAGCTGCGGAAATTCCTGTTCCCAATAACGCAGCACATGCGGCTTGACGCCGCACAGCTCACTCACCTCACCGATGGTGAAGTAGCGCTTGCCGGGGATCGGCGGTAGTTCGCTATTGTTGCTTGGTTCCAGCATACGCCTCGACGCGGGCCTTCAATTTCTGGCCGGGACGGAAGGTAACGACACGTCGGGCGCTGATGGGGATTTCCTCGCCGGTCTTGGGGTTTCGCCCCGGCCGACGATTCTTGTCGCGTAGATCGAAATTACCAAAACCTGACAACTTGACCTGTTCGCCGGCGGACAGCGCGGCGCGAATCTCTTCGAAAAATAGGTCCACGAGTTCGCGCGCTTCACGTTTATTCAGGCCCAATTGATCGAATAGGGCCTCGGCCATTTCGGCCTTGGTCAAGGCTGCCATGCTTTATTGATCTCTTATGGAGGCGCTCAATACATCCCTTAACCGAGTGACTACCGAGCTCACTACGGCGTCTGCATCGACGTCAGTAAGAGTGCGGGAAGAATCCTGTAAAATCAAGCCTAAAGCGATACTTTTTCGTCCTAATTCTATGCCCGGTCCACGATAAATATCGAAGACTTTGAGCTCGCTCAAGAGGCCGGATGCGCTAACAGTAACATTTTCTTGCAGCACTGCGAGAGGGACGCTTTCATCGATTACCACGGCCAAATCCCGACGTACGCTCGGAAACTTTGAAATCTTTACAAAAGTCGTGGGCTTAGCAGCAAATGCTGATTGTGTATCGAACTCGAAAACCAAGGTATTCGTCGGCAGTGACAGCGCCTTGATGAGGCGCGGATGAAGCTCGCCGATCCAACCCACCGGGGTATCGCCGCGTACGATTCGTGCCGCTCGCCCGGGCCGCAAGCAATCGAGCGCTTGAGGCTCGAAGCGAAACTCCTCAGCCGCGCCCGTGAGCGCGAAGGCGCGCAGCACATCGGCTTTCACATCGTAGAAATCCGCGAGCTCACGCGCACTGCCCCACTGTTCCTGCCAGCGCGCCCCGCTGACGATGCCGGCGAGCGTATCGATCTCGTCGAGCCCCCCATCACCCGCGCCGCTGCGCGAGGCTGCGCCCACGGCGAAGCGATGACCGAATTCAAACAGGCGCACTCGGGGTTGTTGGCGACGCAGATTCTCCCGCGCGGCCTGGATGAGTCCGGGCCACAACGACACCCGCATTTCACTCAACTCCGCCGAGATGGCATTCGCGAGTGCAAGCACCGGTGACTGGGGAAAGATCTGCCGCTGCAATTGCGGATCAACGAAGCTGTAGGTGATGACCTCGCGATACCCGGCATCGGCAAACGATGTCAAGACTCGATCCATGCCGACCCGCGTTTCGTCGGCGGGGCCCGCCACCTGCGGGGCGGCCGCATCGATCTCGGCAATGCTGTCGAAGCCGCGCAAGCGCGCCACTTCCTCGACGAGGTCCGCTTCGATGGAGATATCGAAGCGATGCGGCGGTGAGTGCACGCGCCAACCCTCCGCCGTCGTCTTCACCTCGCCCGCCACCGCGGCCAGCAACTGCGCCACCTCGGCATCGGGCACCGTCACACCCAAAAGCCTCGCCAGGCGGCTGCGGCGCAGCGTGACGCTGATCGGCGCCGACGGCGCCGCCTCGACGACCTGCACCGGACCGGGCGAGCCGCCGACGATTTGGGTCAAGAGCAGCGTCGCGCGCTCCAACGCGCGTTCCGGCAAGGAGGGATCGACGCCCCGCTCGAAGCGCTGCGCGGCATCGGTGAACAGCCCCACCCGCCGCGTCCGCCCAGCCACCGCCGCCGGCGTGAAGTGCGCCGCTTCGAGCAGCACCTCCGTGGTGCTCTCCGCGATCGCCGAGGCCTGCCCGCCCATGATGCCGGCGAGACCCACCGCCCCCGCCCCATCGGCGATCACCAGGAACTCAGGGTCGAGCACATGTTCCTTGCCATCGAGCAGCGTGAGGCGCTCGCCCGCGTGGGCCGCCCGCACCGTGAGCCCGCCCTTGAGCTTGCTGAGATCGTAGGCATGCAGCGGGTGACCCAGTTCCCACATGACATAGTTGGTCACATCGACGATGGGCGAGATGCTGTTGATGCTCACCCGGCGCAGTCGCTCTCGCAGCCAGAGCGGCGTTTTCACGCCTGCCTGCACGCCGCGAATGACGCGCGAGCCAAAGCGTGGGCAGGCCACGGGCTCACCCAGCGTCACCGGAAACACGTCGCCGTGCTCGGCGGGCACCGGCTGCACGCGGTACTCGAGGTACTGCCGCGCGTGCGCCGCCGCGTAGTCGCGGGCGATCCCGAGCACGCTCATGCAATCGCCGCGATTCGGCGTGGCCTTCACATCGAGCACCACATCGTCGAGATCAAGCGCCTCACGCAGCGGCCGGTTCAGTGCGAACGCCGCCGGCAGTTCGAGGATGCCGTCATGCTCGGTGCCTAACCCAAGCTCGCGCGCCGAGCACAGCATGCCGTTCGATTCCAGGCCGCGCAGCTTCGCCCGCTTGATGATGACGTCGCCCGGCAGATGAGCGCCGTTCATCGCCACCGCCACCTTCAGACCGGCCCGCACGTTCGGCGCACCGCAGATGATCTGCAACCGGTTCTGGCCATCGGTGGTGACTTCGCACAGCGACAATTTCTCCGCATTCGGATGGCGCACGGCGCTCAGTACCTCGCCCACCACCACCGCCGTGAACGGCGGCGCCACGGGCTCGATGCTCTCCACTTCGAGACCGGCCAGCGTCAGTGCGGCCGCCAGTGCCGCGGGCGTCGACTCGATCGGCGTGAACTCACGCAACCAGTGATAGGTGATCTTCACGGGAACTGCTTCAGGAACTGCAAATCGTTGTCGAAGAACAGCCGCAGGTCATCCACCCCGTAGCGCAGCATGGTGAGCCGCTCGATGCCCATGCCGAAGGCATAGCCCTGCCACCGCTCCGCATCGATCCCCGCCGAGCTCAGTACATTCGGATGCACCATGCCGCAGCCCAAGACCTCGATCCAACCGGTGTGCTTGCACACCCGGCAACCCGCGCCGCGGCAAAACACGCACTCGATGTCGACCTCCGCCGACGGCTCCGTGAACGGAAAGTACGAGGGCCGAAGGCGCATGCCCAACGGCGCCTCGAAGAACCGTTCGACGAAGGTATGCAGCATGGCCTTCAGATTCGCGAAGCTGACCGCCTCGCCGATGACGATGCCCTCGACCTGGTGGAACATCGGCGTGTGCGTCATGTCCGAATCGTTGCGATACACCCGGCCGGGCGCGATCAGCGCCAAGGGCGGCGCCTGCGCGCGCATGGAGCGGATCTGCACCGGCGAGGTATGCGTGCGCAACAGCCGTCCGTCCGGGAAATAAAACGTGTCGTGCATGGCGCGCGCCGGATGATTCTTCGGAATGTTGAGCGCCTCGAAGTTGTGGAAGTCATCCTCCACCTCAGGGCCGGTCGCCACCTGGAATCCCGCCTGCGCGAAGATCCGCTCGATGCGCAGCCGCGTGCGGGTCACCGGGTGCAGACTGCCCGGCTCCTGACCCCGGCCCGGCAGGGTCACATCGATGGCGCCCTTGGCGAGTTCGGCATCGAGCGCCGCCGCCTCGAGCTGCGCACGCCGCGCCTCCAAGGCGGACTGCACGGCGAGCTTCGCTTCATTGATCTTCGCGCCCACGGCCGGGCGCTCGGCGGCGGGCAGCGCGCCCAAAGATTTCAGCTGCTCGGTGAGGGCGCCCTTCTTGCCGAGCAGCCGGACACGCACCTCATCCAGCGCCGCCACATCGGCAGCCGCCTGCACGTCGTCGAGTGCGCGCTCGACCAAGCTCGACAGTGATTCTTCAGCAGCCATCGTTTGTCCAAAGCAAGAAGGGGCATCGGGCCGTTTCAAGCCCGATACCGGAGCCAAGCTTCGCGACGCGTCAGGCTGCTCGAGCGGGCGCGGCCGGCAACGCGGCCTTCGCCTTCTCGCAGATCGCGGCAAAGGCGGGCATGTCATGCACCGCGAGATCCGCGAGCACCTTGCGATCGATGCCGAGTTCAGCCTTGCTCAAGCCGTCGATCAGCGTGCTGTAGGTCATACCGCAAAGACGTGCCGCCGCGTTGATACGGGTGATCCACAGGGCGCGGAACTCGCGCTTCTTCTCGCGTCGGCCGCGATAAGCATACTGGCCCGCCTTGATGACCGCCTGCTTGGCGGTGCGGAAGACCTTGCGCCGGGCGTTGAAATAGCCCTTCGCCTTCTTGAGGATTTTCTTGTGCCGCCGACCCGCGACGACACCGCGTTTGACTCGTGCCATATTTTAGTTACTCCAGATTTTCAAGCGAAAGGAAGCATTGCCTTGACGCGACCGACATCGGTCTCGTGCACGGCGCTCTCGCGCCGCAGCTGGCGCTTACGCTTGCTGGGTTTCTTGGTCAGTATATGACGACGATGGGACTGACCACGCTTGAAGCCATTCGCTGTTTTGCGAAAACGCTTCGACGCGGCCTTCTTGGTTTTCATCTTAGGCACGTTCGACTCCTGATTTTCATAGCCCTGTTCACAAGCACTCGCGTGCCGCTACAGGCGGGGTGGCTGACTTGTTTAAGGTCGGCCGCTCACTTCTTTTTGGGCCCGAACACCATGATCATCTGTTTGCCTTCCATCAACGGATTCTGCTCCACCACCGAGTACGGGGCGAGGTCCTCAGAAATCCGCGTCAGGAGACGCCGACCGATGTCCTGATGTACGAGCTCACGGCCGCGGTAACGCAAGGTCACCTTGGCCTTATCACCCTCGGTTAGGAAGCGGACGATGTTACGCAGTTTGACCTGGTAATCCGCTTCTTCCGTCCCGGGACGAAACTTCACTTCCTTGACTTGTATCTGCTTCTGCTTTCGCTTCGCCGCATGCGCCTTCTTGTTCTGCTCGAACAAAAATTTGCCGAAATCCATGACCCTGACCACCGGCGGCTCCGCCATCGGCGAGACCTCGACCAGGTCCAGGGTTTGCGAGCTGGCCAGTTGCAGCGCTTCCGCTCGCGACATGACCCCTGCTTGGCTTCCATCCGCTGCGATCACTCGCACCGACGGTGCGGAGATCTCCTCATTGCGCCTTACGCGCTTCGACGTTGCGATAAACGATCCTCCAAAACGAGACGGCCGCGGCTCGCGACTTCATCGCAAAGCAAGGCGGAGACTTCTTCCAGCCCCAAACTACCGAGATCTTTGCCACTGCGCGTGCGTACGGCCAGGGAGCGCGCCTCGACCTCTCGATCGCCGGCGACCAAAAGGAAAGGCACACGCTTGATTGTATGCTCGCGGATTTTAAAGCTAACCTTTTCATACCTCAAGTCTGTTTCTACTCGAAGCCCCTGTTTCTTAAGGTTTTCCGCTACTTCCAGCACATATCTGTCCTGGGAGTTGCTTATTGACATAACCACGACTTGGACCGGCGACAACCACGTCGGCAGTTTGCCCGCATGGTGTTCGATGAGAATGCCGATGAACCGCTCCAGCGAACCGAACATGGCCCGGTGCAGCATGACCGGGACGTGTTTCTGACCATCCGCCCCCACATAGCTCGCTCCCAGGCGGCCCGGGAGGTTGAAATCCACCTGCAGGGTGCCGCATTGCCAATCGCGCCCGATGGCATCACGCAGCACGAATTCCAGCTTCGGGCCATAGAACGCCCCTTCGCCGGGGTTCAGCGTGGTCTCGATGCCGGCGGCTGCGGCCGCCTGGCGCAGCGCCGATTCAGCCTGATCCCATACCTCATCCGAACCCACCCGCTTCACCGGCCGGTCGGAGAACTTGATGCGCACATCGTCGAAGCCGAAATCCCGGTAAATGCTCAAGATCAATTCGGTGATTTTCACCGCCTCGTCCGTGAGCTGTTCCGCGGTACAAAATACATGCGCATCGTCCTGGGTGAACGCCCGCACCCGCATCAAGCCGTGCAGTGCTCCCGACGGCTCGTAGCGATGCACCTTGCCGAATTCCGCGATTCTCAACGGCAGTTCCCGATAGCTGCGCAGCCCCTGCTTGAACACCTGGATGTGACCCGGGCAGTTCATCGGCTTGATCGCGAACACCCGCTCATCGGGGGTCTGGGTCATGAACATGTTCTCGCCGAAGGTCTGCATGTGACCCGACTTCACCCAGAGCTCCCGGTCCATGATCTCGGGCGTGTTGACCTCTTGGAAGCCGGCAGCGCCCTGGCGCTCCCGCATATAACTCAGCAACTGTTGGAACAGCGCCCAGCCCTTCGGGTGCCAGAACACCGCACCCGGCGCCTCTTCTTGCAGATGGAACAGATCGAGTTCCTTGCCGATGCGCCGATGATCGCGCTTCTCCGCCTCCTCCAAGCGGGTGAGGTACTCTTTGAGCTGTTTCTCATTTGCCCACGCCGTGCCATAGATCCGCTGCAGCATTTCATTGCGCGAATCGCCGCGCCAATAGGCGCCCGCCACCTTCATGAGCTTGAAGGCCTTCAGTTTGCCGGTGGACGGTACATGCGGACCGCGGCACAGATCCTCCCAGTTCCCCTGCCCATACAGGCTGATGGCTTGGTCGCTCGGAATCGCCGCGATGATCTCCGCCTTGTAGTGCTCACCGATCGACTTGAAATGCGCCGCCGCCACATCGCGCGGCAGCTCCCGGCGTCGGACCGGCAGGTCTTTGGCCGCAATCTCCGCCATGCGCTTTTCGATCGCGGCGAGATCTTCCGTCGAGAACGGCCGTTTGTAAGCGAAGTCGTAGTAAAAGCCGTCGTCGATGACCGGGCCTATGGTGACCTGCGCCTCGGGGAACAACTCCTGCACGGCATTCGCGAGCAGGTGCGCCGTCGAGTGGCGGATGACTTCGAGCCCTTCCGGGTCCCGATCCGTGACGATGGACAGGTTCACATCGTGGTCGATCAGGTGCGCCGTATCGACCAAGACGCCATCGATCTTGCCCGCCAATGCCGCCTTTGCGAGGCCCGGCCCGATGCCGGCCGCCACCGCCGCCACCGACACCGGCGCGTCGAAGCGTTTCTGACTGCCGTCGGGCAGGGTCACTACGGGCATAACTCAAGCACCTACGGGTCGCCGCCGGGCCCGCGTTGGTAAGATGGTGCGCGCTAGTGGGATCGAACCACTGACCCCCACCATGTCAAGGTGATGCTCTACCGCTGAGCTAAGCGCGCGCTCGGAGGGCGCGAAAGATACCGGATTCGCGCGCGCCGATAAAGGGCAAGTCGCTGAAAGCGCGAAATTAAGCGTCAGGTTGGTTCGCCGTCCGGCGCCGGACGTTCTGGATCCGACGCCGCCGGCGCGCTTGCGGAGGCCGCCTCACCCGCCGCCGCTGAAGCACTGGCCGAGGCTACCGCTCCCGCCGCCGCCGGCGCGCTTGCCGAGGCCGCCTCAGCCGCCGCCGCATTCTCGGCCGTCGACCCGGAATCTTCAGACGCCGCTTCCGCGACCACGGGAAGCATGGTCACTTTGACGCGCAGACGGAACTGCGCCTCGCCGATGGTGAGAAGGTCACCGTCGTTGAGCAAATGCCGGGCGACCTTGCGGCCGTTGACCAGCACCCCATTGGTGCTGCGCAGGTCCTCAATGATGACGTCGCGGGAGGTGATCATCACCAATGCATGGTGCCGGCTGACGGAGGAGGAGTCGACTTGCAGTTCACATCCGGGCGCGCGGCCGATACGCGTCCGACGCTGCAGTGCATGGATGCTGCCGTGCTCGCCATCGACACGGATCAATTCGGCGCTGACCACCGACGATGCCCGGACTTTGCCGGTGTCGGCGGAGGTTCGCACCGCGCCGCCATCGGCTGGCGAGCGCGACGCGCCGGTATCCGCGGCCGGTCGCGACGCCGGTGATGCTGGTGACGCGGGCGGGTAATGATCGCTGCGCTCAGCCCGCCGGCTGACGAAATCGCGCTCATCGAGCACGCCGCGGGCGCGCTCCAATGCCCGGTGAATACCCCGATTCTCGTCAGTCATCTGCTCCAGAGCCCGGGTCTTCGCCGCCAGCTCATCGCTCAACCGCTTCACTTGCGCCTCGAGCGGCTCGACGGCACGGCGCGACTCGTTGAGGTGCGCCAAGAGCACTTCCAACTCCTCATCGCGACGGCGTAATTCGGCTTTCGAATCCTCGACCTCAGCCGCCAGCCGATGGCGCTCCTGCTCGACGGCGGCGAGCGCCTCGGCTGCACGTTTGGCCTGCTCGTCGGCGGCCGCCTGCGCCTCGCCAGCAGCGGTCCGTGCCTCGTCGGCCGCCGCCTGCGCCTCGGCCAACGCCGCTGCCAGCGCCGCTTCCTTGACGGCCAACGCCTCGGCAAATGCCGCTTCCTTGGCCGCCAACATCTCGCCAAAAGCGGCATCCTTGGCCACCAGCGCCGCGTGCGCAGCGGCTTCCTGGGTGGCCAGCGCCTCATGCAAAGCCGCTTGCTTGGCGGCTAACGCCTCGTCCGCAGCCGCTTGCTTGGCCGCCAACGCCGCGCTCATGGCAGCATCCTTCGCGGTCAATGCGGCGTTCATGGCGGCATCCTTGGAAGCCAACGCGGCATCACGCGTCGCGAGCTCGGCGGTCAGGCGTTTGCGCTCCGCATCGAGCGTGGCCAACTCAGCCGCTGCCTCGGCAGCCGCGCGGTTATTAGCGTCGACTTGGGTCACATACTGGTCGCGCTCCGTTCGCAGCGCATTACGATCCGCCTGCAAGGCCAGCAGCTTCGCATCCAAGTCGAGGTACAGGTTGTCATCGAAACCGCGGCGCCACTCGCGCGAGCGCAGCTGCTCGAGATAGGTCTCCGACTGAGTCTTCGCACTCTGCAAATCCCGACTCAACCCCTGGATTTCGGCGGTGCTCGCCGCGAACCGCTCCGCGACGTCCTTTGCCGCCTGCCGGCTCGCGGCCAGCTGCGCGGTCAACGTCGATACTTCGGCCTGCCAGGTCGACACCTCGGCCTGCCGGGTCGACACCTCCACGCGTGCCGCCTGCAAGGCAGTCTCCAGCTGCCCGCGGGTCTTGTTCGACTCCTCCACGGCCAACGCCATCTGCGCCAGGTCACGGCGGACTTGGCCGACCTCGACATCGCGCTCGGCAAGCCGCTGGAGTGCATCGCCGAGGCTCGAATCGCGGTTCGCCAGCGTATCGTGCAGCGTGTGCAACTGCCCGGCCAGGTGTTGCACCTCACGCCGCGTGTCGTCGATCACCGAACGGGTGGCTTCCGCCAGTTGAGTCCGCTCGGTCAGTGCCCGATCGAACGCCGTGCTACGCGCCCGCTCGGCTTCCAACTCGGTGCGGATCACCGCCAGATCGTTGCCCAACGCCGCAGCGCGGGCGGCGGCGGCGGACTGCTGGTCGATCAACTCGTCATAGGCGCGCTTCAGGGTCAGGAAATCGGCGCTCGGACGCATTCCGCGATTCCCATTTCGCCGCGAGCGCCCCGCCCGACCTGCTTCGCTGCGACCAGGCGCATCCGCGGCATTGGCCTGACCGACGCCACCGGCCTGACCTACGCCACCGCCACGACCGACGGCGCTGGCCTGACCGGTATCCGCGGGAGCCTTGTCGGCCGCTGAGGGAGCATTGTCGGCCGACGGAGCCTGGTCGGCCGATGGCGAAGCCCTGCGCTCCGCACGAGCCTCGGCCTCGTCCGCGTCGTCATCGTCGAGTTCATCCTCGGCATCGCCCGCCCCCAGCACGCCCGTGAGAATCGGCATCCGATCGGTACGATCCAGCGGATCCTCTTCAGGAGAGTGAGTCGGATCCACCGCCATCAGCCGGCCAACGAGTGCGGTACGCCGAGTGCGACCTGGCGCAATCTCTGGATTTCATCGCGCAACCGAGCCGCCTGCTCGAACTCCAAATTGCGCGCGGATTTCATCATCTCCGCATCCAACTTCTTGATGCGCTTGAGCGCCTGTTCCGGCAGCAAGGCGCTGTAATCGGCCGTCTCCTTCGTCTGCGCATCCTGCACCGAGCGGGCGCCCTCCATCACGTCGCCCACCGCTTTGACGATGCTGCGCGGCGTGATGCCGTGCTGGGCATTGAATTCCAGCTGCTTGGCGCGGCGCCGATCGGTCTCGGCGATGGCGCGCTCGATCGAACCGGTCCGGGTGTCGGCATACAGGATGGCCTTGCCTCGCACGTTGCGCGCGGCCCGGCCGATGGTCTGGATCAGCGACCCCTCGGAGCGCAAAAAGCCCTCCTTGTCGGCATCGAGAATGGCGACGAGCGAAACCTCCGGCATGTCCAGCCCCTCGCGCAGTAGATTGATGCCGACGATGACGTCGAATTTGCCGAGGCGCAGGTCACGAATGATTTCCGAACGTTCGACGGTCTCTATGTCCGAGTGCAGGTAACGCACCTTGACGCCGTGCTCGTTCAGGTACTCGGTCAGATCTTCGGCCATGCGTTTGGTGAGCGTGGTGACCAAGACCCGTTCATGGACCTGGGTGCGCAGTTTGATCTCGGACAGCAGATCATCCACCTGCGCCCGGACGGGGCGAATCTCGACCACAGGATCGATCAAACCGGTGGGCCGCACCACCTGCTCGACGATCTGGCCCGAGACCCGCTTTTCATAGGCCGAGGGCGTGGCGGACACGTAGATGGCCTGCGGCGCCAGATGTTCGAACTCCTCGAAGCGCAGCGGCCGGTTGTCCAGCGCCGACGGCAGCCTGAAGCCATACTCCACCAGCGTCTCTTTCCGCGACCGATCGCCTTTGTACATGGCGCCGAGCTGCGGGATGGTCTGGTGACTCTCATCGACCACGAGCAGCGCATTCTTGGGTAGGTAGTCGAACAGGCAGGGAGGCGGTTCACCCGGTGTTCGCCCCGATAAATAACGCGAATAGTTCTCGATGCCGGCGCAGTAGCCGACCTCGTTCATCATTTCCAGATCGAACAGGGTGCGCTGCTGCAATCGTTGGGCTTCGACCAGCTTGCTGTTGGAATGCAGCTCGTTCAGGCGCTCGCGCAGCTCGCCGCGGATCGACTCGACCGCCGACTGCACCCGCTCCTTCGGTGTCACGTAGTGAGTCGACGGGTAGACGGTCAGACGCGGCACGCGGCGCATGACCTCGCCCGTCAATGGATCGAAGAATGCCAGGGTCTCGATCTGATCGTCGAACAACTCCACCCGCACCGCCTCGCGCTCGGATTCGGCCGGGAAGATGTCGATGACATCGCCGCGAACCCGATAGGTGCCCTGATGCAGATCGATCTCGTTGCGGGTGTATTGCATGTCGGCGAGCCGGCGCAGCAACTTGCGCTGATCGAGCCGATCGCCCCGCGCCATGTGCAGCACCATGCTGAGATAGGCCTGCGGATCACCCAAACCGTAGATCGCCGAAACCGTCGCGACGATGATCGAGTCCGGCCGCTCGAGCAGCGCCTTGGTGGCGGACAGCCGCATCTGTTCGATGTGCTCGTTGATCGATGCGTCCTTCTCGATGAAGGTGTCGGACGCCGGCACGTAGGCTTCAGGCTGGTAATAGTCGTAGTAAGAAACGAAGTATTCGACGGCGTTCTTCGGAAAAAATGTCTTGAACTCACCGTACAGCTGCGCCGCCAGGGTCTTGTTGTGGGCGAGCACGAGGGTCGGCCGCTGCACTTGCTGAATGACGTTGGCGATGGTGAATGTCTTGCCGGATCCCGTGACCCCGAGCAGGGTCTGATGCGCCAAACCGCTGGTCAGGCCGTCGATCAGTTTGTCGATCGCCTGAGGTTGATCGCCCGCGGGAGCGTAATCGCCGAAAAGTTCGAAATTCATTGGCGCCGATTCTCTCATGTCATTGCACCGCGTACAGCGGAACTGGCGCGATCGAGCCGTTTTTCGTACAATTCGCCGCCCTTTGATCCCATAGGAAATTTACTTTGTCCTTATCTCTGTCGAAGCGCGTCCAGAAGGTCAAACCCTCCCCCACGTTGGCGGTCACGGCCCGAGCCGCGAAACTCAAGGCGGAGGGGAAGGACATTATTGGCCTTGGCGCCGGTGAGCCGGATTTCGATACCCCCATTCATATAGCAGATGCGGGCGTCGACGCAATTCGCAAGGGGATCACGCGCTATACCGCGGTTGACGGCACGGCCGAGCTCAAGGACGCCATCATCGCCAAGTTCAAGCGGGACAACCAGCTGACCTACGAGCGCAACCAAATCCTGGTGTCCTCCGGCGCCAAGCAGACCTGCTATAACCTCTGTGCCGCCCTGCTCGATCCGGGCGATGAATGCATCATCCCCGCACCTTACTGGGTCTCTTATCCGGACATGGTGCTGCTGGCGGATGGGGTTCCCGTGATTGTTTATGGCGGGCCCGAGCAGGGCTACAAGATCACCCCGGCACAGCTCGCCGCCGCGATCACGCCGCGCACCAAGATGCTGTTCCTCAATAGCCCGAGCAATCCCACCGGCGCCGCCTATAACGCCTTGGAACTCAAGGCTTTAGGCGAAGTTCTTGATAAACATCCGCAAATCGTGATCGCCTCTGATGAGATGTATGAACACATTTACTGGGCGGCCGACCCGTTCAGCAGCTTCGCCCAAGCGAATCCGCAACTGTACGACCGGACGGTCACCATCAATGGAGTATCCAAGGCGTATGCCATGACCGGATGGCGGATCGGTTATTGCGGCGGACCCAAGGATCTCGTCAACGCCATGGGCACCATCCAAGGCCAGTCCACCTCGAACGCTTCGAGTATCTCGCAGCGCGCCGCCACGGTTGGGCTTAACAGCGATCAATCCTGTGTGGGCACGATGAACCTTGCGTTCAAAGAACGCCATGACTTCGTGGTCGCGGGTCTCAATGCCATTCCCGGCATTTCCTGCCGGCCCGGCGCCGGCACGTTCTATGCGTTCGCCGACGTTTCCGCGGCAATGCGCACCCTCGGCATCAAGGACGACACCGCCTTCGCCGAACGACTGCTCGTAGACTCAGGCGTCGCCGTGGTGCCCGGTTCAGGATTTGGCGCACCCGGCCATATCCGGATCTCCTTCGCCTGCAGCATGAAGATGCTCGAAGATGCCCTGCGGCGCATCGAGCGCGTGGTGTCCGTGGCCGTGGCGAAGAGCGCCTGAACCGGCGTACGACTCGCGCCGCTGGTTCCGACCGCGCCCGAGTTGTCGAGCGCCCAAGGTTGCACAACGCGCTCCGGAGGGCCCGAATCGGGCCGTCATCGCCGCCACGAATCTCGCGCGCTCTCTAAAGAAGTAAATGTAAGTTAATGAAATACGTGAATTTAGGGTCTACGGGCCTCAAGGTATCAAAGCTCTGTCTGGGCTGCATGACCTTCGGCGTACCCGACCGCGGCGATCATGCCTGGACACTGCCTGAACAGCCGTCCCGCGCGATCCTGCGGCACGCCATCGACGCCGGCATCAATTTCTTCGACACCGCCAACGTCTATTCGGACGGCACGTCGGAAGAGATCGTCGGCCGCGCCTTGCACGACTTCTCCCGCCGCGACGAAGTCGTCATTGCAACGAAGGTGTTCTTTCCGATGACGCCGGACCCGAACGGTCGCGGCCTCTCGCGGAAGGCCATTTTCACCGCCATCGACGCCAGCCTCAGGCGCCTCGGCACCGACTACGTCGATTTGTATCAGATCCATCGCTGGGATTACGCCACACCGATCGAAGAGACGCTCGAGGCGCTGCATGACGTGGTCAAGGCCGGCAAGGCACGCTACCTCGGCGCCTCATCGATGTTCGCCTGGCAATTCAGCAAGGCCCTGCATCTCGCCAAGGAGAACCGCTGGACCCGCTTTGCCACCATGCAGAACTACTACAATCTTCTGTACCGAGAAGAGGAACGCGACATGCTGCCGCTGTGCGCCGATGCCGGGGTTGGGGTGATGCCCTGGAGTCCACTCGCTCGCGGTCGCCTCACCCGCCCATGGGATGCGCAAACCGAGCGCACCCGGACCGATACCTATGGAAGCACGCTGTACACGCACTCCGTGGAATCCGACCGGCGTACCGTCCTCGAGGTAGCCGCCCTCGCGAAGGCCCGCGGTGTTCCCAATGCCCAAGTCGCCCTCGCTTGGCTCCTGCATAAGCCGGTGGTCAGCGCACCCATCATCGGCGCCTCAAAGCCGGAACACATCGACGATGCCGTCGCCGCCCTGTCCTTGACGCTCACCGACAGCGAAATCCAGCAGCTCGAAGCCCCCTACGTGCCTCACCCCGTGCTCGGCCACTCGTGATCGCCGACCTTGGCCCCTCACCCGTTTCCTTGACTTAAAGCCCGGCCTTCCCGACAATCCGCGCCTCTCATGAATTCCCCGGTAGCTCAGTGGTAGAGCGACGGACTGTTAATCCGTTGGTCGGCGGTTCGAATCCGTCCCGGGGAGCCACATTCCAATAGGTCTACAGATGCTCGTCGGTCACCATGGCCAGACGTAGAAAGTTCGAACCGCCGACATAAAACAAGACCGGTTCGACGACAGCGGCGCGCAGCGCCGATGGCGATCGCCCGCAGGGCGACCCCGAAGGGGTGAGGCGCGCAGCGCCGAATAATCCGTCCCGGGGAGCCAATAGCACGGTGTCCAGAAACCGATCTC
>Ga0116226_10001286_pt1 | contig 21656 bp, 17 predicted proteins | sample S1TSphfallax_FD_89692 | JGI IMG/M metagenome (GOLD analysis project Ga0116226, IMG submission 89692) | Host-associated microbial communities from peat moss isolated from Minnesota, USA - S1T2_Fa - Sphagnum fallax MG | ecosystem: Host-associated > Plants > Peat moss > Unclassified | place: USA... | reverse complement strand
GCCGGCAGCGTCGCTCAAGGCGAGATCGTGGGTGCTGACCATGCCGATCGCGCCGCGCTCGAGCAGCGCATGAAGCACGCCGCGGGCGCCGACCTGCCGGTCGCTCGAATTCGTCCCTTGCAGTAATTCGTCGAGCAGGAACAACAGCGGCAGCCGCCGCGCTTCGAACAGCTGGCGCAGCCGCGTGATCTCCGCGTAGAAGCGCGAGCTGCCCTCGGACAGCGAGTCGTTGACCCGGATGCTGGCGCCGACCTGCAGCGGCGTCAGCGCGAACCGGACCGCGCACACCGGTGCACCGGCCATCGCCAGCACCGTGTTGATGCCGATGGCGCGCAGCAGCGTGCTCTTGCCGGACATATTCGAGCCGCTGACCATCAGGATCCGCGTCTCGCCCGAGATCGCGATGTCGTTGCGCACACAATGCGCGGCGGCAATGAGCGGGTGTCCGAGACCGCTGGCCTGCAACGCGGCGGCGCCGGTGAGAAATTCCGGAAACGGAAAGTCGGGGTGCTCGGCGCTGAAGGCGGCGAGCGACAGCAGCGCCTCGAGTTCACCCAGAGCACCGAGCCAGGCGGCCACCGCCGGGCCGTGCCGCCGCCGCCATCGGTCCGCGGCCAGGGCGGTATGCACGGAATACAAAGACAGCGTCAGTAACGGGGTCAAGAATGGGTTGCGCCGGGCCTCGACGAAATTCACGATCGTCGCGAGTCTCGACAGGAGCGCCGAGGCCGGCAGCGCGCCCACGCGAAATGTGCTGCGCAACTGCCGCAGCGGCGCGGTGGTGAAATCTTCGGCTTCGATTCGCGCGATCAGCTGCACGACCCGTCTGATCTGCTCATGGGCGCCCTCCACCCCGGACAACGCGGTTTTCAGCCCATCACGCATCCGGTAGAGCAGCGCCGCCTCCATGGCGAGCACCGCGAGCAGCGCGGAGGCGGGTCCGCCAACCGCCCACAGCGCTCCCGCGCCGGCGGCCGCGACGCAGAGCATCCCGGCGATGGCTCCGAGCCAACCGGGCAAGGATCCCTCCGCGCGGGCCCAGGCCAGAAGCTGCTGCGGATCGAGTTCAATGTGCGCGGGTTCGCCGCGGATGGCGAGGTGCTCGCGTAAGTCGAATCGGTCGCGCAACTCGCGCACGCCGTTCTGCCGTTCGAGCACGGTGCCGAGTTCCGCCGGCGCGAGCAACCAGGCCGCGAGCGTCTCCTCCCCCATGATCGTGCGCGCGACGCACAGGCGTTGAAACAGGCTGTGGCGGCCGAACAGGTCGAGATCGGTGGCATACAGATGATGCTGATCCGCGAAACGTTCGCTCGGCACTCCCGTGGCAGCCGGGAAGGCAGTGGCGGGGGTGCCGGGTGCCGTTCCCACCATGCGGGCACAGCCCAGTTCGTAGAAGGTCACGGCTCGCGCCGCCTCGCCGAGCCGCCGGCGAACGCGCCGGTGCAGGGCCACCGTGAGCACGAACAGAAGGGCGGGAAGGAGTGCCCAGGCCGGCGTGAAGTCAGTTGCCGCGCCCAGCCACAGGAGACCGATAAAAAGGGCGGCGAGCAGCAGCCGGGCGCCGCCGAAACGCTGGTCGCTGATCTTCAGTTCCGCGACCGAGGCCCGCCGCGTCGCGAGTCGTGCCTGATAGTGCTGGAGAGTATCGACCGGGCTACTTCTTGCGCTTCTTGGACTTGCCGGCAACGGCATCGAGGTCGTCGGCATCCTCGATCTCGTAGTCGTCGAAATCGCTCAACAATTCGGCCGTGCGGCGCTCTTCCATCACCCGTTCGAGGCGCCGCCAGGCGGGTTCGGCACCCTTCGGTGCGCGGCGCCGCTGCGATTCGACGTCACGCATGATGTGATCGACGTCCACATCATCGCCGCCAGGTGCCGCGTCCTCGGCATCCTCCTCCTCGAACTCGTCAGACTCGGGCTTCTCGCTCACGCGCGCGTTATAAACGGAAACGCGGCTCGCGCGCAATACCCCAGCGCACACTCGGCGCAAGGCGCCGGCGGCGGGCCGCCCGGCTCACTTGACCAGATCGTTGAGTTGAAAAATGGGTAGCAGCAACGCAATGACGATGAACATCACCACCGCACCCATGAATACCACCATGAAGGGACCCAACAGATTGGTCAATGTCGAGAGCAGTCCGTCCATCTCCCGCTCCTGATTCGAAGCGGCCCTCTCGAGCATTTTTTCGAGTTCACCGCTGCTTTCGCCGCTGCTGATGAGGTGGATCATCATCGGTGGAAACACCTTGCGGGCGGCCAGCGACTTACCGATGGGCGCCCCCTCCCGCACCCTGAGCGCCGCCTCCTCGACCGCGCGCTTCATCGGCAGATTATTGACGACTTCCGCGGAAATCCTCAGCGCCTCGAGCACGGGGACGGCGCTCGCGGTGAGAATGCTGAAGGTGCGGGAGAATCGCGCCGTGTTCACGCCGCGGATGAGCTTGCCGAGCAGCGGGACCTTGAGCAGGAATCGATCGAACGTCAAGCGCGATTCCGGCGCCCGGAGCCAGCGCAGAAATGCCCAGGTGGCCAAACCGATCACGATCACGCCGTAGAACCAATAGAGGCGCACGGCATCGCTCATGCCGATCAGCAGGCGCGTGGCGAACGGCAGTTCCTGACGGCCCGACTCGAACACGGCCACCACCTGGGGTACGACATAGGCAAGCAGGAACGACACGATGGCAAAGGACAGGACCATCAGCACGATGGGATACACCAGCGCATTGCTCACCTGTTGACCCATGACCTGGCGCGACTCGGTGTAGTCCGACAACCGCTCCAGTACGGAGTCCAACTTGCCGGACTGCTCGCCGGCCGATACCGTCGCGCGGTAGATCTCGGGAAAGGCCTGCGGAAAGTCGCGCAAGCCATCCGCCAGCGGATGACCTTCCACGACCTTGCTGCGCACGCCTAGGACGATGCGCTGCACCCTCGGCTTTTCGGTCTGTTCGGCCACCGCCTGCAGCGATTCCTCGAGCGGCAGGCCGGAGCGCAGCAGGGTGGCCAGTTGGCGCGTCAGCAGGGCCAAGTCGAGGGTCGACAAGCCGCGCCGCAGGAAGCGGCGTCGGCGGCTCTGCGTGAGTTCCCGCTCCGCCGTCTCGTGAATGTCCATCGGCAGCAATTGCTTGTCGCGCAGCAGCTGCCGTACATGCTTGGGCGAATCGCCTTCGATCAGACCTTTGCGTTCCCGACCCTGAGCATCGAGGGCCGTATATTCGAACGCTCCCATCAATCCTCGCGAGTCACGCGCAAGACTTCTTCGAGCGTCGTCTCACCCTCCATGACCTTGCGCCGCCCGTCGTCGCGAATGCCCGGACTCGCGGTGCGCGCATAGCGTTCGAGTTCCTGCTCGGAGGATCCATCATGGATCATCGTGCGCATGTGATCGTCGACCGCGATCAGTTCATAAATGCCCGTCCGGCCCCGGTAGCCGGTTCCGGGCTCATTGCTCGGCCGATACAGCTGAACCGGGCCGCCGTTCGGATCGAGATTGAGCAAGCGGCGTTCATACTCGCCGGCCGTGAAGGGTTCGCGTGTGGCCGGATTCAGCACGCGTACCAGGCGCTGTGCCAGCACGCCAATCAAGCTCGAGGACAGCAGAAACGGTTCGATCCCCATGTCGCGCAGTCGCGTGACCGCACCGACCGCGGTGTTGGTGTGCAGCGTGGAGAGCACGAGATGCCCGGTGAGACTCGCCTGCACCGCGATCTGTGCCGTTTCCAGATCGCGGATTTCGCCGACCATCACCACATCCGGGTCTTGCCGCAGGATGGCGCGCAGGCCGCGGGCAAAGGTCATTTCGACCTTGGTATTGACCTGGGTCTGGCCGATACCGTCGATGTAGTACTCGATCGGATCCTCGACGGTCATGACGTTGCGGGTATTGTCGTTGATGCGTTCGAGCGCGGCATACAGCGTCGTCGTCTTGCCGGAACCGGTGGGACCGGTGACCAGGATGATGCCGTGCGGTTTGTGGATGATTTCATCCATCGTTGCCTGGGTGCGTGGATCCATCCCCAAGGAGGTCAATTCGATCCGCCCCGCCTGCTTGTCGAGCAGTCGCAGCACCACCCGCTCGCCATGCCCCGACGGTAGCGTCGATACGCGCACGTCGACCGCGCGGCCGGCGATGCGCAGCGAAATGCGTCCGTCTTGCGGCAGTCGCCGTTCGGCGATGTCGAGCTTCGACATGACCTTGATACGCGACACGACCAGCGGGGCCACGGCGCGTTTGGTCTGGAGCACCTCGCGCAGCACGCCGTCGACCCGAAAGCGGATCACCAGCCGGTTCTCATACGGCTCGATGTGGATATCCGATGCGTTTTCCTTCACCGCCTGGGTGAGCAACGCGTTTATCAGGCGGATGATCGGTGCTTCGTCATCGCTTTCCAGCAAGTCCGAGGATTCGGGAATGTCCTCGGCCAGATGCGCAAGGTCGGTGTTGTCGTCCAAGCCCTCGAGCATTTGCATGGCGGCGCCGGAGCCCGCCTCGTAAGCGATCCGCAGCATCGAGTCGAAGCTCTCGACGGAAACCCGTTCCAGTTTCAAGGGGACGCCGACGAAGCGGCGCACTTCGGCCAGCGCCTGCGGAGTGACGCCAGGGCGGCAGACCGTGTCGGCGACCTCGGCGACGCTGCGCACGAGCACGCCATGGCGCTTGGCAAACGGGAAGGACAGCTTGCGTTGAATCGGTTCGCGGAATTCGGCGTTCATGGCGTTCCTGCCGGTTGGGGTTGTGCCGCTGGCTGCGGTGCCGGCGCGGGCTGCGGTGCCGCGGCCCGCGCCACCGTGGGCGCCACCGTCACCGTGGTGTTCGGTTGCGCGTTTGGCGCTGGCTGGGGCGCGGGCGCGATGCGGCTCTGCGGTACCGGCTGAGGCGCCGGAGCGATGATGGTGGTGCCGGGCTGGGCGGGCGCCGCGGACGGTGCCGTGGGTTCGACAGAGGTCGGAATCGCCGGAATGGATGGCTGTTTATCGCCCGGCAGCAGGTTGATCTTGCCCTTATGCAAAGACTTCTCCTGTTCTCGAATCTCGTTGTAGCGCGCCGCGCTGGTGGCCTCGGTCGCGGCCTGGTCGCGCAGTATCTTGGGCCGCAGGAACACGAGGAGGTTACTTTTCTGTCGGGAACCGCTGCGCGATTTGAACAGGTTGCCGATCAGCGGAATCGCACCCAACACCGGCACACGGTCTTCGCTCTCGGTCACCGTATCCTGCATCAATCCGCCCAGGACGATGATGCCACCATCCTCGATCAGAATCGTGGTCTTGATCGAGCGCTTGTTGGTGGAGATATCGGACGAATCGGCGAGTTTGGCGCCGGGCGAGGAATCTTCTTGCTCGATCTTCAGCTGGATCGTGTTGCCCTCGCTGATATGCGGAGTGACTTTGAGGATGGTACCGACCTCCTCGCGTTGAATCGTCTCGAACGGGCTGGTGGTGCCGTTCACGCTCGCCGTCGAGCTCGTGTACTGGCCGGTGATGAGCGGGATCTCCTGGGTCACCTTGACCTCGGCTTCCTCGTTGTTCATCGTGATGATGCGCGGCGTCGAAATGATGTTGCTCGAGCCATCGCTGCGCAAGGCCTGGATGATGGCGGCGAAACCCTTGCCGGTGTTCGAGTTGTACGTGCCGACCGCAAAGGTGGCACCGTTCGGGATCGCCGAGGAGAGCGCCGATGCGGCGGTGCTACCGGTGGTGGTGGTCGAGGAGGTCGCCGAGGTCGACGTCAAGCCGCTCACGCCACTCAAGGCGGCCGCCGCGATGTCGACGATGCTGGTGCCGCTACCCGGCAGGTTCGTGATCCCATAGCCGAGCGAATTGCCGCCGTCGAGCAGCCATTGCACGCCGATATTGGCGCTCTTGTTGACGTCCACCTCGACGATCATCGCCTCCACTTCGACCTGCGCACGGCGGATATCGAGCTTGTCGATCACCGCCATCAAGGATCGCATGACCTTGGGCGGCGCGGTGATGATGAGCGCGTTGGTGGGCACGTCCGCCCAGATCGTCACGCTCGCGTCCACATTCGAACCGCCGCCGGCGCCGCCGGCCGACGCGCCCGCCTGGGGACCCCCCGCCGCCTTGGCCGCGGCGGTTGCCTGGCCTTTCAGCTTATCGGCCAGCTTGTCGGCATCCGCATAGAGCAGGTAGCGAACCTGGGTGTCGCCACCGTTCAGGCCCGGCGTATCCAAGTTGAGGATCAGTGCCTTGGTCTTCAAGCGCATGGACCGCTCGCCGCTGATGAGTACGCTGTTGGTGCGCTCGTCGGCGACCACTTTGACGGCAGTGCCTGCACCCTCGGCCGACGGCCCGGTCGACAGTTGATTGATGGTCCGCACCACGTCGCTCGCACTCGCGTTGCGCAGCTGGATCACTTCGATGGGTTCATCACCGCTCTCATCCATGCGCTCGATGATTTTCATGATGCGGCTGACGTTGCTGGCGCGGTCGGAAATGATCAGCATGTTGCCGGCGGGATAGGCGGCGAGATGCCCCTGTTGCGGTATCAGCGGGCGCAGCAGCGGTACCAGCTGTGTGGCGCTGATGTTCTTGACCGTGATGATCTGGGTGACGATTTCATCCGACGTGGCACTGACGCTGTTCGGCAGATCGATCGACGGTAGCTGACGGGCATCGGTGTTGGGGATGATCTTGATGACCTTGCCGGCCGGCACCGCGACATAGCCATACACCTGCAGCACGGCCAGGAAGGCCTCATAGAACGCGGCCGGCGACATGGGTGTCGCAGAGAGCATCGTGACCTTCGCGTTGACGCGCGGATCGATGATGAAGTTCTTGCCGGTCACCTCGCTCACCGCCTGGATGATCTGGGTGAGATCGGCATCCTTGTAATTCGGGGTGATGGTCGGGCCCTCGGACGCTCGCCCTTCCACGTTCTGTGCATGGGTCGGCATGGACATGGCGATCAACAGCACCGCCATCAGGCACGCCATGGCAGGGCGCAGTTGCTGCGCCAAGCTTCTGATCACGGGGGTCGGTACCACACTATCGCTACGGTGCATTGGGCGTCTCATGGGGAGCTGTTGGGAGGCGACGAGGGATCGCCCGGCGGAGGCGCCGTGGCGCCTTGTTCGGGTTCCAAATCCTTGGTCGCTTGCGCGGCCACTTGGGCAATGTTCAGCGTGATTTCCTGCTTCTGACCGGCCCGCTCGATCGTTACCGTCGCGCGGTCGGAGGATTGAATGGTGTTGAACACGTCTTGACTGTGCTGCGGATCATCCAACGGCTGGCCGTTGATTGCCGTGACCAAATCGCCGGGCTTGAGTCCCAGTTTGCCAAAAATGACGCGATTCTTGCCCGGGTAGGCACGAAAACCACGCAATTTCCCCGCCACGTTGTCAAAGGACGGCACCGTGCGCATGACTTGGTCGAGGAGGCTCGGATCCTGTTCGACCAGATGCTTGAGGTTCTCGACCGCGGCGGTTTGCGGCTCGCTGCGGCCGCGGTGCGGCGGGAGGCGGTTACCGTTGGGGTTGGACATCAGGCGAGGCAAAAGCAGCGTTTCCAAGATTCCAGCGCGATCGAGGATGACATGGTCGAGGTAGACCGAGTGCAGCCTCGCGCCGTTCACATTATCGCCGACCGCATAGACTTTCGAAGGTCCGCCGTCGCTGATGATGGCGACGCCGCGCTTGGGGTCTTGGCTCGCGATGGTGCCCGCCAAGACGAGATTGGCGCTGCTCAAGGGGGCATGATCGGGATCCTGGGTGGTAGGATCGACGGTCGCGATGCCGAACAGATGCGCCGAGACCACGCTTTGAACGTCGACCCCCGGGCGACGGCTCGGAGCGGCGCTCTGGCTCGGTACCGGTTCGGGCGACTTGACCGGTCCGCTCAACGCGGCAACCGCCAGCCGCGCGACTTCGACCACGATGAGCGCCGCCAGTACGAACGACGCATAGGTGGGGCTGTTGCCTTGCAAGCGTGACAGCCACTCGATTTTACGTAGATCAGCCATGTATAAAGTATCGCGTCGATTGCGAAAGCCGGGCGGCGTCCTTGCTGCGCGGGTCACGGAGCCTCGAAAGATCCGCAATCATACGGGCTAGGTGCTTGGCCGCTCAAGCGTTTGTTTTTGCTTGTTAAAGTAAAGTGACACCGATCAGCGACAGTAGCATTTATGGCCCGCATTTGCTTAGGACCGCTTGTAAAGCGGCGGGCCTAACCCTATAAACTGTTTACACATGAGCGATATAGAGCGAGGTCGGGAAGGGACGGGTCTGGTCGTCGAGGAAGCGGCGCCGAGGCTCAAACGTCCACCGCTCTATCAAGTCGTGCTCATCAATGACGATTACACTCCCATGGAGTTCGTCGTTGACATCCTCCAACGTTTCTTTGCGATGGACCGTACCAAGGCAACTCGGGTTATGCTCGAGGTGCATACCAAGGGAAAAGGAGTGTGCGGGGTCTTTACATATGAAATTGCAGAGACCAAGGTGGCTCAAGTGATCGCGTATGCGCGACAACATCAGCATCCGCTGATGGCAACGCTAGAAGAGGCATAACCAGTGCTTAGTCAAGAACTCGAATTTTGCTTGAATGACGCTTTTGCCAGTGCGCGCGAGGCACGGCATGAATTCATGACCGTCGAACACTTGCTGCTCGCCATCGTGGATACCCCTAAGGTTCGGGAGGTGTTGAAGTCCTGCGGCGCCGATACGGCGAAGCTCAAAACGGAACTGAAGCAGTTCATCGACCAGACCACGCCACGCCTGCCCGCCGGTGAGGACCGGGACGTCCAGCCCACCTTGGGCTTCCAACGCGTGCTGCAACGCGCCGTGTTCCACGTCCAGTCGAGCGGCAAGAAAGAGGTCACCGTCGCCAACGTGCTGGTGGCGATCTTCAGCGAAAAACAGTCGCATGCGGCCTATTTGCTCAGCATGCAGGACGTTTCCCGGCTCGATGTGGTCAATTTCATCGCCCACGGCCTGTCCAAGGCCGGCGGCGAGGAACGCAGCGATCGGGAGGAAGGCGGCGCCACCGGCGATGCGGAACGTGACGGGGATGGCGGCGGCAATGCGCTCGAGAAATATGCCACCAATCTCAACGACGCGGCGCGCAAGGGCAAGATCGACCCCTTGATCGGGCGGAAACTCGAGGTGGAGCGAACCATCGAGATCCTGTGCCGGCGGCGCAAGAATAATCCGCTGTACGTGGGTGAGGCGGGCGTCGGCAAGACCGCCATTGCCGAGGGTCTCGCCCGGATGATCGTCGAGAACCATGTGCCTGATGTGCTGCTCGATGCCACGATCTACTCGCTCGACATGGGTTCGCTGGTCGCCGGCACGAAGTATCGGGGTGACTTCGAGAAGCGCCTGAAGGCCGTGCTCGCCGAGGTCAAGAAGCAGCCCGGCGCGATCCTCTTCATCGATGAGATCCATACCGTCATCGGTGCCGGTGCGGCCTCCGGCGGCGTGATGGATGCCTCCAATCTGATCAAGCCCGCGCTCGCGAACGGCGAGCTGCGCTGCATCGGCTCGACCACGTACAACGAATATCGCGGCATCTTCGAGAAAGATCACGCGCTCGCCCGGCGTTTTCAGAAAATCGACATCACTGAGCCGTCCGTGCAGGACACGGTCGACATCCTGCGCGGGCTGAAGACCCGCTACGAGGAGCACCACGGCGTCAAGTATGAAGACGATGCGCTACAGGCGGCGGCGGAACTCGCGGCCCGCCACATCAATGACCGGCACATGCCGGACAAGGCCATCGATGTGGTCGACGAGGCCGGCGCGAATCTGCGCCTGAAGCCGGTTGAGCATCGGGAGGCGACGGTGACGGTGAGCCAGATCGAGAATGTGGTCGCGCGCATCGCGCGCATCCCGCCGAAGAACGTCTCTCTGTCGGACCGCGATGTGCTCAAGAATCTCGAGCGTAATTTGAAATTGACGATCTTCGGTCAGGACAAGGCGATCGAGGCCTTGGCGGCTGCGATCAAGATGTCGCGTTCGGGATTGGGCGATCAGCGTAAACCCGTGGGCTCATTCCTGTTCTCAGGTCCCACGGGCGTGGGTAAGACCGAGGTGACGCGGCAGCTGGCCATCGTCATGGGCGTGGAGTTCGTGCGCTTCGACATGTCCGAATACATGGAGCGGCATACGGTGTCGCGGCTGATCGGTGCCCCGCCGGGCTACGTGGGTTTCGACCAAGGAGGTCTGCTCACCGAATCGATCGCCAAGCACCCGCATTCCGTGTTGCTGCTCGATGAGATTGAAAAGGCCCACCCGGATGTTTTCAACTTGCTGCTTCAGGTCATGGACCATGGCACGCTGACCGACAATAACGGCCGCAAGGCGGATTTCCGGCACGTGATCATCGTGATGACGACGAATGCGGGCGCGTTCGAAATGAGCCGGCCGAGCATCGGCTTCACGCAGTCCGACAGCACGGCGGATGGGATGGAGGCGATCCGCCGCTTGTTCTCGCCGGAGTTTCGCAACCGCTTGGATGCGGTCGTGCAGTTCGCCGGTCTCGATCAGGACACGATCGAGCGGGTGGTCGACAAGCTGTTGGTCGAGGCCGAGGCGCAACTCGAGCAGAAGCGGGTGTCGATTTCGGTGGATGAACCGGCGCGGCGCTGGATCGCCAAGAAAGGCTACGATCCAAAGATGGGCGCAAGGCCGATGGCGCGTATCATCCAGGAATACATCAAGCGACCGCTCGCCGAAGAACTATTGTTCGGCAAGCTCGTCGATGGAGGCCATGTGGAAGTCACCTTGAGCGAAGAGGGCGACAAGTTGAAACTCGAGTCGCGGGCGGCGAATGAGCCGGCGCTGTTGTCGCATGAAGATGGCTGAGGCGGTTAGCGGCCTCGATAAACGATGCGGCCCTTCGTCAGATCGTAGGGGGTCATCTCGACGGTAACCTGATCGCCGGTGAGAATGCGGATGTAATTCTTACGCATCTTGCCGGATATGTGTGCCGTGACGACGTGGCCCGTCTTGAGTTTGACGCGAAACGTCGTATTGGGCAGGGTCTCGACGACCTCGCCCTCGAATTGAATTGCCTCTTCTTTTGACATGCGTCCTTTGGGTGTGCGTGAAGCCGGGCGCATTGTGCATAAAGCCCCCCGCTAAAGCAATTTTACACCGCGGCGCCGCTGTCCGCCTCGGCTTCGTCGCTCCAGCGCTCGCTGGGGCCCCGGCGAGCGTATTGACGCAGCAGCAGCACGAATTCCGCGCGTGAAATCTCGCGCGCGCCGATGCTCGCTAGATGCGCACTCGCCACCTGGCAATCAATGAGCTGAATGTTTCGCATCCGGCACTCATCCACCAATCGAGCCATCGCCACCTTGGACGCATCGCTCTCCCGGCTGAACATCGACTCGCCGAAAAATATGCTTCCCAAGCGGACGCCGTACAATCCGCCGACCAGCTGACCACCCCGGTAGGTTTCGATGGAATGACCGAACCCGAGCGCAAATAGCGCCTCATAGGCACTGATCATGTCCGTATTCAGCCACGTTTCGGGACCGGAGCGACGCGGTGCGGCGCATTGGCGGATGGTCGAGCCGAAGTCATGGTCGACGCGAGTGCTGAAGCGTTGACTGCGCAAGGTCTTGCGCAAGCTGCGCGACACATTGAACTCACCCGGAAACAAGACCATCCGGGGGTCGGGCGACCACCAAAGAATCGGCTGCTGCGCGCCATACCACGGAAAGACTCCGCGTTCGTAAGCGGCCAGCAACCGGGTGGGAGTCAGGTCGCCGCCGGCGGCGAGCAGGCCCGGAGGATCCCGCAAGGCCTGCTCGAGCGGCGGAAACCAGTCGGCCGCCGCGTGTTCACCGAGCCACACCAGCCGGCTCAGAGTCGCAACTCCTCGTCCGGCGCGCGGTGATAGGGGACATGCTCGTTGACCGACGCTGCGTAGTGGTCGACCCCGAGTGCCTCGCGGCGTGCGAAATCGCGAATCGCGACGGCGAAACGTGGGTCGAGAACGTCGTGCGCTGAACCCATCAGCGTCGGCACGAAGCCGCGCGGCACCTTGTGCTCGCCCTGGGTGCCGGGCTCGAATCGTTGCAACCCGTGCTCGATGCAGTATTCGATGCCTTGGTAGTAGCAGGTTTCGAAATGCAGGCTATGGTAGGTGCCGCCGGCGCCCCAGTAGCGGCCGAACAACGCATCGGAACCGATGAAGAAGATCGCCACCGCGATGGGTGTGCCGCCATGACGGGCGATTTTCAGCATGAGCTTGTCCGGCATTGCCTTGGCCACTCGTTTGAAGAAGTCGAGATTGAGGTAGGGATCGTGGCCATGCCGATGAAAGGTGTCGGCATAGAATTCGTACACGGCCGCCCATAACGGCGCATCCATCTCGCCTCCCAAGCGGGTATCGAAGTCGATACCGGCCTCGGCCACGCGCCGCCGTTCCCGCTTTGCCTTCTTGCGCTTCTCCGCGGTGAATCCCGCGAGGAAGCCCTCGAAAGACTCATAGCCCTGATTGAACCAATGAAACTGGCAGTCGCGCCGCTCGATCAGGCCCCGAGCCTTCAGCGGCGCGAGCTGTTGCTCGGCGGGAAACAAGATGTGCCAGGTCGAGAGTTGCTCGGCCCGCGCGTATTCCATGCCCGCATCGACGAGTTGAGCCGCGATGGCCGGTGCGTTGCTGTCGGTTCCGGCCAGCAGGCGCGGTCCGCGCACCGGCGTGAAGGGAATCGCCGTCAGCAGCTTGGGATAGTAGTTGAGCCCGTTCTGCGCATAGGCGTTCGCCCAGGAGAAATCGAATACGAACTCGCCGCGCGAGTGGGTCTTGCGGTAGAGCGGCATGGCACCCACCACGGTTCCGGCCGCGTCTTCGAGCACCAGGTGCCGCGGTGTCCAGCCGGTGCGGGACGTTGCGCATCCCGATTGCTCCAGGGCCAGCAGAAACTCATGCCGGACGAAGGGCTGTTCGTCGCCCGCCAACGCATTCCACTGTGCCGCGTCGATGTCGGCGATGCTCTTCAGGATTCTGACCCGCGTTGCCGTCACGCGTGGGCGACACGTGGCGTCACCAGTGAGGCGACATCGAGCCCTTCCAAATACTTGTCGGCATCCAATGCGGCCATGCAGCCGGTCCCCGCCGAGGTCACCGCCTGGCGGTAGATGTGGTCCGCCACATCGCCGGCCGCAAATACGCCGGGAATGCTGGTGGCGGTGGCGTCTCCGTCGAGCCCGCCCTTGACCACGATGTAACCGCCGCGCATCTCGAGTTGTTGCTCGAATAGTTGAGTGTTCGGGTGGTGACCTACGGCAATGAACACGCCATGGACCGAGAGAGTGCGTTCGCCGGATCCATGGACCGCGCGCAGGCGCACTCCGGTCACGCCGGCGTCGTCGCCGAGAATTTCCTCCACCGCATGGTTCCAGACGATGCTGACCTTGCCCGAGGTCTGCAGAGCGAATAGACGATCTTGAAGAATTTTCTCGGACTTCAGCTTATCGCGCCGATGGACCAGTGTGACGTGAGAGGCGATGTTCGCAAGATAGAGCGCCTCCTCGACGGCTGAGTTGCCACCGCCGATCACCGCCACCGACTTGCCTCGATAGAAGAAGCCGTCGCACGTGGCGCAGGCCGAGACGCCCTTGCCGCGGAAGGCCTCTTCCGACGGCAGGCCCAAGTACTTTGCCGAGGCGCCGGTCGCGACGATCAGGGCGTCGCAGGTGTAGTGACCATTGTCTCCGACCAGCCGGAATGGTCGCTGCCGCAAATCGGCATGGTGGATGGTGTCGAAGACGATGTCGGTCTTGAAGCGCTCGGCGTGCCTTCGCATCCGATCCATGAGCGCGGGTCCCTGCAAATGCTCCACGTCGCCCGGCCAGTTATCAACGTCGGTCGTGGTCATCAGTTGGCCACCTTGTTCGAGGCCGGTGATGAGCAGCGGCGAGCGATTGGCGCGCGCCGCGTACACGGCGGCCGTATAGCCCGCCGGCCCCGACCCTAAGATGAGGAGACGGCTATGTCTGACTGCGCTCATGTATAATTTGCCTCTCTTCTCGAGATGTCGACAGCGGCGGTCGGCCGCTTGGCCCATGGTAAGTAAATCTGTGGGCGCGAGCTAGTGGAATGCCGGCGAGCTTGGTCCGGGCTCCAAACTTAAGTTACTATTATTCAAACAGTTAAGCAGCAATTATTGCAAAAGTCTTAAATTTCCAGAAGGTCTCGAATTGGTCGAAGCGACGTTAGTCAAGAAATCGAAACCGGAGCTCAAGCTCTCAGGCGCGGTGGCGCGTGCCCTGCGAGAAGGGACACTGTGGGTGTTTGGGGCCCTCGCTTTGCTCCTGATTCTTGCCTTGTTCTCCTACCATCCGCAGGATTCGAGCTTCTCGAGCACCGGGGATGTGAGCGCCACGGGCGGTCCGGCCGCGGTCGGGAATTGGATCGGGCCCGTGGGTGCTTGGCTCGCGGATTTTTTCTTTTTCCTGTTTGGCCGCCCTGCGTACCTGTTTCCCACGCTGCTGGCTTACGCCGGCTGGCTGGTGCACAAGGAACACGCCATGCCGGATGTGCGCTCACGCATCAACACCTTGCTGCGGGCGGTCGGTTTCGTGCTCACGCTGTTGACCAGCTGCGGATTGGCGACGCTGCATTGGAGTCGCAGTCATTTCCCAAATAGCGCCGGGGGCGCGCTCGGGGTCATCGTTGGCGATGGTAGCGCTGCGGGTTTGAGTTTCCTCGGTGCCACGGTGTTGTTGCTCGGCGTGTGGCTCGCCGGCGTCGCGCTATTCCTCGGCGTCTCCTGGTTCGACGTCATGGATGAGTTGGGCGCCACCGTGCTGCGCACGTTCGATTGGGGCAGGGCGAAGCTCGAGCAACGGCGCGAGCTCAAGTCCGGGCAGGAACGTAAGCAGGCGCGCCAAGGCGTGGTCCGCGAGGAGCAGAAAAAGGTCGCCAATCGGCCGCCGCCGCGCATCGAGCCGGTGGCGCCAGCGCCCGAGAAGAGTGAACGGATCGAGCGCGAACGTCAGGTGCCCTTGTTCGATGCGCCCAAGTCGAGCGAGCTGCCGGCCTTATCGCTGCTCGACGAACCCGGCCCGCGGGAACAGTCCTATTCGGACGAGGCGTTGGAGGCCATGTCGCGCCTCGTCGAAATCAAGCTGCGCGATTTTGGAGTGGAGGCGGAGGTGGTTGCGGTACTGCCCGGTCCGGTCATCACCCGCTTCGAGTTGCGCCCGGCGCCCGGCGTCAAAGTGAGCCAGATCAGCAATCTCGCCAAGGATCTGGCGCGCGCGCTGTCGGCCATCAGCGTGCGGGTGGTCGAAATCATCCCCGGCAAGTCCGTCGTCGGATTGGAAATTCCGAACGAGAAGCGCGAGATCGTGACCTTGGGCGAGATCATCAAATCGAAGCCTTACGATGAGGTCAGTTCGCCGCTGGCACTCGCGCTCGGCAAGGATATCGGTGGTGTGCCCGTGGTCGCCGATCTCGCGCGCATGCCGCAACTTCTGATCGCGGGCACCACCGGATCCGGCAAGTCGGTGGGCATCAACGCGATGGTCTTGAGCCTCGTGTACAAGGCCACGCCCGAGCATGTGCGCATGATCATGATCGATCCGAAGATGCTGGAACTGTCGGTCTACGAGGGCATACCGCACCTGCTCGCCCCCGTGGTGACCGATATGAAACAGGCGGCCAACGCGCTGCGTTGGTGCGTGGCCGAGATGGAACGGCGTTATCAGCTCATGTCGCTGCTCGGGGTGCGCAACATCGGGGGCTTCAACCGCAAGGTCAAGGAGGCCGCTGAGGCCGGGAAGCCCATCAAGGATCCGATCCGCCTGCAAAAGATCGCCCAGGGCGTCCCCGGCATCGTGGCGGAGGACGTGGAGGAGCTGACCTCGCTGCCGTTCATCGTGGTCATCATCGATGAGCTCGCCGATCTGATGATGATCGTCGGCAAGAAGGTCGAGGAATTGATCGCCCGGCTCGCACAGAAGGCGCGCGCCGCTGGAATTCATCTGATCCTCGCCACGCAACGGCCGTCGGTGGACGTGATCACCGGTCTGATCAAGGCGAACATTCCGACACGGATCGCTTTCCAAGTGTCGGCCAAGGTCGACTCTCGTACCATCCTCGATCAGAGCGGCGCCGAGTCGCTGCTCGGTCATGGCGACATGCTGTATCTGCCGCCGGGCACGTCGATTCCGACGCGGGTCCACGGAGCGTTCGTTTCCGATCAAGAGGTGCATCGGGTGGTCGCGGGGCTCAAGGCAGCCTCACCGCCGGTCTACATTGACGAGATCCTCGAAGGTCCGCGCACCGCCATTCCTGGATTCCCGTCCGATGAGGAGGAGGCGGAGGGGGCGGTGGACGCCGAAGCCGATCCGCTCTACGACGAGGCCGTGCGCATCGTGACCGAGACCCGCAAGGCATCGATTTCGGGGGTGCAGCGACGCTTGAAGATCGGCTATAACCGGGCGGCCCGCTTGGTCGAGGCGATGGAAGCGGCCGGTTTGGTGGGTCCGCTGCAATCGAACGGGGGGCGGGAAATTTTCGGTGCTGCCCCACCCCAGGAGTAGAGGACGATGGTTCATCGATGGAGAGCGGCCGGTCTCGCGCTGCTGCTGAGTGTTGGGTTGAGCCAATCCGCGTCCGCCATGACGCCCGCTGCCGCCATGACGCCCGCTGCCGCCACGGCATCCGCTGGCGCCACGGCCGCCGTTCAAAAGTACCTGGCCAATCTCGCCACCTGGTCCGCCGATTTCACTCAGACCATCGAGGACAGTGGCGGCAAGGTGCTGCGCAGCGCCGCGGGCAAGCTCTACCTTCAGCGGCCGGGCAAGTTCCGTTGGGACTATTCCCAGCCCTCGGAGCAACTGGTGCTGGCGGATGGCAAGCAGATCTGGTTCTACGATAAGGATCTCGCCCAGGCCAATGTGCGAGACATGGACAGCACACTGGCCAGCACACCGGCGAGCCTGTTGTCCGGTGAAGGATCGCTCGATGCCCAGTTCAACATCAAGGCATTGCCCGCCGCCGGCGGACTCGAGTGGTTTTCCCTGGTGCCCAAGCATGCGGATACGGACTTCCAACTGATTCGTATCGGTTTCGACTCGGGGGAACTCGCCTCGATGTTCCTCGCCGACAAGCTCGGCCAGGTGACGCAGTTGACCTTCACCCACCCCGTTCGCAATGCCCATCTGCCGGCTGACCTGTTCTCGTTCACACCGCCACCCGGTGTCGACGTGATCGGGCGCGGACCGTAAGCTCAACATGCCACGGGCGAACCCCGTCGGCGACGGCATCTCCGTCGGAGACGGTACCTACCGACCGCTCGCCGATCGGCTGAGGCCGCAGTCGCTCGATGAGTACGTGGGGCAGTCGCATTTGCTGAACGCGGGGGCGCCGCTGCGCCGCGCACTCGAGGCAGGCCGACCGCACTCGATGATTCTGTGGGGTCCCCCGGGTACCGGCAAGACCACGTTGGCGAGGCTCGTCGCGCAGCACGCGCGCGCCGAGTTCATCGCGCTCTCCGCGGTGATGGCGGGAATCAAGGACATCCGGGCGGTCGTCGAACAGGCCCGCGGGCTGCGCGGCACGCGCGATACCGTCTTGTTTCTCGACGAGGTCCATCGCTTCAACAAGTCCCAGCAGGACACGTTTCTGCCGTATGTCGAGGATGGCACTCTGATCTTCGTCGGCGCCACGACCGAGAATCCGTCCTTCGAGGTGAACAACGCCTTGCTGTCGCGCGCGCGCGTCTATGTGCTCAAGTCCTTGACGGCGGAAGATCTCGGCAGATTGCTCGACCGGGCTCAGAGCGATACCGACCGCGGACTCGGCGCCATGAACCTCGTCATCGACCCTGGCGCCCGTGAATTGCTGATCGCCGCCGCGGATGGGGATGCACGGCGGATGCTGAACTTGCTGGAAACGGCCGCGGATCTGGCCACGCCGGACGGTGAGACGCGACGCCTCGATGCCGACACCACGCGCGCGGTGATCGGCAGCACCTACGTCCGGTTCGACAAAGGTGGTGAAAATTTCTACGACCAGATCTCGGCGCTGCACAAGTCGGTACGGGGCAGCGATCCGGATGCCTCTCTGTATTGGTTGTGCCGCATGCTGGCCGGAGGTTGCGATCCGCTCTATATCGCGCGACGCGCTCTTAGGATGGCGAGCGAGGATATCGGCAACGCGGATCCGCGCGCGCTCACGATGGCGCTCGAGGCCTGTACGGTCTACGAGCGGCTCGGCAGCCCGGAGGGCGAACTCGCGATTGCCCAGGCCATCGTGTTCATGGCTTGTGCGGCCAAGAGTAATGCGGTGTATACGGCGTACAAGGCTGCCACGGCCGATGCCACCGCACTGGGGTCACTCGAAGTTCCGCTGCACCTGCGCAACGCGCCCACCCGCCTGATGAAGGATATCGGTTATGGGAAGGATTATCGCTATGCGCACGATGAGCCCGGTGCCTATGCCGCCGGCGAGCGCTACCTGCCCGATGATATGCCCGACCGGCGCTACTATGTACCGGCGCCTCGCGGTCTCGAGATCAAGATCGGCGAGGCGCTCGAGGCGAGACGGGCCCGAGATCGTGCGGCGCAGGTGCCGACGTCCTTGAGTCGTCCGTCATCAAAGTAAGGAGCCTTATGCAGCGTCCCAGCGCCGTTCCCACGGTACAAATCGACAACGATCGAGTGAAGGTCACCGAATGGCGCTTTGCCCCGGGAGCCGAGACGGGCTGGCATCGTCACGCCATGTACTATGTCGTCGTGCCACAGACCACCGGCCCGTTGTTGTTGGAGACCGCACAAGGCCCGGTGACCAGTCAATTGACCGCGGGTGTTTCCTATGCCCGTCCCGTTGGCGTCGAGCACAATGTCATCAACCCGGCTGCCAGCGAATTCGTCTTCGTCGAGATCGAGTTGAAGGAAGGCGGGTGAGGCGGTCCTCGTTGCTGGTTCATACTAGCGGCTCATTTATTCAAGGAGTCGATGCTCGTGCTTGATCCGAAGTTGCTGCGCAGCGATTTGTCCGGGGTGGCCGCCCAACTGGCGAGACGCGGTTTCGTGCTGGATGTGGCGGGGTTCGCCGCACTCGAAGAGCGTCGCAAGGCGTTGCAGATCGAGGCCGACAAGCTGCGCGCGGAGCGTAATGCCGGAGCCAAGGCCGTGGGTCAGGCGAAGTCCCGGGGTGAGGATGTGGCGTCATTGCTCGCCCGTGGCGATGCGTTGGGCGCGCAATTGCTGGCGGTCGAGCAGCAACTGGATCTCGTCCAGGCGGAGATCACCAAGCGGCAAATGGAGCTGCCCAATATCTTGCATCCCAGCGTGCCGGACGGCCATGACGAGGCCGCCAACGTCGAGGTGCGCCGCTGGGGTGAACCACGCGCGTTCGAGTTTACGCCCAAAGATCATGTGGCCATCGGCGAGAAAATCGGCATGGATTTCGAATCGGCGGGCCAAATGTCGGGAGCGCGTTTCGTCGTGCTGACCGGACCTCTGGCGCGCTTACAGCGCGCGCTGATCCAATTCATGCTCGACCTGCACACCACGGAGCACGGCTATCGCGAAGCCTACGTACCCTACCTCGTGCATGCCCGCGCGCTGGAAGGGACGGGTCAGTTACCGAAATTCGAACAGGATTTGTTTGCGGTCAAGGGCGATCCCGGTTTTTACTTGATTCCCACGGCCGAGGTACCGGTGACCAACCTGGTGCGCGACACGATCATCGCGCCCGAAGACTTGCCGATCAAGTATGTGGCACATACGCCATGCTTCCGCTCCGAGGCGGGCGCCTCCGGTCGTGATACGCGCGGGATGATCCGCCAGCATCAATTCGAGAAGGTGGAGCTCGTGCACATCGTGCGGCCCGACGCCTCGTACGCGGCGCACGAGGAACTGACCGGTCACGCTGAAGCCGTGCTCAAGGCGCTGGAATTACCGTACCGCGTGGTGGCCCTGTGTGCCGGCGACATCGGCTTCCACAGCGCGAAGACCTACGACCTCGAGGTCTGGCTGCCGTCTCAGCAGCGCTACCGCGAAATCTCCTCCTGTAGCAACTTCGAGTCGTATCAGGCGCGCCGGCTGCAGGCGCGCTGGCGAAATCCCGACACCGGCAAGCCCGAACCGGTGCACACGCTGAACGGCTCAGGGGTGGCCGCCGGGCGTGCGCTGGTGGCGGTGCTCGAGAATTATCAGAAGGCGGACGGTTCTGTGAGCATCCCGACGGCGCTCGCGCCTTATATGGGTGGATTGAAGTCGTTGGAGCCGGGCGTCGGGTAAGCGTCGCTACGATCCTATGTCGCTACGATCCTCGAGCGATCGTAGCGACATCGATCCGTCGTCTTTAGTTGCGGTTTCCCATCAGCAGGCGCAACACATACCAAAACATCAGAGCGATCGAGGCGAAGAGTTGCATCGCCGCCGACACATACCGGTCTTCCGGGTAGTAATTGATGATGTTCGAGGTGTCGTAGAGCACCGCGGCGCCGGCGAAACCGATCATCGCGACCGAGAACCAGGTGCCGAGCTGGAAGCCGAAGACGACGCCGCCGACCATGGCCAGGATCGCCAGGATGCCGCCCCACATCAGAATGGCGCGCAAGAACGAGAAGTCCTTACGCGTCTGATGCGCGACCAACATCAGGCCACCCGCGCCCAACGCGGTGATCAGTACCGCGCTGTCGATGGTGCCCGGCGCCTTCGAATCGGCCAAGTACAGCAGGGGCACGAAGATCAGCGCCTCGGCCACGACGTAGACGCCGTAGGCGAAGTACTGCATGCCGAGCGATGTGCTGGTCTGCGCCGTGCGCGTCGCGAGCCAGCCGGTCAACATGAAGGCCCCCAGAATCAGGAACCAATTGAAGCTGAACATGAAGCGAGCGATCTGGATGGCCAGACCCGATTCGAACAGCCCCATTTCCACCAGAATGAAACCCAGGATGCCAGCCACCAGATGGGTGTAGGTCCTGGAAATGAATAAGCTGCGGCTGTCGATTCCGCGTCGCGGAAACGCCGCGTTAGTCTGAAAAGTAGCCATGTTCGCGAGACCTCTAGAGTCAGTTACAAAAGGATCCGACGGGCCATTTTACCACCCGCCGGGTTTCCGTGCTTCAAGCCGCCGGGAATGCGGGGTAGGTGAGGGCGTTTTCTGGGGAATCAATACCCGCACCCCGGAACATCCGCCCATCATCAGGGACTATCTAATCATGGACTATCCCGCGATGCCTTATCGGCCAAGGTTTCCTGATCCTTGAGACGGCCGCGCTTTACCTGAGGTAAAATGACCGGCTATCGCCGGCCCGAAGTCCTGGAGAGGTGGCAGAGCGGTTGAATGCACCGGTCTTGAAAGCCGGCGGGGCCTCACAGCCCTCGTGAGTTCGAATCTCACCCTCTCCGCCAACTCGGGAACAGAGCCGTGGCTACGCTTTCGGCCATTGCCAGTCACGCTTCTTGACCTGCGTAGGCGTTGTAAATGGCTGTCATCACCGTGAGAAATCTACCCGAAGAAACAGCGCGTGCCCTGAAGGCGCGTGCGGCGCGTTCCGGACGCAGTACGGAAGCGGAAGTGCGTGAAATATTGAACGCTGCGGTGCGCCCGCCATTGGCTATCGGCAGCGCACTAGTGGCGCTGGGTAAGCGCGTCGGCGGCGTTGATTTGTCACGCCGTCGCAAGCGCAGTCCAGCGCGCGCAGCCAAGTTCGAATCGTG
>Ga0116226_10001285_pt1 | contig 21659 bp, 23 predicted proteins | sample S1TSphfallax_FD_89692 | JGI IMG/M metagenome (GOLD analysis project Ga0116226, IMG submission 89692) | Host-associated microbial communities from peat moss isolated from Minnesota, USA - S1T2_Fa - Sphagnum fallax MG | ecosystem: Host-associated > Plants > Peat moss > Unclassified | place: USA... | reverse complement strand
CTGGCGTGCCGCAATCGCACGCTGGATTTCAGTCAAGGAATCGCATACAGCCTGTAATTGCTGGCGCTGCGCAGCAAACTCAGTCAGCAGGTGCTTAGGCAGCGTTGCCGCTCCGGCAGACGTTGTTGCCGCTTGCACTTGCTGGTCAATCGTCGCCAATGTCGAAGTCACTTCCTCTTGCGACATGCCGCTGGCGCGGCTATGCAAATCGCGCAAGGCATTGGAGCCATCGATGACGGTACGTTGCAGTTGGGCCTGTGTCTCCAGCCGCTCGCGCAGTTTGGTGCGTGCAGTGTCGTAGGCTTGTTGCATGTCTGTCGCTGCCGCACCGACCAATTGCCACGCGCGGTCCAGCTCAGCCACTTGATTAGGCGTCAGCAAGGTTTCCGCCACCAGCTTATTGGCGGTATCGATGCAATGCTGTGCCTGCTGCTCGCTTTGACGCGCAGCAGCCAACGCATCCAGACGCGCCTGCATCAGCTTGGCGACACGGCGGTCAGCCTTGCGCATTTGCGGCAGTACACGTTCCAGCATGTCACGACTATGGATATGCTCAGCGGCGACCAGGCGCGCATCGGCGAATTGGCATTGCAGGATGAATTCCACCGCAGCAGCTTCGTCGCCCGTCAGTGCACCTGCCTTTTGCAGCGCGATTTCCTTGTCCTTCGGTTGCGGCACGACGGCGACCTCGCGCTCTGCATTGGCAGCAGGCGCTGGTTGATTATTGGAGCCGGAGCGCTTGAAAAAATAATCGAACATAATTAGCGTATCACTCAGCAGAAATTTGATTAAATAAAGGCATCCGGTTATGCATTAGCTGTTATCGCCACATTGCTGCCACGCAGCTCGCGCACGGCAGTCAAACCAAAATGCGTGAACCACAAACCGGAAAACGTAAAGACCAGCACGTACAGGCAGATCGCCAGTACCGCCAACACCGGGAACAACACAACCTGTATCACGCCACCCAACCACAGCAATGATGGCACCACGCCCAGTACGCCGGTAATGGTGCCAATTGCCAGCAATTGCCAGCGATGGCGGCGCAGCAATTCGCGCATCTCGTCGGCATCGGCATAGCTGCGCAACACGTCATACGCGATGACGCGGTAAGTCAGCCAGCCCCATAGCAAAGGCTGAATGGCAAAGCCGACGATGGGAAACGCGCAGAGCGGTGTTGTGACAATCCACAACACGATGAAAATCAGGAATGAAATCAACGAGGTCAGAATCAGTCCGCCATAACTGCCGCCATGGCGTTTTTCCAGATCAGGATGATGCAGCGAGCCAATATGCTGGACAATCGCAGGCATCGCGATAAAGCCGACGAAGAGCAAGGCCGTCACGACCATCAGCGGCAGGAACATCCACATCGCCAATAACGGCACGAAGATCGTCTTCAGCGAGGCCAGCCCCAGCGTTGACAACCAATGCGAGCTGACCGCGAAGCCATTGTTGTCCGCAAAATACCGGTGTACGGCATCAATGGAAGGCTGGAGGGCCAACCACAGCAACCCAACCCAGGCAACAGCCGCCATGACCAACGGCACCATCGTCAACAGCATCATGCGTGGCTTGAATTGCGACAACAATCCCTTGCCGAAGGCGACGATGACGGCTTTCATTGCCCGCCCCCTTCACGGAAAACAGCAGAGCAGGCGAGCGACCAATCGGCGCAAGACAAATACGGCAAGTGCGGCAAAGCGGAAATCATAAATCCTGCTAAAAGTCAGAGATAACGGTACCAGAACGCGCATTCTACGCCGAGCAGAGAAATTTGGATGACCGGCGCGCAATCCCCATGCGAAAAGTCTTGCAAATGTTACAAAAACAACAATCCTAAGCCCCAATCCTGCCGCCACGACCTGCTACAATCTGCGCTTTACCGTTTCTTAACCTGTTAATGATCCAGATCATCAGCAGGCTTTCATCATCAAAGGAAAAGTATGTCTACTATCGTCACAGCCTCTGGCTTGCAATACGAAGAAATCACTGTCGGTTCGGGTGAAGAAGCCGTCGCAGGCAATTACGTCACCGTGCATTACACTGGCTGGCTACAAAATGCCGACGGCAGCGCAGGCAGCAAGTTCGATTCCAGCAAGGATCGCGACGAGCCGTTCGAGTTCCCATTGGGCGCCGGTCACGTGATCAAGGGCTGGGACGAAGGCGTACAAGGCATGAAGATCGGCGGCTCCCGCAAGTTGATCATCCCTGCAGCATTGGGCTATGGCGCACGCGGTGCTGGTGGCGTGATTCCACCGAATGCAACCTTGATTTTTGAAGTTGAATTGCTGGGGGTTTGATGAAGACGACGCTGACCTTGATCGCAGCAGGCGCATTGCTGTTCGCAGGTGCCGTTTTCGCAGCCGAAACTGATGCACCTGCGGCATCTACTCCTCCTGCAGCAGAAGCACCGGCAGCAACGCCTGCACCTGCTACACCTGCTACACCTGCAGCGACGCCATCGATGACAGCATCCGACGTCGTCACGACCGATTCCGGCCTGCAATACCGTGAACTGGCGGTCGGCAATGGCGCCTCTGCTGGCCCTGGCAACATGGTGTCTGTGCATTACACCGGCTGGCTGCAAAATGCAGATGGCAGCCGCGGCAAGAAGTTCGATTCCAGCCGCGACCGCGGCGAACCGATCGAATTCCCACTGGGTACTGGTAAGGTTATCAAGGGTTGGGATGAAGGCGTTACAGGCATGAAGGTTGGCGGACGTCGTCGCCTGATCATTCCGTCGAATCTCGCTTACGGCAGCAAAAACGTCGGCAATGGCTTGATTCCACCGAATTCGACACTGATCTTTGAAGTGGAACTGGTCAAGGTTCAATGATGATCAAGGTAACGGCACTGAGCCGCGCCTGCTGCTACGCAGCTTGCGCGGTCATGTTGGCTGGCTTGCACGGTTGCGTTGTCGTCACCGTGGCAAGCGATACCGTGTCTGCAGCGACCACGGTCGTGAAAACCGGCGTGGCGGTGACTTCCACCGCCGTCGCGGTTGGTGCAACGGCAGTCAATGTCGGCGTGACAGCGGTGAACGTTGGTGCCACGGCGGTCAGCGCGACTGCAACCGTTGCCAAGACGACTGTTGATGTCGGCAGCGCGGTTGTCAGCAAGGTCGCGAACTAATCACCAGTCAGACATCAACGCCAGCAACACGAGTTTTTCAAACTCCGGCGCAAAGCGGTTGATGATCTGATGCGGGTCATGCGCCATCGCTTCATCGGTGACGATGCCGAATTGCACACCGCCGTTGTAGCTCAGGATCGATACGCCCACGCCGATGTCGCCCGATTGCGGTACCCAGAACATGATTTGCTCCAGCTGGCTACCGGCCAGATAAAGCGGCGTTTGCGGCCCCGGCACATTGCTCATCACCGCAGTGGCTTTCTTCGCAAAGTAATTCTGGATTTCGGTTTGCATGACCTTGGGTGTCGCCCCCAATACGCCAAGCAGCACCATCGCTACCAACGCCTGATAGCCGCCCTTCAATTCATCCATTCTGCGTTTGACTTCCGCCAAACGTGCCAGCGGATCTTCAATACCGACCGGTAGTACCAGCGGCACCAGGCCAAATGCATTGCCGAGTTTTTCTTCACGCGCAGACTTGCGCAGGTTCACCGGCACCATCGCCCTGACTTCCGTGTTGAGCGGCACCGTATCACCTTTGTCGCGCAAATAAGCCCCAATTGCACCGGCGACGCTGGCCATCAGCACGTCGTTGATTGATGCGTCCAGCACTTTACCGATGAGCTTGATTTCAGCCAGTGGTAGCGGCTCGCTCCAGGCGACGTGCTTGGTTCCCCGTGGACTCCCCTTCAAACGCGTCTTGCTATCGTCGCCCATGGTCAGCAGGCTGACCGCGTCCTGCGCCAGCTTTGCACTCATGCTGGCGACATCGCCAAAACGCGACAGCAGCTTGTTCGATTCAGCCAGCGTCCACATGTATTTGGTCATCATGGACATGGACAGGTTGATCGCGCTAATCGTCGTCTTGGTCAGCGGATTCAGCAACTGATCCCAGGGATTGTCATCATCTTCAACATCCTCCTTGGCAGGATGCTCCTCATCGTCAGCGTGTGCCGAGCCATCGCGCGTGGTATCGAACATCGACAACAGCACGCCGACCAGGGCGATACCATCGGCGATGCAGTGATGAATGCGTATAACCACGGCTTGCCTGACCTTGCCGTCCTCGCTGATACAGTTATCGACGACATGCATTTGCCATAAGGGCTTGTCGGCATCGAGCGGCGTGGCAAACAACTCGCCCACCAGTTGTTCCAGTTCTGCCTTATTGCTGCCTTTCGCTGATGACGACAGGTTGGTGCGCAAAATGTGCTGATCGAGATCGACTTCCTGTTCCTGCCACCATGCTCCTGTCAGGTCTTGCAGCACGCAACTACGGAAACGGCTGTACAGCAGAAAGCGCTTGCGCATGGTGCGCTTGAAACGCACCATGTCCAGCGGACGATCGAACAGCAGCACGCTGACGATCATCATGAGGTTGGCGTCTGAATCCATCCGTAACCACGCCGTATCGACGGTGGACATCTTTTCCCGGCGCAACAAATCCAGACTTGGCGACGACATGTATTGGCTCCTTTGCTCCCATTAGCGGATGATCAGAAAATTCACTCTAAATCTCCGCTTGGTGTCACTATTTTTCTATGTTATGTTTCACAATTCATATGCACTCATTTTACAAATAGCTGACTTGAAATCTCAACATCAAGCAGTTATCTATGAACTGAGTTCAGGTACCCCCGAGCAGTGACACTATCACAGCATTCGATTTCATCCAACAGGAGATACAGATGACTTTGCAAGCCCAATTCGAGCAGGCGCAAGCGGACTCGAAGAATTTGCCGGAACGCCCGGACAACATGACGCTGTTGAAGATTTACGCGTTGTTCAAGCAATCCAGTGTTGGTGATGCTGAAGGCTCGCGCCCAGGCTTTACCGACATGATTGGCCGCGCAAAGTGGGATGCATGGGATGCGATCAAGGGTACGTCGAAGGAAGACGCAATGCAGCAATACATCGACCTGATTGAAGAATTGAAGGGCTAATCCCGGTTGTTGTATTAGCCTCGTGCGAGCCGTGAAGAACGGCTCGCATCTAATTGGCGAGATTTACAGCAAGCTTATTGTCCAAATTTATTCGCCAAATACCTTTTGCATGTGGTCATGCACATGCTGCTCGATGGTCGAAGAGAACGCCTTCAGCATGAAACCCAGCGTGATCTCGATTTGCGCCTCGTGCGGCAATACTTCCAGCGTACCCGATACGCCGCTGCGCTGAAAATTCAGCACATCGCCATCCCATTCGGCAGTCACGCCGTATTCTTCGGCCAGTTGATCGACAACCTTTTGCGCCGCAGCCTTTGCCTTTTTGTGCGATAACTTGTGTTTTTGTGTGATGCTGATGTCAGCCATTATGCGTCCTTGCTTAGTACGGTAGGGTTCAATAGATTCGGTGGTATAACGCCGGTGAGTGCAGCAATCAGATTGTCAGCAGCACAATTGGCCATGGCCCGGCGAGTTGGCTCGGATGCGCTGGCGATATGCGGCGTCAACACGACGTTCGACAGCGTCAGAAAATCGGGATGCAACTTTGGCTCATTCTCGAATACATCCAACCCGGCCGACGCAATACGCCCTGCTTTCAATGCTGCAATCAGTGCGACATCATCGACAATGCCACCACGTGCAACATTGGTTAGCGTCGCTGTCGGCTTCATCAGTTCCAGTTCAGCGGCACCTATCGTATGATGTGTTTGCGGCGTGTATGGCAACACCAGCATCACGTGGTCAGCAGTACGCAGCAATTCTTCCTTGCCGACGTGACGCGCATTGTTCGCGTGCCGTTCCAGTTCCGGTTCCAGCTTGCTGCGGTTGTGGTAAATCACGTTCATGTCGAAACCCATCGAACGGCGCGCAACGGCTTGCCCGATACGTCCCATGCCAATGATACCCAGCGTTGCCCCGTGCAGATCAGCGCCTAGCAAGGTGTCGTAACGCCATTTCTTCCATTGCCCGGCGCGCAGCCAGTGTTCCGATTCGGTGATGCGACGCGCGCACGCCATCATCAAGGCCCAGGCGAAATCGGCGGTGGTTTCGTTCAATACGTCCGGCGTATTGGTGACCATCACGCCTGCCTTGGTGGCGGCATCGACATCGATATTATTGAAGCCGACCGCCATATTGCACAGCGCCTTGATCTGCGGCACGGTTGCCAATACGTCGGCGGTGATGCGTTCGCTGCCGGTAATGAATGCGCCATCCTTGCCAGCGAGTTTCGCCGCCAGTTGCGGGCCGGACAGGATATCGTCAGATGGATTCGTCTCCACCTCAAAATGCGCAGTCAGTCTTTCCAACACATCGGGGAAGACCGCTCGCGCGACAAAAACCTTTTTCTTCATCGTGTAACCTGCTCTCGGCAAAATCGTATGCGGTGATATTGCCAAGAGTATAAACGATAGGGCAAATTCCAGAGCTTGGTTAGCCGCTATACGGCATGCCCTGCAGCACGCAGTATCAATGCAGCAATTTCCTGCGGATGCGAAAGCAGCGACAGGTGGCTGGAATTCAGCTCGACGGTTGCTGCCCCCATGCGTTTCGCCATGAAGCGCTGCAAATCCGGGTTGATCGTGCGATCTTCAGTAGATACTGCGTAGAAGCTCGGTTTTGTGCGCCAAGCGGCATGCTGTGCTTTACCGGTCAACAGCGCCTTGTGAAATGGTTGCTGCTCCGCGTACAAGACCCGCGCGCGTTCGGCTGGTAAATCGCCAGCAAAATCGTGCAAGAAGGCTTCTTCCGACAACCGCCCCTCATCGCCGTCGAAGACGATACCCGCCGTCGCAGGTGGCGTCGGATATTGCTTCGCCAGTGCGGGATAGTCTTCGCCCGCATCAGGCGCTCTTGCCGCGACATACACCAGCGCCGAGACTTTTGGATCAATGCCAGCTTCAGTGACGATCATGCCGCTGAACGAGTGCCCAACCAGAACCGTCAGACCATCCTGACGTGCAATCACGCGTTGCGCTTCAGCCACTGCTTCATCGAATGTTGTCAACGGATTTTGGACCGAGGTGACATTCAATCCAGCCGCCTGCAATTTCGGAATCACCTCAGACCAGCACGATCCATCGGCAAACAAGCCATGCAACAGCACCACATTTTTTGCCGCCGCCGTTGCCGTTTTCTGCGCGAACGCCAAATGCGGGAATATGGCATAAACGGAAGCCAGTGCCGCTGCCGATAAGAAAGTACGTCGTGAAATCTGCATAGAATTCCTCTTGATCATTGTTGTTGGATAGGACGCCAGGGCAGCAGCATGCGCGATTTGCGTATAGCAGCCTGTTTGGCAAGTTCTTTGTCGATATGTTCCTTACCTTGCTTACCTTGGTATACGTATCTGGCGCGAGATTATTCCAGCTAGTTTTATCTAAAGATTGGATCAGGTGGCGATGAGAGATGGGATGCAGTGCCCAAGCGACACCAATTGTTGCCATTTGCATCATTAACGCAACACTCTTCGTAGCGATGGTAACAAATAACCAACATGCAATTTCAGCACCTTTGAGCCGTCTACCCTGTATCCTGAGGGAAAAAGTCGCGCATTTGCTTATTCGCAATCTGTATAAGCGTGGTTTGTTACTGTGTCGAATTTGCCTTAAAATACAGGGTCTTGCAGTACGCACAAGTGCGTACTTGCGCCGGCTTCATCCAGCCAGGCTTTATCTCGTTATAAAAATTCACAGATTGGACTGTTATGACCCACGTTGTGACCGAATCCTGCATCAAATGCCGTTACACGGACTGCGTTGATGTATGCCCGGTAGATTGCTTCCGCCAAGGCCCGAACTTCCTCGCCATCGATCCAGATGAGTGCATCGATTGCGCAGTGTGCGTCGCCGAATGCCCGGTCAATGCGATCTATGCGGAAGAGGACGTGCCAGCCGATCAGCAGAATTTCATCAAGCTGAACGTGGAACTGTCGCGCAAGTGGCCGTCAATCACCAAAACTGTTGCACCGCTGGCCGACGCTGACGACTGGAAAGACGTCAAGGAAAAGCTACAACACCTGGAACGCTGATCACAATCTGTCAATGGCATGTCACGTCGTGACGATAGCATTGACAGCTTCTGAATAAACTTCGCCAGCCCCTGCTGTGGCTGGCCCTCCTCTCACCATGAAACAGGAAATCGAAAGTCGTATGGAAACCAGAGTCGGCAATGATGTTGCCTCCCCGAACGCCAACGCTGCAAAGGGCGTGATCGAAACCGATGCCGTCATCGTTGGCGCAGGGCCTGTCGGCCTGTTCCAGGTATTTGAATTAGGTCTGTTGGAAATCAAGGCGCATGTGATCGATTCGCTGCCAGCCGTTGGCGGCCAATGCGTCGAACTATACCCAGACAAGCCGATTTACGACATTCCTGCCGTTCCCGTCTGCACGGGCCAGGAATTGACCGATAACCTGTTGCAGCAGATCGAGCCATTCGGCGCGACCTTCCATCTGGGTCAGGAAGTCACATTGGTCGAGCGTCGCGAAGATAGCCGCTTCAATGTCGAGACATCCGCAGGCACACGTTTCATCACGAAGACGATCTTCATCGCAGCTGGTGTCGGCTCATTCCAGCCACGCACGATCAAGGTCGATGGCATCGAGAAGTTCGAAGGTTCGCAACTCGCTTACCGCGTGAAGAATCCGGGCCAATACGATGGCAAGAATCTGGTCATCTGCGGTGGCGGTGATTCCGCGCTGGATTGGGTATTGAATTTCGTCGGCAAGGCGGAATCGGTCGTGCTGGTACACCGCCGCGAAGAATTCCGCGCCGCACCAGCATCGGTCGCGAAGATGAAGGAATTGTGCGACAACTACGAGATGCAATTCCTGGTCGGCCAGGTGACCGGCTTTGAAGAAAAAGACGAGCGTCTCTCCGAAATCAAGGTGACAGGTGCCGATGGCGTGACACGCCGCCTGCCGCTGGACAACCTGCTGGTGTTCTTCGGCCTGTCGCCTAAGCTCGGCCCTATCGCCGAGTGGGGCTTGGAGATCGAACGCAAGCAATTGAAGGTCAATACCGAAACCTTCGAGACCAACGTTCCGGGTATCTTCGCCGTTGGCGACATCAACACCTATCCAGGCAAGAAGAAGCTGATTCTGTCAGGTTTCCACGAAGCTGCATTGGCTGCATTCGGCGCTGCGCCTTACATCTTCCCTGAGAAGAAGATTCACATGCAGTACACGACGACTTCACCGAAGCTGCACAAGATTCTAGGCGTTGAAACGCCAGTATTCGACTAAGCTGCTTCAGCAAACCAAAAACGCCCGATGCATGCAAACCATCGGGCGTTTTTCTTTGTGCCTCCCGTGCAATCAGAGAGGTATCGTATTCCGAAACTTTCGATAGCGCTCGCTGCACCTCTTTGCAAAACGGTTTCGGATTTCTCCATAAGCGTTCATGCCTCCGTCCATTCATCATAAGTAAGAGTGACGACATGAAGCCAACCTCCATCATCCTGCGGCTATTATTTCTATGGATGGCAAACGCCAATGCCGTGGAGCCGCAAATTTCTGCAGGCAAGTACCAGAACATGGCGATCGACAGCGATGGTGCCGTATATATATATGGAGCGCCAGCGCCATTCCGCTGCATTCCTCGGTCAAGTCATTATGGCATCCCGAGGATGACCCAACGAAAGCGGCTGACATTCCACCTGCAATTGGGGTAGCGGCAGGCACCGAGGAATATGTTGAAATCCTGGCCGAAGATGGGGCCGTGTATGAATGGGGATATGGCCCGATACAGAACCAGAAAGCCAAGTCACGCTTGCCGATGGCAGCAAGCCCTTGAATCTATATCTGAATAAACAAGGAACCGCAGACGAGCCCTCGCACTTGTGTGCCGCAGAAAATTGATCCGGCGCTGCCTGGAATTTACTTACGCGCGGTGTCGCCGATGACTTCTCCGGGCTTCCAGTTGGCTGACAAATTACGCGCCTGCTCCAGATTGCCAGGACTCATCGCCGAGCCGAGCTTGTCACGCTCGATCGCTGCGTTCGGGAAGTCAGCCTTTGCTGCCAGATCCAGCCATGCGTAGGCAGTCACGGCATTGGGCTTGACGCCATTACCATCACGATACAGCAAACCCAGCGCGTGCTGGCCATAGGCATTCCCCTGCACTGCTGACTTGCGGAACCAGTCTGCCGCCTGTTGCGGATCGCGTGCAATGCCGACGCCTTCGCGATAGCTCCAGCCCAGGTTGTTTTCGGCTTCTGCATCGCCTTGCAACGCGGCCATCTTGTACCAGCGCACTGACTCCTTGTCATCCTTGGCGACGCCACGACCATTCGCATACATCATGCCCAGATTGCTCTGTGCTTCAGCCATGCCTTTGTCGGCGGCGATGCGCACCAGACGCGCGCCTTCCTCTTCGTTCTTGGCAACGCCTTCGCCATTCAGGGTCATCATGCCGAGGTTATTGCTGGCGGCGATATTGCCCTGGTTCGCCGCTTCCTTGTACAGGCGTGCCGCTTCCTTGTCATCCTTTTCGATGCCGCGTCCTTCGGCATACATGGTAGCGAGGTTGTATTCAGCCAATGCAAAGTTTTGCGCAGCGGCGAGCTTGTAATAACGCACTGCCGTGGCATCGTCCTTGGTGACGCCTTCGCCATTTTCGTAGCGCACGCCGAGGCTGGTTTGCGAGGTCACATAACCCTTGTTCGCAGCCAGCGTGAACCAGCGCACGGCTTCCACGTCGCTCTTCGGCACGATTTCACCTGCCAGATAGATTTGCGCAAGTTTGTCCTGCGCCTGGGGGAATCCCTGCTCGGCAGACATCTTGTACCAGCGCATCGCTTCCTTGCCGTCCTTGGCAACGCCATCGCCGTTTTCATACATGCGGCCCAGCTCGAATTGCGCATCGTAGAAACCGTGCTCGGCGGCAAGGTGATACCAGCGCAGCGCTTCCTTGTTGTTCTGCTCCACGCCTTCGCCATGCTGATACAGGTAGCCAAGCAAGCCTTGCGCGACCAGGTTACCCTGCTCTGCCGCCTGCTTGTACCAGCGGAATGCCTCCTTCAAGTCCTTGGCAACCCCGCGTCCCAGGCGATAGGCTGCGCCGAGATTGATCTTGGCATTGGTATCGCCCTGATCCGCTGCCAAACGGAACCAGCGTACGGCTTCCACATCGTTTTGCGGTACGGCACGACCGTCACGATACATCACGCCGACGTTGTATTGCCCGTTGGAGTCGCCACCATCAGCAGCCTGCCGGAACCAGTGCAGGGCCAGGGTATCGTCCTTGGCCACACCCAAGCCATTCGCGTACAGCACACCGAGGCTGGCCTGCGCTCGCACATCGCCGGTTTCGGCCTCGTTTGTCCAAACCTTCAGCGCCGTCGCGTAATCTTTGTTGCGGAAAGCCGCCAGACCGGGGTCTTCATCGGCAAACGCTGGTGTTGCAAGCACAAACAGGGAACTGAGGAGGGTACTAACCAGCAGGGAGGCTATTTTGCGCATGGCGTTCGGTGCGGCGATGTTCTTCGATGCCGTCATTGTAGCCGAGGAAAATCTGCGCGCCAGCCCTGTTTGCCAATGTGTGGCGTAGGGCTGACGCTGGAGCATGAAATAGGCAGTTTCTGCCGGTATGTTTCTGCCGCTATTCGGTATGCGGGCGAGTTGGATCAGGTCGTACTATCCGCTATGGCGGTGGTTTGTGCATTCGCGGTCGCCGGTGTGGCATTCGTCTCGCTGGCGGTAATCACCTTGGTCATGAGATTGCCAACGGCTTTGCTGATGCCGTCGGTCGTACTGCTACCGCCGGATGTCCCACTACCCGGTGTTACACTGCCTGATGCCGCGCCGCTTGTGCTGGCGCCCTGATCACCGGAAGCGGCTGCGTTGAGCAAATCGATCAAGGTTGCGGTTTGCTGCTGGATCGCATCCCAATCGATGGTAGCAACATCCTTGGGGGATGGTTCCGATGTTTGTGCGCTTTGACCGCCAGTTTGCGGAGGCCCTATCGAGACGGTAGCGACCCGATAGGACGAGCCAGGATGATCGACAACAGTCGGCGCCCCCGTTTGCCCCATGGCCTGAACCAGTTGCGCCAGATAATTGCTGGTGACGCTCGATAAATCCGACGTGGACGAAGCACTACCGTCTGTACTGCTTTCATCGGTCGTGGTTGTGGAGCTCGCGGAGATCGTGGACGATGCGGCCGAGGCGCTGAAGGATTGTGAGGCGCTCACTTCGGATTGCTGTCCCGCCAGTATTTCCACATCGAAGGCTTTCACCGTTCCATCGGAAAAGGTGGCTTCCCCACTACCGCGTATCAATACGTTTTCTGCCGCATATTGATCGGAATTGACCTGCTGCCCCTGCTGGTTGACTGATGCCGCCACATTGGAATAGACGGAATATTCCATGGAGTCGAAGGAAACAGTCATTCCGGCATACATCGACGACGGCGACGGGTTCTCTGCTTCAATCGCCTGTGAAACAACCGAAGTCAACAAGTTCTGCACAGGCTGGAGACTGGCGAAATTACTGGGGTCATTGGCAAAGCCGCTCTCCCGCGTCAACAGGCTGGAGACGCTGGAAGAACTGCTTGATGATTCGGCAGACTGTGCCGCACTTGCAGCAGACGATACATTGCCTGCGGGCGTACTCAACAGACCAGTGCTTTGGCTGCTGCTGGTATCCTGGGTATTGCGTGTGCTGGAAGTGGAATTGTATAAATCGGAGTAATAGTTCGCACTAAGAGTACTACTGCCCAACGGATTGAGGTACATGATAGAACTCGGTTGAGTGAAGGAACTTGCCCTTACTTATTTACGTCTGGTCAATAGAAAGCTTGAATACTGGTTACGTATTTCAGACGAAAATATTCGACTTCACCGATAAGGTTTTATCGATTCGCAGGCGGTCAATGAGCGTTTTCTTGTAACGCTGCGAATGGCAGGCACGCTTCGGAAAAATTGAAGCGTCAGCCCTGCTCGCCAATATATGGCGCAGAGCTGACGTTATGGAAGAGATCGCCTCAGGCAGCGACTGCAGCAGTTGTGTTGTTGCTGTTGGTGGAGTTGGCTTGTTGTGTAGCTGCTGCACTTGTTGCCATTGCAGCTGCATTTGCGCTTGCTGCATTAGCATTGCTAGCAGAATTGGCAGCGGTACTTTGATTTGTGCTAATCATCGCATCAAGCATATCGATCAGGCTGCTGGTCTGCTTTTGTATTGCGTCCCAGTTGATGCTCGGTTGCGCCGATGTCGAACCCGACGATGTTGCCGATGTAGCTTGCGTGCCGGATGTGCTTGCCGATGTTGGCGCAGAAGACTGCAGGAACGAGTTCGGATCGGAGCCATAGGCTTGCGAGGCAGACTGCGTCATCGCATTGACCAGTTGCGCCAGATAGTTGCTCGGTGAGGTGGCAGAGGTGGCAGATGTCGCACCGCTACTGGAGCTGCTTTGGCTATTGCCACCGAGGAGCGACGACAAACCACTCAGCGCATTGTTGCTGCTGCTATCGCCTCCGCTTTGCAAGGGTGCAGATGCCGATGCTTGTTGATCGTTACCGACTTGCAGCTCGATGGTGAAGTCATAGGTCGTGCCATCAGGCGTCACGAGTTGTCCCTCGCCTTCAAGTGTTGCACTTTGCGACTCGTCCAGAGATGCACCAACCTGATTGCCTTGAATGCCAGCAGCCGCTGTCGTCGATGACGAAACGTCATAAGAAAGGCCGGTGAAATTGATCTGCGTACCAGACGCGTCTGAAGGAGAAATCACGTTCATCGCTTCAAGCGACTTATCCATCAAGTTGGACAATACATTTTCTTCCGACTGGAAGTCTGGCGATAAGGAGGAACTGTTCAGGCTGGCTTGATTGCCCTGACCTCCTGACTGCCCCACCGATTGCGCAGCACCAGTCGCCTGCGGCGCGTTCTGCGTCAGGTTGGATGTATTGACAACAGGGCTCTGGCTGGCAGCATTGGCATTGCTTCCATAGGCGTCATCGTTATTGAAGCCACCTACATGTTTGTTCCGTCCATGCGAGCCAGAATCGAACATGCCTGGATAGTAATAGCCGCTTGTACCGCTCAGGGAATTGAGGGACATGATCGTAGTCCGGTATGGTTGATTTCCCGTTTACGTCGGATTAATAAGAAACTTGAGCGCCGTTTATAGATTTTCATGTGCCAAATAGTTCGATTCCACCAGCGCCCTTTTGTTTGCGCTTTAATAAGTCCTGGAACCAGTCGATGAAGGCTTGCACGCGGCGCGACAAATGACGACGATGCGGATAGACTGCGCAAATCGGCATCGGCGGCGAACGCAGGTGCGGCATCACATCGACCAACTCACCGCTGCTGAAGTAATCGACCAGATCGCAGGCAGGCACCTGTATCAAGCCCATGCCGCTTAGACAACTCGCAAGATAGATTTCGGCATTATTAACAGTGACGAAGCTGCGCATCATCAGCGACTTGGTGACGCCATCCTCCACATAATCCCAGGGGAACAGCCGCCCGGTCGTCGGCGACGCATAGTTGACCGCCCAATGCTGCGCAAGGTCTTCTATGGTTTGAGGCAGGCCGTACTTATCGATATACGATTTGCTGGCGCAATTGGCCACTTCCATCTGCGCCAGTCGGCGCGATACCAGGCTGCTATCGACCAGTTGCCCAGCGCGGATAGCGCAATCGACACCTTCCCGCACCAGATCGATATTACGGTCGGTGACGCCCAACTCCAGCTCGATATTCGGATAGTGCTCAAAAAATTCCGGCAATGCTGGCGTAATCAGCAAGCGTCCGAGGCGACTGGGTACATCGACCTTCAGCTTGCCTGAGACTTGATGCGGATTCTGTCGGAACAAGCCCTCGACCTCATCCATATCAGCCAGTAGCGTGCGACAGCGTTCCAAGAGCGATGTACCGTCCTGCGTCAGTTGTACACGTCGCGTAGTCCGGTGAAGCAGGCGTGCGCCCAGTGTCGCTTCCAGCTGCTGCACAGCGATGGAGACCGTCGCCCGCGGCAAGCCCAACTCGTCCGCAGTCTTGGTAAAACTGCCAGTTTCCGCCACGCGGACGAAGACGCGCATCACATCAAGCCTATCCATCTCGCTCTCCGATTGTTATTAGATTTTGAATAGTCTAGCTTTAAATACGATATTTATCAGCACGATCCTAAGCAATACACTGCTCTCCATACCAGATCGCACTGTAGGAAGCTGCTGAGAAATGAGCGTGGGTAGGCACGACGACGCAGGCAGTACAACTGTACGGCAAGGAGGAGCAACGCCCCCATGCTCATTTCTCAACAGCTTCCAAGCAAATTTGGTCACCCACCCAATATTCAAGGAGAGCAACATGAGTACATCGAACAAAATCGCATTGGTAACAGGTTCCAGCCGCGGTCTGGGCAAGAACATGGCGTTGGCGCTGGCAAAGGCTGGTTTGGACGTGGTTGTCACTTATAACAGCCAAGCCGACGAAGCAGAAAAGGTCGTCAAAGAGATCGCCACTTTGGGCCGTCGCGCCTTCGCCCTGCAACTGAACGTCAGTCAGGTCGCCAGCTTTGAAGGTTTTAGCAGCAAGCTGTCGCAGCAACTGAAGGCCAACTGGGATGCCAGCAAGATCGACTTCCTGGTCAACAATGCTGGCATCGGCATCAATCGCCCACTCGCAGAGACCAGCGAAGAGCAATTCGACGACCTGATGGGTATCCACTTCAAGGGCGCATTCTTCCTGACGCAAAAGCTGTTGCCGATGTTGAATGATCAAGGCGGCATCATCAATATCTCGACTGGCCTGACCCGCTTTGCCATCCCCGGCTATGGCGCATATGCATCGATGAAGGGTGCGATTGAGACCTACACCAAATATCTGGCGAAGGAATTGGGCGCACGCGGCATCCGCGCCAACGTCGTCGCACCAGGCGCCATCGAGACCGACTTCAACAAAGCAGCCCTGGAGCAGCACCCAGAAATGCGTGGATTCATCGCCTCGCAGACAGCCTTGGGCCGCATTGGTGCAGCGGACGACATTGGCGGCGTCGTTGCCTTCCTGTGCACAGACAGCGCACGCTGGGTCAACGCACAACGCCTGGAAGCATCAGGTGGTATGTTCCTCTAATCAAATTTCTTATATGCGATAAGGCCACTTCGTGTGGCCTTTTTCTTTCCCGTTTATTAACTATTACCGCGATTAATATTTGCAAAGCGGATTTCCTTATACCTGTTATGAATATCAGGTCGTTTTGTGCTATGTTGTATCTTGTTAATTGATTCCTTTTGCTAATAAAATAGTTGCTTTTGCGCGAAAATAGTGTCGGCACGGCAAGGATTCAGGCTCTTGTCAGTAATCGAACAGATATTTACAACGTGTTGCGCTTGACGCATTGCAGCAAATCAGAATTAGCGACACAATCAACTGACATCGGTATCACCGTACTGCAATATCCCACGAGGAAAACATGCTTTACCAATTTCATGAGTTAAACCGCAGTTTGTTGAGTCCGCTGGTTCAATGGGCGGAAGCGTCGTCGAAGCTGTTTACCAACCCGGTTTCGCCGCTCGCCCACACGCCGTTCGCCCAGCGTATCGCTGCCGGTTACGAATTGATGTATCGCCTCGGCAAGGAATATGAAAAACCGGAATTCGGTATCAAGTCGGTGCCGGTCAACGGCAAGACAGTGAGCGTGTTCGAGGAAGTCGCAGAACGCAAACCCTTCTGCACACTGATCCACTTCAAGAAGGATCTCTCCGCGAAAGAATTCAAGAATCTGGAACAGTCGAAGGTGTTGCTGGTAGCGCCGCTATCCGGCCATCACTCGACACTGCTGCGCGATACCGTGCGCAGCCTGTTATCCAACCACGATGTGTACATCACCGACTGGACTGACGCACGCATGGTGCCGCAGTCCGCTGGCCCGTTCCATCTGCACGATTACATCTACTATGTGCAAGACTTCATCCGCCAGCTCGGCCCGGATGTGCATGTGATCTCGGTATGCCAGCCGACAGTGCCGGTACTGGCAGCGATTTCGCTGATGGCAACCGAACGCGACCCGCTTCTGCCACGTACGATGACGATGATGGGTGGCCCGATTGACCCGCGCAAATCACCAACGCAAGTCAACAATCTGGCGACTGAAAAGCCGTTCTCCTGGTTCGAGACTAAAGTGATCTACGCCGTGCCTCCGAACTACCCCGGCTTTGGCCGCAAGGTGTATCCAGGCTTCCTGCAACATGCGGGCTTCATCGCGATGAACCCGGGTCGTCACGCGCAAAGCCATTGGGATTTCTACATGCACTTGCGTGAAGGCGATTCTGAGTCTGCAGAAGAACACCGCAAGTTCTACGACGAATACAATGCCGTACTGGATATGCCTGCCGAGTACTACCTGGAAACCATCCAGACCGTATTCCAGGACTTCGCGCTGCCGCGCGGCACATGGGAAGTCGAAGGCAAGCTGGTGCGTCCGCAAGACATCAAGACCGTCGCGCTGTTCACCATCGAAGGCGAACTGGACGATATCTCCGGCCCAGGCCAGACTGAAGCTGCGCATGAGTTGTGTACATCGATCCCGAAGAACAAGAAGCAGCATCTGACCGCACCGAAATGCGGTCACTACGGCATTTTCTCGGGCCGTCGCTGGCGCGACATCGTGTCGCCGCAGATCACGGAATTCATCAATAAACACTCTTAAACACATAAATTACACTTTGACAAGCCGCATGCCGAAAAGCATGCGGCTTTTTCATTGGGGCGCACGGAGCCTATATAATCCCGGTCTATGCAAGAATCTCAGATCACTTCTCTCGCCGACCGCATCGAAGACCTGCTGCCGCAAACGCAATGCACGAAATGCGGCTATAGCGGTTGCCGTCCCTATGCGGATGCCATAGCCATAGGCGAGGCCGGCTACAACCAATGCCCGCCCGGCGGCGCAGAAGGCATTGCACGCCTCGCGCAATTGCTGGGCAAGCCAGTGATCCCCTTGAATCCGGTCAATGGTGTCGAACGTTCGCGTCCGGTCGCCGTCATCGATGAAGCAATTTGTATCGGCTGCACCCTATGCATACAAGCCTGTCCTGTCGATGCCATCGTCGGCGCAGCCAAGCAGATGCATACCGTGATCGCCGACCAATGCACCGGCTGCGACCTGTGCGTCGTACCTTGCCCAGTCGATTGCATTGCGATGGTCGAGGTCACGCCGGGCAAGACGGGCTGGAACGCGTGGTCGCAACAGCAAGCCGACGATGCGCGCGCACGTTACGAATTCCGCAAGGAACGTCTGCAGCGCGAAAAGGCTGAGAACGATGCCCGCCTCGCAGCCAAGGCCGCTGCCAAGCTGCAAGCGGTACAAGCCGAAAACGCATTGACGCCAGAAGAGCAAGCCGAGAAAGAACGCAAACGCGCCATCATCCAGGCGGCAATAGAACGCGCCCGTTTGCGCAAGGAAGAAGCCGCGAAGAAAGACGAGACATGAACGCCGAGATACGACATCAGATTTTCACTCGCCTGCAAAGACAGAATCCGCATCCGACTACGGAACTGGAATACACGACGCCATTCGAGCTGCTGATCTCCGTGATCCTGTCTGCACAGGCGACCGACGTCTCGGTCAACAAGGCCACGCGCAAGCTGTACCCTGTAGCGAACACCCCAAGAGCAATCTACGATCTCGGCGTTGAAGGCTTGATTCCTTACGTGCAAAGCATCGGCCTGTATCGCACCAAGGCCAAGAACGTGATCGAGACTTGCCGCATCATCCTCGCTGAACACAGCGGAAAAGTGCCACGCACGCGTGAGGCATTGGAAGCATTGCCCGGCGTTGGCCGCAAGACCGCAAATGTCGTGCTCAATACCGCATTCGGAGAACCAACCATCGCCGTCGATACACACATCTTCCGTGTATCGAACCGCACCGGCATTGCGCCGGGTAAGAATGTCGATGAAGTAGAACAGAAGCTGCTGAAGAACGTACCAAAGGAATTCCTGAACGACGCGCATCACTGGCTGATCCTGCATGGTCGTTACACCTGCACCGCGCGCAATCCACAATGCTGGAACTGCATGATCGCGGACTTGTGTGAGTGGAAAGAGAAAAGCCCGTTACCGGAAAAAGGTGTATGACCCTAGAGGCATTTACCAACACCGCAGTCGTCGTCGCCATCGGCGAGATGGGCGACAAGACGCAAGTACTGGCCCTGTTGCTGGCGGCACGCTATCGCAAACCATGGCCGGTGGCAGCAGGGGTGCTGGTCGCAACATTGCTCTCGATGGGCGTGACTGCATGGCTGGGCATGTTCCTGTCCAACCTGTTCTCGCTCGCGGTATTGCGCTGGATACTGGTCGCGATGTTTTTTGCCGTCGCGATCTGGACGCTGATTCCCGACAAATCGCCGGACGATAGCGAAGTGCCGATGAAATCCTCCGCGAACCTGATGCTGACCGCTTTCATCACCTTCCTGCTGGCGGAAATGGGCGACAAATCGCAAGCAGCAACCTTCCTGCTCGCCGCGAAATTTCATCAGGTGTATAGCGTGATGGCTGGCTCGACCCTGGGCTTGATGTGCTCCATCCTGCCCGCGATCCTGATCGGCAAGACGACCGCCGACTGGGTGCCGTTGAAGTTGGTGCGGATTACAGCAGCCATCATCTTCGCCGTACTCGGATGCTGGCTGCTAATTTTTGGAATCAGCGAATAAGACTTACAGAATCTTGCAAGCTTCATCGAAAGACAAGCGCGGCGAACGGCCAAACAACTTGGCCGGATCACCATAACCCAGGTTGCAGATAAAATTGGCCTTCACCGACGTACCGGCAAAGAAGGCAGCATTGACCTTGTCCGCATCGAAGCCAGACATTGGGCCGCAATCCAGACCAAGCGCACGCGCTGCGATCATCAGATAAGCACCTTGGAGCGAGCCATTGCGGAAAGTCGATGCATCGATCAAAGGCTGATTACCGACGAACCACGAACGTGCATCCGCATGCGGGAACAGTTGCGGCAGCTTTTCAAAAAACTCGAAATCCATGCCAATGATCGCCGTCACAGGAGCAGCCTTGGTCTTTTCGACGTTGCCCGGCGCCATGCAAGCCAGCAGCTTTTCTTTCTCAGCTGCCGAGCGCACGAACACAATGCGCGCAGGCGAACAGTTAGCCGAAGTCGGCCCCCACTTCATCAGGTCATAGATTTGCTGCAATTGCGCATCGGTGACCGGCTTGTCCTGCCAGCCGTTATGGGTGCGGGCATTGCGGAAGAGGATGTCTAGTGCTTTATCGTCGATCATGATGGTATCCGTGATGTGAGCCGTGACAGGAATCGTCATTCGGCGGTTGAGGGGAACGGCGTTATCTTAATCCATTCCAACATCGATCGCTTTATTATTCGAGCCATCCCTTTTAAACTGCCATCTGACCGAACCGACTACCTTTCCCCCGGCCAATTTTCATGTACACATCCAACTTAATAGAACTTGATGGAAATCAGAAGCCGTATTGAAGAAATATTTGAAGGCAAGGCTTTTCTTCGACCTTTGTTCTATTCATACCCCGGAGGCTTGCGGTTCGTGCTTTCAAAAGGTGGCAGCGCAATTGAACAGTTTCTGCTTGCATTGCGCACGTCGTCAACCATTTGCCCAGACATCTTCAACAACGAACCCATCATTGCTTGCATCCGCTCAATAGCGTACGACTCCAAATTTGGACATCGTAAGTGTCTCGCCGAACTACGGGCGGCAGAGATTCTCATCCCCAAACAGCGAGATGCTCTCAGCGCTATACGCAAAACATTCTGCCCATTTGCTTGACTATGACAGGCCACGAATGGATGCGACATTTGGGGCTTACCCACCGAAGTAAGTTCCAATAATTGCGTACAATGACGCATTCCGCCTTTAACCACGCCAGCCAGACCGGCGTTATTGCAACATGTTCAACCCATCCCAAGAAGACGTCCGCCGCTTTTTCTGCGAGACTTACCGCAAGCATTGTCAAAATGAAATCCTGACGCCAATGGAAGCAATTGCGCGCGACTGGATCATTCGGCATCCTGAATATCACGCAATCCTTTCCGATGTAGAAAAAGCATTGGCTGCCGATTACTCGGTCGAAGGTGGGCAAGCTAACCCCTTCCTGCATCTGTCGATGCACTTATCGATCGATGAGCAGATTTCGATCAATCAACCGGTTGGTATCACACCTGCGTATCAGGCGCTGGCGCAAAAACTGGGGTCTGCGCATGATGCGCATCATCAGGTGATGGAATGTTTGGGGCAGATGATCTGGAATTCACAGCGTAACAATATGCCGCCGGATAGTGCAGCTTATGTTGAGTGTGTGAAGCGGCGTTAAGCCATTCTTCTCAACGAGGATAGTCATGACACCTTGGAATGCAGAAACCTATGCAAAAGCTTCGGCACTCGCTTCGCGTTGCCATCACGGACAAACATATGGGGGCACGGTCGAGGGTGAAAGGATTGAATACATCAATCACATCGCCAGTGTGGCGGTCGCGAACGGGGTACTCGCCTTGACCAAAGATGAGAATATCGCGGACAAGACAGAAAAAATGGCAGACAGCCTGCACCGCATCAAACTCCAGCCACGAGAAAGCTGGATGGTGAAGTTGGCT
>Ga0116226_10001284_pt1 | contig 21660 bp, 17 predicted proteins | sample S1TSphfallax_FD_89692 | JGI IMG/M metagenome (GOLD analysis project Ga0116226, IMG submission 89692) | Host-associated microbial communities from peat moss isolated from Minnesota, USA - S1T2_Fa - Sphagnum fallax MG | ecosystem: Host-associated > Plants > Peat moss > Unclassified | place: USA... | reverse complement strand
GCGCCGTGCGCAGCGTCGTTGGGGGGCGAACCGTGTCGCGGCGCGAGCGGCCCAGCCGAGGCTCGAAGCGGTCTTCGTCCTGTGCCATAATCGCAAAAATTGGGCGGTTAGGCGGACGCCGGCAAGTATCTCCCTAGTAGATGCTTGAAACGTCTGAAAAAAAGAACGGCGTGGAAGCGAACAGTCTCCCCGATTACTCGAAGGGAGCAGCGGTGTCTCCCTAAAAAACGATGTGCAGACAAACACTTGCGCCAGAATGGCGCGCGAACGCAGTTCGCTTTATCTTGCATTGATCTTCTTCTCTATCTTCCCTGCGCCCCACTACCTCGTGCCGGCGTTTCCAGGCATGGCCGGAACCTTCCGGAGATTTCAAAAGGGGCGCGGCGGGTGGTGAAAAAGCTCACCCCGTGGAGGCCAAAGTCGGTGCCGTCAGCGTGCGGCCGGCGAGCAGAATTTCCGCGCATCGATGGCCAGGAAATAGACGATCCAATGACCATTAAAATGCCGTTGATGTGCACAATAATCGCAGCGTCAGGGCAGCGCGAAGTTAGGATTTTGTACGCCAAAGGCCAACCGTAGCTCAGCCGGAAGGCGTTGCGAGCGCATCGAGAGCTTGGTGCAGTCGGACCATCGCCCACGTATCCCGATGACAATACTCTCGCAGCGAACGGCGCAAACGTTCGGACGTTTCCGCGTCCGTCCGTCCGCTCGCCATCGACCAGAAGGCCGCTGATGCGGCGCCACCATCGGCGATTTCCTGGAGGTCTTCGTAGGTGACATCGAGGCAAAGCGCGGGAGCGACCGCCTTAATCGAGGCACTGAAATCGAAGTCGGGATGATAGACGCCGCCGCGTACCACCGGCAGCAAATCGGCTAGTCGCTGCACGATGCTGTGCAGCGGCTTCGCCAAATCGGGAAAATCCTTGGCAAGTTCCGTGATACGCGTCCGCTCGTAGGATGAGTAAACAATGATTGGCAGATCGGTTTCTCCAAGCGCGGCAATCAGCGTTTCGGCGAACGGTCGGCGGGGATCAGAATCAGCGTCGGCAAGAAACTCCTGATGCTTCACGCCTGCGGAATCGACACGGTGAAGCGACCATTGAAATGGGATCGTCTGATACGGCCGCGTGCCCGGATACAGCGGCACGGCAGGCAGGAAAGCCTCGAAATCGAGATAGAAGGCGGGCGGACCGAAGCCGTCCAGGCGCGCCGAAAGATCCGGAGCGACGAACGTTTTGCTGGTCCGCATCACATCGCGGATGATCGCCTGGCGCGGTGACAGGCGGAAATCGGTGGGGATTGCTGATATGGAATCGACTCCGAGCGCCTCCAGTTCTGCATACCGTGTGGCACCGAAATTGGGCATGTGAAACACCCAATCGTCGGGCTTCGACGCTGTGCATCGCTCCCAATGTTCGCACGAAAAGGGAGCATGGCAGTGACCATCCGGTTCGATCTGCGGTGGTTCGGCGAGTGACAGACAGGCGAACTGTTGCGCAAGCCGCGTCTCGATACCGTTGAGCCGGCGCTTTACCTCGGCATTCACGTCTGCACGATGGAAAAATTCCTGCCAGGATATTCCATCCTTATCACGCACATAATCCTTGTTGACGTGCAGAATTTCGATTGACGAAAGGCGGACGCCGGCTCCTCGAAGGACGTGAGACTGCACCGCCACGTCGTCAAAGTGATGTTCCTTCACGCCGCCACTGCTCTTCACCTCGCGCATTCCCCAATACCCGCGAGGTAGGCGTTCCAACACGTCGATGCGGACCCGTACGCCGGAATGCTCGAACGCAGCCTCGAAGATCGCCGGCACCGAACGGTCAGCCATCAGGGCGGCGGTCCGTGCGACGGCTGCGGCGTGCTCCCATGGCCTTTCATCGACCAAGACTCCACCGGGAAACAGAAGATGCGCCATGCGTCCTATTTCGAGCCCGATGTCTTCCGACGAACCGGATTCGGGCTCGTCCCACCCCGCCGGTTCATGGACGTTCAGCCACAGGCGACGCAGGCATTGCAGCCCGGCGGTGTAGCGCGACTTCGTCAGGTAAATGGCGGAGGGCATGGCAAGTGCGGCCTGGGTGACGGTCTGAGCGGAAGGTGGTCGCCTTCATCTCTGCTACCCAAAGCGTATCTCACTCGGGCCGGTCGAGCCACACGATCGGACCCCCGTCGTCGGCCAATGCGTCCGTTTCTGACGTATCGTCGGACTAGCCTTGGTGCCAACCGAACAGATGGAGCCGAGGGTTACCGATGCAGATGGAGGCGATGAAGGCACAATATGCGTGGTACGTCAGAAACTGCGCTCGGAGTACGGAGGCGGCGGCGTTGCAGGGCATTCTCATGCAGCAACTTCTCCAACTCGACGATACGGTCGTGACGAATGGCGGCTGCGATTGTCCAGCGTGCCTCGAAGAGGCTGCCGGAGAAAGGTTCAAGGGCAAGACTCCCCGGCAACGCCTTCAACGGCTTCACCGGATGCTGGAACGATACTCCGACACACCGGCGAGCGATGAATGTTTCGAGCAAAACACACTCTTTGCCCGCGACGAATTTGCGCTCGACCAGATTGATGTCGAAATCCTGCTGCTGATCCTGCGGTACGAGCGCAATCCGCGCCTCGAGCGGCTTGCCGATGGCGTCGCTCATGTCATGAAGAATGGACCGCGAGCGGCGGCCATGCTCATCGGCGCTGAAACGCGAACCGTTCTCGACCGTCTGAAACCCCGCAGTCCGCTCATCGATCAGGGCATCGTAGCCCTTGAGGAGGACGAGAGCGCCCAGAACGGTCTCGCGGGCCGTGGGGGGCGCTTGCGGCTGTCGCCCCCGCTGCGTCGCGTCATGCATCGTCCGTTCTCGTCGCGGGAAGAATGGGCCAACGCCATCATTGGCCCCGCGCTCACTACGCCCCTCGACTGGGAGGATTTTGAGCACCTCGGGGCGGAACGTGATTTTGCCGCCCGCCTCCTGCGCGGGGCGACGAGCGGTCATGCAGAAGGGCTGAATCTGCTTCTTCATGGCCCCGTCGGGACCGGCAAGACCGAGTTTTGCAAGGCGCTTGCGAGACAGGCGGGCTGCACGCTCTGGTCCATTGGCGAGAAGGATCAAGAGGGAGGCGAACCGAGCCGAGGGGAACGACTGGCGGGGCTTCGCCTCGGGCAACGGCTGTTGAAGGGCCGCGCCAACGCGGTGCTCCTATTCGATGAAGCGGAGGACATCCTGGCCCGTCCCGGCGGCTTCATGGAGCGGCATCGCGACGAGTCCAAGGTGTTCGTGAACCGGATTATGGAGGGCAATCGGGTGCCGGTTCTGTGGACGTGTAACGATGTTGAGCAAATCCATGCCGCGGTGTTGCGCCGGATGACGCTCGCTCTCGAAGTCAAGACGCCGAATCGATCCGTTCGGGAACGGATCTGGCGCCGTGTTATCAAGAGCGAGAATCTGGCGATCACTGACGAAGCGGTTCGCCAACTCGCGGCTCGTTACGAGGCGCCGCCTGCGGTCGCAGCGACGGCTGCACGTGCGACGGCGCTTGCCGGTGGTGGCGCGGCGGAAATCGAGCAGGCGATGGTCGGAGTCTTACGGGTCCTCGGTATCGGACCGTCCGTCGATGACAGCAACCGGAGCCTCTTCGACCTGGCGCTCATCAACTGCGATACCGATCTCGACGCGCTGGTCGGACAACTCGCAACCCCCGGAACGCCGAGCAATTGGTCGTTGTGTATCAACGGAGCACCAGGGACCGGCAAGTCCCAATACGCGCGCTACCTCGCCGATAGGTTGGGGATGGAAGTCATGCAGCAGCGTGCCAGCGATCTGCTCTCAAAGTGGGTCGGGGATAGCGAGAAGCAAATCGCAGGAGCGTTCGCAATCGCCCGGCGGCAGCGCGCCATGCTGATCATAGACGAGGCAGATTCCCTGCTTCTCGACCGGCGGGATGCTCTGCGGAGTTGGGAGGTGTCTCAGGTCAATGAGATGCTGACCTGGATGGAAAGCCATCCGCTGCCGTTCGTCTGCACCACAAACCTGATGGATCGGCTCGACCAAGCGTCGCTGCGCCGGTTCACCCTGAAACTTCGCTTCAATGCTCTCTCCCGTGAACAGGCGGCTCGCGCCTTCGAAAGATTCTTCGGCATTCGAGCGCCGTATCTTCCGCCGGAGGGGTTGACGCCGGGCGACTTTGCCACCGTCAGGCGCAAATGCGAGTTGTTCCGCTCGGCTGAAGCTGGGCGTTTGATGGGCTGGCTGAAGGAGGAAGCCGAGGCCAAGGGGGCGGTATCGAGGCCGATCGGTTTCCACGTGAGGCAGAGCGACGTCTCCTGAAGGGCTGCTGCCCTCCGTGAACTGGTGATCTCCATGACTTTTCTCGCCGCTACGGGTAGCCTAAAGGCTTGCAACGATGGGGGTAGGGCAAGCGTCCGAGGGGGACCCGTGCGATACGAAAAAGCGGAGACAATCCTTCGGATTGCACTGGATATGCAGGGATCGGGGGAGGGGCTGACCATCGACGATATCCGCGTACGCTACGGCGATGAACCGCTGAGCCGGCGCACCGCCGAGCGGCTGCGGGATGCTGTCGAGCGGGTGTTTCCCCAGGTGGAACAGGCAAACCCAGGCGAGACGCCCAAGCGGTGGCGTATTCGCCCTGGTGCCCTCAATGGGCTTGTCGGTCTATCGGCGGATGAGCTGGCCGCGCTCGGGACGGCGGAGAGCCTGTTAAAGCGGGAAAACGCCAGTGCTGCGGCCGACGCCTTGGGCAGTCTCACCACCAAGATTCGGGCCATAATCCGCCCAGAGGTGACCAGACGGGTCGAGCCTGACGTGGAACTCCTTCTTGAAGCCGAAGGACTCGCGATGCGGCCCGGTCCGCGGCCGAAGGTGGATCCTGAAATTGTGGCGACGCTTCGGCAGGCGATCCTCGCGTCCCGCAAGGTGCGGCTTCACTATCAGGCACGGGGCACCGGCGCTCGGAGCCGGCAGCTCGTTTGCCCGTACGGCTTTCTCTACGGGAACCGGCCGTATCTGGTCGCTTACAGCATGAACAGTGCCGTCCGCGACTACCGCCTGTTCAGTCTCGCGAATATCAGCGCCGTCGATTTGACGGAGTTCAGTTTCGCGCGGCGTGCGGATTTTTCGTTGGTGGAATTTGCTCGGCGGTCGTTCGGCGTTTTTCAGGAAGAGCCGTTCGATGTCGTGTGGCGCTTCAACCCGGGAGCGGCGGCGGATGCGCGCGAATGGGTCTTTCATCCAGATCAGACGACCGAGGATGAGCCCGACGGATCGCTAACTGTCCGCTTTCGGGCGGGTGGAGCTCTTGAGATGTCGTGGCACCTCTACACCTGGGGACATGCCGTTGAGGTATTGGAACCGAAAGATTTCTCAAAACGCGTCAACCGGCTAATAGGCGAAAGTCAATTATGATCAACCGCCCAGGATTATCCCGCTTCGATGGCGAGACATATCATTGCAATCTGGCTCCTGACATGAGCGGTAGTGCATTTGACGCATACGGCACGACGTACAATTCAAAGATTCTGTTGGAGCATTGCGCATGAAAACCAATAGTTTTTCCGCGCTTTTCGGCAGCAACACGATAGAATTGTTAAATATCACCAGTCTAGTTGAGTGGCGGCAAGCGAAGGATGGTAGTAGATTATTCCTTCCACCCATCCAACGCTCGGTTGTTTGGTCCAATGAGCAGGTCATCAACTATTGGGACAGCTTGTTGCGTGGCTATTCCGCGGGAATGATGCTGGTCCACCGCGTGACAAATGAGAGGAGCGATGCCGGGCACAAAGGCCGCGACGTGGACGGCATGACCTGCGACGCAAACGAGGCGGACTTTCAACTCTTTGACGGGCAACAGCGGATGACTGCCGTTCTGCTGGGCCTTGGAAGAGGAGAGATGAAGGAAAGTCGAAAACTCTGGATCGATTTGGGAACGAAACCGACCAAAGCCTCTGGTTTGCTGTTTCAGCTACGCATTACCAGCACGGGGCAACCCTTTGGATATAGGCCTGATTCACCGAACCAAAAGATTGAGCTCGGCAAAAGACAGAAAAGATGGGAAGAGTGGCTAAATAATCACTGCGATGGGGCGGCGTCGGATCGGGATCTGGCCTTTGCCAATACAAAGGGTAGTGACCTTATCGACGCGAAGTGCGCCATACCGATCGCTGAAATTTGTGATTCTCTTGGAAATAATGCGAACCGCGATGCAATCATCGAAGAACTATGTAAGCTCGAAGGTACTCAAGAGGATCTGGTTCGCGATTTCCTAAGTGCCTTGGAAGGGGCGTTGAAAACGCCCGTGATTCTTCAGCAAGTGGACCCCAAGATCGTTGCCGATGAGGAGGACTATATCCGCTTTTTCGCGCGCCTGGGCCAAGGTGGAACTCGTCTTACCGATGACGAACTGACCTATTCTATCATCAAGCACCAGTATCCGGGAATCCATGACAGGATGAGGGAGATCATGTCTCACGCTGGCCGACTTGCCGGTGAGGTCGATTTGGTACTCGCGACGCTGCGTGTTGCAAAAACGAAAGCCCCCTGGGAGGGCGCCCAAGAATGGGAGGTGATCAGCCGACCGAATCCCGCTTTCGTTTCCAAGCTGAAGGACAAAGGGGGTGTCGAATCAGAATTCCTGAAAATGATCCTGCCAGAAGAACAACCGGCGCTATTGGAGGTGGCACTAAAGGAGGTCCGGAAGGCGCTGAGCTACGATAAGAAGGCTCATCCGAAAGGGCTTCCGACCATGCTACTGGCGCGCTTACCGCGCGAGCTTGTCGATGTCTTACTAGTTTTCGCTGTTAAGCGCGGTTTTGAAAAGCCATGGGGAAACGATGATAACGAAATTCTGTCTGCGTTCGTGCTGCACTGGCTGCTTTTTGTCAATAACGACGCGAACGCCGCATGGCGCGTGTTCCGGCACGTAAAAGAGCAGGATTGGACTTTTGGTCGATTGGCGCTTCAAACGTTGATAGCTGAATGCTGGGACGAAGGAGAGGCATTCGTCCTCCCAGAAGGAGACGCAATACGTGTTCTTCGAGAAGAAGTGAGAAAAGGAACCTACTTGCTTCGGCCGTGGGCAGATCGCTTTAAAGCCACAGATTACAACGACGAGCGCAAACCCGGCGAGGCTTTGCGTGTACTATCAACACATGGCGAGTTACAAAAACGGGCGCTGATGTGGCTTCAACGAGATTACATCACCGAGCAGTGGAAGAATTATGATCCGACTTCCAACCGTGATGAAGATTTACCTATCGATCTTGACCATATTGTGCCTAATGGAATCTTTAACTTTGATTGGCGTTACAGAAACAAGCGTCTTGAGCAAGAGGTCATCTCGGACAATCCTGACAATTTTCGCTGGGAGCGTGGGAGCGTTGGCAATTCAATCGGAAACTTTCGTTGGCTAGCGGTCTCGGATAATCGAAAGCGTGGGAAGGGCAAATACGAGTTGCTCCCAGACAACGGCGATTTGGTCTCAAATCCGACCGAATGGGAGAAGCTTACGTCGAAGGATCAGCCCTGGTCTAAAGAAGATATTGCCACCTTCCAGCGTCTCATTGATCTCCGCACACTTGAACTGTATGAAAATCTATTAACTGAAAGTGGTATTAAAGAGCTTCTCCCCCCGGCTAATGCAGAAAGGGACCGCCTTTCGCCTTAAATGGAGATGGTAAGCGAATGTCGGTCTCGGCCAATGCGTGCCCCCGCAACCAACACAAAAAAACGCCGCCAGCAAACCATGCCAGCGGCGTTTTGCGTTTTGATACCGAAATGGCTCGGCTTTTAAGCCAGTGCCTCCCATTGCCCGTCCCGCACATAACGATGGGACACCCTGCCCAGATCATCGATCCGGAACAGGTGCAGCCAGCGGTTATCCACCAACTGCCGCACGATGGTCTGCGTCGCGATCACATTATTGATCGCTTCCATGGGCGCCTCGATCAGGACGTTCAGCCGGAGCGGCTCGTGCACAAACCGCTTGCCGTCATGCACAGACTGCCAGGGCAGACCGACTTTGAGGTCGCCGGCATTGCCTTCGAGCACGCCGATGGTTCCGGTAACATTGTGCAGGACTTTGTTGCCGCTGCCGAATACCTGATTGTTCACCGTAGAGCCGTAATATTGCAGGTTGATCCAGCTCGCCACGACCATGGGCGCGGTCATGATCAGTTCGAGAACGCTGAAATCCTGGTCCTTGCGGTACTCATAATCATGCAGGAAAGCGCGACCATTCAGGTTGATGCCGAGCGTGCGGTGGCGGGGGGCTGCGATAAAGGACGCATTGCCAGCAAGGCCCCATTCCGGACGGATCTGCGACCAATCGCGGCTGCGTGCGATTATGTCCTCGCCGGTGCGCGGGCCCGCGGCAATGCCCAGCAATGCCGCACGTTCCAACCGCGCGAGTGCCGACGCGCGGGCCAGCGAGTGGCGCAACTGCTCGACCTCGGCCTGGTGGGATTGCGGGATCTTTGCCGTATCGAACAGCTTGATTTCGTCCGTCGTGGTATCGTGCAGCGCACCCAGGAACCAAGTGTCCTCCGGAATGTCGATGCCGCGGACCCGCAGACCGTCGCGAATATGGGGCTCGTTCAAGATGGCGGCCGCGACGCGGGCATTGGCCTCGCCGGTATGGCCGCCGCAGGCGCCGCAATCGAGGCCAGAGGCATGAGGGTTGTTCACCGTCTTGCTGCCATGGCCGGTGAGCATCACTAAGCGTGCGAACCCATCCACCATCGACATCGCGCGCAGCACGGCTTCGGCTTGGTTTAGCCCATCCTCCGGGTCAAAGCCGGTGCGGCGCCCGCCGACGATGCTGGGCGCGATGCGCGGGCCGAGCCGACTGATCACATTTTCATCAAGCCCGTCAGTATTGGGATCATGCACCGTACGCGTCAGGCCCAGGCTGTCGCTGAAGATTTTAACACCGTATAATATGCCAGCGGTTTCCACGTAAATGAACGAGGAGACGGCGGCGAGCTTGAAGGATTTCCAGGCTTTGCCGACGCGCCGGCGGAGCAGGCGCAGACTGAGGATTTCGGCTTCCTCAGCGACGGACGCGTTGTCGACCGCCTCGCACACGACATATTTCGGCTTGAGCAGTACGGGGCATTGCGCGCCGCCTTTGACGTGGCCAATCGGAATATATTCAATCGGAAAGCCGAAGAAACCTGCAAACCCGATCGTCTCGACATCATCGGGGCAGACAGTCTCAAGCGCGCGGCGGTAGATTTCCGAGCGTACATCGATGCAGAACGCGGCTTGAAGTTGCTTACGCGATGGCGCCTGTGGCGTAACGGTTAGGAATGATTTGCCGCTGCCGAGCTTGGCCAGAAGCTGCCGCTGAAAGGCGTGCTCGTAGGCTTCCTGCAAGATAAGATCGATGCAAAGATCCGGATCATCGCCGAGTTCTTCGTCCTTCGGCGGCGTCGCCGCATCCTCCATAGCGCGAGTCCAGGCTTCCCGGAATGCGGCATCGTCGCGCTGGACGAATAATGTATAGCCCCAAACAACGCGTATCGCCAAAAGATGAAGCAACGTATCGTCGGTTTCACCTTGGAGCTCCCGATCCCAGCCGAGGTAGCGCGCATACGCAGCCCAGCCGCCAATATCGAACAGAGCCTGGTGCAAATAATCCTCGATCGCGCGGTCGGGAATGCCGATGCGGCGAACGACGGCGATAATCGCCTCGGTGGGATCCTGCGGCACTGATGCAACGATTTTACGAAAACCCGATATGCCTCTCACCTCGGGATTCAAATCGTACTTGATCGAAGCGAGCCAGGCGGCGTAAGGCGGCAGCCTGCGTGATGGCAGGCGCCAGACCGATTGGCCCTGGTCAAAATAGGCAGCGCACCACTTGGAAATTTCGTTGGTCATAAAGGCCGTGCGCGAGACCATGCGGTTGCCGTCGGCGAGCGAATCAAGCACCTCGGCAATCGTGGCAACGACAGCCGGGTGCTTCGCTTTTTTGCCCGGCGTGCGCGCTGCAGCCTCGATCAATTCGGCGGTGGTGGCAGGGGCGTCCCAATCCTTTGGCGCCGCTTGCAGGGCTGCGGCGAGATCGGCCTCAGTGATCGTCGAGTCAGCCAGCTGGCGCCGGTAGAAGTCACGCGGCATGAGCATATCGATGCGGGCAACGCGGTGTAGCGTGGCGCAGGTCGCATGAAAACTCTGCCCGGCAAATCCCAGAAACGGATTGACGGCGACAAAATGCTTAAGCGGCCAAAGCGGCGCGATGCGATTACAGGCACCGGCGATCGCGGCTTCATAGAATTCAGGCGAAGCGCCGCATGGTTCTTCTTGGTATTCGGGTTTGGGGGCGTAAATGACGCTCATGGATGCGGCCTCCTCTCTTCAACGTGCCGTGGGTGTTGCAGACCGAGGGGGCGGGCTCGGCCAGAGCCAGACAACGCAGCGGTTCGCCAGCGTGTTGACATAAAAGCCGTTTGACACATGGGCATAGAGGGCCTGCCAGCGCGGTGCACGGCGTTGAGTCGGTACCAGTCCGAGCAGAAAAGTGACGGCGGCGAACGACAGCACCACGATAATCACGATGGCGGTTCCGAGCCGGCCATGCAGCGAATGGTTTGGCGGCAGCGAGGTTCCGAGCAAATATTCGGCGCCGGATTGCAGGCTGAAATAGGCAACGGCCGCGGCTGCTGCATAGCAAAGCGTCCGCACAACCACATAGGCGTTGGGCCGTTCATCAATGCCTTTGGCAATCAGGTGAATGACACCGAGCAACAGCACGGCGCCAAGCGCCAAGACACCTGGTTTCTGGTCCAGCGAGGCGCCGAAAATGCCGCCGACCGCAACCGTGACAAGCAGCACCGCACCAATCGCCAGCATCAGGCGCCACGGGTGCGGCTTACCGCCGGGGCTTGGTGTCCAAGAGGCGCGCGCTATGTCGATCACGCTGCCCGAGGACAGGAAGGCATGCGCCTTGTAAAGCGAATGGGCGAGGATGTGCAGCATGGCCGCCGAAAATACCCCAAGGCCGCATTCCAGCATCATAAAGCCCATTTGCGCGATGGTTGAGTAGGCCAGCGACGTCTTGATGGATGTTTGCGTCAGCATGACGACTGACCCAAAAATCGCCGTGAAACCACCGATAATAGCGAGCATTTCCAGCGTTGCGGGCGACAGCGCGATAATGTGTGCAAAGCGCAGAATGAGGAAGCCCCCCGCGTTTACGACGCCTGCATGCAGCATGGCGGACACCGGCGTCGGCGTTTCCATGACTTCGATGATCCAGCCATGCGACGGGAATTGAGCCGATTTCAGCAGGCCCGTGAGGGAGAGCAGGATTGCCGCGGCGGTCACGAAGCCAGGAATATCCTGAGTACCCTGCAACGCTCTCGCGGAATCAAACAAGGGGGCGTAATCGAACGTGCCGAAGTCTTTGTATAGCAGCACTACCGCAGCGAGCAAACAGACCTCGCCGATCCGGCTAGCGAGGAATTTCTTACGAGCAGCGAGGATTGCAGCGGGACGGTCCGGATAGAACACCAGCAATTCGTGCAGCGACAAGCTCAAGGCAACCCACGCTAGGAAAAATTGTAGTAAGTTGCCCGAAATGATGGCAAACATCACCGCAGAGATCGTGAGGCACAGGAAGCGCGTGAAGTGCAGCTGGCGCGGCTCGCCATCCAGATAGTTGCGACTGTAATTCAGCACGATGAGGCCGATGAAGCTGACCAGCGTCAGCATCGCCGCACTCATGCCGTCGATATAGAGGCTGAACCCAATGCCGTTGATGCCGATCACTGGCGTGGCGATCCGGCCGTCTATCCCGACAGCGGCGACACTGGCAAAGGCGATCACGAGCGCGATGAACGCGGCGCTCGTCGCGAGGCGATTGATAGCAAACACAGAGTTGGCGGACAGGATGCGGCCGAACATGCCCGTCAGCAGCAGCAATAGCGGTCCAAGCGCGATCAGCCAGGGCGTGAAGGCAAGCATCGCCGGCTCCTTTCTCGTCTAATGGGGGCGGGACGGGGCAGCGATAGTATCGCGTCCTGGATTGAATGACCTGTCCATATGGCTGACGGCAATGCCGGCGGCGCCCGCTTCCAGCGCGTGGTCGAGCAGTGAAGCGGTGAGGCCGCCTCGCGCGAAAATCGGCATGGGTGCGATGGCGGCGAGGCGCTTCAGCGTTTCCCAACCAAGGGTCTGACCGGGATGCGCCGGCGTGGGCAGGATTGGGGAGAGGAAAACCGCATCCGCCCCGAGCGCGGCGGCAAGCGTGACGTCGGATTCGGTGTGGCAACTCGCAGCCCAGAGGCGAATTTGCGGGCGAGCCGTCAGGCGCTGAAGGTCGCTTGCGCTCGAGAGCATGCCGTGCAGGCCGGCACGCTGCGCTTCCATAGCGGAGCCGGCGAGCAGGGTTTGCGCACCATAGCTCTTTGCCAGGGCCTCAACGCGGCGCGCGAGGGAAATACGCTGGTCTGGTGCCCAACCCTCCGCGTCCAGCACGAGCAAAAGCGGCTTCGCGGGCAGTATTGCTTCCAGATGTTCGAGCAGGCCATGCGGACCCCCATGGTACCTCGTCCCGACTATATAGGCGATGTCCGGCAACGCAAGCGCATGGAGAACCCGGTCGTTGGACGGAAGTACGGGGGCAACTGACGGCGCAGCGGGATTGACCCAGGCGAGGCGCTGGCCCTCGCGGCCGTGAGGCGTGCCGTCATAGCCATTCACCTTGAAGAAATGCAGTCGCACGCGCTTGGTTTTGAAGGCATGCTCATAGCTGATCCAACGGCGCATCGATTGCGGGCGGATACCGATTTCTTCATGCAGCTCGCGCGCGGCGGCCTGTTCGGGGGTTTCGCCAGGATCGATCTTGCCGCCCGGCAATTCCCAGAAACCGGCAGCGATCTGGCGTGGCGTGCGCTCGGCCAGCAGCACGCGGCCATCCGGCGCGCGCACGATGCTGACAGCGACGTTCACGGTAGGAAGACGCATGGTCGAAATGGCCTTCCATCAATCCGGCCATACCCGCGCGGGATGCAGGTCGCGCCACGGATTGTCCGTCGTAACGCGAGGCCCATGCAGGTAGGGTTTCGATGGCGGGCTGGTTTGCGCCTTTGGCGGTTCGGGCGGCGCGGCAGGTGGTGGTGCCGCTGCAACTTTCCGGGGCTGCGCCGGGAGTCTCGTCGCCATCAGTTTTGCCCCCCTTTGCAGAGCGCGGCCGCACGCTGAGCGAACGCGAATTCAGCGTCACCGGGGGTGGCGCCATCGGCACCATAGACGGTGACATTCACATGTGTCGTACCAAAACCGAGATCAGGATAGAGCCCGGTTTCCTTGGAGAGATCTGCGAGGCCGTCGAGAAAGGTGCGAGTCTCTTTATAGGACGCAAACTGGTAGCGCCGAAACAGTGAGGGCGGGCGTTCCACCACTTCCCAACCCTCTGGGGAATCGACTACTGCTGTCATCCTCTGTCTCCTCGCTTCGTATATTATTGCTTGCGGGTACGGATTAAGGCCTCGAGATGCTTGAAGTGCTCGGCCTCGTCAGCGCCGATTTCCTCGAACAGGCTCCGAACCCGATCGGCACCGCTGCATGCGCGTGCAGCGTCGGCATAAAGGCGCACGGCGTTGGCTTCGGTCTCTTGCCCATACCGCAGAATATCAAGCACCGAGTTGCCGATGGGAAGAGATTGCGGCGCGCCATTGCCAAACGGGGCGTTATATTCGGTCAGGAGACCCGCAAACATTTGCGCATGCTGCAATTCCTCAGCGGCGGATTTGTCGCATTCCGCGGCGATCGCCTTGTCGCCAAGACGGCTCGCCACCACGGCCTGGAGGGTGAATTGCCGCGTGGCAGAGAATTCATGCACCACCGCGCGTTGGAGCCAACCGATCATGGCAGGAGTGGGGCCGCTCATGGTTTCACCTTGTTTCCGCTTAGCTTTGCGCTATGTCGCCATCGCGGCCGCCGCCACCGTCGGCGCTTGGCTGCGTGGGCAGGAGCTGTTCAACTTCCTGATGCGGGCGTGCAATAATATGCGCTGCTGCAAGCCCGTCGCCGACCCGTTCGCAGGCATCAGCGCCCGCGCGGACAGCGGCATTCACCGCGCCGGTTTCGCCACGGACGAGAATCGTTACGTAGCCGCCACCGACGAACTCGCGGCCGACCAGCCGCACTTCGGAGGCTTTGGTCATAGCATCGGCGGCTTCGATTGCAGGCACGAGGCCGCGGGTTTCGATCATTCCCAGGGCGATGCCTTGGCGTTCTGACGGCATTTTTTCCTCCAGTTTATGGGCCAGGGGCTTGATCCCCTGGCCTATCTCATTTTAGACCGCAATTGCACCGGTCGGCAGCACTTGCTCGACTTCCTGATGCGGTCTCGCAATGATGTGTGCCGCCGCCAGGCCGTCGCCGACACGCTCACAGGCATCGGCACCCGCACGGACTGCTGCGTTCACGGCGCCGGTCTCACCGCGCACCAGCACGGTGACATAGCCGCCGCCGACAAACTGACGGCCAATCAACCGCACTTCGGAGGCCTTCGTCATCGCATCGGCGGCTTCGATTGCCGGCACCAAGCCGCGGGTTTCGATCATGCCGAGCGCAATGCCCATTTTCTCACTTGCCATTTTTCTGTTCCTTTAGAGGGGTTTAGACTAAAAACTGTTCACGATGTTGCCGATAGGATCGGCGTCGGCGCGCCGTCATGAACGAATGTCAGTTGCGCCAACGCTCCTCATCCCAGTGGTCAATGATGCCGCCGATCGTGAGATCGGTGGTGATGTTCGGATTGCCCGCGGCGGTCCGTGCCGCGGAATATCCAATGGTGATGACGTAGTCCCCCGGCTTTGTGCCGATCGGATCCACGACGACATCCAGATTTCCGGCATGGTCCTCGACGACGCGTAACGGCTTCGAGGACAGCCAGAACACGCGCTTCGTCGTAACAAGATCTCGGACAACGCGGTAAATCTGCATCGACTAAGCTCCCGCCCGGCCGCTTGTGTCGTCCCAGTAATCGATGATGCCGACGATGGTAAGATCGCTCGGGTAATCTTTCGAGCCGGCGGCATCGCGCGCCGCTGAGCTGCCGACCGCGATGACCCAGTCGCCGGGCTTGCAGCCGACCGGGTCCACCGCAACCTGCTTACCGCTGCTGCCGCGTTCCTTGACCACAAGCAGGCGTCGGTTCTGCAAACCCGCGATCCGGGCGGTTGCGACCAGCGTGCCTTCCACCTGGCAGATTTTCATGCCGGTAACTCCGGTTGTACGGCAACGAGATGAGCGGCGCCGTGGGCGCGCACCATCGCTTGCACAAATAGCTGGCCCTTATCGACAAGCTGCGCGTGGCGGGACAGGATGGCCGAGCGCAGACGCTGTACGCGCTTCCGCGCGGCTTGCTCGGCGCCGGGAATGCGGGCGTCATAGCCAAAATGAGCCAATACCGGCACGGTGAGGCCGCGTGGCAACAGCAGGCCCTTGAGGATCTTGATGCCGATATCGAGATCGGCAGCACCTTCCTCGACCGTGTTCATTTGCGCCTGGAAGGCGAGATTGCGCAGCTGCACGTCATCGATGGCGTCACCGACAACGATCAGTTTTTCGGTGTGGCCGGCATCTTCATAGGCGGTCCCGTGCGTGGCGCGGACCGCGTCCATCTGGCCGATATTGTTCTTCAGCAAATAGCCGCAGAACCAGCGCATGCCTTCGGTCTCGGTATCGTCCGGGCTGACGCCGGCGCAGGCCGCCACTTTGCTGCGGATCGCATCCTTTGCGGCTTCGCGCGGCAGGTTTTGGGTTTGCGCGAAGACATCGCGATTGTCGACATAGCGATCCACGGTTGCCGAGCCCGTGATATCGGGCACATGCACCCGAACCGCATCCGTGTCGGTATCGACGCCGACCAGCAGCGTTGCGGCCGTCGCGTTGGCATGGGTGTGGCAAACGGCTTGTTCGAATTGGCAGAGTTTTTCCAGCAGCGACGCGGCGGCTTGCCTGGTGTTGCTGCCGTGCGCGGCGCAGCCTTCGTGCTCTGGATTGAGGCTGCTATAGTGATAGACGCCAATTTTCAGGAAGCGCGTGCGCGCATCGGCCGGATTGGGCTGCGCATCGCGGTAGCGGCGGAGCTCGACCTCTTCCCAATGGCGCAGCGATTCGGCGGGGTCAAACATCGCACCCGCATAGGATTGGCGATAGGCGACCATGGACGGCGGTACGCGCAGGATGTAATCGACGACGCCGCTCAGCCTTCCATCGGCGCAGGGGGTGATATCGATGGCGTGAAAACCCCAGCGATAGATCAGCTCTTCGGCACTCTCACCATCGCTGTAGCGCGCAAGGTCGCGATCGAACCCGCGGGCGACGAGGCGGGCGAATGTCGCGATCACGCAATGCGCGTTCAGGCTGCGCATGTCGAGCGGGGCGGCCCAGCTGGATTGCAGCGCTGATAGCGGAATATCCAAACCGAGTTGAGCCCGCAGTTGGGCGGCAGCCGTGGCCGGAAAACCATCGGCAAATTGATGGGGCGCGAGGCTGCGCAGGCAGGGTTCAATGGCAGCGAACGCGGCCTCGATTTCCTCTGCGCGGCGGCGCAGGCCGAGTGCGAGAGCGCTATCGGCGAGCGGGTGCGCTGTTCCGAGATCGGACGATGGCGTTGACCACGGCGCCGACACTGGTGCGGCGCCAGCTTGCCAGGGCCGGACCCAGCTTGGCTGCGGGCGGCGGGATAAGGCTTTCATCCTTGGCCCCCGCCCGACAAGGTGACGCGGGCGGAATTCTTGGATGAGAAGCCGAACGTGCCAGTGACAAGCTGCTTGGGTTCTTCGTGGCTTGCGCCGGCCTTAAACACAGTCGCACCGGCAAAGGGTTTTGACTTGGGGCCGCGCTGGGTTGGGTTGCGGTCGACGGCGAAGCTGCCTTCCGTGCCGGTCACGGACCCGGATTCGGTCCATGAGTCGCCGCTGATTTTATAGCCCCTGGTGCCACCTTCTCCGGTTATTTTGCCGCGCGCGCCCTGGCCGTTTTGGGCCTCCGCAACGTGGCGCGAGGTGAACAGGAATTCGGTATTGCCGGTGATCTTGTCATGGCCGATCGCGAAGGAGCCGGTGATGCGGCCGCCGGGTGCCGCGGCAGAACCGAGATGCGCCTTGCGCTGCGGCGACGCGATGGAAAACCGCTCATCAATCGCCGCGACCGATATCTCCGGATCTACCACTGCCGCATCGTCGCGGAAATAGGGTGTACCGCTGATATCGCGTGTTGCACCTCGGGACGTACCGGTGACGCTGTTATCGTGCATCGGTATATCACCGGTGACGGCGGTACTGGATGGGCGGCGAGACAGAAGCGCGCCGGCTTTCTGCGCCTGGGCGGGATCGCACCAGCCATGGGCACTGCCGGGGCCCTGATACTGGGTGCCGGTGATGCTCGAACAGGTGCCGGGCGCATCGCCGGTGACGTTCTTGTTGTACTCGATATCAACGCCGGTAATCCGCTGGCCGGTCCAGCTTTGTGCCGTGCTGACTTTCGCACCTGTTACCGGATCAACACGGGTTGCACCGTTGCCTGCAACCGACGCACTTCCGCCGCAGTCGCCCTGGAGCCGCGCGGGAGCGAGATATTGTGTGCCGGTGATGCCGCGGCAGGCGCCGGTTTCGTCGCCGGTGACGCGCTGGCTGCGGCCAACCGCGGAGCCGGTAATGGCAAGCCCGCTTTCGGTCGATTCCAGCGCTGGCGTGCGCTGCCGGTCGCGCGAGCCGACGCTGCGGGCGGAGCGGCCAAGATTGCTGCCGAACACGCTCTGGCCATGTGGCTCGGCCTGGCGCTGGAACTGCGCCATCGCGTAGCCGCCGCCGCTCCGTGTGGTCAGGTCGTCTTCGAGGCGCTGTTCGGCCTCACCGGTGATCGTGATGTTGGCGCCGGCTTCGTCGCCGGTGATGGGCACCTGGCTCCGCACCAGCGTGCCGGACACAATCAGACCGCCTTGGGTGCGTGACTGGCCAACTTTCTTGCTGGCGGCGCGGAAGGCTGCCGATGATTCCGCACCGAGATATTGCGCGCCTGAGACAGGCTGACCGGTACCGCGCTCATTGCCCGTGACCTGATCGCCTTGGCCGATGCGCGAGCCGGTGACGCGTTGGCCGGCCTGCGTCGTAGAGTCGAGGACTTTCGGCGCGTAGTCGATCGTACCCTGGCGGGGCGGGCGGCTGGGGGCAGCCGGTTCGGCGCTGCCGCGGCCGAATTTGCTGAGGGCGGCACGACGCGCCCGCGCCTGGTCACGGCAGGACGCATCGCAGGTGCCGGTTGAACTCGATGATGATAGAGGGGGCGCGGGTTCGGCTGCGCTCTGAACGGGCGCGGCCGATTTCTTTGTTTCCGCCAAAAGAACTTTCTTGCCGCCGGAGAGCAGCTGACGGCGATGAATCGAGAGCAGGCGGCCATTCAGGGCCCCGCCGAGGCCAGCGGACGGTGCTGGGGCTGGCGCCGCTTGTGGTGGCGGCGCAGCCTGCACGGCGATGGGTGCAGCGTTCTGCGCAGGCACGGCGGCGGCGCGGTCGCCGGTACGGACGCGTTCGCTGGCCGGCGGTAATGCCGCCTTGCCGGCCGAGAGCGCCTGGCGCCGGGCGATTGCAGTTGCACGCCCGCTGGTCGCGGATACGAGGGTGGATGACATCTTGATCTCGCTGTTAGCTCATGCCGGTTCAGCTACTCGGGGTCAGCGTGCGCCAGCACGGTAGACGACGAAGGCGGTCCCTTGGGATTGCGAGAAATTGTCATAAGCAATCAGTCGGACATGCATGCCGGGATTGGTCCGGTGGCAGGTTTCGAGCTCCGACAGGATCCGGTCTATTGAGGTTTCGCCGAAGAACGGCAATTTCCAGAGATACCAGAAGCTGGAAAAGGATTTCTCGGGCTCGGTATATTCGACGGCCGGGTTCCAGCCCTGATTGATCAGATAGGCGATCTGCTTGCGGATTCGCTCCGGCGTCATTGGCGGCAGATAGGAGAAGGTTTCGTTGCGCCGTTCGGTGGCTTTGTAGGCGAGTGCTTCGGACATCGGGATAACTCCAACTCAGCAAGGGATCTGGATCAGGCGACGCGCAGTTGCGGGCTGGCGCTATCCAGCTTGTCCACCGTGTCGAACTCGAACTTAATTTCCTTCCAGGTCTCCATCGCGACGCGCAGTTCGGGCGAATGGGTCGCCGCTTCGGTCAGGATTTCGCGGCCTTCGCGTTCCACAGGGCGGCCCTGGTTACGGGCTTCGACGCAGGCTTCGAGGGCGACGCGGTTGGCATGCGCACCGGCGGCATTGCCCCAGGGGTGGCCAAGCGTACCGCCGCCGAACTGGAAGCAGGCATCGTCACCGAAGATCGCGGTCAGTGCCGGCATGTGCCAGACATGGATGCCGCCGGAGGCGACCGGCATGACGCCCGGCATCGGACCCCAATCCTGGTCGAAGAAAATGCCGCGGGCGCGGTTTTCCGGGACGAAGGATTCGCGCATCAAATCCACCCAGCCGATCGTGGCTTCGCGGTCACCTTCGAGCTTGCCGACCACGGTGCCGGAATGCAGATGGTCGCCGCCGGACAGGCGCAGGCACTTGGTCAGCACGCGGAAATGGATGCCGTGGTACGGGTTGCGGTCGAGCACGGCATGCATGGCGCGATGGATATGCAGCAGCATGCCGTTTTCGCGGCACCAGTTGGCGAGGCCGGTATTGGCCGTGAAGCCTGCCGTGAGGAAGTCATGCATGATGATCGGCGCGCCGAGCGACTTGGCGAAGGCGGCCCGCTTGTACATTTCCTCAGGCGTGGGCGCCGTGACGTTGAGATAGTGGCCCTTGCGCTCGCCGGTTTCGGCCTCGGCCTTCTGCACGGCCTCCATGACAAACTCAAAGCGGTGCTGCCAACGCATGAAGGGCTGGCTGTTGATGTTTTCGTCGTCCTTGGTGAAATCCAGGCCGCCGCGCAAACATTCATAGACGGCGCGGCCATAATTCTTCGCCGAAAGGCCAAGCTTTGGCTTGATCGTGCAGCCGAGCAGCGGACGGCCGTATTTGTTCAGGCGATCGCGCTCCATCTGGATGCCGTTCGGCGGGCCGCCGCAGGTTTTGACATAGGCGAGCGGGAACCGGATATCCTCCAGCCGCAGGCTGCGCACGGCTTTGAAGCCGAACACGTTACCGACCAGCGAGGTCAGCACGTTGACGACGGAGCCTTCTTCGAAGAGGTCCAGCGGATAGGCAATGAACGCGTAAAACGCATTCGCATCACCGGGCACCGCCTCGATCCGATAGGCGCGGCCCTTATAATAATCCAGGTCGGTCAGGAGATCGGTCCAGACCGTGGTCCAGGTGCCGGTGGAGGATTCGGCGGCAACGGCGGCGGCAGCTTCTTCGCGCGGCACGCCGGCTTGCGGGACGATTTTGAACACAGCCAGCAAATCGCTGTCCAGCGGTACATAATCCGGGGTCCAATATGACTTGGCGTAATCCTTGACACCGGCCTGATAGGTTTTTGCTGCCACTCTGTCCTCCCGCATTTAAGGACCGGCAGTGTTTCGTCGCCGCGTCCGATGGGGAGGTGATAGACGTTTCAGCATAAATCTCAATTAAGTAGTTTTTTTGAAGTATAAGAAACTATTATGGTGCGCTGCACAATAGAGTGCCACATAAGGCCTGCTTATACTTGTATGAGGCGCACTGATTGTGGGGACACTGTTCAGGCGCGATTCTATATGTTAGAGAGGCTTCAAAAAACGATCGACATGGGAGTCAGGCTATTAATATCACCCTACGACAACTCCATATTTTCGAAGCCGTCGCGCGGCTCGGGTCTATTTCGCGCGCCGCGGTCGAGGTCCATTTAACACAGCCCGCTGTGTCCATGCAGGTGAAGCAGCTCGAGGATCAGCTCGGACTGCAATTGCTCGAGCAAATCGGTAAACGCATGTGTTTGACCAAGGCGGGCGAGGAACTGGTGGTCCACGCCGGCAGAATTTCCGCTCAGATGGTCGATCTCAGCGCGGCGATGGAACAGTTTCGGGATGTCGACCGTGGTTTCATTCGCATCTCGGTTCTATCGACGGCAAATTATTTTTTGCCGCGATTGATTGCCCATTTCACCGAAAGCCACCCGGGCGTCCGCATCAGCCTCGAAGTCGCCAATCGGGAAGCTGTCCTGGAAGCGCTCGCGGAGAACACGACAGATTTGGCTATCACCGGTCAACCGCCGGAAACGGCCAATGTCAAATCGCAATATTTTATGGATAATCCGCTCGTCATCATTGCGTCTCCCTCCCATCCATTGGCGAAGCTCGATTATGTAAGATTACGACAATTGGAGACAGAGACGCTTGTGCTGCGGGAATCTGGGTCGGGTACGCGTGCCTCAATTGAGCGCTATTTCAATTCGCACGGGACGGTGTACCGCGCCGGCTGCGAGTTCAGTACGAACGAGGCCATTAAACAGGCGGTGCAGGCAGGCCTGGGCCTTGGGGTCGTGCCCCTTCAAACAATCGAACTCGAATTGGAAACCAAGCGGTTGGTGGTGCTGCCGGTAGAAGGGTTTCCCGTCATACGGCAATGGTACATCGTACACCGTAGCGATAAGCGTCTTTCGGCGGCCGCCCAGGCATTCCTTGCGTTGCTGATGACGCAGGAGCGGAAAT